>Ga0070659_100000968_pt1 | contig 21135 bp, 22 predicted proteins | sample KBSC23metaG_FD_64666 | JGI IMG/M metagenome (GOLD analysis project Ga0070659, IMG submission 64666) | Corn rhizosphere microbial communities from Kellogg Biological Station, Michigan, USA - KBS C2-3 metaG | ecosystem: Host-associated > Plants > Roots > Rhizosphere > Soil ... | reverse complement strand
AGGACGGCAGGCGCATGTCCGTGAACCGCAGGGTCGCCAGCGGGTGCGGTGCGATGACCTCGATCCGCTCCGACGCGTCCAGCCCTGACGTGCCGCTTTCCACGATGAAGGCGGAGAGGCCTTTGGAGCCGGAAGCCTCGCCGGTGCGGGCGAACACCACGTAGAAATCGGCGATCCCGCCGTTGGAGATGAAGGTCTTGGCGCCGTTCAGGACGTAGCCGCCGTCCCGCTCCTCCGCCGCCGTCGCGATCGCCGCGACGTCGGAGCCGCTCTCCGGCTCGGTAAGGGCGAAGGCGGCGATCTTCTCCCCCCGCGCCACCGCCGGCAAATAGGCGGCCTTCTGCTCCTCGCTCCCGAACAGCGAGATCGCGCCGGAGCCGAGCCCCTGCATCGCGAAGGCGAAGTCGGCGAGCCCGGAATGCCGCGCCAGCGTCTCGCGGATCAGCGCGAGCGAGCGCACGTCCATCCGCCCCGCCTCGTCGGGGACGCAGTGCCGAAGCCAACCCGCCTCCCCGAGCCCGCGCACCAGCGCGCGGCAGGCGGCGTCGACGTCATCCGGCTCGTCGTCCGAGAGGTTGGCCCGGCACCACGCCTCCAGCGCGTCGGCGAGGGGGCGGTGGCGCTGTTCGAAGAAGGGCCAGTCGAGGAAGTCTTCAATCATCCTCGAACTCCGGCGTGCGCCTGGAGGCGAAGGCTTCGAAGGCGCGGCTAAAATCCTTGGTGGACATGCAAATCGCCTGGGATTGCGCTTCCATCTCGATCGCCGTCTCCAGGCTCACGTTCCATTCCTGGTTGAGCTGCATCTTGGTCATCGCATGGGCGAAGCCGGGGCCGGCGGCGATCTCGGCCGCGAGGGCTTGCGCCTCGTCGGCAAGCCGGTCGGCTTCCACCAGGCGGCTGAAGAAGCCCCAGCGCTCGCCTTCCTCGGCGCTCATGAAGCGGCCGGTGAAGAGCAATTCGGCGGCGCGGCCCTGCCCGATCAGGCGCGGCAGGATCGCGCAGGCGCCCATGTCGCAGCCGGCGAGGCCGACGCGGGCGAAGAGGAAGGCGGTGCGTGCCCGCGGCGTCGCGAGGCGCAGGTCCGAGGCCATGGCGAGGATCGCGCCCGCGCCGGCACAGATGCCGTCCACCGCGGCGACGATCGGCTGCGGGCAGGCGCGCATCGCCTTGACGAGGTCGCCGGTCATCCGCGTGAAGCGCAGCAGGCCGGGCATGTCGCGTTTCGTCAGCGGGCCGATGATCTCGTGCACGTCGCCGCCCGAGCTGAAATTGCCGCCCGCTCCGGCGATCACCACCGCCTTCACCGCCGGCGTGTCGGCGAGCGTACGGAAGGTGTCCCGCAGCTCGGCATAGCTTTCGAAGGTGAGGGGGTTCTTCCGCTCGGGCCGGTTCAGCGTCACCGTCGCGACGCCGCCGGCGAAGTGCCAGAGGAAATGCTCGGGGGCGAAGGTCTCGGGGGTCATGCGATCTCCATCGCCTCACCGTTCCGCTCCGAGCGGACGAGGTCAAGCACCGCCCGCGCCACTTCCTCGGGCGCGATAAGGCGGCCCGTGGGGTTGAGGCGGGCGAGCTCGGCCCGCGCCTCCTCCTCCGCCCGCCCGGTCTTCGCGACGATCGTTTCGACCGAGCGGACGGTCATGTCGGTGTCGACAAAGCCGGGGCAGACGGCGTTGACGCGCAGATTGCTGCCGGCGAACTCGGCGGCGAGGGCTCGGGTCAGCCCGACCGCGCCGTGTTTGGCGGCGATATAGGGCGAGGCGTAGGCGAAGCCGTGCAGCCCCGCCATCGAGGCGATGGTGACGATCCGCCCCGCCTCCGCCGCGAGCAGGTCCGGCAGGGCGGCCTGGCAGCAATGGAACATGCCGTCGAGATTGACCGCCAGCATCTGCCGCCACAGCGTCTCGCTGACCTTGGCGAACGGCACGCCCGCCGCCGCGCCGGCATTGTTGACGAGAATGTCGATCGGCCCGTTCGCTTCGCGCGCCCGGGCGAAGGCGCCGTTGACCTGGGCCCGGTCTGTCACGTCCGCAGTACAAACCACCACCACGTTCGTCCCGAGCGAAGTCGAGGGGCGCCGCTCAGAGTCCGTGCCCGCGCCCCTCGACTTCGCTCGGGACGAACGAAGTTCGTAAGCGACCTCTTCGAGCGGCTCCCGCCGCCGCCCGACGAGCGTCAACTTCGCGCCCTCCGCCGCCAGCGCGCGCGCCACCGCCGCGCCGATGCCGGTGCCGCCGCCGGTGACCAGCGCGTGGCGGCCGGCGAGGCTCATGCCTTGAACTCCGCGTCGCGGGCGAGATTGCGGGCGAGCTGTTCCATGCCGTTCAGATATTGCGGCGGCACGCGCACGCCGCGATGGCCCTGCGCCGCTGCGGACCGCAGCGTCCACATCGGGTCGATGAGGTGCGGGCGCGCCAGCGCGACGAGGTCGGCCCGGCCGGCGGCGAGGATCGAATTGGCGTGGTCCGGCTCGTAGATGTTGCCGACCGCCATCGTCGCCACCCGCGCTTCGTTGCGGATCCTGTCGGCGAACGGCGTCTGGAACATGCGGCCGTAGACGGGCCGCGCCTCGGCCCAGGTCTGGCCCGCCGAGACGTCGATCAGGTCGGCGCCCGCTTCAGCGAAGGCCTCGCCGATCCGCACCGCTTCGTCCGGGGTGACGCCGGCCTCGCCCATCCAGTCGGTCGCGGAGATGCGCACCGACATCGGCTTCTCCACGGGCCACGCCGCGCGCATCGCCGCGAAGACCTCGAGCGGGAAGCGCAGGCGGTTGGCCAGGCTGCCGCCATATTCGTCGGTGCGGCGGTTGCTGAGCGGGCTGATGAAGGAGGAGAGGAGATAGCCGTGCGCGGCGTGGAGCTCGACCATGTCGAACCCCGCCTCCTCGCCCATGCTCACGGCGGCGACGAACTGCGCGAGGATCGCGTCCATGTCGGCGCGCGTCATTGCCCGCGGCATCTGGTTTGCCGCCGACCAGGGCACCTCGGACGCGGCGATGACGGGCCAATTGCCGGCTTCCAGCGGCGCGTCATTGCCCTCCCACCCGACCTTCGTGCTGCCCTTCGGTCCGGAATGGCCGAGCTGGAGGCAGATGCGGGCGTCGGTGTTGGCATGGACGAAATCGACGATCCGCTTCCACGCGGCGACGTGCTCGGGCGCGTACATGCCGGTGCAGCCGGGGCTGATCCGCCCCTCCGCCGAGACGCAGGTCATCTCCGTGTAGACCAGCCCCGCGCCGCCCTGGGCGCGCGTGCCGTAATGGACGAGGTGGAAATCGTTCGGCATCCCGTCCTGCGCCGAATACATCGCCATCGGCGAGACGACGATGCGGTTGGCGAGCCGCATGTCGCGGAGCCGATAGGGTGCGAACATCGGCGGCGCCGGGTCGTTCACCGGTGTGCCCACCGCCTTCGACTGGAACCAGCGCTCCACGCCCTCGAGCCACGGCCTGTCGCGCAGGCGCAGATTTTCGTGGCTGACCCGCTGCGAGCGGGTGAGGAGCGAGTAGGCGAACTGGATCGGCTCGAAGTGGAGGTAGCGCTCCAGCGTCTCGAACCATTCGGTCGAGTTGCGCGCCGAATTCTGCAGCTTGAGGACCTCGAGATTGCGCTCCGCCTGATATTCGGCGAGCGCCTCCTCGCGGCCCAGCCCCGGCCGGTTCAGCACCTCGGCAAGCTTGATCGCGTCCTCTAGGGCGAGCTTGGTGCCCGAGCCGATCGAGAAATGGGCGGTGTGCGCGGCGTCGCCGAGCAGGATCAGGTTGCGATAGTGCCAGGTGGCGCAGACGATGCGGCGGAAGGTGAGCCACGCCTGCGGGCCGGGCAAGTGTGCGGCGTTGGAGAGGAGCGGGCGCCCGTCGAGGTAGCGCGCGAAGATCCGCTCGCACAGCGCGATCGCTTCTCCCTGGTCCATCCGGTCGAGGCCGAGCTTCGCCCAGGTCTCCGGCGAGGTCTCGACGATGAAGGTCGAGAACCCCTCGTCGAAGCGGTAGGCGTGCGCCCAGATCCAGCCCGCCTCGGTCTCCTCGAAGGCGAAGGTGAAGGCCTCGAACACCTTCTCGGTGCCGAACCAGAAGAATTTGTTGCGGCGGACCTGGATGTCGACGCCGAAATGCTCGGCATAGGCGGTGCGGATGCGGCTGTTGGCGCCGTCGGCGGCGATGACGAGATCGTAGCCCGCCCAATCCTCCAGCCGCGCGCTTGCCTCATGCTCGAAGTGGAGGTTGACGCCGAGATCGCGCGCCCGGTCCTGCAGGATCCTCAGCAGCCGCTTGCGGCCGATGCCGATGAATCCGTGGCCGGACGAGCGGATCGTCTCGCCATGGATGTGGACCTCGATATCGTCCCAATGCGCGAACTCGTCGCGGATCGTCGCGCCGGAGACGGGATCGTTGGCGAGCAGGTTCTCGACGGTCTGGTCGGAGAAGACGACTCCCCAGCCGAACGTGTCGTCGGCGCGGTTGCGCTCGAACAAGTCGACCTCGTGCGCCGGGTCGCGCAGCTTCATCGAGATTGCGAAATAGAGCCCCGCGGGTCCGCCGCCGAGACAGGCGATCCTCATCCGCTCCTCCCTCGCGCCGGGGGTAGAGGGCGGGGAAGGGGTAGGCAAGCGCGGGCTGCGGCGGCGCCTCAGTCATCCTGCAGGCGCCGCGCGACTTCGTTCATGAAGCGGGCGTCGTCGCCCTTGGCCAGCCATTCGGCCTCCGCGGCGACCGCGCCCAGCATGTCGGAGAGGGGGTCGGTTTCGGCTTTGGCGTAATTGCCGAGGACGTAACCGGTCACGCGGTCCTTGTGGCCGGGATGGCCGATGCCGAGCCGGACCCGCCGGAAGGCGTTGCCGATATGCGCTTCGGTCGAGCGCAGGCCGTTATGGCCGGCCGTGCCGCCGCCGACCTTCACCTTGACCTTGAACGGGGCGAGATCGAGTTCGTCGTGGAAGATTGTGACGTCGCCCACCTCCTTCTTGAAGAAGTCCATTGCCGCGCGGACCGAGCGGCCGCTGTCGTTCATGAAGGTGGCGGGCTTGAGGAGCAGGATACGCTCGGGGCCGATCCGTCCCTGCTGCGCCCAGCCCTGGAAGGCCTTCTTCGGCGGCTCGAAGCCGTGGGTCGCGGCGATGGCGTCGACCGCCATGAAGCCGACATTGTGCCGGTGCATCGCATATTGCGCGCCCGGATTGCCGAGGCCGACCCAGATCTGCACGGGTTCGAAGTCCCAGTGGGTGGCGGCCTCTCCCGTCTGGCCGAGGACCTTGACCGGCGGCACGCCGAGCAGGTCCGCGATCCAGCGGAAGAGGGCCATGTTCTAAAGGACCTTAGGCTTCGTCGTCCTTGCCGACCACCGGCACGTCCGCGGCCGGGGCTTCGCCGCCCTCGTCCTCGGTCTGCGAGGCGGCGCCGACGATCGTCGCGATGGTGAAGTCGCGGTCGGTGATCGCCGATTCGACGCCCTTGGGCAGGGTGACGGCGCTGATGTGGAGCGAATCGCCGATGTCGAGGCCGGCGAGGCTGATCTCGATGTCGTCCGGGATCTCGGCGGCGTCGCAGACCAGCTCCAGCTCGTGGCGGACGGCGTTGAGGATGCCGCCGCGCTTGAGGCCCCGCGACTGCTCTTCGCCGGTGAAGCGGATCGGCACCGCGACGTGCACCTTCGAATGCTCGGAGATGCGCAGGAAGTCGACATGCAGCGGCCGGTCGGTGACCGGGTGGAACTGGACGTCCTTGGGAAGGGTGCGGGCCTGGCCGCCCGGATGGTCGATGAGGACCACGGAGTTCATGAAGTGGCCGGTGTTCAGCATCTTCACGAGGGCCTTTTCCTCGACGTGGATGGCGAGGGGCTCTTCCTTGTTGCCGTAGACGACGGCGGGGACGCGGCCTTCGCGACGCATGGCACGGGAGGCTCCCTTGCCCGCCCGCTCGCGCGTCTCGGCCGACAGCGTAAGCTGTTCGCTCATGTGCATGTCTCCAAAAACGTGATGGTTAGACGAATGCCCGCGCTCGCGCCTCCAGGGATGACCATGAGCGGGGGAGCGGGGCCTGTAGCGAAAGGGGCCGCGGGAGGCAAGTTCGCGCGGCCTTGCCAAACAGGGCCTTTTGGAGGAGGCTCCGCGACCGCCGCCACGAGAGCGGCAGGTTAGGGGGAATTGCCATGGAATATATGTTTCTGCCGCTCAAGCGTTATGCCGAGTTTTCCGGCCGGTCGCGCCGCATGGAATATTGGATGTTCACCCTGTTCCTGATCCTGCTGTGGATCGTGCTCGGCGGCCTGTTCGTGGCGATGGCGGGCTCGATGATCCTTTCGGCGGGCACCGGCAGCGCGAGCGGCCTGGCCGCGGCCGGCGGGGGCGCGATGGTGCTGCTCGTCATCATGGCCGTCGTCTGGCTGGGCCTGCTGATCCCGAGCATCGCGGTCGGCATCCGCCGCTTGCACGACACCAACCGGAGCGGCTGGTGGCTCGGCGGCTATCTTCTGCTCGCCTTCGGAGGCAGCTTCGTGCGGGCCTCCAGCGGCAGCGCCGGCCTCAGCATGATCATTTCGCTGGTGACGCTCGTCTATGCGATCGCGATCCTGGTCTTCATGTGCCTGGAAGGGACCAAGGGGCCGAACCAGTACGGGCCCGACCCCAAGGGCCAGGTCGACGCCCAGGTCTTCGCCTGACCCCTCGCGCGGGGCGGGCTGTTGCGGCCCGCCCCCGCCTTGGCTAGAGCCTCGCGCGGCCACGCCCCCGTGGCGGAATTGGTAGACGCGCTCGACTCAAAATCGAATGCCGCAAGGCGTGCCGGTTCGACTCCGGCCGGGGGCACCATCGGCCGGCACCGGACCTGACGGGGCCACGCGCCCCGAGTCCGCGCCTCATTCCGTGCGCAAAGCGCTTCCCTCCCCGGCTCTTATTGGTGCTACGATGCGCCGGCATAGGCGCGGCAGTGCGCGCCTCTCACGCGGGCGGGGGAGGCCGGCGGCTGAATGGCGAGGGAAGATCCGGCGGCGGACCATCATGAGGGCGCCGCTTACTACCGCAAGATGTACGACCGGGTGTCGACGCTGGGGCGGATCGGCGTCTGGGAGTGCGACCTCGCCACCGAGGCGCTGACCTGGACCGACATGGTCTACGACCTGTTCGACATTCCCCGCGGCGCCGCGCTGGAGCGGGCGGCGGTGCTCGAACGATACGAGCCGGAATCGCGTGCGACGCTCGAACGGGTGCGCGCCGAGGCGATCCGCAACGGCACCGGCTTCACCTGCGACGTGTGCATCCACGCGCCCGCGGGTCCGGTGCGCTGGATCCGCATCACCGCCGACGTCGAGCGCGAGAACGGGCGGCCGGTCCGCATTTTCGGCACCAAGCAGGACGTGACCGCGGAGCGGGCGTCGCAGGAGACGGTGCGGGCGCTGCAGCGCGAGCTGCTCCACGCATCGCGAATGACCGCGATGGGCACGATGGCCTCGACGCTCGCGCACGAGCTCAACCAGCCGCTCACCGCGATCACGAATTACATGGCCGCCGCCCGGCGAAAAGGCGAGGGCGCCGGCGTCGGCGCCGATTTGCTCGACTGCATCGCCCATGCCGAGGAGACGGCGCTGCGGGCGGGCGAGATCATCCGCCGGCTGCGGGCGATGACCCTCGGCGGCACCGCGCGCCGCGAATCGTTCGCCCTGCGCAAGGCGGCCGAGGCGGCTGCGGCGCTGGCCGGCGCGATCCACCCGCGCCTCCACGTCGAATGTGCCGTTCCGCAGGCGATGCGCGTCTGCGGCGATCGCGTGCAGATCGAGCAGGTGCTGCTCAACCTCCTCCAGAATGCCGACGAGGCGGCGGCGGGCGGCCCGTGCGGGGTGCGGATCGCCGCTCTGGCCAAAGGCCCGCTGTTGACGGTGTCGGTGACCGACGACGGACCGGGTTTCCCGGAAGCGGTGCTGGCCGGCGCCTTCGAGACGGCGGTGAGCAGCAAGGCCGGGGGGACCGGCATCGGGCTCTCCATCTCGCGCACGATCGTCGAGGCGCATGGCGGGCACATAAGCGCCCGTAACCGCCCGGAAGGAGGCGCCGAGGTCCGCTTCACCCTTCCGGCCGGCGAGGGACTCTAGCCAGCGCCCTCCGGGTCGCGTAGCCTCGCGCGGACAGAGACTTAGGACGGGAAAACGAATGGGCACTGCGCTGGACGGCAAGAGCGGGCATATCAGGCTGACGTCGCACCCGGGATCGCGCCGGCCGCCGCGCTTCGCGCTGAACTGGGGCGCGCCGACGGCGCGGGAGCGCGGGCCGGTGGTCGCCACCGTCAATGCCGGCGCGGACCGCAACGCGATCGGTGCCCATGGCGGCTCCTATTCCGTCTATCGCGCGCTCGCCATCTCAGCCGGGGCGATGGATCCGCAGGCGCGGCCGGACCTTCAGGACACGTCTCCGGTTTGCGAGATCGGCCCGCACGACCAATGGCGCGAGGCGCGCAAGATCGTCTCGCTCGACCCCTGGGGGCACCGGGTCGCGCACGATTTCGGCGACCTCATCGCCGACGGAGTCGACATCCGCCCCTCGATCGCCATCACCAAGGCGCGGCTCACGCTGCACGAGATGAAGGAGGCGATCGCCGGCGGCCGCATCGCCGTGGACGGGGAGATCGTGCACGAGGCGGGCGACGTTTCGGTGACCAAGATCGCGGTGGATCCCGTCTGGTGGCTGCCGGGAGTCGCCGAGCGGTTCGGAGTGGCGGAGGGCGCGCTGCGCCGCTGCCTGTTCGAGCAGACCGGCGGCATGTATCCCGAGCTGGTGACGCGTCCGGACCTCAGCGTCTTCCTGCCGCCGATCGGGGGCATGACCCTCTACATATTCGGCGACCCCGCTTATCTGGGCAACGAGGCGAAGAAGCTCACCTGCCGCGTCCACGACGAATGCAACGGCTCCGACGTGTTCGGCTCCGACATCTGCACCTGCCGGCCCTATCTCACCCACGGCATCGAGGAAGCGACGCGGGCGGCGCAGGAGGGCGGCGTCGGCCTCATCGTCTACAACCGCAAGGAAGGCCGCGCCTTGGGCGAGGTCACCAAGTTCCTCGTCTACAATGCGAGGAAGCGCCAGCCGGGCGGCGACCAGGCGGCGACCTATTTCGAGCGCACCGAATGCGTCGCGGGCGTCCAGGACGCGCGCTTCCAGCAGCTGATGCCGGACGTCATCCACTGGCTCGGCATCCGCAAGATCGACCGCTTCGTCTCGATGTCGAACATGAAGTACGACGCGCTCGCCGGAGGCGGCATCGAGATCGGCGAACGCGTGCCGATCCCCGCCGACCTCATCCCGCCCGACGCCAGCGTCGAGATGGAGGCCAAGAAGGCGGCCGGCTATTACACGCCGGAAGGCGCGCCGACGGAAGACGCGCTGCGCTCCGTCGTCGGCCGGGACCTCGGCAAGTTCTAGCGCCCGTGAGCGAGGGGGAAGCTGTCCGGCGCCTGCTGAGCGCCGCCGCGGTGCGCGAGCGCGCGCACGAAATGCTGGCGCTCGCGCTGGAGGGGAAGGTCGAGGGGTGGCGCGTCGACCTCGACAGGCTCGAGGATGCGGCAGCGCTGACGGCAAAGGTCACCCGCGAGACATATCCTTCGCTCGACATTCCCTTTCACGCGCGCTGGCGGCACTTCGTCGCCGGCCCGCCGGACCTCCCCGCAGCCTGGCCGGAGCGCGGCCGCGCGGCCTTCGACCTCGTCATCCTCTCGGTCCTGCTCGATGCCGGTACCGGGCCCGGCTGGTCCTACCTCGATCCGGTGACGGCGCAGCGCTTCGCCCGCTCCGAGGGCCTTGCCGTCGCCAGCCAGCGGATGATCGGGAGCGGGGCACTCGCGACCGACGCGAACAGCCTCGCCGGCCTCGATTCCGCCACGCTGGCGCGGGGATTCCAGGTCGGGCCCGACAATCCCCTGGCCGGCCTCGAAGGCCGCGCCGCCCTGCTGCGGCGCCTGGGCGCGCAGGCGCTGGCACGGCCGGACCTCTTCGCCGTGGCGGACGCGCCCCGGCCCGGCGGCCTGTTCGACGCGCTCGCCGCCCGCGCCGAGCGCGGCCGCCTGCCGGCCCCCGCCATCCTCGCGCTGCTGCTGGAGGCGCTCGGCCCGATCTGGGCGGACCGGCTGACCGTCGACGGCATTCCGCTGGGCGATTGCTGGCGTCACCCAGCGCTCAGCCGCGACGACGCGAGCGACGGGCTCGTGCCCCTGCACAAGCTCTCGCAATGGCTGTCCTATTCCCTGATCGAGCCGCTCGAGTGGAGCGGCATCGCGGTGACGGACGTCGACGGCCTCACCGGCCTCGCGGAATATCGGAACGGCGGCCTGTTCGTGGACACGGGCGTTCTCGTCCCGACCGACTCAGGCTCGTGGACCGCCGAGCATCAGGTTTCGGAACCCTTCGTCGTCGCCTGGCGCGCCATGACGGTGGCCTTGCTCGACCGCATGGCGCCGCTGGTGCGCGAACGGCTCGGCGTCGCCGAAGCCGATTTCCCGCTCGCCCGCATGCTCGAAGGCGGCAGCTGGGCGGCGGGCCGGCGCATCGCCGCGGAGCTCCGCCCGGGCGGCGGCCCGCCCTTCACCATCCTCAGCGACGGAACGGTATTCTAGCCATGGACGGTCTCACCCTCGTCAACCACCCCCTGGTGCAGCACAAGCTCACCATCCTCCGCGACAAATCGACCTCGATCCAACTCTTCCGCACCGTCGTGCGGGAGACGGCCACCCTGCTCTGCTACGAGGTGACGCGCGACCTGCCGACCGGCATCGTCCAGATCGAGACGCCGATCGGCCCGACCCCCGCGCCGACGCTGCAGGGCAAGAAGCTCGTCTTCGCGCCGATCCTGCGCGCCGGCCTGTCGATGGCGGAAGGCATGCTCGATCTCGTGCCTTCGGCGCGCGTCGCCCATGTCGGCCTGTATCGCGATCCGGTGTCCCTCGAGGCCGTCGAATATTATTTCAAGGCGCCCGACGACCTCGACCAGCGGCTCGTCATCGTCGTCGACCCGATGCTCGCCACCGGTCACACGGCGATCGCGGCGATCGAGCGGCTCAAGGAGGAAGGGGCGACCGACATCCGCTTCGTCTGCCTGCTCGCCGCCCGTCCCGGTGCCGAGGCGCTGCGCGCCCATCATCCGGACGTGCCGATCTGGGCCGCCGGCATGGACCCGGTGCTGAACGACCACGGCTATATCGTCCCCGGCCTCGGCGACGCCGGCGACAGGACCTACGGAACGCGTTGAGCCGCGCGGGCGGCTGTGCCAAAGTCCGGCCGAGGGGGAGGGGACATGGGGCGACTCGCGAAGACTGGCCGGCTGGCCGCGCTCTGCGTGGGGCTCTGCGCAACGATGTCGGGCTGCATGGTCCAGCTCGCGCCGGCCTATGACGCGTCCATCGTCGGCGGGGTGCAGGGCGCCAATCAGGACATCCAGCTGCTGTTCGCCCAGATCGGCGCCGACGCCGACGTCTCCACCTTCCCCGCCCGTAAGCCGCAATATGACAAGATCGTCGGCGAGCTTGGCGCCGCCGAGCTGCAGATCCGGGCGCGGCCGATCCCTAACGGCAAGGCGATCACCAAGGCCGCCGCGGCGCTCGCCAAGCTGCACGTCGCCAACGTCACCGTCGATCCGGGCTTCACCGCCTATCCGAGCGCGCGCGCGGTGCACGACCTTCAGGACACGATCCAGCACATGGAGGGCTTCGATGCGAAGAGCGGCCTCCACGGCGCGGCGATCCTCGCCTTCAAGAACCAGGCCGACGTCTTCCTGACCCAGGCCCTCACCTACGAGAATTATCTGAAGAGGTAGCCATGGGACTGGATGTAGGGACGCTGGTCAACGACATGCTCGGCGCGGGCAAGGCGGTCCTGAACCAGGACCTGCCCGCTATGGGCGGCTTCTCGCGCGACCAGCTCGAAGCGATCGCGCGGCAGGCGAACCTCATCGCCAACGGCACGCTCGACGGCTCGATCGATGCCGACATGCGCGCATATCTGCTCCAGAGCCTCGAGGAGATGACCCGCAGCTTCGTCAACACGCTCGCCGGCCTCGCGGTGGTGACGGCAGAGAAATTGTGGAACGGCATGGTCGGCGTGCTGTGGGGCGCCATCAACAAGGCCACCGGCCTCAACCTCTTCCCGCCGACCGGCGGCGCTTCGTCCTGACGGGTCAGCGCCTCTCCGGGCGAAACAGCGCCGCGAGCTTGCCTGGAGAATAGGGATCTGCAGCGCACCCAGTGCGGTGCGGTGCGGGATATTTCCAGCCGTTCCGGTGGTCCGCCGGCTATTGGACCACGATCGAGCCTTTCATCCCGAACATGGAGTGAAAGGCGTGGGTGCAGCGCAACGGATAGGTGCCGGCCGCGGGGATGAGGGCGATGTCGGCGCTGCCATGGCCGTCGACGTCTACCGAGCCGCCGGCGAGCTTGCCGGCATCCTGCGGTCGCACCCGGGCGGCCTTGAAGAAGGCCGGTGCGCTGAAATCGTGGCCTCCCGAGCCGGTGTTCGTGAGGTGAAGGATGACGGGCTGCCCGGCGCGAAGGCGCAAGGTGGCGGGCGCGAACTTGAAGCTGGAGAGGGCGACGTCGATCCGCTGGGCGTGGCTCCAGTCGGGCTGCGCCGAGGCGGGTGCGGCGAACGCGACGGCTGCGGCGAGGGCGATGGTGCGAAGGGAAGGCTTCATCGGCGAGGCTCCCGTAGTGACCGCGCCTTTCTACGCCGGTCAGCCGCGGCCCGCCAGCGCCGCCGCGATTCGGGCGGCGAGAAAGCGTGCGCCTGTGGGCGTCGGGTGGCGGTCCACCGGGAAGCGCCATTCGGGGCGGACGGGGAGGAGCAGATAGGGAATGCCGCCGTCGTCGAGCACCGCTCGGCGCACCTGGGCCTCCCGGTAGGACTCGGGCAGGAACTGCGGGACGACCACCAGCGCCCGGGCGCCGCGGGCGCGGGCCAGGGCGATCGCCGCCTTCAGCGCCGCCCGGGTCATCGCCGTTCCGTCGGCGATGGCCTTGTCGCCGCGGTAGCGCACCGCGCGGCGGGCGAGCTCGACGATCCGGTAGGAGGGAGGGTCCGCCGGGCGCCGACGTAGCGCGGCGTCCAGGTGCGGCCGGTCGGTGTCGAGGTTCCGGTCGAAGAGGCACGGGACGAACGGGATGACCACGGCGGATGGGCGCGGGAACCGCGGCAGCTCCCGGCGGAGCCGCATCAGCATCTGGTCGGTCGCATGGGCATTCACTGCCATGTTCACCGCCTGGACGCCGGTCATCGCCTGGACCTGGGCGGGGATGGTTTCGGGCCATTCGAGGCCGTAGCCGAGCATGATAGACTCGCCGGCGAAGAGGAACGTCGGCGCAGCGAAGTCCGGGGCCTTGCCCGCGGCCTCGACGCGGTAGCCGAAGGGGCCCGTCGCATAGTGGACGGTGCGGCCGTGCAGGGCGACGGTGCCGTGATGGTTGGGCACGAAGGTCCAGCCATAGTCCGCGTCGCGGGCGCGAAGGGGCTCCTGGCTGTCCCACCGCTCCTGCGCGGACTGCCAGCCGCGCGTGTGGAGGAGGAGCTCGACCGCGACGAAGGCGAAGGCGACCGCCGCGAGTGACGCGAGGGCGCTCCCGAGCGCCCGTCGCCCCCGACCCGCCGCCGCGGCCCGCGCGGCCCAGGGCGTGAGGAGGAGCAGGACGGCGAGCCCCGCCAGCGCCACCGCGATGCGCAGCCAGAACAGGATCCGAAGCTGCGTCTCCCACGAATAGGCCCAGGCCGGGAGGAAGTGTCGATCCGCCCAGGCCGCATCCATGCGCCACGCGGCGTAGAGGATGACGAGGCCGAGCGCGGGGCCGAGGAGCTGCACCGCCGCCGCCGCCGGACGTCGCGCATCACCCCCGTTCGACGGCATTGGCAGTCCTCCCCGACGCTGTTACGCTCCCGATTCAAGGGGGTTATCGGCGATGTCTGCTTGGCTCAACCCGATCCAGCGCTGGGTGTGGAGCGATCCGGTTCGCCGGGGCTACCGGCTGCTGCGCTTCGCCGAGGTCGAGGCCGACGGCGGCCGCGACCTCGCCCGCGCGGCCGAGCTCACGCCCGACCCGAAGCTGCGCCGTCTCTACCTGCGCCACGCGGCCGACGAGCAGCGCCATTCCGACATGTTTCGCCGCCGCGGCTCGGCCCTGCTGCGCGAGAGCGCGAAGCGCGGCGAGGGTTGGCAGCCCGATTGGCTCGCGCCGGGTGAGCGCGGCCTCGACGACGTCGAGGTCGAGGAGGGGCGGGACGCGCCGCTGCTCGCCTTCCTGCACCTGTCGGAGGCGGCGGCGGCGCGCAGCTTCGCCGTCTACCACAAGGCCGTGGCCGCCGATGCGGAGACGCGGGACGTCTTCGCGCGCATCTTGAAGGACGAGAATTTCCACATGAGCTACACCCGCCACGAGCTGGGCCGCGTCGCGCCGAGGAAGCAGGGCTGGCTGCTGTGGAAGGCGCGGCTGGGGCGGCTGTGGAAAGGCTATCTGCGCTTCGCCGTCGCGCTTGCCGGCCTGATGGGCGGCATCCTCCTCACCCTTCAATATTTCATCCTGCTGCCGGTCTTCGCACTGGGCGCGAAGCGCGCGGCGAAGCGGGAGCCCGAGGGCTGGGCGCCGGCGCGGGACAAGCGCGACCTCAAGGGGCAATATTAAATGAAGATCCTCGGCCTTTCCTGCTTCTACCACGATTCCGCCGCCGCCTTGGTGATCGACGGCGTGCCGGTCGCGGCGGTGCAGGAGGAAAGGCTGTCGCGGCGCAAGAACGACGCCGCCTTTCCGATCGAGGCGGTGGAATATTGCCTCGACCTCGCCGGGCTGGAGCCGGAGGAGCTGGACGCCGTCGTCTTCTACGAGCGGCCGATGCTGAAGTTCGAGCGGGTGCTGACCACCGCGCTGCGCGCCTTTCCCGCCTCCTGGCGCTCCTTTCCGCACGCGATGAAGAACATGCTGGGCGAGAAGGCGTGGGTGCGAGGCGTCATCACCTCGCGCCTCGGCGTGCCGGGATACAGGATCCTGTTCACCGAGCACCACCAGAGCCACGCCGCCGCCGCCTTCCTGACCGCGCCGACCGAGCGGGCGGCGATCCTCACCGCCGACGGCGTCGGCGAATGGGCGACGCTGACGGTCGGCACCGGCACGCGCGGCGCCGCGGGAACGTCGATCGCGATCGACCGCGAGATCCGCTTCCCGCACTCGCTCGGCATGCTCTATTCGACCTTCACCGCCTATCTCGGCTTCGCGGTGAACGAGGGCGAGTACAAGGTCATGGGCCTCGCCTCCTACGGCAAGCCGACCATGGCCGATGCGGTGCGGAAGCTGATCGCCCGCACCGCCGACGGGGCCTTCCGGCTCGATCTCGACTATTTCGACTTCCACACCACGTCGAAGCGCAGCTTCTCCGAGAAGTTCGTCCAGCTCTTCGGCCCGCCGCGCAACCGCTACGAGCCGATCGACCTCGCGACCGACGAGGGCCGCCGCTTCGCCGATTGCGCGGCGAGCGTGCAGGCGGTGCTGGAGGATATACTCGTCGACCTGACGCGGGACCTGCATGAGCGGACGCGGCTGCCGGACCTGTGCCTCGGCGGCGGGGTGGCGCTGAACGGCGTCGCCAACGCCCGGATCCTGCGCGAATCCGGCTTCGAGCGCATTTTCGTTCCGCCCGCGCCCGGCGACGCCGGCTGCGCGCTCGGCGCCGCCCTCTATGCCGACCGCATCCACTTCGGGAATCCCGACAAGGACTTTCCCGACCACCCCTTCTGGGGACCGGAGCCGGACTATGCCGCCCTGCCGCGCATCGCCGCCGAGGACCGCTTCCCGCACGAGGCGCTCACCGACGAGGCGCTGATCGAGGAGACCGCCGACGACCTCGCCGCCGGCCGCATCGTCGGCTGGATCCAGGGCCGCACCGAGTTCGGCCCGCGCGCGCTCGGCAACCGCTCGCTGCTCGCCGCTCCGCACGACGCGGCGATGCGGGACCGGCTCAACCGCGACATCAAGTATCGGGAGGAGTTCCGCCCCTTCGCCCCGGTCTGCCCGGTCGAGGAGGCGGAGCGCTTCTTCGAGCTGCCGCCAGGCGGCGCGCGCCTAGCCCGCTTCATGTCCGGTGTCTTCCCCGTCCGCCCGGAATGGCGCGAGCGGCTCGCCGCCATCACCCATGTCGACGGCACGGCGCGCCTCCAGACGCTCGAGCGCGGCTTCGCGCCGCGGCTCTACGACCTCATCCAGGCCTATGGCCGCCGCAGCGGCGTCCCGGTGCTGCTCAACACGTCGTTCAACCTGGCCGGCGAGCCGATCGTCTGCACCGCCCAGGAAGGCTATTCGACCTTTCGCCGCAGCGGCGTCGACCTGCTCATCGTCGGCAACACACGCGTGCGCAAGCGGCCCAAGAGCGCGCAGCGCGAGACGCACGAGGAGGAGGAGTTGGTATGATCAAGAAGAAGGGCCGGTTGCGGCGCCAGCTCGTGGTGATGGGGAGCGCCTTCGGCTCGACCGGCGACCTCGCCCGCGGCCTGTGGAAGGGCGGTTCGGAGAAGCGCCTGCTCATGCCGCTCGCCATCTTCCTGTGCGTCACCGGCCTGCTGCTCGTCCTCGCCGCCGGCGTCGAGGCGCTCGCGCCGTTCATCTACTCCATCTTCTGAGGGGGGCGTGATCCTCTTTGTGCCGAGCCTCGACTCAAGCCGTCATGCTGAACTTGTTTCAGCATCCAGGGCGGAGGCGGCAAAGCGGGTGGAGGCCTGGACCCTGAACCGAGTTCAGGGTGACGGCAGCGGCGCGATCCCGTCCGGACCTCATTCTCGGCGGGCCGCGGTCCCGGCGTTTTAGGATGGAGGACCCGCGCTCCCTCCTTGCCTGTCCCGCCTGCGCGGCGGAGCTGCGCGGCGACTGGTCCTGCACCGGATGCGGCCGCGCCTGGCCGGCGCCCGACGGCATTCCTGAGCTCAGGATGGACGTGGCGGGGCAGACCGAAGTGGTCCGCCAGTTCTACAATCAAGCGCCGTTCCCCGGCTATCCGCCCAACGACAGCCTTACCTGGCTGCGGACCCGGGCGGAGCGGAGCGATTTCGCGCGCCTGCTCGACCAGTCGATCCCCGGCGATGCCCGCATCGTCGAGGTGGGCTGCGGGACCGGGCAGATGAGCCTCTACCTCGCCCGCGCCGACCGGACCGTGATCGGCTGCGACCTCGCCCGCGCCTCACTCGCCCTCGGCGCCTCGGCGGCGCGGCGCTACGGCCTCTCGTCGGTGCAGTTCGTCGAATGCGACCTGACGCGCCTGCCGCTCCGGGAAGGCGCCTTCGACGTCGTCTATTGCTCGGGCGTCCTCCACCATACGCCGGACCCGAAAGCGTCCTTCGCGAGCATCGTCCGCGCGGCGCGGCCGGGCGGGATGATCGTCCTCGGCCTCTACAATCTCTACGCCCGCGTGCCTTTGCGCCTGCGGCGGATGGTGGCGCGGATGAGCGGCTATCGCTGGATCCCCTTCGACCCGGTGCTGCGGGATCGCAAGGCGGAGCCGGCGCGCCGCGAGGCGTGGCTGCGCGACCAGTATCGGCACCCGGAGGAGCATAGCCACAGCCTCGCCGAGGTCCGCCGCTGGTTCGCGGAGAACGGCATCGAGTTCGTCTCCACTTATCCGACCACCCTCATCGGCGAGGAGCCGGAGGATCTGTTCGCTCCCGCCGAGGACGAATGGCCGATCGAGAGCGTGATGGCCCAGATCGGCTGGATGAAGAGCCTCGGCGGGGAGGGGGGATTGTTCGTGACGGTGGGGCGGCGGGGCGGAGGATGAGGCGCATTCCGTCGCGGGGAAGGCGCGGCGAACGACGAGCATATCGCGTCACCCTGAACTTGTTTGAGGGTCCAGCTGGTCACGCGCCGGGGAGGCGGAGGACTGGATGCTGAAACACGTTCAGCATGACGTTATCCAGCTTCAAATCGGCCGCGCCCTATTTCACCCGCTCCACGCAGAGCCGCGAGGCGAAGCGGCGGACGATGCGGACCTGGTCGAGCGGGATGCCCGCCTCGCTCAGATAGGCCTCCCAATCCGCCTTGCGGAACGACCTTGCGATCGACAGCCGTCCGTCCTCGCGGACGATGCGGTGGACCATCAGCAGCCGCGCGAGGATCGGGAATCCCCAATAGGAGAAAGCGAGGCGGTGGAGATCGCAGATCAGCCAGCCCATCCGCGCCTCCCGCTCCATGGTCCGCAGGAAGGTGAGGAGCTGCTCGTCGGTCATGTGGTGGGTCGTCTGGCTCGAGACGATGAAGTCCCAGGGCCCCGGCTGGTCGAGATAGTTGCCGGCGCGATAGTCGATCCCCATCAATGCGGGCGTGGCGTCGCGCGCCGCCTTGACGCTCTTCTCGTTGAGGTCGACGCCGACCAGCTCCGCCTCGATGCCGCGCTTCTTCGCCCATTTCGCCACCGCGCGAAGCACGTCGCCGTCGCCGAAGCCGACGTCCATCAGCCGGAACCGCTTCGCCCCGCGGATGGCGCGGCCCAGGAAGGCGAGGGTCGGCCAGGCGGTGAATGTGAAGCGGTTGACCCGGGCGAGGTCGTGCAGGACCTTCTCGTACACGGCCGGATCGAGGTCCGGCGCGTCCATCTGCTCCTCGTCGCGCGAGCGGATCGCCAGGTTCGCCATCGCATCCTCCTCGGCCGAGCCATAGCACGGCGCGTTGATCGCGTCGTCGCTGCGGCCTAAGCGCGGCCGATGATCCCGCTCCTCCTCGCATTCGCCGCCGCCCCCCAGACGGTGGAAGGCCTCTGGCTCAACGACGACAAGAAAGGGCTGGTCCAGATCGGCCCCTGCGGCGCCAAGGTCTGCGGCCGCATCGTCAAGGTGCTCAGCCGCGATCCCAAGGCGCCGAAGGCCGACATCCACAATCCCGATCCCGCGCTGAGGAATCGCGGCTTCGTCGGCCTGCCCGTCCTCACCGGCTTCGAACGCGCCGGCAACGTCTGGAAGAACGGCCGCGCCTACGATCCCGAGAGCGGCAAGAGCTACAAGTCGACGCTCCAGCTCAACCCGGACGGGTCGCTGCGGGTGACGGGCTGCGTCTTCTTCATCTGCGAATCGCGGAGGTGGACGCGGGTGCGGTAGAGCGTGTCGTCTGGCCTCTTCGTGCGGCGCGGCCGTCACCCTGAACCTGGTTCAGGGTCCAATCCTCCACCCGCGGGGCGGTCTCTAAGCTGGATGCTGAACCAAGTTCAGCATGACGCTGGTGGGTGCAGCGATTTAGCGCAGATCAACCGCGCGCTGGTGGCCCGGCCGTCAGGGTTTCTCCCACACGAACACGCCGTAGCGCATCGCGCCGTTCCTCAGCGCCAGGATCAGCCGCGGCAGGCTCAGCATGAAGTCGCGGCTGCGCACCGCCTTGCTGAGCGCGAGACGGCGGATGTCGCGGTCGGTGACCAGCTTCCCGGCGAAGCGGCGGGCGCAGATGCTCCAGGTGCGGCGGACGTTGCGGCTGATGTCCTCGTAGGAGACGAGGCGGAAGCCCGCTGCGGCGGCGAGCGCCTCGTAATCGGCGCGGCTGCCCATGCTCGGGAGGCGCCCCTCCCGGCAGATGGGCTCGAGCAGGTGCCTCACCTGCCACGGCGTCGCGCCGTCGCCTTCCAGCCAGGCGCAGACGACGAAGGGCGAACCGGGTTTCAACACCCGCGCCGCCTCCGCGAAGAAGCGCGCCTTGTCCTCCATATGCTCGGAGCTCTCGATCGCGTAGCCGCCGTCGAAGCCCGCGTCGGCAAGCCCGTTCGACAGCCAGTCATGCACTTCGAACCTGAGACCCGGTTCAGGCCTCGACCGCGCCACCGCCGCCTGCGCCTTCGAGAGGGTGAACCCCGTCACCTCGGCGCCGGCGCGGGCGAAGGCGGCCGCCGTCGCGCCATAGCCGCAGCCGATGTCGACCAGCTTCTGACCCCGCGCGACGCCGAGCCGGTCGCCGACGAGGCGGGTCAGCGCGTCGGCCGCCTCGGCGGGGCTCTCGCGGCCGGTCAGCCAATAGCCGTGGTGGACATGCTCGCCCCAGATGCGCCGATAGGCCTCGTCGAGCTCGTCGTAATGCTCGGCGACGTCGGCCGCCGCCTGCGGCAATTTGGGGACGATCACGGCGCGATCGGGTTGCGCGGCGGCGCCAGCATGACGTTGAGCTCCTTGTCGTCGCGGCCGGCGAGGGCAGCGCAGAGCAGCTCGCCCGGCACCCTTGCGGAAGCGTTGCGGAAATAGTTGATGATCGCCCCGGCCGGTTCGAGCGTCACGTCGCCGGCATGGACGGTGCGCACCGCCGCAGCGCCGATGCTGACGAGGAAGCTGCCCTTCGTGACGAAGCAGACGACCGGCACATTGTGCTTGTGGCGCGGCATCTCCTGGCCCGGCGCGAAGGCGACGCGGTTCGTCTCCACCCGGTCGACGGCCTTGCCCGGCGCGATCGGCAGCGTCCCCAGCGGCTGGCGCACCGGGATCGGCCCGGCCGCCCCGAGCAACAGGCCCGCCACGACGAATATCGGCGTTCGCATCCGCATCTCCTCGCGGCCACCCTAGCGGCGCGAGGACGGCGGTGGAACTGCTGTTGCCCGCCGCCCGGAAGCGGGGCAGAGCCGGCCGGTGGCCATGCCCGCTCCGCCCGCGCCTTCGCGCTACGTGCTGGTCTCCGGCCTCGAAGTCGACGCGCGCCTGAAGCGCTTCGTCGACGAGGAGGCGCTGCCCGGCACCGGCATCGCTCACGACGACTTCTGGTTCGGCTTCTCCCGCCTGCTGCGCGAGCTGACGCCGGAGAACCGGCGGCTCCTCCAGGTGCGCGAGGATTTGCAGGCGCGGATCGACGCCCGCAACGCGGCGCTCGGCGGCGAGGCGCCGACGCCGGCGGAGGAGGAGGCGTTCCTGTGCGACATCGGCTATATCGTCGACCCGCCGCCGCCCTTCACGATCGGCACCGAGGGTGTGGATCCGGAGATCGCCTCGATCGCCGGACCGCAGCTCGTCGTGCCGCTCAGCAACGCCCGCTACGCGCTCAACGCCGCCAATGCGCGCTGGGGCAGCCTGTACGACGCGCTCTACGGCACCGACGCGCTCGGCAGCCCGCCGCCGGCGGGAGGCTATGACGAGGCGCGCGGCGCACAGGCGATCGCCTGGGGCCGGCGGTTCCTGGACGAGGCGCT
>Ga0070659_100000967_pt1 | contig 21137 bp, 11 predicted proteins | sample KBSC23metaG_FD_64666 | JGI IMG/M metagenome (GOLD analysis project Ga0070659, IMG submission 64666) | Corn rhizosphere microbial communities from Kellogg Biological Station, Michigan, USA - KBS C2-3 metaG | ecosystem: Host-associated > Plants > Roots > Rhizosphere > Soil ... | reverse complement strand
TGCAAGAGATATGCGAGAAGGCGCTGACTGCCAAATGTCTCGTGGTAGTTCCGCGTGACCTCACTGAAACGATCGGATGTAAATTGATAAAAGCTCCAATTTCCTGGAGTTTTAGCGAGCAAATCAGCGATCTACATCGCCCTCCTGTTGACGTCCTGATCGGGCAATTGTTGGGTCTGTTCGCCTCTTTGCGAGAGGGTTTGAAGCCCGATAGTCCCAGTCCACAGGGTGCAATCAATCGCGTCGTCACGCATGTCACGATTCATTAACTTCTGTGAGTGACAGCTTCCTTAAACTAAAATAAGTTTTATTTCGCGCGACCGGAGCTCGGCTTGAGTTTCAGCCGGCAGCCCACGATCTGTGATGATGATGTCGATCTCTGACAAGGGGACAATTCGGGAAAGGCTTCGTTTGCCAAACTTACTTGAATCGGCCACCAGGATGGTCTCTCTTGCGATTCTAGCCATCGCCTGATTTACCTGTGACTCCTCGACATTTGGGGTGCTGAGTCCAAACTCGACATCACATGCGTCTACAGCAAGGAAGAGTTTGTCGGCCGAGAGTTGGTCCAGGATGTCTTCGGCGAAATGGCCTACGGCAGACAAAGAGTTCTGGCGGATCACACCACCAAGCAGAATCAGTTGAATGTCTTCCGCATCGAACAGCTCCATCGCGATGTTCAGACCATTCGTAATTACTTTCAAGTCTTTCTTATCTTTTATCTGGCGGGCAATTTGCTGAGTCGTAGTTCCTGAGTCAAGGATAATGGATTCGCCATTGTTGACCAGCGCGGCAGCGGCTGCACCTATTCGTCTTTTATCCTCGGCGTGAAGTTCAGCTTTGATTTTCAACGACGGATCGACGCTTACTTTCGCTATTTTCACCGCGCCGCCATGAGCCCGTCGTACTAATCCGCGTTCATGCAGATCTTTTAGGTCGTTGCGAATTGTGACTTCCGAGGTCTTGAACCGACGACTCAGATCCACTACCGCAACCTGCCCGTTTTTCTCAAGAAGTTCCAGGATCTTGGTTCGGCGTTCCAAATTCAGCATAGGGGAGTCACCACGACGCGGCTAGGCCGCAACCAAATGATCAAGTTGCGAGATCTGGTCAGTACCGAAACGCGGTAACGTCGGGTGAGCTTTTAGTTAACATCAAGCAGCTATTAACACGAGGCTCACCCGACGCCACCGCGTTTCGGTACTGACCAGATCTCGCAGTGCCCTAAAGGGTAGTTGCGCTTCCGAAGATGCCCTCGTAAGAGGATCACTCGCCGATTATTGACCAAAGTACTGGCGGTAGGCAATCGGACAGCGGGCGAAATGTGCAAAGAAACGAAAGGGAACGAAAGCTAGTCCGGTTGTTCTGAGTTAAGTGAGTTATAGACGGCGCCGAGTGGCCCGGCGAGATCGCCCAGCGCTGCGGGAATGATTCCGACCTTGTGTCCGAGCGGCCGCCATTCAATTCGATCCAGTTCTGAAGCCAGCGGTTCAAACAGAGCTGAACCCGCACGCGAAATGCCACCGCCCAGGATGATTACCTCTGGATCAAATGAATTGATAATCGACGTCAATCCCGCCGCCAGGTGGTGAATTGAACGCATCCAGATCGAAGTCGCGAGTTTGTCACCTTCAAGGTGAGCCTCGACCAGTTCTCGCGTTGAGTTAAAGCGACCTTTTGACCTGGTGAACAAATTGTAATTCCCAATCATCTCCTCAAGACTGCCCGGTGTGCCAACTATATCCGGTTCTCCATCCGGGTTCAGGGAAATGTGGCCCAGATGGCCTGCTCTGCCGAGATGGCCCTTTAGTAGTCGTCCATCAGCGAGCACGGCACCGCCAACTCCGGTGCCGAGCGTTAATAACACCACGTTCGTAAAACCTTGAGCGGCCCCTTTCCAAACCTCGCCCATGAGAGCAGCGTGAGCGTCGTTCAGCACTAACACCGGCCGGGATGTTTTTAACAGGTCGCCCCAAATCAGGCCCTGGAGTCCTTCGAGTCGCCCTTGCATGTTTGCGATCGAAAGTCCGTCCTTCGCAGCCAGACCGGGCGAGGCTACGCCGATATGGGTCGCGGCAAAACCTCTATTCTTCTGTAGTTGCTCGATCTTTTCTTTGATGGTGTTGGCCCATGCTCCACCTTCGACGTCATCTGCAGTCTCAGCAGTCTGGTACTCGAGTACATCGCCGTCATGAGAGACAGCGGCAATTTTTATGTTGGTGCCGCCAAGGTCAACACCGATTGCGTAACTCGTCGTCATGCCCGAAAGTATCAAACTCCTTTTCGCCAACGCTTGTCGTCATGTCGAAGCAACTCGAAAGTCAATGAGCCATCCGAACCGCAAGGTTGTGCACTGGCCCATTGTACCGGTCGCTTAACGCCCCTGGTTTCAAGCTCAGCGCTGATTTTGAATTGCTTTCCATCGTAACCCCTGGGCAAGACGAAAGAAGCCTGCCGAATCTTTCCGGCATATGGATGGCCAGCGTCGAGAGACCCTTGCATCTTGACCTTCCCATCTATGCTTTCAATTTTTAATCTCAAAATTCCCGGCACCCCAGCCACGCCATCATTGGTCACTGCGACAATCAGTTCATCCGTGCCATATCGCTTTCGTTGCCAGATCCACGACGGCCGAACTCTGTAGCCGAGGCGTCTTTGCAGGGTGTCGAAGCCAGTCGGATATCGTTGGTAGTATTTTGCAAGATTCTCTGACTCGGTCCAGAGCGACCAGTAGTTGGCGCCCAGGTCGAGTGTGTGAAGCATCCATTTCTCCAGGACGTTGATACGCGCATCATCTTCCGGAATGTATGCCGGATCAACTTTGTATTGCCGGTAATAACCATCTTCCATGACCACTGCCAGCCACGGAGGTCGATTTCCGAGGGCCTCAATCTGAATTGGCTCTTCGATGATGATACTGTCTGAACGCAACCAACAACCTGCTCTCACGCACATGTCCAGAACTTCCTTGTTGCCTACATTGCTGATGTCAGGTTGAGTATTTACGGCGATAGGAACTTTCTTCCACAGATCCAATTGCGTCCGTGTCATCTCAATCGAGGTTCGCGCTGCTGTCAGATAGTCAGGAAAAGGATTTGGTAAGTTGCTTGTATGTCCTTCGCCCCAGAATCCATACATCATCAAGTCAACAAACTCCATTAGAGGATTATCGTCAAACTCCCGGACTAGGAGTTCATTGACTTCTTTGAAAGCCGCCTGAAACTTCGGATGATCGTAACGCGGTTCTACGAACTCATCCTTACTCCCGTAGGTCTTGCCAATTTTTACGAGCGGCACCTGCTTTTGAATAAAATCCGGTAAGGCGAGCTGCCGCGGTTGTCCCTCAGTGTTTGACGCCTGGACTCGAAAACCAACGCGCAGGTTATGTCGCCTGGCAGCATCGAGCGTGAGTTTGAAGACAGGATGAAGATCCAGTTTACCTGGTTGGGATTGAACATGCCGCCAGTCACACCGGATATAGAGCACATCAACGAACGGTAGACTGGCCATTTTCTCGACGTGTTGTTCGAGCGTTTCCTTGCCGGCGCGAGCAGCCAGCGATGGACCACCTTCTTCCCATGTATAACCAACCAGGCCGAGTCCAAAATTCTTTACCGGTTTATTGGATTGCGAAGTTACAAAGATGGTGTACCAGCCCGCGTCCTGTTCAATTCCAAAAGGTCCTTGATTCAGGCGATCTGTAGAGGTTGGACCAGCGCCAAAATCGTAGCCGCTCCAATTGTGCGAAGGGACTTCTTGAGCCCTTGTTCCTGGCACAGCTTCAATCAGACCAAGTGCAGCCCCAGCTTTGATGAAATTTCGCCTATCCATGTCTGGCTTCCCTTCGTGGAGTTATGGTTTTAGAAAGCTGGCAATTATTTCTTGCTGATAATCTCGCGCATTGATTCGAAAACAGAATCTCTGATTTGTCGAACCTCATTTTCTGACGTCGCTTCAGCAGAAAGCCTGATTATCGGTTCTGTGTTTGAGCCTCGTACGTGAAGCCAGCCATTCGGCAGGATCACTTTGACGCCGTCAGTGAGGTCAATAGGCGAATCCGCGTAAGTCTTGCGCACCATCTTCAGCACCTCGCCAATTTTGTGAGAGGGACAGGTCAGTTTTTCCTTGAGCATGAATAGTGAAGGAAGCTCCTGGAGAATTTTCGACAACGAGACTCCGCGCTCCGCCAGCAAATGGAGCACGAGGGCCATTCCAACGAGACTGTCCCTGGCGAAATTGATGCGTGGGTAAATGACCCCGCCATTTCCTTCGCCACCGATAACTGCGTTTTCTCGTTGCATGCCTTCTGTCACGTTAGCCTCGCCAATCTTGGTCCTAAAAAGGGGGCAGTGAAAAAGGTCAGCGACAAAGTCCAATGCCTGGGTAGTTGAAAGATTTGCCACAACTGGTCCCGGCTCTCGACCGAGTACGTGGAGTACTGCTAACACCAGCGTGTAGTCCTCGCCGATGGGTTCGCCTGCCTCCGAAACAATTGCCAGGCGGTCGGCGTCCATATCTTGTGCGAAGCCGATGTCGGCCCCGTGCTGCTTAACTGCATCGCATAAGGCGCCGAGGTTTGCGGGAATTGGTTCGGCGCCACGCGGAAATTGACCGTTTGGTTGGTCATTTATCGCAATGACCTCGGCTCCGAGGGTCTCGAGTAGTTTTGGGCCAACGATTGAACCCGCTCCGTTACAAGCGTCGAGTACAACCCGCAGTCGCCTCCCCTTGTCGGGTAATGGACCAAGTGCGTCAAGAATAGTTTTGATGTGAAGGTCTGTGGCGCCGGCGACGACTTCGACCGCACGCATGTCTTTCCCCGCAACCTTTACGTATTCACCCTGGTGGTAAATGTCGAGCATCTCCCGTGCGTATGCTGGTCCAAGAAAGGTCCCATCGGCGCCGATAAATTTCAACGCATTCCATTCGGCCGGATTGTGACTCGCCGTTATCGCTAAACCACCTTGAGCTGAACGTGCGCGAACCATCAGCTGCACCGTTGGTACCGGACACATGCCAACATCAACTACCCGACAACCGCTGGATAGGAGTCCCGCAATCACCGCCTGTTTCACCATCTCGCCTGAGGTCCGGGGATCTCTACCGATCACGATCGTCCCGGAACCAACATACGTCCCGAAGGCTTGCGCAAACCGGGTCAGAAGAATCGGAGTTAGTGAATCACCGATGACGCCTCGTACACCGGAAATACTTATCTTAAGAGTTGGTAAGGCTCGCATGTTGTAACGTCCAATTCTACTTTCGCAGTCGATCACGGGCCCAGTCGATCAGTTTTTGGGCCGCAGTGGAATCTGTACCCTCGACAATTACGCGGATCATCGATTCGGTATTCGAAGCGCGCACGTGCACCCAACCGTCGTCGAGGTTGACCTTAATTCCATCCGTTAAATCGTGGTCCAACCTGGCTCGCTCAACAAGCAGGCGAAAGTTTTGCAGTACTGAGTAAAGCCGGTTTGGCTCAACTTCAACGTTGTACTTGAGCATCGTGACCTGTGGGAGTTCCTTCACTAGCTCTGAGATCGTTGCTTGAGTGCCGGCCAGGTACTCGAGTATCAAACCGATTGCCGCGGCGCTGTCATGCGTTGGATGAATTTCGGGAACGGCGATTCCGCCGCTTCCTTCACCGCCGAGAACCGCCGAGTTCTCGATTATCGCTTCAGAAATAAATGGTTGACCAACGGGCGTGCGGATGACGGTAGTGCCATAACGACTGGCGAGACGATCGATACGACTTCCTGTTGATACGTTCGTAACTATTGGCCCGCGCTTGTTGTCCCAGCGAATTTTTGCGGCGATAGGTAGCGTCAATTCTTCCGAGAGTGGTTGGCCCAGCTCAGTGACGATTCCCAAACGCTCGCCGTCTGCATCGTGCGCGAAGCCGATATCGGCGTGTCCTGCCTTAACTACTGCTCGCAACTGCGCCATGTTTTCCGGCTTGGGCTCAGGATTGTGTGGAAAGGGAGCCGTGGGGTCGTCGTTGAGCGCGAGTACTTCACATCCCAGTTCTCGCAACCAATCAGGACTCAGTAGGGCACAGCCTCCATTGCAGCAATCTACTGCGACGGTTAAATGTCGAGACCTGATTAGCTCGACGTCGAAAGCAGCTCGAAGCTTCTCAATATGATGTGGAATCACATTGGCGGTCGAGATATCGGTCTTGATGGTGTCCCAGCGGGTCTTCAGAAACTCGCCCTGATGATAGATGTCCAGAAGCTCTTCACCCTGGGTGGCATTCAGATAAAGACCATCAGCCCTGACAAATTTCAGGGCGTTCCACTGCGAAGGATTGTGTCCCGCAGTGATTGCGATTCCCCCGTCGGCCCCCAGAAAGTTGAGCGCGAGTTGCATGCTCGGAGTAGGACAGATTCCCAGGTCAATTACCTCGCATCCAGCCGCCAGCAAGCCTGAACATACTGCCGCATGGACCATTGGACCAGATGGCCTGGTATCCCGCGAGACAAGAATACGTCCACCGTCAATGTAGGTAGCGAACGCCTGTGCAAAACCGACCGCCAGTTCAGGAGTAAACGCTTCGCCTACAACCCCGCGGACACCTGTGATACCAATTTTTAAGGGCTTCATGATTACAAATTAGATTTTAAGCTACTGCAATGCGTTTTTCGCGAACCAGTAGCAACACCAGCAACATACCGAGTACTGGAATGATGCTCGCGGTAATTAGTATGGGCTCAAACGAGTAACGATCGGAAATATATCCGATTAAGTAAGTTGATAGGATTGTGCCCAGGCCGGCGCCGGTACCACTCATGCCGCTAACAGTAGCAACAGATTCACTCTTGTAGAGATCCGATGGCAAAACCAGGGCCATTGTGGAAAAAGATGCGTAGGCGAAAGTGGAAACGGCAAATAGTCCCGCAAGTGCAAAAAGGTTTGAGGTGAAGATTGTCGGAATCAGGAGCGCCATGCCTAATCCTCCAAATACAATCACTGCCTTTCGAGCTTTCAGTACGGGCCAGCCACGTTTGATCAACCAGCTTGAGACGCCCCCGCCAAAGAAGTTTCCGAGATCTGCCGCCACAAACGGAATCCAAAACGCGAGTAGCGCATCTTCAGGATTGAAGCCTTTTGTTACCAGGTAAATCGCGAACCAGTCTGTAATGAAGAACCAAACCGGATCAGTAGTGGTCCGAGCGATAATCACGCCCCATGTTTGCGGCGCAAGGATCAATTCTTTCCATGACAAGCTTGGACCAGTGCCGGAGTCGGCCTCAGGTGCGACGCGGTCCGCCATGATCAAGTTCAACTCGTTTTCACTAATGCGCGGATGTTCTTCTGGTGGATAGTACAGCTTTCGCCAAATGATCAACCAAAGGAAGCCCAGCGTTCCGGTAATCAGGAATGCCGGGCGCCAACCACCGAAGTATTTATAGATTCCAATCACAAGGAGAGGAGCAACTGCGCCACCGATTGAAGAGCCGCTGTCGAACAAGGCTACAGCCCAGCCTCGCTCCCGTTTGGGAAACCACTCTGAAACAGCCTTGGTCGCTGCGGGCCAATTAGCCGACTCGCCGGCGCCTAAAAGAAATCGAAAAGCGAAGAAGCTACGTAGCCCGACGGCGAGCGATGTCAACATTGCGGCGAGCGAGTACCAGATCACCGTGATCGTCAAACCGCGGCGAGTTCCAAATTTGTCCAGCAAGCGGCCGGAGACTGTTTGACCGACTGAATAAGCGATGCGGAAGCCGATGATAATCCACGCAAACTGCTCGTTGTTCCAATGATATTCAGTCTTCAGGTATGGACCGAGCACCGACAGCGTTTGACGATCGATATAGTTGATAACGGTCGAGGCAAACAACAATCCGCCGATCCACCAACGCAGGTTCGGAATTGGAGTGCGAGATCTTGGAGTGCTTCTTATCGGCTTCACTGATTCGCCCATCAGGTTCCTTCTTTTTCCAGTTCTGAAATGTAACGTTCGCACAACACGACGTCTTCAAGCCGCTTGATACCTTGCTCCTCGCGTGGATCAGCAACTGGACTGGCAAAGACTCTCCCCGTCTCACGACTGAGGTGATTGATCAACTCGTTGGGGAAGCCGAGCTCTCCGCCACGACGCTCATAGACGTTCGTTGATTCGTTAAAGTAGCGTTCTTTAAGATCCAATAACGACCTGAGCATCGTTTGATTGTTCAGTACAAACAAGCCAAGGTTCGTTTCACCAAAAGGTATTGATTGCGCCGACTCAAGATGTGTCTCGCTCGCGGAAACGACACGTCCCGCGTGATCTCGCTCGATTGGAGCGTATGGAAGTTTTCGAAGGACCGTTGGAACAACCATGTCGTATTCGGAAAACAGATTCTTCAACGTAAGTGCGCGACGATACGTTTCTGCTCGGATAACCGGTTGCGTGCTCCACACTACGACTGCGACTCCGTCAAACTCTCGGATCAACTCATATGCGCTAAGGACGGCATCGCCGGTACCGAGAGCATCCTGTTGCACTACGAAGAGAACGTTTTGATTGGCCAGCGAGTGTCGAATGGCATCTTCATTGCCGGGCGACATGATTACGATTGGTCGTTGGGTTTCGCCCAGGCCTTTCCTGAGATTCTCAAGAACGTGAGTTATGGCGGGTTTTCCTTTAATGAGAGCGAGGGGTTTCGGAAGGTCCAGTCCGCTTGCTGCAGCTCGAGTGCCGCGGCCAGCCGCTACTACGATGGGCCAAATGCGTTTAGAGTCTGCGTAAGTTGTAACCGCATCAATAAGTTGATTGATTGATTTTAAGTGTGATGGATCGCCCGCGAAGGTGAATTGCTCTACTGAGGAACGCAGCGAGTCTTTCATTCCAAGATCGGACAATCCGTAGCCCGGCGTGGAAATCATCACCGATCCTTCCGCTACGCCGTCACGCTTTTGCGGCTCGTAATAATTGAGCTGCACTTTGTTAATTAACGATTGGGCATTCTCCTTTGTCGTAAGGGCGAGAACGTTCCCGCCGAATCCGCCTCCCATCAGCCGTGCGCCAAAAACATTCTTGTCGGATTGGATAATTCCGACGAGTTGTTCAACCTCGGTAGTACTGACTCCATAGAAGTCGCGAAGACTGTTGTGCGATTCATTCAAGAGTTTTCCCAGCGATTCGCACATGGAATATTCGTCGTCGACGCGACCTGGTTTCAATAACGAGGCCGCTGCTGCAACTCTATTTATCTCGCCCGCATGGTGCATGGACCGCCGCCTCAAGGCGATGGGCCAGCGTGCTGGATCTTCGACCAGCGCAGGGAACGACCGCTTACATTCTGCAAAGGCATCAGGGTATTCGTCCTGCAGAGTTTCTAAAGAGAGAGTCTCGGGTAACGTTGCAAGCAGGTCTGAAATCCTATTCAAAGCAACAGGATTTTGATTGTATGAAAAGGACGAGATGGCTTCGGTCCATTCAACGTAGCGAGAGGGAATTTGTTTTTCCCATTCCGCTATAACCGCGGGAATTAAGATCCTCGAGACCGCCGCCCGTTCGTTGTACTCAATCATTATCTCGCGACCTTTGTCGGCCGGTTTGCTGAAGAATGTAATCCATTGAAATCTTGAGTCCGGTAAGGTGACTTGGCCAACGCTATTGGAGGCGTAGTTAATCAGCACGCCCTGGTGCGGCTGAGCCAGACAGATGGTCGTGTGGTCCATCGAACCACCTCTTGTTCCGATAAACCATTCAGCGCGCGCCGAGTCCCGGGCAAGGTCGGCAGGATCAAAAACAATCCCATTTACGTTACAGATCGCAGCTCCGGCAAGAACTACCAGGGCGGATGAGGATGACGCCCCGCCACCAGGCGGTATCGTCGAGTCGATAACAAAATCGAAGCCGTACTTGATTCGATTGCCAAACTTTAAGGCGGCAAAGTCGACTGAGCCCCGCGCGTAATTGAGCCAGTTGGGAGCCGGAGTACCCAGCCGATGGAGATAAGAAAGCCAGGCCTCGTAAAGGTCACGAATCTCAGTAGAGGATTCTTCCGGGAGAGAAAACGATCCAGCCGCGTACTTTTCTGATGCGGAGCCGCCTCTCACGCTACGACGGTCGTTGCGCCGGTACATCATCAACATGTCCCGTTCACGGCTGCCGAATGTGATCGAGGCTGTCGGAAGGTACGAGACATAGTCCACATGTTCGCCCAGAACATTTATTCGTGCTGGAGCTCGGAGTAACGAAACGGGACCGTCACCGAGCTGCGCCAAAAAGTATTCGCAAAGAGATTTGAGACGTCGGGAGTGATGGCTGATGGCCTCGGGATCAGCATAGACGTCGCGGAGAGAAGAGAGGATAAACTGCTCAAGTGTGTCGGTTTTTGATTGCTCACTGAACAACTGAGTCAACTGGGAATCGTCTTTTGACGATAGTTGAGTCAGGTTTGCCAATAATTCGGAAGCGATCATCAATGGGCTCTCGAAATGGGTCAGCGGTAGAATTCGGTTGCGATTGAATATGTGGTGATGCTATAACGCGCGACGTTTACCCGCAGTTGTTGTCAATACCGTTGTGAATAATTTGCCCCGACATCGCACACTTTGCGTTTGAGGAAAATATAGGCGACGGAAACTTTCCTGCGGGTTAGTTGTCATCTCAAACAAACGGGCCATAAGTTATCACGGTCATTAAAAGTTCTTTGATGTGACGAAGAGGTACTTATCCAACACCGCTTGGAGATTGTCAAACAAAATATTTTTAGCGTAGTGATCGAATTTTGTGTTTCCCTCTGTGCAAGTTCTGTGTGTTCTGTGTCTCTTTGATGGCTTTCCAGCTGAACAGTTAAGCACAAAGCCACAAAGGCCGCAGAGGTTGCACAGCGCAGCTAGGGGCCGCAACCAAGGATCAAGTTGCGGGACCGGTCAGTACCGATTCGCGGTAGCGTCGGGTGAGCCTCGAGTGATAGCTGCTGGACGTCATCTAAACGCTCACCCGACGCTACCGCGAATCGGTACTGAACGAACCAAATTGACACTGTTCTTAGAGTAACTGCTGGAGGAATCATGAAGACTACTAACAGGCGCCGATGGTTACGAACGGTTGCAACAGCCGGAGTGGGCGTCGTCGGATCTCAGTTGATAAAACCGCGAACTACTGAATCTCATGCGAGGGTTACGACAGCATCACAGTCCAACCAGACCACGCAGAGTGCGTTACTGCTGAAAGATTACCAGCCGAAAAGCATGCTGCATGTTCCGGAAACTAAGGTGCCACGCTCGCGCTTTCCTAACATCGACTTTCATACTCACCTCTCCTGGATTGACCGTAAAGGTGAAGTCGATGTTGTTAATCACGTGGGAGAACCGGCAGAAGCATTGCGGGTGATGGACGCCAAAAATATCAAGATAATGGTCAATCTTACAGGTGGGTATGGACCTCTCCTGGAAGAAACAGTTAAGCATTGGCAGACGGCGCATCCGGATCGGTTTTTGGTATTTACTGAGCCGTGGTACGACAAAGCTAACACTCCTGACTATCCCAAATTCCAGGCTGATCAACTCGAAAAAGCCAAAAAGGCCGGCGCTCGCGGCTTGAAAGTACTCAAAACACTTGGGCTCTATCTCCGTGAGAATATCAAGACCGGCCCATTGGTTAAGATTGACGACAAGCGCTTTGATCCTATGTGGGAGGCGGCCGGGGCGTTAGACATGCCAGTCGCTATTCACGTCTCTGATCCTGAAGCATTTTTCTTACCGACGGATCGCTATAACGAGCGTTACGAGGAGTTGAGTGCTCATCCGGATTGGTCCTTTCACGGTAAGGACTTTCCAAGTAATGCTGAGTTACAGGAAGCTCGAAATCGCGTAATTGCGCGACATCCTCGCACCAAGTTTGTTGCGCTCCATGTCTCTGATTCAGAAAACTTACCTTATGTAGCTGAGTGTTTGGACCGCTATCCAAATATGTATGTCGACATCGCAGCTCGAATTGGAGAGTTGGGCCGCCAACCAAGAATGGCCCGGAAATTCTTTGATAACTACCAGGACAGAATCTTGTTTGCCACGGATGCCACGCCTCATGGTGACGAAACTCCACAGCAGATTTTTGGTAACGAGTTGTACGAGATTTATTACCGTTTCCTGGAGACTGAAGACGAATACTTCGACTACGCGCCTGCGCCAATTCCTCCGCAGGGACGCTGGAGGATTTATGGTATTGGTCTACCAGAAACGATTCTCCAAAAAGTCTACTATGGAAATGCCGCGCGGCTCTTAGGCCTTGCCTGAGCACTGTTTGCAATGAGCATGAATCATAAAACATCTCGCAGATCCTTTCTCGCGAACGGCGTGCTGTCAGCATTAGCACTGCCTTTCGCTTCCCGTATAACAGGAGCGCCATTGTCGAAGGAAGTCGAAGTGACTTTGGTCGCGCAGGCGAAAGATTCCGCGATCGAGAACGTCAGTTTCGGGCTTCCGCTGCCTTTGAACTTTCTTAGAAACTCGTCGAATGTCTCAGTCTTCACACAGTCGGGCCAGGAGCTTCCGGCTGCAGTTCGTTCGTTGGAACCATGGCGAACTCGAACCTCAGACGGATCGATCCGATCGTTACTCGTTCAATTTAAATTAGATTTTACTGATCAAAAGACGCAGCGGGTTAGGATCCGTTTTGGGAACCGTCGCCGGCAAAACAATGATTCAAATTTTGTGCCGGTTGCTCAAACCCTTATCGATGAAGACGGATTAAAAGGACCGCGAGTTGTTGCGCTCATACCTTCTCAATGGTTGTGCGACTCAGGAATTGTGGGACCCCAGGTTCCAACTTCAGAATCTGGTGCATATCGTGCTTACGATGAGTTTGCCGAAAAGAGTTTCCCCGGATCGCTTGCTTATCTCAACAGCCAGATCTACCACGAATGGCTCTTTGATCGAACCACTTGTTACTACAAGATGTACGTTCGATCAGGCGATCTGAAATATCTTTCCGCCGCCTACCATGCCGCTAATTTCATGCGGCAACACACAAAGTTGGACGGAGTAGACGCCGGAATCTTCACGCTGAAGGGAGCGGATCTCAAGTACGTCTATCCGCGAGCCATGCATATTCACTACCTGCTGACAGGCGATGAGCGCGCTCTTAGTGCAGGGAAGGTGATGGCCCAGTACTGCCTGGACCACGAGGATCCAGTTTACCGGCCAGCATCGTTGAAGCCGGTAGCCCTGGGCGTTGATCCGGAACGCGAACGGAATTTCTGGACACTTCGGCACCAGGGATATGGACTGTTGGGGGTGTTGCATGGTTGGGAGATGACCGGAGATCATAAGTACTGGAAAAAAGCTGCCGAGTGCATAGATGCGTATTACAAGCACCAGTTACAGCCGCCAGATGGTCGTCCACCAGATGGTTCTTTGCGTCAGGATTGGGAACTGTACGATCCCAATGAGGCGACGTTCAAAGGCGCCACTTCTGCCTGGATGATGGCCCTGCTACTGGATCCAGTTTTTTACTACTGGACCATGAGTGGCGATAAGAGAGTGCCGCAAATAATCTTGAAATGGTGTGACTTTCTCGACCGTCAAGGAATCGTGCCCGATGGTTCGAAGGCCTACTATGTCATCAACTGTTTCGCTGCATTTGATCCAAAACAATCGCCCGGCGAAATAGGTCCCGATATGCAGATGCACAACATGGAAATGGCCTATATGTTCGCGCTTGGTATTTTCTTCTCGCGTGATGTCAGTCGTCGAGAGGTCTATCAAAAACGGTTCAAACGATTCTTCGATCTGGCGGTAAAGGTAGATCCTAATCATCCCGCGCGGGCTTTCAACTGGACCTTTCAATTTACCAGTCAACTTGTCTACTTCATGCAGCGACCGGCGAAGGGACAAATGTCTTAACCAGTGGTAGCTCTGTGCAATCTCAGTGTCCTCAGTGACTGTGTGGTGAGTAAACGGACCAAGAAGCCACCTAAGAAGACCCTAAGGACACTAAGATTGCACGGAGTTGGTTCAGCTTAGGACCTTGTTTATCAGGACAAAGGGAGACCTGTAAATTCAAGTGAGTTGGACCGATTCGACACCAAAGGAGTTATCTGACAATGGGCAAGAACGCCAGAAGTTGGTTTCTTAGGGTTGTGGTATTGGTGCTGTTTGTCGATCTGTACGCGGCAGTCGGCCCCGCAAAACCTGTCCAAACAAGCGGAAAATATCGTGTTTCAATTCAGGCCCATGTGCGAGCAAAGATGCGTGACGGGGTTAGCCTGGTCGCGGACATCTATCGTCCAGTCAGCTCCGAAAAATTTCCTGTGCTGGTAAAACGCACACCCTATAACCGGGCTGGTGAAGCGGTAGAGGCAAACGAGCTGGCATCCAATGGATACGTTGTTGTCGTGCAAGACACGCGTGGAAGATATGAGTCAGAAGGCGTCTTCTATCCGTTCCGAGATGAAAGTCGCGACGGTTACGACACGGTGGAATGGGCAGCTCAGCTGGACCAATCGAACGGCAAGGTTGGAATGTTTGGCGGCTCCTACGTAGGTGCAACTCAAATGCTTGCTGCAATGGCCGTGCCTCCTCACTTACTCGCCATCTTTCCTTTCGTTACCAGCTCAGAGTATTACGACGGTTGGACGTACCAAAACGGCGCTTTGATGCAATGGTTCACGAGTTCCTGGACCTCGGGCCTGGCGGTCGATACGCTGCGGCGAGACTCCGAGGCTGCGATGGTTCCAAAAGACTGGGTGGTCCAGTTACCGGTTGAGAAATATCAGATCCTAAAGCCGGCAACTCCAGAATCACTTGCGCCCTATTTTCATGATTGGGTCGAGCATGAACTGAACGATTCTTACTGGAAGCAGTGGCGAGTCTCAGACCACTATGGCGAGATGAAGGTGCGTGGGCTGTATGCGGCCGGGTGGCATGATCTTTTTCTAAAAGGGTCTATCAAAAACTACACCGGATTACATGCGGAAGCTGCTACACCCGAATTGCGCTCCGGCCAAAGATTGATAATCGGACCATGGGCTCACGCTCCGACTTCGCCTGAAGGCAAGATCGGGGATGTCGTGTTCGGCAAGAATGCCGTGCTGGATGATGCCGCTACCGCTCTTAAGTGGTTCGATTACACATTGAAGGGCATCAACAATGAATACGCGAGTGGCGCTCCCGTCCGTTTGTTCATCATGGGAGAGAACGTCTGGCGGGATGAACAGGAGTTCCCGCTGGCTCGCACGCAGTACACAAAATATTACCTCCACTCGAATGGATCGGCAGCGGGACCGAAGAAGGAAGGGCAATTGAGTGTTGCGCCTCCCGCAGACGAACCGTCTGATAAATTTACTTATGACCCAAACAATCCTGTACCCACAATCGGAGGACGTCTCTGTTGCGGGACCGCGCTCGCCCCGGGCCCATTTGATCAGAAAGCGAACGAATTACGGCCCGACGTTTTGACGTTCTCAACGCCGCCTCTGGAGCGTGATCTTGAGGTGACTGGTTTCGTCTCAGTCGAGCTATATGCAGCAACATCTGCAGTAGATACAGACTTTACTGCCCTCCTCGTGGATGTAGACGAACGCGGCTATGCGCGATTCCTTACTGACGGGATCGTGCGCGCTCGATACGCTGAAAATACCAACAGCGCAAGGCCGATTTCGCCCAATAAGGTTTACAAGTACACGATTGATCTCTGGGCCACGGGCAACGTTTTCAAGGCGGGTCACAGGGTGCAGCTATATGTTTCTAGCAGCAATTTCCCCCGATTTAATCGGAATCTGAACACCGGTGAGTCGATATTGGGATCGTCGAAGACCGTGATTGCGCGTCAAACGATTTATCACGACCGTGACCACAGCTCAGTGCTGATTTTGCCGATTATTCCACGCAACTGAATTTTCGAATTGGAGCAACGAATTCCGGAAGATCCAAAAACGCGCGGAACAAAAAGCCCGCTGTCACCAAAAAGTTCTTGCATTGAACTTCGCGGCAGTGCTATAAGCCGGAGAGTCACTTAAGCCCAGGTCAAATTCCCTTAGGTTAAAGACCAAAGTCAATTCAAAGTTGGAAATCGTTTTTGAAGTTGCTTAGTCAGGGGTTAGTCCCAAACGCAAACTAACCTCGCCTCCGAATCAAAAAGATGGAAGTTTGGGAGGTTCGTTTGAAACGCCAACTAACGTCAGATATTGGATCGATTGATTTCTGAACCTGTTAGAGACGGTCAGCTTCCCCATTCCTGTTCCGTTTGGACAGATTAATTTCTCACTCAAGGAGTCTATATGAGAATCGCGAGAAGAATCGTAAAGAGCTTGCTCATGATTACCTGTCTTTTCTGTTTTGTCGGTCTAGCCTATTCGCAAGGCACCAACACTGGAACAATCGTCGGGAGAGTAACCGATCCCAACGGCGCTTCCGTTTCGGGAGCGGCGGTGAAAGTAACCGATGTTGGCACAGCGATCGCTCGGGACTTAACGACTAACGAGGAGGGTGAGTATCAGGCTCCCAGTTTGAAACCAGGAAATTACACGGTCAGCATTTCCGCGCCTAATTTCAAGACTACTCTCCTGACCGTCACAGTTACGGGTAGCGATATCCTGCGAGCTGATGCAAAGCTGGAGATCGGGACACCGGAAGCCACAGTGAGTGTGACCGGGAACGTTGGAACCATCCAAACAGAATCGCCCACAATCAGTGGCAGCCTGACAACGCGCCAGCTGATCGAGCTTCCCAGAGACAGCCGCGATATTTACGACTTCCTTTATCTCAATCCAAACATTACTTCATCGGCCAACGGTGAGGGCTTTAAATTTATTGGAGCACAGAGTTACGGCGCGGCCTTCTCTCTCGACGGGCAACGCTCGAATGGCGGTATCTTCGGCGAGGCGACCTCAAGTCAGCCATCACTTGAAGCAATTGAGGAACTTACAGTTCTTTCGAATAACTTCTCTGCAGAGTATGCCGGCATCGCCAACATCCGAGTAATAACGAAGCGAGGCACAGGCCAGTATCATGGTTCGTTATTCGCCAATAACAAAAACTCCGCCCTCGCGGCCTGGAGCATTGGTGATAAAAACGACCTCGCGGGCTTTACGCCTAACCCGGCTAACCCGGACTTTCCAAAGCCGTACTACAATCTGAATGAAGATGGTGGCTCGGTCGGCGGACCTATTCCCGGAAGTAAAAAGACGTTCTTTCTAGGCTCCTATGAACGACGGTGGAATCTCACGCCGCTGAGGTACTCCGCATTCAGCAGGCTGCCAGGTCAACGGATACTGAATGGGGATTTTTCGCAGATATCTGATTCAAGAAAGCCAGCCGTTCCAGCAGGGGTCGTTCTTACTCCGGATGAGATCGCCAATAATACAGTGGGTGGACTAGGAGCGCGCTTCATAACGATTCCGCAACGTCTACTCAACCCAACGACTAGAAGATTCATCGACCTCTATTACCCTAAATCGAGTCTGAACGCGCCCGTTGATTCTCTTGGAAGGCTACTTAGCTTTGCGCAAAACGTAAATCAAAATCAGGCTCGAAATCTAGTGACGGCTCGCATCGATCATGATCTGACCCAGAACGATAAGATTTATGGAGTCTATAACTACCAGGGTACGTCCGGTGATACCGGGGCAGCCGCGGGTGGTCAATACCCTGCGTTTGGGTTGAGAGACTCGGAACAGAGCAATCACACACTAGCGCTCAATTACACCCGCGTGTTTTCAAATTCAGTTGTTAATGAGCTGCGCGGTGGTTTCAACAAGCAGAAGCTGTTTGTTCATGCTCAAAGGACTCTCAGTGAGTTCCTAAGCTCGATCGGTTTTAGCGGTTCGGAAATAAGTGCCTACGGCGCTGTTGTTGGTCCCGACGCTCTTGATACGTTCGGCCAAACCGAGTTGCGAATAACGAACTTTTCAACAATCTCCAATGGCGGTCGAAGTGTGGATCGACGGCTCGATCAAGAGTTGGCGACCTTTGGCGATACGCTAACCTGGATATCTGGAAACCACTCAATCAAGGGCGGGTATGACGGTGTTCGAAATAGAGCAGTCGACGGATTTACAGCAAATCGAGGTAATCCACGCGGACGCGTTGATTACACGGGAACCAATCTGGATCCATTTGCAAACTTCTTGATCGGTCGCCCGGCGAACGCAGCCTTATATGTTCAAAAGCTACGAGGTCCGCTGGATGCATCGAATTGGGAGCATGGCTTCTTCGCGATGGACGACTGGAAGGTAACTCCCAACATCACTCTGAACCTGGGAGTCAGGTATGAGCTGATCACGCCATTCATCGAAAAAAACAATCTTCTTGTCAACTTCGATCCGAACTACGTGAACTCCGCAAACGGCAGGCGAGGACGATTCGTAGTACCGACTTCAGATGTCATTCCTTTGATCGATCCGGCAATGGTTGCTTACGGCGTTGTAACCTCGGACGACGTTGGTGTGACGCGCGGGCTAATCAACACGGACAAAAACAATGTTGCTCCCCGGCTTGGCATTGCGTGGCGCTTGAATGAATCTACAGTGATTCGTGGTGGTTACGGCATCTTCTATCCGACTTCTGCCGCACAGGGAATACGTGATGCCTTTGGATCAACGCCATTCAATCAGGGACGAAGACGAAGGACTCGCGGCGGCCTCAGCCTTGGTGGCTGGCCAGGAGGATTGACACCTGCCGGAGAGGTTCCGATCAGCGGCGGCTCACTCGATGCGGCCAGTACCGTGCCGTCGGCAAACCTGATTCCTTTCGACCTGCAAGCTCCAAGAATTCAACAATACAATGCTACGTTCGAGCGCGAGCTCGGATGGAAAACCGGACTTCGAGTCTCCTACCTCGGAAGTCGACTGAAGGGCCTAATCGGAGGCATTGATCTAAACCTTCTACCACCCAGCAATACGCCATTCGGTAACCTGGACGAAGATGGAAATCCATGCGTACCGGACGATTTTAATTGTGTGATTTCGGATGCCGATCGGGCCCGCTTGCCGTTCCCCGACCTCGGAACTTTTCTTCTCAGCTACGGTAACTTCGGTACTGGACGCTCACACGCGTTGCAAATAGAAGTGAATCGTCGTTTCGCCAATGGTTTCACCTTTAATGCCAGTTACACACTATTGGACCAGAAGGGCAGCGGCTTCGATACTGCCAATTCAAGTCTTGGAGGTACTGCCTACAACCAGTTCCATCCAGAGAACGACTTTGCCACTGATGCCTTTGTTTCACGACATCGCTTCGTGAGCTACGGTGTCATAGATCTGCCATTCGGGAAGGGCCGTAAATACGACACCTCGTCAAAAGTTGTCGACGCAACGCTCGGAGGATGGCAGCTTTCATGGAACATGTTTGCTAAATCGGGAACCGGTTTTACTCCATTCTATGATTGCGGTAATTGCGATCCTATTTTCCCCGGCAATATCGCAAGTGATTCGCTTGACGCTGTCGGTGGATTCGCAAATTACCTCTCGTACAGACCGTTGCTGGCAGGAAGCACCAGTCCCTATGGCGGCAACGGATCCTTCTTTAATGCGGCAGCATTTGCACCCCCGCCGGTGGGAGCCGACCTGCTTGATAATTCAAATGTGGTCAGGCGCAACTCGCTCACCGGTCCCAGTACCTGGGGCGCAAACCTTGGTGTGCGCAAGTCTTTCAGGATCACTGAAGGAACAAGACTTGAAGTGGGTGCTGATTTTAACAACGTCTTCAATCACCCATTGACGTCACCGGTGGATCCAGATGCGGCCTTCAACTTTACTCACATTGGCACGTTCTTTTTAGATGTTGACCCGGCTACGGGAAAGCTGCTGCCAATTACGCGAGTCGATCCAGATCCCAACTTCGGGCGACTCATACAGAGCTATTCGGATGAAGGGATTGATAATCGCAGGACTATCAGACTGCGACTCCGCTTCACCTTTTAGCTGAAGACTGGCGTGTCCGAGGCAAAGGAAGAAATTCGTTCAACCCATTTCTTCTTTGCCTCTGTCCGCTTTTAGTCTTCCCTCGGGGTCCAATCCTATCGAAGGTAGCTGATGGCTTAGACAGGGCAATATCATGGTCACTGCCTCCCGTCATAGCTTTACGCGAAAACCGAATCTTGCAGATGTTAAGGCTGCGGGCCATGACATGCTGCGGCTCGTCAACCGTCGTATTCTGCTCAGCATCCTTTCTGATCGACAGCCGATTTCACGGGCTGAAATTGCCAAGATTAGCGGTTTGAATAAGGCCACTATCTCAACCATCACGGGCGAACTACTCAAAGACTCATGCATTGTCGAAGAAGGATCTGGTCGCACAACTCCGATCGGCGGCAAGCCTCCGACTCCTCTCCGTCTGAACGGGCGACGCTTTGGTCTATTTGGAGTCGATATTCGTGCTGATGAGACCGTTGTTGCTCTGTGTGATTTCAACAATCGCATTGTCGGGCGCGTTAGTTTTGAAACGGGTTCGGATCCGGCTGCATTTCTGATCAAGATAGGTAAAGAGATTAGAAAGCTGCGCACTAAGCATGACAGTTTTATCGAGTTTCCCGGAATCGGAGTTAGCCTTCCCGGTCTCGTAGACAATCACACCGGAAAATTTCTCGTATCAGTCGTTCTGCCCTGGCGCGATGTGCCCGTGGTCCAACTACTTGAAAAGGCCGCCAGTCTCCCCGTCATAATCGACAACTCGGCTCGCTGTTCAGCGCTCGCCGAAATCTGGCATGGCAAAGCTCAATACGCGCATGTTCGTAACTTGCTCTACGTCAGCGTTAGCACTGGTCTGGCATGTGGGATGGTGATCGACGGTGGTTTGTATCGCGGTGGGAATAATACTGCGGGCCAATTCGGTCATATTCCAATTGACATAACGGGAGACGACTGTCGCTGTGGCCAGCGCGGATGTTGGGATCTTTACGCTTCGGATAAAGCGACCCTCAAACGATACCTCGAGCTACGAACCACAAACGGTCGTCGCGTGACGACGATGCGCAAGCTCGTCGAACTTGTTGAGTCTGGCGATGCGGCTGCCACCGAAGCGGTTCGAGAAACAGCACGCTACCTGGGAATCGGAATTACTGGTCTCATCAACGGAATGGATCCCGAGGTAGTCGTGATTGGAGGTGAGATCACAAAACTCTGGGGCCTTATCGAACCAATCATTGTCGAGCAAACGAAACGAAATTTACTTGCCCCCCGTTCGCATGTCATTGCGATTCGTCC
>Ga0070659_100000963_pt1 | contig 21180 bp, 22 predicted proteins | sample KBSC23metaG_FD_64666 | JGI IMG/M metagenome (GOLD analysis project Ga0070659, IMG submission 64666) | Corn rhizosphere microbial communities from Kellogg Biological Station, Michigan, USA - KBS C2-3 metaG | ecosystem: Host-associated > Plants > Roots > Rhizosphere > Soil ... | reverse complement strand
AGCTACTCTGCAAGCGCTTACATTTGTCAGTGGTTACTTACTTATGTAAGCAATACGCTAGATGTAATGGCGAAAGATATAGAGGCAGTCTACAAAGAGATCGGCAAGCGTATCGTTGCCGAGCGCAAAAGACGCGGCCTCTCACAGGACACCCTAGCCGCTGACAGCGGCGTCGACCGGAGCCACATGGGTTTTATCGAGCAAGGCCGTCGCCGACCGACCCTAGCGACGCTCTATAAGATCTCTCGTGCTCTGCACCTCACCTTAGAACAGCTCTTCAAAGGCTTATAGATCCGCGTCTTACGGCTGCCTGGCTAGCGTAACCTGCTGGCCGAAGGCTGTCATTGACGTGAATATGCTGCCAAGGATCGTACGTTTTTGGACGTGTGTTGCTCCGGAATAAAGCCGCACAAGCTGATTCGGGCTGTCGGCCCGGGCATCGGATGTATCTGACTGTTCCGGCTGGATTTCAAGTATTCTGCTGATTCTCTCCTGGGCCGACCGCATTCTTTCGGACAATTCCGCGTGCTTATCTTCGTACTGATTGGCCGAAATATCTCCGGAGAGCTTGTCCTCATAAAGCGTCGTGTCCATTCTGCGCAGCCGGCTGATCTCCTGCAAAATGGACTTTGTCACCTTTTCGCGGTAGTCGCCGACGTATTCGGGGCGGATTACTTCCAAGGCCTTTTGTACGCGCTTGAGGATCGTTCCGCCGGCGTCATCAATGGCTTCGATGCAATATCTAATAGTCTCTTCCAGCTTATCCTGCCTCAGCAGCCTGTGTCCCCTGCACTCTGGGAGGTTCCTCTGGCAGCAGCCGTACCACCTGCCCTTCTGAAGCTGCCAAGTTACCGTGCCGAGGCAGTAGCCGCACCGAAGCATGCCTTTAAACAGCGGCCGGTGCTTGCGGTAGCCTTTGCCGCTCCGTCCTGAGCCGAGCTTGTCCTGCACCTTGTCGAACAGCTCTTTGCTGATAATCGGCTCCTGGGCTCCCGGGTACTCTTTGCCGTTGAAACGGTTGATGCCGATGTAAAAGGGGTTGCTCAGCATGTCATGAACTTGCGACTTGCAGAGCGGCTTGCCCTTCCTTGTGCACAGGCCCATAGCTGTCATCTCGTTTGCGACTGACGCGATATGGTGCTCCGGAGTGAGGTACAGTTCAAATGCCCGCCGGACAAGCAGCACGGTATCCGGATTCGGGACGTGTATGCGTTTGCCGCCTTCAGTTACCGTCATATAGCCGGGAGGCGGCACGCACGGGATCCAGCCCTGCGCCAGCTTTTCGGCCCATCCCTTCATCGCTTCCTCTCTGAGCGTGTCGACCTGTTTTTTGGCGAACGCAAGGTATATGTTAAACATCAGCTTGGCATCTGACCGCGAATCCTTATGAAGCTGAAAGTTCTCTTTCACCATGTGCAGCATGCGGTTTCCGTCGCCTTCCAGCCAGTCGTCTATGCGGATCGCGTCCCGGTAGTTACGGGTTAAGCGGTCCGTCTTCTCGACAACAAAGTGGTATACCTTATTTTTTGCAATGAACACGAGCAGCTCATGGAAGACCTTCCGCCGCTCCTGTTTGGAGGCGGTTTCGGCAATTTTGAACTCTTTCACGACTGCCAGCCGTTTGTTCTCGCAGTAGCCTCTCAATAGCTTGAGCTGGGAATCGAGAGAGTAACCTTCATCCTCCTGTGATTTGCTCGAAACACGCGCCAGAATTATGGTGCTTGATCGCTGCTGCATAGAGCCCTCCTTGTTTATGGGCTCATAATCAAACGGCGTTATATAACTGTCTAGGCTATATAAGTCTCAATTAGTGTTTAGTTGAGCTGTAGTGTGCAGCGTCTGTCTAATACGACGCGCTGAGAAGTATCAGCTTGGCCTGCTGCATTTCAGGAGTCGCAAGGAAAGCTGTGGCTTGCGCCTTAGTGCCCAGAGAGCCGATTGTGCCGCCAAAACCGCCGCCACACGCTAATTCCGCCTGGTATGGTCCGCTCGTATTTGCGTTATTCGTTCCGGCAAATGTGTTCTTTGCCGTAAAGAGCATATAACCAATATTGCTCTCATTCTGAATGATGCCATCCGACGCCTGCAGCCCGCACCATGCTTGATAGGTTTTGCCGTCGCTCTGTTCGACAACGCCATCAACGTAGTACAAGTTCGCGCCAGTGAGCTTCTGTTTGTCGAGCACATAGAAATACGGGCAAGGACCTAGGTCGTCCGGCTTAGGTGTCGTGCCGGGCATAATGTAGGTGCTGCAGGCGCCGCCGATACCCTCCACTGAAGAGTACCACTGGACAGAAACCGCACCGGTCGGGCTCTTTAGGGTCAGCGAATCAGCGCCGTCGACCTGCGTCGAGTCGCTGCTTTGAGTTGCCGACCAGGCCGACGGATACTTGAAGCTCAGCTTTTCGGTCTGAGACGTATACGTTTTCCAGCCTGCGTAAGGATCTACAGAAGAAGCATCACTTTTAAATGTCGCGCTCGCCATAATTTTGGCAAAGGTACTCAGCGTTGCCTGGTCGGTGCTGTAGGTCGTAAACATCACGTACGGCGCCGTCCCGTCTGATTGCGTATTGCCTCGTATGACGGTGACGTGATACGTGCCATTGCTGCTCTGTATGGCTGCCGTGTACGCATTGAAACCATTGATGGATGATTCGCTGCTGCTGACAGTTTTGTCGTCGGCGCTGGTGCCGGGGCACGCATCGGTTCCCGCACAGAACTCCCATCCTTGGCGTGCAGCCTTAGAAGGGTCAAGGAAGAGATCGTTGACGGTGATGCTGGCAGTAGCGCTCGTGATGCTCCAGCCATACGATTTAGTGCCCGTTGTGTTTACTTGCCAGTCAGACGGGTATTTGATGCTGATACCTGAGGGCGGAGTCGTCGCATCGTCTGTATACGTTTTCCAGCCGGCATAGGGATCGGTGGCTTTTGCCTGCTGGCTGCTGGCAGCCGTCGAGCCTTTTACGTGCCTATCTTGATAATACTTGTAGCCGGCAAAGGATATGGCTCCAACTGCAAGGATTGCAAGCGGGATCATGGTCCATAGAAGCAGCTTACGATAGTGTTTAGCCGTTGCCGGCTGCGGCATCGGAGACGCTTGCTGTGCTAAAGGTTCGTGCTGTTGAGGTGCTGCCGATTCTTCGGTGTGCTCCGCTTGTATATCCATCTTAGCTTAAGCTTAGTTGCCGGGGTGGCATTTTGCAACTTTACAACGGTCCCTATAAGGCTTAGGCATTTTTCTGCTTTGAAAACGCTCCATACAGCTCTTCAAGCGTATCCGGGTCGCTCAGCGCTAACCGGTGATAGGTAGCTTGCATGTACGCCAGCAGCTCGGACGCGAATTCCCTGTTTGCATTATCCGGGTGAAATGCACGAAGGTATCGCAGCATACCCTCTATGTCTTTTTCGGTAATCGTATATCCTGCCATGATTCTTCTTGAGTATATCATTGGCACCACCTGCTGAGGCCGGTAAACTGCATCATCTCCTGGCATAAGTCTGGTGATGCAATCCGGCGCATGACCTCGCAGCTCTCACTTTGTGACAAGATATTCAGCGATCCTTCCCAGAGCACCCGCCGGTCCAGAATGGCGAGCTTTCTGTGGTGACCTCCAGTAAAGAGAACCTTTATGCCGGCCTGCTGGAGCGCGCCTATCACATAGATTGCTTCAAGCCGCATGTGTTCGTCTTCGTGTTCGTCAGGATGGCGGGTGTTAACGATCATCTTCGCATGACGCGTGCCCAGCCTCCGGAATGATTGCCGTAGCACAGCGAAACGCCTCATGGTCAGAAACGGGCTCTCGATAATAACCTCTTCGTAGCTATTACCCAGATCCTTCAGAAAGGCCGGATAGAACGTCTTCTGATCGTAAAGAGCCGAGGTTATAATGTCAGCTTGGGAGAAGCTGGTGTGGCGCTGGTTAAACATTGTTGAGCTCCTCATCGCCGATGCCGAACTCCTCTAACTTCTTATTTAGCCGGATCAGACTCTCCGACAAATGTTTCGCTGGAAGGGTCCGTGGGCTCACCATTGTAAGTAATACATCATTAATAAAGAGGCGCCTGAGCACCTCTTTATTTTTTGGCCAGTATTACTATCTATTTATGCTTAATCTTCAATAGGTATGAGTTGTATACTATTGACATTTATTATATGATATACCTTACTCTACAAGTGGTAGGGTTGCACTTTTCCAGATAGGAGGTGTTTTAGCAGCGTAAAGCTGTATGGCTTGTCTCCATCGCAATTCCCCATCGTCAATCGAGACGATGTTTTCAATCGCTTGGTTTGCCAAGCTAGCTCTAAGGAGCAGAAGCGTGCCGATCATTGTAGCTAAGGTAGACTTTGAGCGCCTGTCTAGCATTCTCGGTGGGAGTGACGAGAAAATCGATCAGTTTGCCGAGGTGCTGACTGAGGTTGTGGCCGCTGGGCTGCATGTCGAACGACTGCCAGAAGACACCGAGGATCCGGGTACCCTCACAGCAGGAGACATCGAAGTTACATTCCGAGAAATCGGACGCCATGATCTGGTGGCTGCAGACGTTGCCCTAGACATAGAAGCTATGTCTTATCCCAGGCGTAGGGCAAATGGTCGCGAACGCGGCATCTTCATTGAGAAGGCGCTTGCGGAGCTGTTTCCCGAACTTCATGTATCCGCTTGGATTAAGTTTGTCGATGCCGTTTGGATATCAGACGAGCCATCAGGAGCGAATGATTCCAGTGAGCCTGTCGATATGACGCGGGAAAAAGTCATGGGTCGCTGTAGAGCTATCCTGGGCGCGGAACTTTCCTAGACATCTCCTACCATCCGGATCGTAAGATCCATTAGTCCGCTATAAGCGGATGCGAGGGACTGCGGCGGGAGCTGTGGCGATGTTGGCAGTCATTTGGCTCCCTTCTCCACAACTTCTCGCCCTTCCCTCGTACTTTTTATGAAACAGTGAGCATGGCCCGTTCGAAGCTTCACGAGCCGGATACAGTATTATAGTAAGTGCGAGCGTATGAACGAAAATACAAAGCAAACTGGGAAGAGTATTGCCGGGCTCGGGAAGATTGTAGTCGGCAGTGTATTTTCCGGTGTCACGGAATCACCGCGAACACCTCATTCGCCAGTGATGTCCCATACCCCTATGCGAAGCGACAACGTAGTGTCTGGCATACAGCAACCACGACGGGATGTGTGGTCGTTCGACCAGATCGCTCCGACCGCGCTTCCTGGTGCGACAACCGAGAGGATGGGGAGTGCGATTTATATAGCGCGGAAAGGATTAGCAATCGCTGGCGCGAGACCTGTCGTACTAGCACTGGCTTTCGCGCTGCTTGCCGGCGGATCGTTGACCGGAGTCCTACTGGTACGGCTACACCTCGCTTCTTCTCCATCATCTTCTTCCCAAGTTGTTACGAATACCATGCATGTATCCCCGAAGGCGCCCGCTATTCACTACGGCGGGACATCAACGTCTTCGCAGCCGTCATCGTCTCCCGCTTCGTCTACGCCGACATCCGATTCCTTGCCCACCCCGCCACCGGCTCCATTACCAAGTTTGCCCACGGTAGCCGGAAAGGACACGAGCTACAGCCTAGGTGTTCTGGTGATAAAGTATTTTCCGCTGACGAGTAACGGGCAAAATATTAATATCGCTATTACGGGCGATGTAGGCGATTCGTACGCATCGATAAGGCAACATACTACCGATGTGACAAATAATCTGCTGGTGGACTTGCCGAAGGCGACACAATATCTGGCGCGCACCTATGGTGGTGACCCACCGGCACTGACGTACCACGTTGTCGCCACCGTTGAGCACGCGACAGCTGTTCCCATCAACAGCACGATCCACCCGGGCTATCCAACGTACCCCGATTATTACGGCATAATGAGCGGCCATAATATCTGCGACTATGTCGACAACCAAGGTGTGCATGAAGTATGGCTCTGGGCCTACCAGGGGCCAAACAAGCCTGGGACGACACAACCGTATTTGGGCATCGAGGAGTCAAAAATGTCCGGCCCGCACGGGGATATCAGTAATAGCTACGAATGGAATGATATGCCGGTCTGCAAGCACACGTACGTGGTGTATACCTTCAACTATGGCCGCGGAACGGCGGAAGCGATGCACTCCTGGGGGCACCAGATAGAGGCTGAGATGAATGCGGTAGATAGTAAACTTTTCGGTTTGTTCCAGGGGTCCGCCCACCCTCAAGTACAGGGTGTCACCGGGCGCTGTGGCTCTGTGCATAATCCACCGAATTCGCGTCAGGAATACGACTACGCCAATTCTACGCCACAGGCCTCAGATTGCGATGACTGGCAGCCGGACAGTTACGGGAAGCTCAGTCAGGTGAGCTGTGCTATGTGGGGGTGTAGTGATATCAGTGACAGCGACAATTCGCAGTTGAATTATTTCATGTGGATGTGGCAGCATTTGCCTGGCCGCAATAATACCAAAACATATCAAGGCAAGCAGCTACGTAACTGGTGGGACGTACATGGCAATTTTGATTCTGTGATGAGCAGTAGCAAGCGTTTAACGCTATAGAGTAAGCGTGATAACTGCCGTGCTGCTACTTCTTGAGCACTGCAATATTGTGGGCAACGGTAACCTGCGGTGGCGAGCCACGGAAGAAGTCGTGCACGGCTTGCTCTACACCGGGAAGCGCTTCGCGGCCGTAGTCGTCTATCAGGACAGTTCCTCCGGCAGCAAGGCGTGGCCAAACATGTGTTAGGGCGGTGACAGTAGAGCGGTAAAAATCTCCGTCAATGAATGCAAAGGAGATTTCAGAGGGTATATCATTTTCTGATAATTCCTCGAACCACGCTTTATGAATAACCGGTAGCTGCAAGCCGGCATGGCGGAACTCGCGGATAAACTGGTTCTTACCGGCAGCGAGCTCGCCTGCTTTGAAGCCGTCACCTGCGGGACTGGCGTCTTGGCCTTCTTTGGCCGGCAGGCCGGCGAAAGAGTCGTATACATGAAATGCTTTGTTGCTGTGGTGGACGTCAAGCAGACGCCGGATGAAGAGACTAGTGGTGCCGATGTAGCAGCCGAACTCCACGACATCTCCTGGGACACTACGTTTAAGGACTGATTCGAGCTCGTTGAGTACGAGCTTCACATCTTCCCCGCTGACCTGTTCTGAGATAGGCCGATAGCGGCGTAATAGTTCGTCGGCTAGGTACATACTACGTTCCGTAATGTGTCAGCAGTATGCTGAGGTCGAAGATATTGACGGTATTGTCGCCATTGAAATCGCAAGCGGCGTAGGCCGTGTTGTAGTGGCTAAGTAGGATAGACAGATCGAAGACATTGACGTGTCCGTCCCCGTTGCAGTCGCCGGTGCCGGTTGCCTGCGGAACATAGAGTGCCAGGAGATTGCTGCTACCGTCCGATGTGAACAGACGACCATTGACGACCGTTGGCGATTCCCAGTGCTGGCTTGTATATATACCAATGTTGCCGCTATCAAACAAGGTTGCGCCGGTTGTTGCGTTTAGTGCTAGGATACTATCACCGTCGATGTATAGCACGCCGTTTGCAACGAACGGCGAGGAAAAGACGCTTATGCCGCTGGTCGTGTGTATTTTGTTATAGGCCTGGCTGAGCGTTGTAACGCCGCCGGTCGTTACTACCTTATACGAATACAAGTCTCCGGATTCGTCGGTTACGAATACCCATGTTACGCCGCTGCCATCCACCCAAACGGCGGGTTGGTCGTGTACCTCGTTGGTGATCGTTATCTTCTGTAATTCACCGCCGGTATGCCCTGGGCCGCCTGCCCCGGACAGGTTTGAACGGTTAAGGAGGCGGATGATGTCATCCTTGCCGCCCTGAACCATAAGGTATGGTGTGTTGGAGCCAGTCTGTGTCGGTAGGATGACCGGTGCTGTACTGCCCAGGTCAGCATCACCGCTGTCGAGCGAGCTATAGGTGGTGGGCGTGTAGGAGTCAAGAATCTGGCTTAGATCCGGCTTCAGCTCGACGATACTGTCACCCCAGTTGTTACCGCCGCTGTTAGCGTTGTAATTACCGTTGCCGGTGACGACGTAGACATTCCCGGTGACGGGGTCAACCTTGACGCCTGGCCGCGCCCAGATGCCGCCCATACTGTTTGCGCAGTAGTTCGCTTGTCCGCTGACATTCGACTGCAGCTGGGTGATGTTTGCGCACTCGGCATTCCAGACAGTTTTTGTACCTGTAGAGAGGTTGATTGCTACGACGTGACCGACGTAGTGCCCGTAGTCGCCGTCATTGCCGCTCGTTGTCATATACAGGTAGCCATTGGCAATGTTGATACTGGCTGAACCCTTCTCGATGTTATTCGGTAGCAACGTAACTTGTGCAGGAAATCCAGTGCCGGTTACCTCAGCTCCATTGGCAATGTTGTATTTGTGAATGTAGCCATCCAGGGCATACGCGTAGATATAGTTGCCCGATGGGTCGATGGCCGGGGTGGATTTGGTCCCTTGCCCGTTGTAGTTCGCAGACGACGGGTCGGCTTCCCAGACTTTTGCGCCGGTATCAGCGTTGAGTGCGAGCAAGTTACCTTTCACTGTATTGGCGAAGACAAGGTCGACTGTGCCTTGGCTAGTTACGACATTTGGCCATTCGACGACGCCGCTGTCGACATTCGCCGGAGTGGCGACACTCCAGAGTTTGGCCAGGGAGCCGACATTAGTAGTACCGAGGACACTTTCGCTGTTATTGGCGCCAGGGCTATCGACCCCGCCATCGAAAGCAGGCCATGTAATGTCACCGCTCAGAGCGTTTATAGGTGGTGTTAGCTTCTCCTGGGCTTTATCGAGGATGAATGCGAATACGCCGAATGTTACAGTGAAGAGTATCAAGCTTATCAAGAAGACAGTGACAGATAGCAAACTGGCGGAGGTGTGACGTTTCATGCTCATAGTATTGTAATAGTCGCAAACTCCTCATGTACATAATAATCTGTCTGCTCGTTCGGTGAGGTGACGATCTCTGAAACTGAATACACGCCAGGGATGGCGCCTTGTGGAAAAGTGTAGTCAAACATAAGTGCTTGCGGTTTGTCTACCTGGAAATGCTGCGGGTGAAGCGGATTCATATCGTCCTCGCTGGCAGGGCTTTTGAATACCTCTTTGTTGTTGGGGCCGTAGAGCCATATCTCGAAGAAGCCGGTCGTATCGCTCGTGGTGCTAATAGTGGCGGTCATATGCAGCGTGTCGCCAGCATGGAGCTGTGTCGCGGAAAGCGTTGTATCGACCTGAAAGCTCGGTAGTTTGGCCGTAACGGCCGCCTGGGGCGTCTGCCGGAGCGAAAGGCTGAAGGGCCGGTGAAACGTCAGGTAGTAGACCTGACTACCCTCGCGTAGAAATAGGAGAATGGTTGCGATCAGTAAGAGCACAGTGCCTCCATAGAGTATGCGCGACAAAACCGTGAGCCGGTTCCAGTGGCTACGGATATGGGTAAAGGATATTCGGTGCTTCATGGAATAGTGGTCGTTATCTCTGGATAGGTGAGCTGCCAGCCGCCGTTTGCTTCCGTGAAATGGAGTCGTAGGTTCGCGGTGGTGGTTTTATTCGTGAATATCATTACTATAGCATTCTGTGCCGAGTCGGGGGTGGTTGCCTGAAGGATGAGCGGGTCGTTGGTTGTGAAGAACGACCGTAGGTAGGCGATGCCGCTATTGCGCGTGAATAATCGTGACTGTCCATTGTTCACAATGTTATAGAGGGACATGGTAAATCCTGCTGACGCGCCTGCGCAGTATTGGTCGTTCGCATTCTGGCTGTTGCAGGTATGCGGTGTGACCACTTGGCTCTCCAGAATGTCCGATACCGCATTAGTGGTGACGAGCGTGCGATAGTGTGCTTCCGTTGGGCAGAACGTTGCATCGGCGTAGGTGCAGGTGGGTGCGGTATTGGCGTCGCTCTGCCCCGTTGATGTTGTTGACGAGGGTTGGCTCGTAACTATAAGTTGCCAGCCGATGATACCGAGCAAGGCAGCTGCGGCTATCGCACCTAAGCCAATGGCGAGCCGGTGGGCACGGATGAAGCCTTGGAGCGGTCGTTGCCCTCTTGCCATATATTGCTTTTAGTATACGGTACGGCCAGTTTGTATCAATGGACATATGCCTCGGGCAGTTCGTCCCAGCTACTGACATAGCGCGGTGAACGTGAGCCATGTTTCGGCTGCCAGGAGCGGCTAAGGTCTTCTGCTGCATAGCGGATCGTATGACTGCCGAAGCGGACGTTAATAGCGTCCACTGCTGCCATGCGGGCTCGGGATGCGTCATGCACGCTCGCCTGCACAGCGCCGAGCAGGTCCAGTTGCAGAGCAGCCTCAGGGATAAGATCGTAGAGAGTGATGACAGCGCGATGATATGCCGTGTCGGCACGATAGATGTTGGCGAGGCGTTTGAGTAGAGCTGCTAGCACCCGGGTAGTATCCGCGGTCGGCATGGGCAAGATAATGTCTTCATGCCAAGAGCGGTAGTCCGGCTTGTGCTTACTCGTACTGAGGAAGAGTGCGATACGCTGCGCCAGCCGTCCTTCGCGGCGAGCTTCAAGTGTTGCCCGGGCGATGAGGTTTGCTAGTGCTGCTTCGAGTGCATCGAAGTCGCGGCGGTCAGCACCAAAGGTGCGGCCGCGCATGATCATCTGTTGGGCTGCTTCGCGTGGTGCGAAGCCGTGACAACTTACACCATTCAGCTCCATCACCATTCGCATCCCCATAAGTCCCATCAGTTGTCGCGCCCGCGTTGGCCGAAGTCGCGCAACATCCAGGGCCGACTGCAGCCCCTCTACCCTGAGCCGCGGCCCAAGTCGTCGACCGACACCCCAGAGGTTTTCTAGGGGGGCCTTCTGCATATGTGCCTCACGGCCTGCTTTGGTAAGTGACGTGAGGTCGAGTACTCCTGCGTGTGTCGGATCCTTTTTGACAATGTCAGTCGCCAGTTTAGCGAGCGTCTTTGTCGGGGCAATGCCAACGGATACGGGTACGCCGGTGCAGTGTAAGATATCGGTGCGTACTGTCCTACCCCATGTGCTGTAATCGGGTATATTCAGCTCAGTTACATCGAGGAACGATTCGTCGATGGAGTATACCTCCATGCGCGGCGTGATGGCCGATAGGATACTAAGGATCCGTCGTGAGATGTCGGCATAAAGCTCGAAGTTGGCCGAGAATGCGACGACGCCGCAGCGCCGGAACAGTTCGTGGTACTGGTACGCTGGCACGCCCATCGGTATACCGAGGGCTTTCGCCTCGTTGCTCCGTGAGACAGCGCAGCCGTCATTGCTAGATAATACGACGACGGCCTTTCCTTCTAAGTCCGGCCGGAAGACGCGCTCGCAGCTGACGAAGAAGTTGTTGCAGTCGATAAGCACGTAGGTTTTTTTGTGAGCGAGCTGATTCATGCCGTCTCGGTTATTCCTCCCAGCAAGGCCCTTAGGAACTTTCCCGGTATTGGTGGACCACCGCGGTTATGACGCCCCAGACCGTACTGCTACCGGTGATATGCCGCGAACGCGATAGATTGAAGCGCTGGCCGTCATGCCACAACACGAGGTCGTGCGCGCGGGGTTCAAGCGCGCGGTCCACCAAGGCGATATCGCCATCGAATATGCCCTGGGTAATGCCCTGCTCGCCGCGGATACGGAACATGAAGGTACTGACTGGGCGCGGCATGAGCAAACTATTGAGGTCTAGGCTGTGTAACCGCCGGTCGGCGCCGGTATTCGGGAAGCCGGCGTGGATACTGATGCCGTCGGCATCTTGGGGGTGCGAGGGTTCGTCGTACATGTTTGAGGCTCCTACCACGTTCCGACGAGCATCCAGCGGCTGCCGTCCTGGCGCAGCCGGTAGGTACCGCCGTCGGCGCCGTTCATCTCAAAAAAATATGTCAGCTGCTCGCCGCGCTGCAATCGCACGCGCAGCCCGTCAGCGAACGTTACGGCTTGCCCGCCGTAGCTGATCCGTCGCGGGAAGCTCTTCATCTCCTTGCCAGCGAAGTAGTAGGCGTTGACGTCAACCTCAGTGTTCATAAACTGTGCCATGGCAGCATCCCCTCTCTTAAGGATTATAAAAAAACCACGCTGTACGTTAGACCGACAGTGGGTACGGATTTCGTGAGGAGAGGAGCCGTGCGAACGCAAGCCGTCCTTGTATCGCCTGGTAGGATCCCGTTAGTTTGATAAGGCCAAACAGTAACGACCGTTCTGTTTTAGCCTGGGCCGTAAAGTCTGTGAGGAGGAAGCCGCCTTCTCGGGCGAAAGCCCTCACATGGCTACGTATAAGTATAAGAGCCCATCTGCCGGGCCTGCAATACGATTTCGCATGTGTTTTTTAGAACAGTCCCTACGGAGAAACGGCCGGTAGTATCTTCTGTACAGTTCGCGGCTTGTAGCTCTAAGCGAGCTTAAGGTTGTCGAGAAACTCGACGAGTTCGCGAGGGGTGATGTCGGCCTTGACGATATAGCCGTCGGCCTGGCGTTCGATGTCGGCACGGACTTCGTCGCGCTGCTCAAGGTTGGTAATGATAATGATCTTAGCTCTGAGGTGCGGCGTCTTGGCGGGGTCGCGGAGGATGTGTAGGATGTCAATACCGTTGAGGCTCGGGACCATGAGGTCAAGCAGGATGATGTCGTACGTATCTGTTTGCGCCATTTGGAGTGCTTTCTGTCCGTCGGCTTCGAAGTCGGCCTGGTAGCCGGCTTTGCTAAGCGCACGGGCGTACAGCTCAGTGATGAAGCGCTCGTCCTCCGCGCACAATACGCGCTTGATAGCCTGCTGTGTCTGCGGTTGCGGATCCATACGCCCCATTGTAGCAGGACCTCTACGTGTTTTCTCGTGCTGGATTCTAAAAGGAAAGGAGCAGCCGCCGCACGACTTTACTCCGCGCCTGTCCGTCTTGAGGGGATCCCTTCAGGTGTTCCTTAACGCCGGTACAACGAATGGTTCTTGATCCAACCGTGCGGTCGGCGGACGATTTCGTTATTGACGTTTGTCTTAGCTTCTTCGGCAAGGCGGCTGTACGGCAACAATGTAAAGCTGAAGGCGCTGCCCGTTCCCTCCTTGCTCTTGACCCAGATATTGCCGCCGTGGGCGCTGATGATAGCCTTGCAGAGGTATAACCCCAGGCCGGTGCCGCCGATCTGTGATCGGTTATGGTGGTCGCGGTAATACTTAGTGAAAAGGTTTGGCATTGTGGCAACAGAGATGCCCACGCCGAAGTCACGAACAGTTGTTTCTACCATACCGTCACCGTTAACAGCGGCGCTTATAATAATCTCTTTGGCTTCCCCGCTATATTTGATAGCGTTGTCGATGAGGTTGCCGACGACCTCTTGGACGCTGATGCGGTCAGCTGCAACAGATGGCAGTTTGTTGGCCAATTGTAATTTCAGCGCGATACCCCGGACGTGGGCGCGCAAGCTCATCATATTGACGGCACCCGTGATAACGTCGGTCCAGTTCTCCTCGTGCAACTGTAGGACAAGCTGGTCACTGTCGACGCGGGCTACGCTGAGGATAGTATTGACAAACGCTGTCAGCTGCTGCGAGGTAGCCTTCATTTTAGTCATAAAGTCGTCGAGCTCGGGTGTGAGTTTGCCGTGCGTTTCTTCGTCCAATGCCTCGATATAACCGCGGAGCAGTGCGAGCGGCGTTCGTAGCTCGTGGACACCAAGAGCAATGAAGCTCATCGCCTGGTCGTCCTGACCGTAACGCTTCGTGTGATCGAACAGGACAAGTACCGTTTCGTATCCATCGGGGTTATTCTTGTTGTAGTGGGCCGCCAGGTCGAAGAGCTGTTCGGAGTGCGTATCGCTAGCATCAAGACGGACCCGTTCCCAAAAGTTATCGGCGGTGACGGATGACTTCCCCACCTTGCCGAGCCAGGTATCTAAGGTATTGTCGTTAGGGAATGACAGCTGCATAACAGCGTGGATATCCCTGCCCTCCAGGCTGTCGGCATCGGCGTTCAAGTACGCCGCGGCCGCTGTGTTAGCATAGAGGATTGCCTGGCTGGCATTGATGACAATGAGTGGTAATGGCAATGTATTGGCAATGAAGTTGGTGCTGAGGCGCGACGATTGCTTGACTGCCGCGTTGTCGGCGTGTTCGGCCGTGTCGGCAATCTGGTAGATCTGGGCGATGAGGTTGGTGACGAGGACGTGGCCGACGACGAGCTTGTTGATGTCGGGCGGCTGCATGTGTTTTTCTTTGGGCGAGATATGCAGGACGGCTTGCCAGATGGCGCGCAGCGGCTCTATGGCGAAGTCCGCCGCGGCGAATGTGATGATGAATGTCATAATGACGCTGACGCCATAGGCACCGAGTGCGACGTAACCAAGAGATAGCCCCAGGTGTACGACGGTGTACCAGATGCCGATGATCAGCAGTAAGTTCTCGGCTAGGATAACGAATATGAGGTAGGCGCGGATTTGCGCACGGACGCCCTGGAAGTAATCCATCTCTACCCTACTTGTATGTTACGCTGCTCGCGGTTGGCATGGCACTGATCCACGCCTGTCCCGCGTCGAGCGCGAGCGGCTTGCCCGTGGTATCGGTGAAGGTAATCTGTGCGGTGTTGCTAGGCTTGCTCCACGTGCCCTTCTCTACTGTTCCGTCCTGGAACACGAGCACGCTGCCGCTGCCGATTGTTGCGTAGTCAGCGTAGTAGGCACCGGTTGAATCAAGTGCGCCGGCATGTTCGGGTACGATCATTGCGACGACGACTTTCGGGGCGATCTGTACCTTGCTGCCGTCCTTGTGGAGCTCCATGTGCGGAGAACCGGACTCACTGCGCTTGTATGTATTAGTCGCCGCGTCGTAGTCGAAGTGCGCGTTGTAGTAGTAGCCGGAGAATGCCAAGTCTATACTCGTGGTGGTCGGCGTTTTGCTTGGGAATTCTTTCTTGCGGGCGAAACCGGTAAAGTTGCTCGAGGTGAAGCCCTTGCTAGCTTCTACTTGGTTGAGCTGAGCGGCGGAAGTGTAGACGTTGTGCGGCGCGTAGCGCGTCGAGATCCGTTCGTACGCTGCGGCGTTATAGAACTGATTCATATCCTTAACGCGCCAGGCGGTGATGTCCGCTAGGGCGTCGGGGCTGCCGCCAACATGGGCATACGCGGCGTCGAAACCGAGCAGCCACTGGATGTAGTAGGGTCTGGCGCTACGTACGGGGCCGAGGTAGTCGGGTTGCGTGTCCTGGTAGAGCGCCATGAAGCGCGTCACGCCTCCCTCGGCTAACGCCTCGAAGACGATACCTGCCTGGTCGAGACCGGATTGCGGTCGCGCATCAATGCTGTTTTCGATCATCACTGCGGTCACTGGGCGCTTGTTGACGTCAGGGCTTACTTGCAGCCCAGTTAGCGTACTGGCAACGGTCGTTGGCGGCGGCACGTATTTATGCTTCGGCATGACGGCCGGAATGATGGCGGGATTGTAGTGACTGATGAGGAGGAACGATCCTGTACCGGCTGCAACAATAATAACCGCTGCAATGGCGGCGAAAATCATTGTTGGCTTGCGCGAGTGATGCTTCGTGAGTGCCGGCAATAGCTTGAGAACCTTTTTCGACTGTTTCGGCGGGTGTGTTGCCTCGTATGGCATAGGGCCGAACTCAGCTTCTAGCTTCTGCTCATCAACGCCCGTGTCATCCGTAGAAGCTGGATGTACTATTTGGGTATGTGGGTGAACTGTATCGGTTGGTACCGGACGCTGAGGATGGTGCATTGGCCGGAAGTCATCAATCATGCATATGATTATACCAAACCGCTTGTAACGTCCGACCCCTTCTGACAAAGCCGGTCGCTATCGGCGAGCCATGGTGTAGATAACGCGGTCGCTGAGCGCATCCGGGTCATCGATAGCCAACTCTTCCTGATGTATGATGGTAAATCCGGCGGCGCGCAGCAAGGAAGCGATACGCTGACCGGTGAAGAAGTTGATAAACATTTTCTCACCGGCCATCAATGGCTCATCGACGACTCTATCTGGTTTGCCGTGCTGTGTGATGATCATGAGGCAACCACATGGCTTTAGGATGCGGTAAAACCCTGCCAATGTATGCGGGACCTTGCTAGAGGGGATGTGTATGAGCGAGTAGGCAGCCAGAAGGCCGTCGAAGGTGGACGGCTGATAATCCAGGTCGCACATGTCCATGATGGCAAAGTATTCTTTGCCGACTCGCTCGCGGGCGATGTCGATCATTGCTCGCGACAGGTCAACTCCCGTGATGTCGAAGTTCTTATCTAGAATGTATCTGGTAAATTCGCCGGGGCCACAGCCCACGTCGAGTATTTTTGCCTGCGGTGGTAAGTAGTGCAGGAACTTGTCTATCCACGGCGCGTCCGACAAGTCGTTAAAGTACTGCTGCGTATAGACGTCGGCAATTTTATCGTAAGTGTCTACGGCTAGCCAGTTGCCATCCACTACTCATCCCAGCTTTGCCAGCAATGTATCGATGCGGCGCGAGGAAGTCTCCTTGCCGAGTACAGCCAAGGTGTCAGCGAGTGCGGGGCTGGCCGGTGCTTCGGTGGTGGCGATGCGGATGAGGCTAAAGAGCACGCCCGGGCGCGTATGCGTCAGATTGAGCAGGCCGTTGAGTTTCGCGGTCAGATCTTCGACACTAAAGTCGCTACTTTCCAGTTCCGTACGCGCAGCGTGGAGAAGCACTTTCAAATCGTCCTTATCCATCTCGCGGAGATACTTATTTTGCTCGATGAGTTGCATGTTGGTTGGTAAGTCGACGAAGAAGAAGCGCGTCAGCCCCGGCAGTTCGGCAAGATACTTCAACCGCTCTTGGACGAGCGCGAGAACTTTCTTCTTGTATACAGAACGAGCGTTGTTGGCTTCTTCGGGCCAGAAGTCTTTGGCCCGCCCATAGAGATCATCGACAGAAAGCTGCCGGATATGCACACCGTTCATCCATTCTAGTCGTTGCTCGTCGAACTTCGCGCCTGAACGCTGAACGCGTTCCAGGCTGAATTTCTTGACAAGCTCTTCTTTGCTGAAAATCTCTTGCTCCGTACCGTCGTTCCAGCCGAGTGAGGCCAAGAAGTTGACCATCGCTTCCGGTAGGTACCCCGCTTTGGCGTAGTCGAGCAGATCTTTTGCGCCGTCACGCTTGCCGAGCTTCTTGCGGCCGTCGGGCCGGAGGATCAACGGAACATGCGCGAGGATGGGCGGTGTGAGGTCGAGCGCTTCGTAGAGGTTGAGGTAATTCGGTACGCTTGAGACGAATTCCTGGCCGCGCATGACATGGGTAATCTTCATATCGGCATCGTCGATGATGTGCGCGAAATTATACGTTGGGTAGCCATCGGCTTTGACCAGGACAAAGTCGTCGACCGACTCTGGGCCGGTGTGAATATCCCCCATGATCGCGTCATGCCAGGTGTAGGCCTTCGGCTCGCCCTTGAAGCGTAATGGTGTCGTACCATCCCATGTGGGGGGATTCTCAGGCCGGTGGTCGCGGTAGAGGAACGGCTTCTTGGCGGCTTGCGCTTCTTGTCGGAACTTCTCCACTTCTTCTACCGAATACGGATCGGCATACGCCCTACCTTTATCGATCAGTTGCTGTGCCCATTCCATATGGCGGGCTCGGCGCTCACTTTGCAGGTACGGCGCGTACGGGCCGCCGGTTCCGACTCCCTCGTCGCGGTCTAGTCCCAACCAGTCTAGGCTTTTGATAATGTGGTCGATCGACCCTTCGACTTCGCGCTGCTTGTCAGTGTCCTCGATTCGTAAGATAAACTGGCCGCCGGTCTGTCGGGCGATGAGCCACGCAAAGACTGCGGTGCGGACACCACCAACGTGCATGAAGCCGGTCGGGCTCGGCGCAAAACGGGTTCGGGCGGGCTTTGTCATGGGGGCAATTATAACAGATGATAGCCGGATCGTTTTAGGATATGAAAATGCGCGAATCTTTGTAAAGCCTTGTAGGGTTAAACGCGGATCCGCGCGTGAACTTTGTCAGAGAGTGGTTATGGAATGTGACATCCCATAAAGTGGTTGCCAAGAGTGGCCAGTAGGCTGCTGCCCACGTAGAACAGAATCCCTCCGGCCAGAACCATCAGCATGAGGTATCCAAAGATATCGCTCAAAGTGATGTCTCGACCCAAAAGGCGCTTGACCGCAGTGCGTACAATGCCATCTACGCAGATGAATACCACTGTGCCGAGGATGAAACGAACGACGAGGCTTGCTGCCATTAGCGGGAAATTATTCCCCAGGCATTGCTGCATTGCAGCACCTAGGTCAGGCCCACCGGTGGTAGACGGCAATGTCCATGCGTAGTACTCAGGCGTGATACACATCCAGAGTGCAAATAGCACGCACGCAAAGATCGCCAAAATGGAACCTGTCCACGAAAGCCGCATGCGCAGCGTCGGTTTCCTGTAGTGAACGTAGATTTATACCGCGTGATTAGGATGAGATACCCGTGTTAGGTCCCTCGTCTTTACATGCTTGTTGCTAAGTGCACGATCTCGCTGGTAGTTAGGCTGCCGTTGGTGGTGAGTTTGTACCAAATATTACTGCTTACCCAGGTGGCATTGTTATCGCCGTAGGTATAGATGGTCGTACCTCCGGATTGGATGGCGTTGTATGTGTCGTTGTTCGGTAAGACATAGTCGCTGAGTAATGCAGCGCTGTCCCAGTTCGAGGCTGTCTGCATGAGCGTGAAATGCTGGTCGGGGTCGTTGCCGCGGAAGCTAAGGGTCACTGTACCTGGTGCGTAGGAAAACTTACCGATCGTGAAGCCTTCCGGTTGCCAGGTTGGTAAACTGGCGCTGATACCGGCGCGTGACGATGCAAGGCGCATTTGCAGACTGGTGGCATTCATGTAGGCCACGAAGCCGACAATAAGGAGGATAGCGAGCGTTGAGGCGGCAACGCTGCCGATACGCTTGAATGCGGTGTGGCGCTTGGCTGAATGCTTGCGGTTGACGGACGGTTGCTGGTGGCTGTTTGCGGCCGCCATGGCGCGCTCGAAGATATCAGTCGAAGACCCTAAGCGAGCTATACCGGCTTGGGTTGGATGTGCTGCCGGATGGGCCGCTTGCAATTGATGCTGTGTTGGCCGCGGTTGAACGGTGGCTACCGATCGATGGAGGGGTTGCGCTTTCCTGTTCTGTACCTGCATGCTACCGAACCGGCTGACAAGATTACTATGCGGTATACCACTGGCGCGTTTCAGCCGGTGTTCATCGAGAGTACCGGCATATTCTTTGGGCATGATGTCGAAATGCTGCATGGTGGTAAGGGCGTGGTGGACGGGCGCCACTACCTTGACCGTACGTTTGAGTCCTGCCGCGGGCTTATTAACCGACTGGCGCATAAGCGTGGCGGCATGTTGGGGCTTGTGATGCTGAACGTGGTGCGGGTTGTCGCGCATGGCATCTATAGCCTTGGCGGGAGCTCCATGAAGCGGGGCATCATGGTAGGCACGGGCACTTGGTGCCGGTGTAGGCCGCATTGGACCACGGACAAAACCGTCAACCGACATGCCTGCAGCGGGCGGCTGCTTGAGTGGTGAATCGCCAAGCATAACCCCGGTCCGCGCATCATAACGCCTACCGTTAAGCTCTATTGTATGATCTGTTTTTGTCACGTATTTGCCACGGCCCCATCAATGCTTAAGCGCGTTAGAACTATCTTAACGCTACACATATGTCCTACGCAAGTCCGCCTCGTGTGGCGTCCCGGCTGTATAATATGGTCGTGCCCAAAAATAATCAGCGCATCTCCAGGGTGCGTGCATACTATACAAGCTAGCTATGGAAGCAATGGAATTCATGGACCCGAAACGGCGGCGGCGCTACACGGCGCAGCTGTTTATCGGTTATTTGCTCGTTGGGCTAGCCATTGCCCTCATCACGCTTATCCTGCTCTTCGTGGCCTACGGTTTCGGATATAAGAATGGTCAGGTAATTCAGAACGGACTGGTATTCCTCTCAAGTACGCCAAATCCGGCGCAAGTATATCTGAACGGTGAGCGCTACACGAGCGATACAAATACCCGCTTGATTCTGCCTACTGGTACGTATGCCGTAATGCTCAAACGCAACGGCTACCGTGACTGGACGCGGTCGATAACGGTCCAGGGTAGCCAGGTAGAATCCTTCACCTACCCGTTTCTTTTCCCTTCTGTACTGACCACAAATACTGCCAAGGAGTATACCGCCGCGCCCGCTCTGACGACGCAGAGTGATGATGGTCGCTGGCTGCTCATCGCGCAGCCCGGTTTGTTGACGTCGTTCGATGTCTATGACCTGGGCAACGTCAAGAAAGCACCGGTTGTCATCACCTTGCCACTGGGTTTACTGACAACTCCACAAAGTTCGCAGAGCATTCAGGTGGTTGGTTGGGCTGATGACAACAACCACCTACTGCTGCGCCATACGTATGACGCGAACGCCGAGTACATCTTGCTGAATCGCTCTAACCCTGTGCAGTCGGTCAACTTGACGCGGACATTGGGCCTGCCGGCGAGCGGCATCGAATTACAACTTAGGAACAAACACCCCGACCAGTACATACTGTATGACACGACCGCCCATACCTTGTCATTACTCAGCCAAGGTAACGCTACGCCGCAAGTCTACCTCCAGGGCGTTCTGGCTTTTGCGACATACGGGGATAATATGACGCTCTACGCGACGCCGGATGCCGACCCCGCCAAAGTTGCGATTTATCTCTATGACAATGGTAATACCTATCCGATCCGTACGGCCGCCCCAGGGACTACCTACCTTCTGGATATCAGCCAATACTCCGGCGATACATACCTGGCAGTGGCAGCGCAAAGCGAAGGGGTCGCATACATCTACCGTAACCCCGAGAGCCAGATCCATGACCGCCAGCTTGGCCAGGCAGTACCGGTGCAGGTATTTCGTATCAAGAATCCTACCTACGTATCGTTTTCCCCTGGCAGCCAATATGCTTTGTTTGAAAGCGGCACAAACCTGGCCGTCTACGATGCTGAGCAGCTTACGGGATTCACGTACTCCTTGCCAGATGCCTTGGACAGCCCGCAGGCGCGTGTTGCTTGGATGGACAGCGCGCGGCTCGACTACGTCAGTCACGGTCAAGTGGTTGTGCTCGACTATGACGGCAGTAACCGGCAGACACTCGTGTCGGCCGCCGGACAATACGAGCCGGCATTTACACCGGACCAGAAGTATCTCTATACCT
>Ga0070659_100000961_pt1 | contig 21195 bp, 23 predicted proteins | sample KBSC23metaG_FD_64666 | JGI IMG/M metagenome (GOLD analysis project Ga0070659, IMG submission 64666) | Corn rhizosphere microbial communities from Kellogg Biological Station, Michigan, USA - KBS C2-3 metaG | ecosystem: Host-associated > Plants > Roots > Rhizosphere > Soil ... | reverse complement strand
TCGAAGCGGGCTGCCCCGGCCCGCCGGGAAAGGGGTTTCGCATGGCGGCGATGAAGCCGCGCACCGGTGACGGCCCGTTGGAAGTGACCAAGGAGGGTCGTGGCATCGTCATGCGCGTGCCGCTGGAAGGTGGCGGCCGACTCGTCGTCGAGCTCACCCCTGACGAGGCGAGCGCGCTCGGCGACGCGCTGAAGAGCGCCGTCGGCTGACCCACCATTCGCGCATTCCGGCCCCGGTGGATCACGCGTCCCCGGGGCCGTGTGCTGTCCTGGCCCTGTTGGGAGTGAGCCCGTGCATCCGAACGTGAGCCTCGTCGCCGGTCCGTTGCGGGCCGACGCGCCGGTCGTCGCCGTACCGGTCCGGCCCGGCGATCCGTCGCCGTCGCTCGCTGCCGGTGCCGACGTCGTCGCCGCGCTCGGGGTCGACGCGGCCGCGGTGCTCGGCGCGCGCAAGGCCAAGGGCGAGCCGGGCGAAGTCGTCGAAGTACCCGTCGCGCGTGACGGTGTCGACACGTTGCTGTTCATCGGTGTCGGCGACGGCGGTCCCGCGGCGATGCGCAAGGCGGCCGCCGCGCTGGTACGGCGGGCCGCGAGTGCCGCCGAGGTCGTGACCAATCTCGCCGACGGCGCGCGCCCGGACGCGGTCGCCGCGGCGGCCGAGGCGGCGACGTTGGCCGGCTACTCGTTCCGGCCGCGCAAGGACGCGCCGCTCGCCGTCCGGCTCGTCGGGCCGGCCGACGCGCGGCCCGCGGTCGAGGCCGCGATCGCGATCGCCGAGGCGACGTGCCTCGCCCGCGAGCTCGCCGCCACGCCGTCGCTGGAGAAGACGCCGCAGTGGATGGTCGATCGCATCCGTGACCTCGCGGCCGATGCGCGCCTCGATGTGACGGTGTGGGACGAGCAGCGGCTGCTCGCCGAGGGATTCGGCGGCATCAGTGCGGTCGGCCGCGGGTCCGCGCGGCCACCTCGGCTGGTCCGCCTCGACTACGACCCACCCGGTGCGCCCGCCGGTCGTGTGGTGCTGGTGGGCAAGGGGATCACGTTCGACTCCGGCGGTCTGTCGCTCAAGCCGCTCGACAACATGAAGCTGATGAAGACCGACATGTCCGGGGCGGCGGCGGTCATCGCGACGATGTCCGCGCTGCACCGGCTCGGAGTCCGCCGCCGGGTCACCGCGCTGCTGCCGCTCGCCGAGAACCTCATCGGCGGCGACGCGATGCGGCCGGGCGATGTGCTGCGCCAGTACGGCGGCCGTTACGTCGAGGTCCTCAACACCGACGCCGAAGGCCGGCTGGTGCTCGCCGACGCGCTGGCCTACGCGGTCGCGCATCTCGATCCCGCGGTCGTCGTCGACATCGCGACGCTGACCGGTGCGGCCACCCTTGGCTTGGGCAAGCGGCACGCCGCGCTCTACGCGACGTCGCCGGCGTTGCGGGACGCGCTCGTGGACGCGGGCCGGCGCGGCGGCGAACGGCTGTGGCCGATGCCGCTCGTCGACGACTACCGCGACTCGCTCGACTCGCCGGTCGCCGACCTGCGCAACGTCGGCGACCCCGACAAGAACTACAACGGCGGCTCGATCGTCGCTGCGCTGTTCCTGCGCGAGTTCGTCGGCGACGTGCCGTGGGCACACCTCGACGTCGCCGGCCCGGCCCGCGCCGACGCCGACGAGGACGAGGTGACGAAGGGGCCGTCGGGGTTCGGCGTCCGCACCCTGTTGCGGTACCTCACGTGACCCCGGTACCTCACGTGACGCCGCTGCCGCCGCTGCCGCACGACCGGCATCTGGCCGCCGTACGCGATCGCGCCGCGCTCGGTCCGGACGAGGCGATGCTCGTCACCGACCTCGTGAATATCCGCTACCTGACGGGGTTCACCGGATCCGCCGGGTTGCTCGTCGTCGGTGCCGGCACCGCGACGTTGGTGACCGACGAGCGGTACGGCGAACAGGCGAGCGCGCAGTCCGGTGCCTACGCCGACGTCGTCGCGGTTGCGCCGGCAGCCCAGTTGGAGGTGCTGGCCCGCGCGTTCGGCTCGGTGCGGCGCCTCTACTTCGACCCCGAACAGGTGACCGTCGACATGCACGACCGGGTCTCCGCAGCATTCGGATCCGTTGCGCTGGAACGCCGTACCGGGATCGTCGAACTCGTCCGGCGGGTGAAGGGCGCGGCCGAGGTCGTCCGGATGCGCCAGGCCGCGCGCATCGCCGTAGGCGCGTATCGAAGCGTCATCGACTCGCTCGGCGACGAGCCGTCCGAGAAGGAGCTGGCGCAGCGCTTCGCCGAGGCCGTGCGCCACCGCGGTGGTCAGGACGTCGCGTTCCCGACGATCGTCGCGGCCGGCGAGCGGGCGAGCATGCCGCATGCCGCGCCGACGGATCGGCGGGTTCGCGAGGGCGACCTGCTGCTGATGGATTTCGGCGCGATGGTCGACGGCTACCTCTCCGACGTGACCCGCACGGTCGTCGGTGGCGTCGGGTCGCCGGACGCGGACCGGCTGATCGTCGCGGTGACCGAGGCGCACGACGCGGGCATCGCGCTCGCCGCGCCGGGGGTAAGCCACGCGGACGTCGATGCGGAGTGCCGCCGGGTGCTGCGCGACCACGGGTACGACGAGGGTCCGACGCATCCGTTCGGCCATCAGCTCGGCCTGCGCATCCACGAGCGTCCGTTCCTCACGTCGACGGCGACCGAGGTGTTCGAGCCCGGCAACGTGGTGACCGTCGAGCCCGGCGTCTACCTGCCCGGCCGGATCGGCTGCCGGGTGGAGGACACCGTGCTGATCACCGAGACGGGCAGCGAGATCCTCTCCACCCCCGGTTCCCCCGGTTGACTGTGACGTTGCGTGTCAGTGCGGACCCGCTTACTGACACACAACGTCACAGTCAACGACTGGGGAGCGCAAACGCCTGGTTCAGCCAGTCGCGCAACGGCTCGGTCGCGCGCAGGGTGTCGACGACGCGTTTCTTCGCGCTCGCGGTGCCCAGCCAGGCCGCCACGGGCCAGTCCCGCCAGGCAACCAAGTCCTTGTAACGCAACAGATCCGCGCGCGGATGGTCCGGCGGGAAGCCGGGCGGCACCCGCTTCAACGACTGGTGCGTCGAGACGCCGATGCCGCCCTTCGTCAGCGTTGCGACGATGGCGACGAGTTGCGGCCCGGTCGTGTCGTCGGCAACGGCGGCGCGGAACTTCTTCAACGACGGCCCGTCCATCATGTACGCGCCGGCGCCGACGCCGAGACCCTCCGCGGACAGCTTCACGTAGCCGCCGCGTTCGAGGGTGGCCGCGATCTGCGTCTTGTACGGCGACTTGTCCTTGCTGAACCGCACGTCGCGGTTCGGCCGGAAGATCTTGGCCGGGCCGAACTCCGGTTCGAGCTCGGCGAGCAGCTCGATCATCGGCGCGCGCACGGCTTCGTCGTACACGCTCTTGTTGGCGGTCCAGTAGGTCTTCGAGTTGTCGGCGCACAGGCCCTCGTAGAACTCGATGGCCTCGACCGGCCACCCGCGGAACGCCATGCCGGGAGCTTACGTGCGGTGTGACATAGGGCACAGACCGCTGGCGCGGACGGCGTTACCGTGTGCGCCATGTTCAATCCGTTCGCGCCCGGCTTCACCGACGACCCGTACCCGCACTACGCCGAGCTGCGCGCGGCCGAACCGGTCGAGCACAACGAGCTCGGCTTCTGGGCGCTGTGGCGGCACCGCGACGTCGCCGAGGTCCTGCGGGCGAAGATGTCCGTCGAGGATCGCAAGGTCACCAACCAGGGCCCGATGGCGGACGCGTACGCCGACGCCTATGCGGAGCACGGCGTCGAGGGCGAGGGCCTGTCGATGCTCGACCGCGACCCGCCGGACCACACCCGGCTGCGCAAGCTGGTCTCGCAGGCGTTCACCCCGCGCACGATCGAGCGGCTGACACCGGTCGTGCAGCAGCTCGTCGACGACGCGCTCGACGTCATCGACGACGAGGGCAAGGTCGACCTGATCGACGCGCTCGCGTTCCCGCTGCCGTTCACGGTCATCAGCGTGATGCTCGGCATGCCGGAAACCGACACGACGAGGTTGCGCGAGCTCTCGCACACCGTCGTGCGTTCGCTCGAACCGGTGCCCGACGAGGAGACCGTGCGGCAGATCGTGGCCGCGCAGATCGAACTGAGCGAGCTGGCGAGCGACGCGATCGCGTGGAAGCGCGCCAACCCCGCCGACGACCTGCTGACCGCGCTGATCAACGCCGAGGACAGCGGCGACGTGCTGTCCGACGACGAGCTGGTCGCGCAGGTGATCCTGCTCTACGTCGCGGGTCACGAGACGACGGTCAACCTCATCGGCAACGGCACGCTGGCGCTGCTCCGCGACCGCGCGCAGTTCGACCTGTGGCGGGACCGGCCGGACCTCGACGACAACGCGGTCGAGGAACTGCTCCGGTTCGACAGCCCGGTGCAGATGTCGCGCCGGATCACGCTCGAGGACTACGACGTCGACGGCCACACGATCCCGGCCGGTTCGTTCGTCATCGCCTGCCTCGCGTCGGCCAACCGGGACGAGGCGCAGTTCGGCGCCGACGCCGGGAGCCTGCGCCTCGACCGCGAGAACGCCCGCCAGCAGGTGTCGTTCGGTGCCGGCGTCCACCACTGCCTCGGCGCCGCGCTGGCCCGGCTCGAAGGCCGGGTCGCGATCGCGTCGCTGATCCGACGGTTCCCCGACCTGGAGCTCGCCGGCGACCCGCAGTGGAACGGGCGGATCAACCTGCGTGGGTTGGCGGCGTTCCCCGTCCGCGTCCGGTAGCCGGGGCCGGTCGCAGCGGCGCCAGCATCCCGGCCGGGCGCATGTGCAGCGCCCTGGCGCGCCGGGCCAGCTCGCGCGGGTTCTCGGTCGCGTCGAGCCGCACCTGCAACGTCTGCTGCCGCAGCGCGAGCGCGCCGAGCGCGGCCTGCTGCGCGGCGATCGTGCGGGCCTGCTGCTGCATGAGCGTGTTGAGGACCAGGACCGCGAGGACGCCGACACCGAGCACCAGCCCCAGCGTCAGCGCATAGACGACCTCGCGCCGGCTGGGCGAGCTCGACCGGCGGGGTGGGGGCGCGAGCCGCAGCGCGGAGCCGCGCGTGCCGGGCCGGCGTACCGGCCGGGCGTCGTACGCCACCTCCGCGACCATCGACCCCCGCACTCCTGTGTCTCGCGTGACTGGAGTGACGATGTCATCTCTCTGTCCGATTTTCCTGTTGCCACGCCGCCACGGAGCGTGACGGACGAGGATGGCGGCATGGAGACGACGGCGCTCGCCGGGCAGCTGCTCGTCGCGACGCCGCTGCTCGGCGACCGGCCGTTCTTCCGCACCGTCATCGCGGTGCTCGACCACGGTCCCGACTCCGGCGCGCTCGGCGTGGTGCTCAACCGGCCGATGACGCTCGAGGTCGCGGATGTGCTCGCGGTCGGCCCGGACGTCGTCTCGCCTCCGGCGGTGCTGTTCGACGGCGGGCCGGTGAGCCCGGAGACGGCGATCGCGGTCGGCCTGCCGGCGCCGGACGCGCCCGCCGAGGCGGTGGTGTGGCGGCCGAGCGTCCCGCCGTACGTGACGGTCGATCTCGACGCCGACCCGGACCTGCTCGCCCGCGCCGTCCGCCGGCTCCGGGTGTTCGCCGGGTACGCCGGATGGTCCGCCGGGCAACTGGAGTCGGAGATCGCGGAGGGCGCGTGGTACGTCGTCGACTCGCTGCCCGACGACGTGTTCGGCACCGAGCCGGAGACGTTGTGGCGCCGGGTGCTGCGCCGGCAGGGTTGGCCGCTCGCCGCCGTCGCGTACTGCCCGGTCGACCCGACCTTGAACTGACCGCCGCCGGGGTGCGTGTGGGGAGGCAGGGACCGAACCGTCCAGGAGGAGCTCTCTCATGCGTCGTCTTCGAGCAGTCGCACCACTTGCCGCCCTCGGCCTCGCGCTCACCGCATGTGGCAGCGGATCGTCCGGCGGGCCGGCGTCCGTCGGCTCGTCGTCCGGCGACAACACCATCGCCGGCCTGCGCGCCAACAACAGCGGCACCGCGGACGTCACCGGCAAGACGACGGTGACCCTCGAAGCGCACAACTACTCGTTCCATCCGTCCGTGCTGAAAGGCACGCCCGGCCAGCAGCTGACGCTGCACGTCGTCAACACCACCGGTACCGAACACAACGTCACGCTCGACGCGCAGCACGTCGACAAGGACATCGACGGCAACGACAGCGCCGACTTGAAGGTCACGATGCCCGCCAGCGGCGTGCTCGCGTTCTGGTGCGGGTACCACAAGAGCCTCGGCATGGTCGGCGGCCTGCTGACGTCGGGTTCGGCGGGTAGCGGGCCGGCCGGCGGCTCCCCGTCGCCGGACGACTCCGGCGGCGGTGGCGGGTACGGCGGCTACGGCAACGGCTGACCCTGCGAAACTGACCGGGTGACAGACGGGCTGCGCCGGATCGGTCGTCCGCTCGCCGCCGGTGCGGCCGCCGCGAAGGTGCTCGCCCGCGCCGGGGTGATGCGACCCGTCCGTCCGGACCGGTTGCTCGGGATGGCGCTGTCGTTCGGCCGGTGGGGGATGTCGCCCGCGGCGGCCTATGCCGCCGGCGCGGCCCGGGATCCGGACCGGCTCGCCGTCGTCGACGAACGCGAGTCGGTCAGCTATCTCGACGTCGACCGCCGGTCGACCGCGGTCGCGCACGCGTTGCGGGAACGCGGCGTGCACGCCGGCGACGCGGTCGCGCTGCTCGCCCGCAACAGCGCGGCGTTCGTCGTGGCGCAGGCCGCGATCAGCAAGCTCGGCGCCGACGCGCTGTATCTCAACACCGGCTTCGCCGGTCCGCAGCTCGGCGAAGTGCTGCTGTCCGAAGGCGCGACCGCCGTCGTCGCGGACGAGGAGTTCGTGCCGCTGCTCGACGAGGTGGCGCCGGACCTGCCCCGGCTGGTCGCGTGGTCCGACGAGCCGCGACCGGACGGGATCGCGGTCCTCGGCGCGGAGGCGGCGCCCGAGCTCGACCCGCCCGGACGCGACGGGCGACACATCATCCTGACCAGCGGCACGACCGGCCGGCCGAAAGGCGCGGCCCGCTCCGCGCCGAACGCGCTGTCGGGCATGTTCGAGCTGGTCGCGCTGCTCGAAGCGATCCCGTACCGCGGGCAGGGCACGACCGTCCTCGCGGCGCCGGCGTTCCATGCCTGGGGTCTCGCGAATCTGATGCTCGGAATGGGCCTGCAGTCGACGCTCGTCATGCGCCGCCGCTTCGACCCCGCCACCACGTTGCAGCTGATCGAGCAGCACGCCGCCGACACGCTCGTCGCCGTACCGGTGATGGTGCAGCGGATCCTCGACCTGCCCGACCGCGAGCGGCACGCGCACGACGCGTCGTCGTTGCGCATCGTCGCGCTGTCCGGATCGGCGCTGTCGCCCGCGCTCGCGACGCGGTTCCTGGACGAGTACGGCGACGTGCTCTACAGCCTCTACGGGTCGACCGAGGTGTCCTACGTCAGCGTCGCCGGACCGGCCGACCTGCGCGCCGCTCCGGGCTGCGCGGGCCGGGTCGTGCGAGGTGTGACGGTTCGCCTGGTCGACGACGAGGGGAACGACGTCGCACCGGGCGAGACGGGGCGCATCTTCGCCGCGAGCGGCCTGGTCTTCGACGGATACACGAGTGGCGAAGACAAGTCGCGGCTCGGCGGGCTGACGTCGACCGGCGACGTCGGCCGCTTCGACGACGAGGGACGGTTGTACGTCGAGGGCCGCGACGACGACATGATCGTGTCCGGCGGCGAGAACGTGTTCCCGGCGGAGGTCGAGGACTGCCTGCACCGGCATCCGTCGGTCGCCGACGCGTCCGTCGTGGGCGCCGAGGACGAACGGTTCGGGCAGGCATTGGTCGCGCACGTCGTGCTGCGCTCCGGTGCGAGTGCGACCGCCGACGAGCTGCGTGCGCACGTCAAGTCGCAGCTCGCCAACTACAAGGTGCCGCGCGAGATCGTGTTCCACGACGAGCTGCCGCGCAACGAGACCGGCAAGGTGCTCAAGCGCGAACTGCGCTGAACGCCGGTCCGCCGGGCGCCAGGCTCATCGCTCAGGCGCACTGCTGCTGTGGCTCGCTCGTTGCCGTTGACGGTATCGACGGCGTGATCGCGCGTTCGCGCGGTCGCCGCACCATCAGCGCGACGCCGGCGACGATCGCCACCGTCGCGAGCGCCGTACGCACGGTCAGGTGCTCGTGCAGGAGCAGCGCGCCGAGCAGCACCGCGACGAGCGGGTTCACGTAGGCGTACGTCGTCACGAGGGACAGCGGGGCATTGCCGAGCAGCCAGACGTACGCCGTGTAGCCGACCATCGATCCGACGACGAGGAGGTAGCCGAGCGCGAGCCACGACTGCGCCGGCACCACGTCGAGGTGGGTCTGGCCGACCTCGCCGCTGACGACGCCGACGAGGGCGCACGCGACGCCGCCGCAGAGCATCTGCATGCCGGTCATCACCAGCGGCCGGCGCACGAGCGGCGCGGTCCGCGACCAGACCGAGCCGGCCGCCCAGGACAGTGCCGCGCCGACGAGCACGAGCACGCCGGTGACGTCGGCGCGGCCGCTGCCGGAGCCGACGACGAGCGCGGCGACGCCGGCGAACCCGAGCGTGAGACCGGCCGCGTGCTTGAGCGTCACGCGTTCCTGCCCGGTGAGGGCGCCGACCATCGCCGCCCAGATGGGCACGGTCGCGATGATGACGGCGGCCGGACCGGACGCGACCCGCTTCTCCGCGAGCGAGACGAGGCCGTTGCCGCCGAGCAGCAACGACGTGCCGACGATCGCGGCGGCGACCCACTGCCGCCGGCCGAGCGGGTCCGGCCGGCCGTCCGCCGCGGGTTGGCGGACGGTCAGCGCCAGCATGAGCAGGCCCGCGAGGCCGAACCGGACGGCGGCGGCGAGCAGCGGCGGCAGGCCGGTCCCGTGGCTCGGGTGGACGACGACGCGGATGGCGAGATAGGTCGAGCCCCAGACGATGTAGACGACCCAGAGCGCGGTCCAGACGCGGGCGCGCGTCGGTGCCATCGCTAGAGCCGCCATAGGCCCAACCTTAGGTTGAGGGGCGCGCGGAAATCGCGCGGTTTTCGGCCATCGTCCGCGAGTATCCGGCCACCCCGCGCCCCCCTCGGTCAATTGCGCGATAGCGGACTTCTATGGGGGCTATATGGCAATTGGTTGGGCGCGGGATTGAGATAGTGACGGGGTGACCATCGCGCCGGAGCACGTGCGGCGGTCGGAGACCGACGACGTCGTCGACCCCGAGCGCCCGTGGGTGACGGTCGTGTGGAACGACCCGGTCAACCTCATGTCCTACGTCACCTACGTGTTCCAGAAGCTGTTCGGCTACAGCCGGGAGAAGGCCAACAAGCTCATGCTCGACGTGCACCAGAAGGGCCGGGCCGCGGTCTCGACCGGCAGCCGCGAGCAGATGGAGCACGACGTCGCGCGGCTGCACGCCGCGGGCCTCTGGGCGACGCTGCAGCAGGACTGACGCGACGATGACCCGGTTCCAGCGCGACGGCGACGCGCTCGTCCTCACCCTCGGCCCCGAGGAGCGGCCGATCCTCGCCAGCCTCGCGGCCAGCCTCACCGAGATGCTGGAGCCGACCGGCTCGGTGGTCGACCCGGACCCGCTCGCCGCGCTGGTCGGCATGCCCGCCGGCGGCCCCGTCGACCGGCCGGACGATCCGGCGGTGCGCCGGCTGCTGCCCGACGCCTACGCCGATCCCGACGGGGCGGCGGAGTTCCGCCGGCTCACCGACGCCGGCCTGCGCGCCGAGAAGGTCGCCAACCTCCGCCGGGTCGTCGACGGCGCGACCGAGGCCGGCGGCGTCGTACGGATCGGGGCCGGCGAGGTCGACGGATGGCTGGCCGGCCTCAACGACATCCGGCTGGTCCTCGGCGAGCGCCTCGAGATGACCGAAGAGCGCGAGCATCTCGAGGATCTCGACGACGACGACCCGCGGTTGCCGCTGCTCGCGGCGTACGACTGGCTGAGCGAGCTCCAGGAGGTGCTCGTCCAGTTCTTCATGGCCGACTAACCTCGCGGGGTGCTCCGGATCGGCCAGGACGTCTACGACGCGATCGTCGCGCACGCCCGCCGCGACCATCCCGACGAGGCGTGCGGCGTCGTCACCGGCCCGGCCGGCAGCGACCGCGCGGTCGACGTCCGGCCGATGCTCAACGCGGCCCGGTCGCCCACGTTCTTCGAGTTCGAGTCGCAGGAGCTGTTGCAGCTCTACCGCGACGTCGACGACCGCGACGAGGACATCGTCGTCATCTACCACTCGCACACCGCGACCGAGGCGTACCCGTCGCGCACCGACATCACGTTCGGCTCGAACTCCCCGGACTCGCACTGGGTGCTCGTCTCGACCCGCGATCCCGACACCGTCGAGTTCCGGTCGTTCCGCATCGCCGACGGCGAAGTCACCGAGGAGCCAGTCGAGATCACGGATGCGAAGATGTGACCATGGCGATCGAAGTACGGATTCCGACGATTCTGCGCAGCTACACCGGCGGCGAGAAATCGGTCGAGGGCAAGGGCGACACCCTCGGCGACTTGTTCAGCGATCTCGACGAACGGCACGGCGGGCTGCGTGGCCGGCTGGTCAGTGACGACGGCGGCCTCAACCGGTTCGTCAACGTCTATCTGAACGACGAAGACGTGCGGTTCCTCGGCGGCATCGAGACGCCGGTCACCGACGGCGACGTGGTCACGATCCTGCCGGCGGTGGCTGGGGGGTGACTCGCTTCGCGTCGCTGCTCGACTCGTTGGGCCGCACCCCGCTGGTCGGGCTGCCCAACCTGAGCCCGAGCGACGACGTACGGCTGTGGGCCAAGCTCGAGGACCGCAACCCGACCGGCTCGATCAAGGATCGGCCGGCGTTCTTCATGGTCGAGCAGGCCGAACGCGACGGCCGGCTCACGCCCGGCTGCACCGTGCTGGAGCCGACGAGCGGCAACACCGGCATCTCGCTCGCGATGGTGTGCCGGCTCAAGGGCTACTCGCTCATCTGCGTCATGCCGGAAAACACCTCCGTCGAGCGCCGCCAACTGCTGGAGATGTACGGCGCTCGCATCGTGCTCTCGCCCGCGGCCGGCGGCTCCAACCAGGCGGTGGCGATGGCCAAGGAGATGGCCGCCGAGCACCCCGACTGGGTGATGCTCTACCAGTACGGCAACCCGGCCAACGCGCAGGCGCACTACGAGACGACCGGGCCGGAGCTGCTCGCCGACCTGCCGACGATCACGCACTTCGTCGCCGGCCTCGGCACCACCGGCACGTTGATGGGTGTCGGCCGCTTTCTCAAGGAGAAGGTGCCCGGCATCCGGGTCGTCGCGGCCGAGCCGCGCTACGGCGAGCTCGTCTACGGGCTGCGCAACATCGACGAGGGTTTCGTCCCGGAGCTGTACGACGCGAGCGTGCTCGACACCCGCTTCTCGGTCGGGCCCGAAGACGCGCTGCGCCGTACCCGCCAGCTCATCGACAGCGAGGGCATCTTCGCCGGCATCTCGACCGGCGCGATCCTGCACGCGGCACTCGGCCAGGCCGACCGGGCCATCAAGGCGGGAGAGCGCGCCGACATCGCGTTCGTCGTAGCGGACGGCGGCTGGAAGTACCTCTCGACGGGCGCCTACGGTGGCTCGCTCGACGAGGCCGCGGCCGGGCTCGAAGGCCAGCTCTGGGCATAGGCCCAGATACATTGCGTAGATGGACGCGCCGATCGGCATCTTCGACAGCGGGGTCGGGGGCCTGACCGTCGCGCGCGCCGTCCTCGACCAGCTCCCGCACGAGCCGGTCGTCTACGTCGGCGACACCGCGCACAGCCCCTACGGGCCGCGGCCGATCGCCGAGGTCCGCGCGCTGGCGCTGGACATCCTCGACCACCTGGTGGAGTCGCACGAGGTCAAGATGCTGGTCATCGCCTGCAACGCCGCGTCGAGCGCGTGCCTGCGGGACGCGCGCGAACGCTACGCCCCGCTGCCGGTCATCGAGGTGATCCAACCAGCGGTACGGCGCGCGGTCGCGGCGACCCGCAACGGCCGCATCGGCGTGCTCGGCACGCAGGTCACGATCGGCAGTCGCTCCTACGACGACGCGTTCGCCGCGGCGCCGCACATCGAGCTCACCACTGCCGCGTGCCCGCGGTTCGTGGAGTTCGTCGAGGCGGGCGAGACGTGGGGCCCGGAGCTGCTGAGCGCGGCGACCGACTACCTGCAGCCGGTCGTCGACGCGGGTTGCGACACGGTGGTCCTCGGGTGCACGCATTACCCGCTGCTCACCGGCGTCATCTCCTACGTGCTCGGCGACGAGGTCACGTTGGTGTCTAGCGCCGAGGAGACCGCGAAGGACGTCTACCGTGCGCTCGCCGCCGGCGACCTGTTCCGCGACGAGGCGCTCCCGCCGCCGGTGCACCGGTTTCTCGCGACCGGCGATCCGGAGCCGTTCGGCCGGCTGGGCCGACGCTTCCTCGGCCCGGAGGTCGGCGAGGTCGCGCGCGCGGAGCGGTCGCCGCAGTTGCTCTCCGAGGCGTCCGCGTGAAGCTCACGATCGTCGGCTGTGCCGGCACGTTTCCGGGGCCGGACTCGCCGTGCTCGTCGTACCTGTTGGAGCACGACGGGTTCCGGTTGCTGCTCGACGCCGGCAACGGCTCGACCGGTGTGCTGCAACGCACGATCGGCCTGCTCGAGCTCGACGCGGTCGTCATCAGCCACCTGCACGGCGATCACTTCCTCGACCTGATCACCTACACGTACGCGCGGCGCTACCACCCGGACGGCCAGCCGGCGAGGTTGCCGGTCTACGGGCCGTCCGACATCGAATCGCACATCGCCGGTGTCTTCGGGCGGCCCGTCGGCAGCCTGCTCGACGAGGTCTACGACTTCCATCCGGTGAGCCGGGCCGGCCGCACCGAGATCGGGCCGTTCACGGTCGACCTCGCGCCGGTCGTGCACCCGGTCGAGACCTACGGGATGCGCATCTCGGCCGGCGGGCGAACGCTCGCCTACAGCGCCGACAGCGGCGCTTGCGACGAGCTGGTGAAGCTGGCCCGCGAGGCCGACGTGTTCCTGTGCGAGGCGTCGTACCTCGACGGCGACGACAACCCGCCGGAGATCCACTTGACCGGGAAGGAAGCGGGCGAGCACGGTGCCCGCGCGGACGTCGGCCGGCTGCTGCTGACCCACCTCGTGCCGTGGGGCGACCCGGACCGTACGCTCACCGAGGCGACGGCCGCGTTCTCCGGAGACATCGCGATTGCGAGTAGCTGCGCCGTTTTCGACATCTGAGAGGTCCTGCTCGTGACTGATGGTGGGCGTCCGGACGGGCGCGCCGACGGCGATTTGCGTCCGGTGGTGTTGACCCGTGACTGGCTGGATCACGCCGAGGGTTCGGTGCTGGTCGAGTTCGGTGCGACCCGAGTGCTGTGCGCGGCGTCGGTGACCGAGGGCGTGCCGCGGTGGCGCAAGGGCAGCGGTCTCGGCTGGGTCACCGCGGAGTACGCGATGCTGCCGCGCTCGACGCACACGCGTTCGGATCGCGAGTCGGTGAAGGGCCGCATCGGCGGCCGCACGCACGAGATCTCCCGGCTCGTGGGCCGGTCGTTGCGCGCCGCCGTCGACTACAAGGCGCTCGGCGAGAACACGATCGTCATCGACTGCGACGTGTTGCAAGCGGACGGCGGCACCCGCACCGCGGCGATCACCGGCGCGTACGTCGCGCTCGCCGATGCGGTGTCATGGCTGCGCGCGCGCGGCGCGCTCGTCGGTGAGCCGCTGGTCACGTCGGTGGCGGCGGTGTCGGTCGGCATCGTGTCCGGCCGGCCGCGGCTCGACCTCTGCTACGTCGAAGACGTCGCGGCCGAGACCGACATGAACGTCGTCTGCACCGGCGACGGCCGGTTCGTGGAGGTGCAGGGCACGGCGGAGGGCGAGCCGTTCGACCGGTCGCTGCTGGACGGCCTGCTCGACCTCGCGGTGCAGGGTTGCGGTGAGCTGGCGTCGTTGCAGGCGGCCGCGTTGAGTGCGCCGCGCCGCGACCGCGGCGAGCCGCAGCCGTCGGGCATGTGAGCGGTTCGCCGTCGCGGGTCGTGCTGGCGACCCGCAACCAGCACAAGATCCGTGAGTTGGCGCGGATTCTCGCTCCGTACGACGTCGAGCTGGTCGACTGGCCGGACCTGCCCGACGTCGCGGAGACGGGGACGACGTTCGCCGAGAACGCCTTGCTGAAGGCGCGCGCGATCGCGTCGCTGACCGGTCTCGTCGCGGTGGCCGACGACAGCGGGTTGACCGTCGACGCGCTGAACGGGATGCCCGGTGTGCTGTCGGCGCGGTGGGCCGGCCGGCACGGCGACGACGCGGCCAACCTCGGATTGGTGCTGGCGCAGCTCGCGGACGTCCCGGACGAGCGTCGTACGGCGGCGTTCGTGTGCGCGGCGGCGGCGGTCTCGCCGTCGGGCGCCGAGCTCGTCGTCGAGGGGCGCGTCGACGGGGTCCTGCTACACGCCGCGCGCGGCGACGGCGGGTTCGGCTACGACCCGATCTTCGTGCCGGCGGGGGAGTCGCGGACGACGGCGGAGATGTCTGCCGACGAGAAGGACGCGCTGAGCCATCGCGGCAAGGCGTTCCGCGCGCTCGCGCCGCGCCTCGCCGGACTGCTCGACACGGTTCAATAGGCGGCGGGGTCGTAGCCCAACGGCAGAGGCACGTGCCTTAGGAGCACGCCAGTGCGGGTTCGAATCCCGCCGACCCCACCACCCACTCCGCAGGTGTATGACAATCTGTGATACGCTTTCTCGGTGGCGGCCATCAGCGTTCGGCTGGACGACGAGGCGCAGCGTGCGCTTGCCCAGCTCGAGGCCAGCGGCCTCAGTCGGTCGGACGCGATTCGTCGCGCGATCATCGACAGCGCTGCGCGACAACAACGCCGCCAGGCACTCGCCGACGAGGTCGCCGCACTGGATGCCGACGAGGCCGATCGCCGCGAGATGCTCGAAGTGGCGTCGGTGATGGAGAGCCTGCGTGCTCCGAGGTGACGTCTATGCCTTCCGGCTGCCGCGTGGTCGAGGGCACGAGCAACACGGTCGCCGGTATGGCGTCGTCGTTCAGTCGAACGAGATGCTGCCGCGCTCGGTCGTCTTGGTAGCGCCGACGTCCCGGAGCGCCAGGTCCGCGTCGTTTCGCCCAGAGATCGAGGTGCACGGGGAGACGACCCGCGTGCTGGTCGAGCAAGTCGGGGCTGTCGACGCCGGCCGGCTGGGTGACTTGGTCGGGCGGGTGACGCCAGAGCAGCAATGGGGAATCGACGAGGCTCTGCTCACCGTCCTCGGCCTACGGTGACGACCGTTCCTGTGCATGCTGCGCTTCCACGAACAGTCGCGGCGCGTCGATGCCGCGCTGGTGCGTGATCTGGTCGCGGATCCAGCCGGGGAACAGCCGGTTCAGGCTCCCGGCATAGTCCGTCTCTGACGGCGTCTCGATCGACGCGACCCGGCGGCCGTCCGTCGTCACCCGGCGATCGGCGTTTGGATGTCCGAGTCGGCCTGCGCAATGAAGCTACCGCAGCTTTGTCGGATATCCGATAGTTGTCTGTTCACACCGCTTTTGCGGGCTTATCGTCCGCTCCACCTACGTCGGGGTATGGAGGGGACGCACGATGCCGAACTACATCACGACCGGATTGCCCAACGGTGGGGCGACGACGTACTACCAGTTCTCGTACGACGACACCCTGTCGGCGGCGGACGGTCGAGACCGGGCGATCGCTCTCATGGCCGTATGCGACGGCGACTTCAACATCATGAACGGCTGGTTCAACAACGGCGGTATCGGATACACGCTGCCGATCCCGTGCCAGATCCACGCCGGCCCCGCGTGGTCGGCCGGCTGGGGCGGCAGCGGCAGCACCGTCGGCATGAGCATCACCCCTGGCAACGGCAGTCCGCTGGAGCTCTGCCGGTTCCTGCTCGCGAGCGAAGTCACCGAGATGATGATGGCGCACCAGAACCTCGGCTGGTTCGGGTCGGGTAACGAGGGCAGCACCGGCGAGGGCCTGTCCCACTTCCTCGGCAACCAACTCATGCTGTCGATCGGGTCGCCGCACTTCTACACGGGCCCGGCGTACCTGTGGCTGAACAGCTCGCGGCCGGACTGGGTGAACAACACCGACCCGACCGACCTCAGCAACAGCGTGAAGTCGGGATGTTCGCTGATCTTCCTGTGGTACCTCTACACGCAGCTCGGCTTCAGCGTGAACGCGATCGTGTCCGCCGCCGGTGCGAACCTCGGCGTCGTCTACCGCAACCTCACGATGGACACCGGCGACCCGTTCCCCTACTTCAAGTCGCTGATCGACGCGGCGTACCCGAACCCGACCGGCAACTACATCGCCGGGCCCAACCCGGACAACCCGTTCCCGCTCGGCTCGCTGACGTGGATCGTCACCAAGGGCACCTACGGGCACGACGAGGTGGCGACGTCGCTCGCCGGATCCGCCGCGGGCCACTTCCCCAACGCGCTCGCGCTCGCGCTCGACGGCTTCAACGGTCAGGCCGTCGGCTCCGGCATCCCGGCGACATCGTTGGCCGCCCCCGGCTTCGCCGGACTCACCGTCCCGTCCGCGGGCGCCGCGCAGTTCATGTCGGCGAACCACCTGGTGCCGCAGCGCATCACGTTCCCGTACGACGCCGTTTTCGCCTCGTCGTCGCTCGCGGCGTTCCCGGCGAGCGGAGCCGCCACCCGCGAGCTCGACGGCGCCCTGACGGTCGCGGGCCGGGCGTTCACCGCGCACACCGACCTGACCTTCGACGCCGCCGGTGACCCGTACTTCACCAACGTCAATCCCGCGACCGGCAACGCGTTCTGGCTCAGCCAGGACCTGCGGGTGTTCACCGCGACACCGAGCCTCAACGACCACCCGGTCGCCGGCGGCCCGGCGTTCAGCACCGACTCGTTCGCCGGCGCCTACAGCTACGTCCAGGCGTTGCTGACGTACCTCAACTCGACGTACGGCAACCCGGCGGGCGTCGACCCGTTCGACCCGGCGACCGGCGTCCTGCCGGGCCAGAGCGCGGCGTACACCGCCGACTCGTCGGTCACGCCGACGACGGCGTCCGGTGGCAGCAACCACAACAACTACAACTTCGCGATCGCGCGGGTGCGGCTCAACGGGTTGCCGGGCGACGCCGCGCAGACCGACGACGTGCGGGTGTTCTTCCGGATGTGGGGAACGCAGACGGCGGACACCGACTACCAGCCGAGCACCACCTACCTCAGCCACCTCGACGCGGCCGGGCTGCCCGACTATCCGGAGCTGCCCGCCGGCGCGCACACGATCCCGTTCTTCGCGACCGGCAACAGCCCCAACCTCGGCGACCCCAACAACCCCGAGTACGGCCACAACGGCGTCAACAACAAGAGCCTGGTCATCCCGGCCGGCAGCAACAGCATGTGGGCCTACTACGGCTGCTTCCTCAACGTCTACGACCCCGCCAACACCCCCGACGGCGCCAACCAGGTGCAGGCACTGCTCGCCGGCGACCACCACTGCATCGTCGCCCAGATCGCGTACGACGGAGACCCCATCGTCAACTCCGGCGGCGTGACGCAGAGCCCGGAGAACTCCGACAAGCTGGCGCAGCGCAACTTGCAGGTGACGCACTCCGGTAACCCCGGTTGGCCGGCGACGCACCGGGTGCCGCAGACGTTCGACCTCCGGCGCAGCCCGAAGACTCCGGATCGCGCGGACGTCCTCGGCTACCCCGACGAGCTCGTCATCGACTGGGGCAATGCCCCGAAGGGCACGTCCGCGCAGATCTTCTGGCCGGGCGCGAACGCCGCGGACATCCTCGAGGTCGCGTCGCGTCTCTACGGCGTGCACCAGCTGTCGGTGGTCGATCCGGAGACCGTCGGCTGCGAGGTCGACGGTTCGCTGACGTTCGTCCCGATCCCGAGCGACGCGCCCGACGACCTGGCCGGGCTGCTCACGCTCGACATGCCGGCGGGGGTCAAGTACGGGCAGGAGTTCGACGTCGTCGTACGGCGCATCGCGACCCGGCGCAGTCGCGACAAGGAGCCGCGCCGTACGCCGGTCGAAGCGAAGCGGACGGTCGCCGCGAGCAGCAAGAAGGCGGCCAAGAAAGCAGTCGTCCCACCGGACCAGCCGCACGTGACGCTCGCGATGGAGCAGCCGGGGCCGGCGACCGAGCCGCTGACCGATTCGTTGACCTGGCGCTACGTCACCGGGTCGTTCCAGGTGAAGGTGCCGGTCACCGACGAGGAGAAGATGCTCGCCGCCGAAGAGGACGCGCTCGCCATCTTCAAGTGGCGGCTGCGGGCGATTCCGTCGACCAACCGCTGGCACCGGGTGCTGGAGCGCTACGTCGGCTACCGGGCGGAGAAGGTCGACGCGCTCGGTGGCGACTCGGCGAAGATCCCGCCGTCATTGCACGGCCGTCCGGTGTGGTCGCGGGGCAAGCGGCACGGCGACGACGACCTGTCGTTCACCGGCAAGGTGGCGACGGTGCACTACGACGCGTTCGGCGACTTCAGCGGTTTCACGCTCCGGCTGGAAGACGAAGGCGACCGGTCGTTCCACGCCCGCGAGCGGGCGATCGAGCACGTCGTCCGCGACGCGTGGCAGCAGCGAGCCACGATCTCCGTCGTCGTCGACCGCGATCGGCCGCGGTCGCCGGAGGCGATCATCCTGCGCCGGCCGTAGCCAGCGCGTCCGCGATCGCCCGGCCCAGCTCGGGCTTGGTGACCGCACCCATGTGCGACCCGGGGATGACGGCGTACGTCGAGTTCGGCAGGGTGTCTGCCAGCTCGCGTGCGCCGTCGACCCGGTCGTCCTCCGCCCCGACGAGGACGGCGGTCGGTGCGGTGACCGCCGCCAGCTCCGCGAGTGGCGTGTCGACCCACGAGTCGAGCAGCAGCAACAGCGCCTCGGGGTCGCCGTCGACGGTGCGCAGGAACGCCTCTACCTGCCACTCCGCCGACCCGCGCGCGAACGTGCCGAGGTGCGAGAGCACGTGCCGGTAGTACGCCGTCCGTTCCGACGCGGCCACGACATCCTCGAGTCCGACACCGGCGACCACCGCGCGGGCCGGCCGGGCGCCGCGCACCAGCATCCGCAGCACCGTGCGCCCGCCGAGCGAGTAGCCGCCGACGTTGTAGTCGGACCAGCCCAGATGCTCGACCAGCGCGAGCGCGTCGAGCGTCAGCACGTCGGGCGGGTACGCCGACGCCGTGTGCGGCCGCTCGGACTCACCATGCCCGCGCAGGTCCGGCATCACGACTTCGAAGCCGTGATCGGCGAGCAACGACGCGTGGCCGTAGCGGATCCAGTTGGTGAATCCTGTCGAAACGTAGCCGTGGATGAGCAGCAGCGGTCGCCCGGCGCCGACGGCGCGATATGCGAGCCGGACGCCGTCCGGCGCGGCGAAGGTCTGGACAGGCGGCGCGAGCACGGTTGTAGTCTGCCGCCATCCCTTCAGAGGAGGCCGTCGTGGCCGGATTCATCCAGATCATCGAGTACCAGACGACACGGTTCGACGAGGTGCGCCAGCTCGGCGAAGAGTTCCGCGAGGGCGCGAAGGCACGCGGCGTCGGCCCGACCCGCGTCACGGTCACCAAGAACCGCGACATGGAGAACAGCTACGTCACGATCGCCGAGTTCCCGTCGCACGAGGCAGCGATGGCCAACTCGAACGACCCGGCGACGCACGAGTTCGCCGAGGCGATGGCCAAGCTGTGCGACGGCCCGCCGAACTTCTACAACCTGGACTACGTCCACGGCTGGGAGAGCTAGGAGGGATCCCTCCTAGCAGACCTGGCGCAGCCGCCCGGTGTCGACGTCGTACAGGAACCCGCCGGCGACGATGTCCGGCAGGTACGACGACGTGCGCACCTTGTCGACGTCGGAGCGCAGCGACGCCTCCTGATCGTCAGTGGTCAGGAACGCGATGTCGCTCGTGTCCGGACCACCGGCGGCGCGGATCGCGTCGTGGATGGCGTCGGAATCTCCCGACGCCATCCGGCACCGGGTGTGCGCGACGACCATCACCCGCTCGACGTTGAGCAGGTAGCGGGCGAGCACCAACGTGCGCACGACGTCGTCGGTGACCCGCGCCCCGGCGTTGCGCAGGATCTTCGCGTCGCCCGCGGACAGCCCGAGCATCGCGAGCGGCTCGATCCGCGAGTCCATGCACGTGACGACGGCCAGCCCGCGCGCGGCCTCGCCCGGCAACCCGGGCATCGCGAACCCGGCGGCGTACTTCTCGTTCGCCGCGAGTACGTCGGCGAAATCAGAACCGTCAGGCACGCCGCCGCCGTACCCCCAGCAACGCCAGCCCGAAGGCGACGAAGACGATCGCGCTCGACGGCACCCAGATGTCGAGACCGGTGCCGGCCAGCCCGCCGCCACCCTTCTTCCCGCCGCCGGACGTGTCCGACGGGATCGCGTGCTTGAGCGCGAGGACGTAGATGCCGCGGCCGTGCGTCGCGAGGATCAGCTTGGTGCCCTGCGGGTTGAGCGAGAGGTCGTACGCCGGCACCGCGGGCAGGTCGGTGCCGAATGGCACCCACACCGTCGGTGCCGTCTTCAACGCACCGAACACACCGGCGTCGGTCGCGACGACGAGCCGGTCGCCGAGATCCTGCACGTCTTCCGAGAACGTCTTCGGCAGGTTGCCACTGATGTCGGTGAAGTGCTCGCCCGCGTCGTGCGAGACGAACACGCTGCCCTGCGGTGAGCCCACGACCGTGAAGTGCCGCGAGTACGCCGACACCGCGACGTAGACGGTGCGCGGGTCCTTGTGGTCGATCTCGATGCCCTGGATGAACCGGTTCGGCAAGCCGTGACCGGCGGCGACGTGCCAGCAGGCCTTCGACGCGGCGGCGTAGTCACAGCCCGCCTGCACGTTGGTGGCGATGCCGCCGGCGAACAGCGTCGGGTCGAGCCCGCCGGTCGCGGTCGTGATGTTGCAGGCACCCTTGCAGAACGCCGCGTACGACGCCGGTCCCTGCGTGTCGACCTGCGTCGCCGCGATGTCCGGTGTCGGGCAGTTCGGGGTGCTCGCGGTCCGGCAGAGACCGACCGTGTCGGTCGTCGCGGCGGTCGCGTCGAGGTTGAACACCCGCACCCAGTTGCTGCCGCTGACCGACGTCGCCCGGGCG
>Ga0070659_100000959_pt1 | contig 21213 bp, 23 predicted proteins | sample KBSC23metaG_FD_64666 | JGI IMG/M metagenome (GOLD analysis project Ga0070659, IMG submission 64666) | Corn rhizosphere microbial communities from Kellogg Biological Station, Michigan, USA - KBS C2-3 metaG | ecosystem: Host-associated > Plants > Roots > Rhizosphere > Soil ... | reverse complement strand
CGGTTGACCAGCGAGGCCTGGATCACCTGGCTGAGCGTGCGGCCGATGGCATAGGCGGCGATGACCAGCGGCAGCTTCAGGAGCGCGCCGGCCTTGTGATTGACCATCAGGTCGTTGGTCGCCGGCTCCAGGATCTGGATCAGCTTTGAGGAGAAGAAGGCCACCAGGATCGCGGCGAAGAAGGCGGTCAGCCACCCCTTCCAGCGCGGCGCCATATAGACTTTCGCCACCCGGCCGATCAGGGCGCGGGCGGAAAGCTCTGGCGGGGCGCGCTCGCTCATAAGGCTTGGGGTCGTCCGATGCGGGGTTGAAGTCAAGCCAGGGCGACGGCGTGGCCGCGCCCCCCTTTCCGAATGTTCCTGGGGGTGACATCGGGGCCGCGCGGCTTCCGTCGAGGCGGCGGACGCCTTAGGTAGGGCGCGATGAGCGTTACGCCAACCGCCCCGGGATTCGACCTCGCCACGCCGGGCGGCCGGCTGAAGACCTATGCGGACTACCTTTGGAACGATCACGCCTACCTGCGGCTGGGCTTCCAGAACGCCCACTGGATCTCCGACGAGCTGGTCCGCACCAATCAGCCCTGGCCGCACCAGTTGGCCGCCTGGCGCGACCGCGGCATCAAGACCATCGTCAACCTGCGCGGCGGCTTCGACGCCAGCTTCCACGCGCTCGAGAAGGACGCCTGCGAGAGGCTCGGCCTGGAGATGGTCGACTTCACCATCACCTCGCGGGAAGTCCCCAGCCGCGAGCGTGTGCTGGGCGCCAAGCGGCTCTATGAGACGATCGCCTATCCGGCGTTGATCCACTGCAAGTCCGGCGCGGACCGGGCCGGGATCATGAGCGTGCTCTACATGCACTTTCGCAAGGGCAGGACGATCCGCGAGGCGCTGGACCAGCTGCACCTGCGCTACCTGCACGTGAAGCAGGGCAAGACCGGCGTGCTGGACTACACCTTCGAGCGCTATCTCAAGGAGGGCGAGCCCGCAGGGATGTCGTTCCTGGAGTGGGTCGAGAGCCCGATGTACGACCCGGCCGGCATGAAGGCCGACTTCCGCGCCGGGATGCTGGGCTCGGCCCTGACCGAGAAGCTGCTGCGGCGGGAATAGGTGCGCGCCGACGGCCTTCGCAGCGCTAGAGCGGATCGACATTCATTGGCGCGAGTGGCCACCGCGACTCCTCTCCCCGTCGCGGGGAGAGGCCGGGTGTGGGGTGTCAGCTTGGCGCTTGAGGGGCCGGAGCGCCAGTCTCACAGCCGGCGCCCCCACCCCTGAACCCCTCCCCGCGAGGGGGAGGGGAAGTGATCCGGCCTAGCCGGTGTCGGCTTCGGCGAGGCGGCGCGGCTTCGTGGCGGCGACGGTCCCGGTGGCCTCGCCCAGGGTGAGAGCCAGCGTTCCGGTAAGCCCCATGTCCGACCCAATGGCCTGGGCCAGGGCGACGACCGGGGTCTCCAGGAAGCCCTCGCAAAGCGCGGCCTCGTCGAGGCGGGCGGACAGGTCGTCGCGCAGGACCTCGTAGTCCTCCTCGTCGCCTTCGCTCTCGTTCCAGATCAGCCGCTTGAGCAGGCCGGTGACGCGCGCCTTGTGCCCCTCCACGGGCGACGACGGCGCGTTGCGTCGCTGTTCGATCGCCCGGTCGAGTGCGGCCTTACGGTCCTCCGCCTCGTCGCGGCGCTGAGCCTGCGCTTCATCCCGCGCGTCGCGGTCGCGATCACGCCGCAGCTTGGCCTCCAGCGCCAGCGTCAGGCGCACCGCGCGCGAGGTCTTGTGGAAGGCGGTGACGAGCCGCTCGGTGTCGCCTGGGTCTTCGCAGGCGCGGGCCTGCGTGGCCAGATCGCGAGCGAGCATCAGGCCAAGCTCGGCGAGCTCGCCCAGAATGGCCTCGGCGCGGGCCTGGCTGTCGGTGGCGTCCGTCATTGGAACAAAACAAGAACATAAGGTTCCGGCGAAGTCAAGTTTCGAGGTGAGAAAGTGCGTGATCGGCCCGGGGCGCTTTGGCGAGAGCCTGTTGTCTGCGGTCTGCCGCGCGCGAAGAGCGACGCTTCCATGGCCCGCAAACGGGTGGTTACGTTCACCCGCAGCGCTCTGACCAAAGACAAACTAAAGTGACACCCCCGGCCCCCCAGTGGGCACCCTAAGGATTGGGTGTGTTTGCGCCGTAAGGCCGGCGCAGCGCTGTGGGAGAGGTCGGGTGAGGGCGGCGCTGTCGTCGAAGCTTCCATTTCGCTTGGACCCGTTCCGCGTCTTGGCGTGACCGGGTCCAATACCGCGGTCGCAGTCAACGATGGCGCCGCCCTCACCCAACCTCTCCCACAGCGCTGCCGCGCCTGGGAGAGGAGCAGGTCCGTTGAGCACGCGCGTCTCCACCTTGAGGCGGGCCGCGTTGACAGGTCCCGGAGCCAGGGCGCACTCTTCCGCCGAGGCTGATACGGCCGGCCGCTTGCGGCTCCTCGGGGCTTTGGTGAACGTATCGCGGTGGCTTCGATCCTTTGCTCCCAGAGCGAACGGGTCAGCAATGCAAGCTCCTGACGCGCTTCAGTTCGCTCGCAAGGCAAGGGATGAGCTTACCATGCGCGACTTCCGCGACGCCAAGGCCATGGCGCGCACGCTCCGTGAGGCGCTGGCCTCCAAGGGCGTCACGATCAGCAACAGTGAATCGCTTGAACTCACGGCCAGGATGCTGGGAGAGCGGGACTGGAACACGCTCGCCGCCGCCATCGAGGCCTCGCGCCGCCGCGATCGGGCCTGGACGCGCCTCGAGGGCGTCCAGGCCAGGAACGAGCCAGTGACGGGCGCGATCGTCGGGCGCGTGAAGGGCGGCTTCACCGTCGACCTCGGCGATGCCTCGGCCTTCCTACCCGGCACCCAGGTCGACGTTCGCCCGGTCCGCGACTGGGGGGAACTGGTGGGCCACGAGCACCGGTTCGCCATCCTCAAGATGGACCGTCCGCACATCGTCGTCTCGCGGCGCGCGATCCTGGAACAGTCCGCCCGCGCGTGAACCCTTAGTGCTCGTGCGAGGCGTCCGCGCCGGGGTCGAGCAGCTTGTGGGCGTGGATGATGAAATAGCGCATCAGCGCATTGTCCACCGTCGACTGGGCCTTGGCGCGCCAGGCGGAGAGCGCGGCGCGGTAATTCGGATAGGCGCCGACCATGTCGACCTTGGAGGGGTCGCGGAACTCGGCCGGGCCCTCGAGCGACTTCAGTTCGCCGCCGATCACCAGGTGGAGGAGCTGTTTTTCAGGCATGACCCATCTCGTATCGTCTGAAACTATCTGTGGGCGCAGCCGATAGGCTGCCTGCGCGCCCGGATCAATGCCTCAGGGTGCGACCTAGAGCCCGGCGATGGCCAGCGCATCCACCAGGATCGAGGGCGCGTTGGTGGATCCGCGGATCTCCAGGTCAGCGCCCGGGACCAGGCGGGCGTAGATGTCGATCAGGTTGCCGGCGACGGTGATCTCGTTGACCGGGTAGGCGATCTCGCCACCCTCGAACCAGAAGCCCGAGCAGCCCACCGACCAGTCGCCGGTGTTGCCGTTCAGCGACGGCCCGAACATCGAGGTGACCAGGAGGCCCGCCTTGGCGTCGGCCATGAGTTCGGCCTGCGACCGCGCGCCCGGCCGCAAGGTCAGGTTCGACGTCGAGACGCCGGGCGGGCCGGCGAGGCCGCGCGAGGCGTGGCCCGTCGTGGTCAGCCCGAGCTGTCGCGCCGAGGCCGAGTTCAAGAGCCAGGTGGTCAGCACCCCATCGGCGACCAGTTCCAGCGGGCGGTTCTCCACCCCTTCGTCGTCGAAGGGCGAGGACCCGAGGCCGCGCAGGCGATGCGGGTCGTCGGTCACCGCGATCCCCTTGGCGAAGACCGGCTGGCCGAGCTTGTCCTTCAGGAACGAGGTGCCGCGGGCGATCGAGGGGCCGGAGATCGCGCCCACCAGAGGGCCCAGGAGCGAGGCCGCCAGCCGGTTCTCGAAGATGACGGGCGCCGTGGTGGAGGCGATCTTGCGCGCCCCCAGCCGGCTTGCGGCGCGGCGTCCGGCCTCCGCGCCGATCGCTTCGGGCTTGGGCAGGTCGGCCTGCCAGCGGACCGAGCGGCCTTCGTAGCCGGTTTCCATGCTCTCGCCGTCGCCGGCGATGCACGACGCGCCGAGCGAGAAGGCCGAGGCGCGGTGCAGGCCCGAGAAGCCCGCGCTGGTGACCATTCGCCACTGGCCGGTCGACCAGGAGCCCGAGGCGCCGTCGGAGTTGGTGACCTTGGGCGTGGCGCGGGCGGCGTCCTCGGCCAGGTGGGCCTGGGCCTCCAGGGCCTCCGGCGTGGGCTCGGTGGGATCGTAAAGGTCGAGGTCGAGCAACGGCCCACGTGCGAGACGTTCGGGATCGGCCAGGCCGGCGTACGGATCTTCCGGCGCGAGCTTCGCCATGGCCACGCAGCGCTCGACCAGCTTGGCGCGCGCCTGGGGGCTGACGTCGGAGCCGGAGACGGTGGCCTGGCGGCGGCCCACGAAGACCCGCAGGCCCAGGTCGCGGGACTCCTCGCGCTCGACCTCCTCCAGCTCGCCGAGGCGCACGGTGATCGAAAGGGCCCGGCGCTCGGCGCCCACGGCCTCGGCGGCGTCCGCGCCGGCGGCCAGGGCGGCGGCCACCACGTCGTTCAGCAGGTTTTCGTCCATCCCGGCCATATGGCCGAGCGGACCGGTCCCGACAAGCTCAGGGGCCAAGCTCAGGCGGCCAAGCTCAGGGGCCAAGCTCAGGGGATCGCGTAGAAGATCAACGCCACGCCGCCCAGGATGTAGGCGAGCCAAGTCAGGACGATCCCCGCCGAGCGCAGGACCGAAGAGCCGCCGGTGCGCGACAGGCCGATGGCGTGGGACACGCGGCCCGTCAGCAGGACCAGGCCGGTAAGGTGCACCACCATGGGCGAGGCGTCGGCCATGGCCAGGACGGCTATCGCCGCCAGGCCAGCCGGCACATATTCCGTCGCGTTGCCGAAGGCTCGGACCGCCTGGGTGAGCTGTGGGATCTGCGCGTCGCCCAGCACGACACCGTGGGTCCGCCGCTGGCGCACCACCAGCACCGACAGCACGAGCAGCAGGATCAGGTGCAGGCCGACCCACAGGGCGGCCGCGTGGGCGGAAGCGTTTGCATCCATGGCGCGAACCCCCGTTCGAGACCCGACAGCGGCGGAGTTGGACGCGCTTTGCGGCGCGCCGCAAGCTCAGTCGACCAGCTTTCCTTCGCCCGGCAGGCCGAGCCTGGCCCACATCTGCGTGACCGCCTCGACCGTGGCCGGGTCCATGCCCAGCTTGCGGCCCCATTCGCGATGGGTTTCCGGCGGCCATTTGTCGGTGGCGTCGAGGCCGATCTTGGAGCCCAGCCCGCTCTCAGGCGACGCGAAGTCGAGGTAGTCGATGGGGGTGTTCTCGACGAGCGTGATGTCGCGGGCCGGGTCCATGCGGGTGGAGATCGCCCACATGACGTCCTTCCAGTCTCGGGCGTCGATGTCGTCGTCCACGACGATCACCCACTTGGTGTACATGAACTGCCGCAGGTAGCTCCAGACGCCCATCATCACCCGCTTGGCGTGGCCGGCGTAGGCCTTCTTCATCGAGACGACGGCGATGCGGTACGAGCAGCCCTCCGGCGGCAGCCAGAAGTCGACGATCTCCGGGAACTGCTGGCGCAGGAGCGGGATGAAGACCTCGTTCAGCGCCTCGCCCAGCACGCTGGGCTCGTCCGGCGGGCGGCCGGTGAAGGTGGTCAGGTAGATCGGGTCCTTGCGCATGGTGATCGCGCTGACCTGGAAGACCGGGAACTTCTCGACCGAATTGTAGAAGCCGGTGTGGTCGCCGTAGGGGCCTTCGTCGGCGTAGTCGTCCAGCAGGACGTGGCCCTCGATGACGATCTCGGCGTTGGCCGGCACCAGCAAAGGCACGGTCTTGGCCGGGACCAGCTCGACCTTGGCGCCGCGCAAGAGGCCCGCGAACTGGTATTCCGAGAGCGTGTCCGGCACCGGGGTCACGGCGGCCAGGATCGTGCCGGGATCGGCGCCGATCACCGCGCAGGCCGGCAAAGGCTCGCGCTTGCCCTCAGCCTTCCAGCGGCGGTGGTGCTGGGCGCCGCCGCGATGGGCGAGCCAGCGCATGACCGTCCTGTCCGGCCCCAGCACCTGCATGCGGTAGATGCCGAGGTTGTAGTCGTCCTCGCGGGTCTCCGACGGGCCCTTGGTGACCACCAACGGCCAGGTGATCAGCGGTGCGGGCTCGCCCGGCCAGCAGGTCTGGATCGGCAGCTTCGCCAGGTCGATGTCGGCGCCTTTCCAGACCACCTCCTGCACCGGCGCCTTCTTCACCGTGGCGGGGCGCATGGACATCACCGTCTTGGCGAGCGGCAGCATGTCCCAGGCGTCCTTCAGGCCGCGCGGCGGCTCCGGCGCGCGCAGGAACGCCAGCAGCTCGCCCACCTCGCGCAGGTCGCCGGCCGTGGCGCGCTCGCGGCCCTCCAGCGTCACGCCCATGGCCACGCGCTTCACCGTCCCGAACAGATTGACGAGGCAGGGCATGGGCGAGCGCTCGCCGTCGGCGCGGATGACGTTCTCGAAGAGCACCGCCGGCCCGCCCTCAGCCAACAGCCGGCGGTGGATCTCGGTCATCTCAAGGACCGTGGAGACGGGCTCGGACACGCGGACGAGCTCGCCCGCCGCCTCCAGCCTGCCCATGAACTCCCGCATCGACCGGTACGCCATGGCTCTCCTTAAGGGGCGCGGGGCTCCCCTGTCACGCTTGCCGCTGATTTGGGCGGCGCTAGGATCGGCCCATGAAGCGCATCGACCTCGACGACCTGCCGCCCAAGCTGGCCGCCCTGCTGGCCGGGGCGGAGGCGGGCGAAGAGGTGCTGCTTGTGCAGAACGGCGCGGTGGTGGGCCGGCTCACCGGCGGCGCGCCGGAGCCCGCGCGCGCCAGCCAGGAAGACCCCGACCAGCCTTCGGAAGAGCGGGCGAAGGAGATCTTCGAGCTGTTCCGATCGTCGATCGAGGACGAATTCTAAAACGGATGCTCCCCCTCAGGGGGAGCTGTCAGCCCCCGGGTCCGGCGAAGCCGGCCCGAGGATGAACTCCGCTGACTGAGGGGGTCCCCATCAGCGGACTCCGCGGCTGAAACCCCCTCCGGCGCTTCGCGCCACCTCCCCCTGAAGGGGAGGAACTTTTAGGTCTCCGCGTTGGCCGCGTCGTATTGCTTTACCACCGCCTTCTTGGCGATCTTGCGGAAGCGGCGTTCGAGGAAGTTCTTGAACGAGCCGGGGTGCAGGGTCGCGATCCGGGCCAGCACGCTGGGATAGTCCTTGTAGTGGGCCGTGAAGTGGAAGGTCTTGGGCTCGGCCTCGATCAGCATCTCGCGCTCGTCGAAGCCCACTTCCAGCAGCACAACCGAATCGTCCTCGCGGCGCAGGCGGGTGAAGAACTTGCCGTTCAGCTTGTAGGACGGCCGGCCGTAGCTGACGCCCTTCTCGGCGCCCGGAAAGGCCATGACGATGGCGTCCATCTCGTCCTGGGTCATCTATTCGTCCGCGCAGTCGTCCTGGTGCGCGCATCAGCTTGAGCCCCTGAGTCGGGGCGTCAATCGACGATCACTCCTGTCGCTGCGGCGCGGATTGCCAAACGGCGCGGATCGGCATGGCATCGGCCAATGACCGCCGCCGATCCGCCGCGCCCGTTCGCCGCCACGGCCGCCTACTATCATTTCCGCGCGCCCTATGCCCCGGCGGCGATCGACTTCCTGGCGGAGACCTTCGCCCTGGACGCCACGGCGCGGGTGCTCGATCTCGGCTGCGGGCCAGGCACCCTGGCCGTGCCCCTGGCCGCGCTGGCGGGCGAAATCATCGCGGTCGATCCGGAGCTGCGGATGCTTGACGCCGGGCGCGCCGCCGCTCAAGCCGCAGGGCGCGACAACATCCACTGGCTGCGCGCCAGGGCGGAGGATCTGCCCGCAGTTATCGGCGCCGTCCGGCTGGCGACACTCGGGCAATCTTTCCACTGGATGGATCGTGACGCCGTCTTGGCCGCGCTGGCCCGGATCGTCGAGCCCGGCGGTGGCGTCGCGCTCGTCAATCCTGGCCGCCGCCGGCCGCAGGAGTCTTGGGAGGAAGTCGCCGACGAGGTCGTCGCGCGCTTCCTGGGGCCTCGCCAGCCGCTCGCCTACCCTCGCGCCGAACCGGAGCACGAGCCCGCGCTGCGCCGCTCCTCGCACTTCAGCCGTTTCGAACCGCACGTCTTTGCGACCGACCTGACGCGAGACGTCGCCTCGGTGATCGGGGCGGTCTATTCGCTGTCCTACGCGGCGCAACCGAGGTTCGGAGACCGGGCGGCCGCCTTCGAGGCGACGCTGGGCGACGCCCTGCTGGCGCTGAACCCTTCCGGCCAATTCCAGGAGCGCGTCGAAACCGAGGTGATCGTCGCGCGCCGCGCGCCGGACTAATAAGCCAGCGCCGTCCCGTCCTTGCGCATCTCGGTGGCGGCGGCGTAGCGGCCCGGCCAGCGCTGGATCGCCTCGTAGCCACCATAAACGCCCGGATTGGGGCCCAGCTTCCAGCCGAGGTCGGCCAGCGCCTTGCGGCTGGCGGTGGGCACGCCGGTCTCCAGATTGAGTACGCCCAGCGGGTCCATCGCCTCGCCGGTCGGCTCGTGGCCGCCCTCATGGTGCCAGCGGGGACTGTCGCCGGCCTCCTGCAGGCCGAGCTCGAAGTCGACGAGGTTGGAGATGACCTGCGCCTGGCCCTGCGGCTGCATGTCCCCACCCATGACGCCGAAGGAGAGCAGCGGCTCGCCGCCCTTGGTCGCAAAGCCCGGGATGATGGTCTGGAAGGGCCGTTTCCCGGGCGCGTAGATGTTGGGGTGGCCGTCCTTCAGGGCGAAGAGCTCGCCGCGGTCCTGGAACATGAACCCCAGGCCGTCCGGCATCAGGCCCGAGCCCATGCCGCGGTAGTTGGACTGGATCTGGCTCACCATCATCCCGTCCTTGTCGGCGACGGTGAAGTAGGTGGTGTCGCCGTGGCTGGGCGCCTGGCCCGGGAAGGCCGTCCGAAGGATCCTGTCCGGCCGGATCAGCGCGGCGCGTTCCTTGGCGTAGTCCTTGGAGAGCAGCCAGTCGGTGGGCTGCTTGTAGAAATCCGGGTCGGCGTAGTAGCGGGCGCGGTCCTCGAAGGCCAGGCGCTTGGCCTCCACCTCGTGGTGGATCGCCTGAGCCGACTGGAAGCCCATGGCCTTGATGTCGAACTGCTCCATGATGTTGAGCATCTGCAGGGTGACCACGCCCTGGCTGTTGGGCGGCAGCCCCCAGACGTCGACGCCGCGGTAGTTGATGGTCCTGGGCTCGACCCATTCGCTGTGGTGGGCGGCGAGGTCGGCCTTGGTCATCCAGCCGCCGATCCGCTTGAAGTAGGCCTCGATCCTGTCGGCGATCTCGCCCTCATAGAAGGCGCGCCCGCCGCCTTCGGCGATCAGGCGATAGGTGTTGGCCAGTTCCGGGTTGCGGAAGATCTCACCCTCGCGCGGCGTCTTGCCGTTCGGCGCCCAGATGCGGTTGAAGTTCGCCACCTCCTCGATGTGGTTCTCGGGCTTGTTGAAGATCCGCTGCGAGCCTTCGACGTAGTAGGCGACGTTCTGGATGATCGGCGCGCCTTCGGTGGCGTGGCGGATCGCCGGCTGGAAGAGCTCTTTCCACGGCAGCTTCCCGAACTTCTGGTGCAAGGTCCACCAGGCGTCGACCGCGCCCGGCACGCTGACCGAGACCGCGCCGTAGGAGTTGATCAGGCCCTTGGCGTTGGCGCGCTTGAGCTGCTCGGCCAGGGTCAGGCCCCTGGGGCTGCGGCCGGAGCCGTTCAGCCCCAGCACCTTCTTCTGCGCCGGGTCCCACATCAGGACGAAACAGTCGCCGCCGACCCCGCAGGAGATCGGCTCGCCGAAGCCCAGCACCGCGTTGGCCGTGATCGCGGCGTCGACGGCCGAGCCGCCCGCCTGCAGCATCTCGATGGCCGCAAGCGTCGCCAAGGGATGGGCGGTGGCCGCCGCGCCGTGCAGGCCCCACGCCGCCGAGCGGCTGGCCCAGGTTGCCCCGTCGATGCGGTCGCCGCCGTGGACGTCGGGGCGGTCGCGGTTGGGGTTCTCCTGGCGGCTGGTGGCGAAGGCGCGTCCGGCGAGCGCGGCGGCGGCCGGCGCGGCGGCCAGGAAGGTGCGGCGATGCATGAAACGAAAGCTCCCCGAAAGCAGACCGCCAGTGTTAGCAGATGATCCTCGCCCGCCAGGAGATTTCCCGTGCCCGCCTTCGACATCGCGATCATCGGCTCCGGCATCGCCGGCGCGGGCGCGGCCTACGAGCTGTCGCAAGGCGCGAAGGTGGCGCTGCTGGAGCGCGAGGACGCCCACGGCTACCACACCACCGGGCGCTCGGCGGCGCTCTACATCGAGGCCTATGGCAACGCGGTGATCGGCGGCCTGACCCGCGCCAGCCGCGCCTTCTTCGAGGCGCCGCCGGACGGCTTCGCCAGCTATCCGCTGCTGACGCCCAGGGGCTGCCTCTACATCGGTCGCGCCGACCAGGCCGACGCGCTCGCCCGGACCTTCGACAAGGCGCAGGGGACCATGCAGGCGCTCAACCGCGACGCGGTGCTCGATCGCGTGCCGGTGCTGCGCGGCGACTATGTCGCCTCGGGCCTGATCGAGCCGGCGGCGATGGACGCCGACGTCGAGGCGTTGCACCAGGGCTTCCTGCGCGGCGCGCGGGCCCGCGGCGCGGACATCCGGCTCGGCGAGGAGGTCACCGGCATCGAGCGGCGGGCCGGCGGCTTCATGGTGCGCTGTGCATCCGGCGCGGCCTTCGAGGCGCAGGTGGTGGTGAACGCCGCCGGGGCCTGGGCGGATCGGGTCGGCGAGCTGGCCGGCGCACAGCCCATCGGCCTGCAGCCGCTGCGGCGAACCGCGGTCATCGTCGACGCGCCACCGGAGCGGGACGTGCGCGCCTGGCCCGCGGTCATCGACGCCGACGAGCAGTTCTACTTCAAGCCCGACGCCGGCCGCATCCTGGCCTCGCCCGCTGACGAGACGCCATCCGACCCCTGCGACGCCTGGGCGGACGACATGGATGTCGCCGTCTGTATCGAGCGCGTGCAAGCGGCGGCCGACATTCCGGTGCGCCGGATCGTCCGCTCCTGGGCGGGCCTGCGCAGCTTTGTCGCCGACCGCTCGCCGGTGATCGGTTTCGACGACGGATTGCCGGGTTTCTTCTGGCTGGCCGGGCAGGGCGGCTATGGCGTGCAGACCGCGCCGGCCGCCGCGCGCACGGCCGCCGCCCTGGCGCGGGGCGAGGGCCTGCCCGCCGACGTGGCCGCTCAGGGCGTGACGCTCGAGAGCCTGTCACCCGGCCGCCTGCGCCAACATGGTCATTTACGGCCGTAACATAAGACTACAAGCGTAATCCCAAGAGGCGCGCGTCGAGTCTATCGGCCTCGTCGTCGCAATGCTCATGCGGAGCGGTTGCGGCGCGGCGCCCAGCGCCGCTGACCTGGCCGCTTGGGACAGCAACCGACGGAACACGCAGCATATTTTACCCTGTATTTTTCCTCCCAGCCTACGACGCCATCGTTGATCCGAAATCCCAGTTATAATTTTAACATTTCTAGTTTGAAAACGATCTGTATCGGACGCTAGATTCGCTATCCGGAGCACTGCGAATACCGTTTAGGTAAGTTAAATTGTTCTCAGATCGCGTATCTAATCTCGTTACATTTTATAATATCCTCTCGCAGTTGGCCGAGCGCCATGGCGGGCGAAAAACCTTGGCGGCCGCTGAAAGCGACCAGGTCTGGCCCGCGCGGGGCATCTATTTCTTCTTCGAGCCCGGCGAGGTGCGCACGGTTTCCGGCGAAGGGGATCGGGTCGTCCGCGTTGCGTCGCACAGCTTTAGCGCGAACAGCCCGTCCCCCTTCTGGGGCGGACTGCTCGGGACGCGAGGAGGACCGTCGGGCAGGGGTAACCATCGCGCCTCCATCTTCCGCCAACTTGTCGGCGAAGCCTTGCTGCGGCGTTCAGGCCGCTCCCTGCCGAGCTGGGGCGTCGGAAGCAGCCAGCGGGACACGGCCAGTAAGCTCAGCGTCGACCTGGCGGTGGTCATGGCCGAGGAAGGCGCGCTCGAGGTCGAGGTCAGCGACTACATACGCCGCATGCCGTTCACCTGGATGTCGACGCCGCCAGGGCCATCCCCGGACGGCCGGCGCGCCTACTACGAACGACAGGCGATCGCGCTGTTGAGCAATGCGACCGGCCGGGCCGACCCGCCGTCGCCGGACTGGCTGGGGCGGCTGAGCAGTCGCGAGCGCGTCCGCGCCAGCGGCCTGTGGAACAGCAACCACGTGCAGCGCGACTACAGCGACAAATTCCTGGAGGCGCTGGGGGCGGCCGCCGACCGCGAGGCGACGCGCCGGCCAAGGCGATGACGCCCTGACCGCAACGCCGATCTGGTAAAATCCGCAACCGCAAGGCTAAGCTCACGGGACAGCAACTGCGACGCCACTTCTCTGAAGGGGGCGTGGTTAATCAATATGGCGTATCGACTTACTATCGTTGTTATATATCAGTTTAGGCGCTCTTTTGACGACGGCTTAACGCCAAGCTGAGCATTCTGGCGCGATGGAAAAGCGCCGCCTTGAATCGAGACTTCGTCGTGCGCTGCGTGAGGCGCGTCGCGACGACGGCAACGTCCTGACAATCTTCGCTCTCGCCCTGCCGCTTGTCCTGGGCGCCGGCGCCTTCGCGGTCGAGACGAGCTTCGAATACATCAGCCAGACCCACCTGCAGGTGGCGGCCGACGCGGCGGCCTACGCTGCGGCCCTGGACAACCGCGCGGGCCAACCCCTCGACTCGATCACGGCGGGCGCGAACTCGGTGGCCACCTCCAACGGCTGGGTGTCCTCGAAGGGCACGATCCAGGTGAGGACGCCGCCCAGCTCCGGCCCGAACCAGACCCCGACGGCGGTCGAGGTGGTGCTGACCCAGAACCTGCCGCGGTTCTTCACCGCGGTCTTCTCGCCGCAGGCGCTGACGATCAGCGCGCGCGCCGTCGCGATCTACCGGACCGCGGCCGACGCCTGCATCCTGGCGCTGAACAAGACGGCCAGCCAGGCGGTCAACATCCAGGGCAACACCCAGGTCAACCTGGTCGGCTGCGACGTGATGTCGAACTCCATCGCCAACGATGCGGTCAATGTCTGGGGTTCGTCACGGCTCAGCAGCGATTGCGTGGTCTCGGCCGGCGGCGTCACCAACAACGGGGGCCTGACGCTCACCGGGGCCGACTGTCCGAGCGCGATCACCCAGGCGCCGCGCGCCCGCGATCCGTTCGACAGCCTGCCGGCGCCCAGCCCGGGGCCGACACGCAACGTGCCGAACGGCAACAACAAGAACGGGATGACCCTCCTGCCGGGCAACTATTCGAACGGCATGAGCCTGCAGGGCGACGTGACCCTGTCGCCAGGCACCTATTACGTATCGGGCGGCGACTTCAACGTCGCATCCACCTCAAGCGTCACCGGGTCCGGCGTCACCATCTTCCTTCAGTCCGGATCCAGCGTCACGATGAACGGTAGTTCGCACGTCGCCCTTTCGGCCCCGACGTCCGGAACCTATTCGGGGATCCTGTTCTTCGGCGACCGCAACGCCACGGGCGGCAACAACAAATTCAACGGCGACGGCTCATCCCAACTGACGGGCGATCTCTATTTCCCCACCCAGGCGGTGAACTACCAGGGCAACTTCTCTGGGCAGGATGGCTGCATGCAGATCGTCGCCGACACGGTGCAGTGGACCGGCAGCACGACCATCTCGGTGGATTGTTCGGCCCACGGCATGGGCGGGATCCCCGCCCGCCAGGCCGTCAAGCTCGTGGAATGATCATGCGCGCGCTCAAAGCCTTCATTCGCAACCGCTCCGGCCTCGCCGGCGTCGAGTTCGCCTTCATCGCGCCGATCGTCATCGCCGTCCTGGTCCTGGGCGTCGATGGCTGGCAGCGGGAGACCCAGGTCTCGAACATGCGCACGGCCATGCACACGGGCGCGCGCTATTATGAGAACGGCGGTTCGGACGACACCGTGGCCCAGGCCGTCTCGACCGCCGCCTGGACCACCAAGCCACAGGATGGACTGATCTCGGTCGCGCGGGCCTGCACCTGCGGCGCGACGGCGATCTCATGCACGGGCGTCTGCGGCGGGACGAGCCTGCCGTCGGTGTTCGTCACCCTTACGGGGACAGGCACCTACTCGGGGCTGCTGCAGTCGCACGCCATCGCCCAGAGCGACGTGATCCGTGTTCGCTAAACGAAAAGGCCGACGGCCCGACCCGCGCGCCGAGAGCGGCGCGACCGCGGTCGAGTTCGCCCTGGTGATTCCGGTCTTCATCACCCTCATGATCGGCACCCTCCAGGTCGCCTGGATCATGCACTGCGCCAGCACGGTGCAGTTCGCCCTGGAGAAGTCCGCGCGCAGCCTGCTGCTCGATCCGACGATCACCGAGGCGCAGCTCAAGTCCGCCGTGCTCACCAAGCTTTCGGGGATGGTCGACGTCACCAAGGTCAACATCACGCTCACGCCGGACACCTCGACCGCCGGGGCGCCGGTCCTTCGCGCCTCGAGCACCTACCAGCCGACCCTGTCGATCCCCCTGGTGGCGGACTGGTCGATGACGCTGCGCTCGACCACGACCGTTCCGACCTCCTGACGTTTCCCAGGGCGCGCCGCCTCAGCGACCGCCCAGGTGCTCCACAACCGCGCCGGCAAAGGCCTGGCCGAACCAGGGGACGGTCAGGATCAGCGACGAGACGCCGACCCGCATCAGCATGGTCTGGTCGACCGGCCACTCCGGCGCCGCGGCGATCCGCGCCTCGTAGGCCAGCAGGCTCTGGAGCTGGGTGGCCGCGCCCTTGTCCGCGCCGAGCCGCGAGCTCAGGCGGGCGATCTCGCTGCGCAGGCCGTCCAGTTCCGCCGCCTTCGCCTGGCGGATCTGGCGATGCATCTGGCTCATGGCGCCGACGAAGACCCAGAGTCCCATGACCGCGCAGGCGACCAGGATCACGGCTGAGTAGAGGGTGAAGCCGGTGCTGGCGAAGAGCAGCAGGGTGGCGGCGCTTACCGTGAACCAGACCAGGGATGTCCGGGTGGCGGCCCGGCCCCAGGGATAGAGCCGCTCGATCCGCAGGAGGTCGATCTCCAGGCCGGTCTCGATGACCTCGCGGGTATGCCGCGCGGCCGCGCGGGTGAGCACGAGCCCGCGGAAGAAGAGCGCGCCCAGCAGGGCCGCAAGGACCGCGAACCAGATCACGGTCGCCATCCGATGCGTGTCCGGCGCCTGTGCGGTCGCGAACGCCACGATGGCCAGGCCAACCGCCGCGCCGATCAGCGTGAAGACGCGCAGGCGGGCCAGGGGGAACGCCGGCTGCCAGCGCACTCCGGGCTTCAAGGCCTGGGCAAAGGCCTCGGCGTCGCGAAGCTCGCCCAGGCGCGAGTAGCGCTGCATGCAGAGCACCGCGCAGACGATGAGCGGCAGGACCAGGCCCACCTTGGAGATGTAGTCGGCCGGCGGCGCCGAACTGACGGGAAAGGTGAAAGGCGCGCCGTCGATCAGGGCGGCGACCACCAGGAAGCCGATCATCGCGACGTAGAGCAGGACGGTCGTGATCCACAGGTTGAAGGGCGAGCGGGCGTAGAGCGCCTGCTCGGCATAGAGCACCCGATCGCTATCGGGACCTTCCGCTCTGTCGCGCGCCGCCATGCGTCCTCCGCCCGTCGCCGAAAGGAATGACAGGCGCAAAGCCGCGAGTCTGCAACCGGCCTGCTATTCGGCGGCGATGGCGCCGGCGGGATAGACGCCGCGGCGGACGCGATAGGCCGTGATCCGGTCCTCGACCTCATGCCGGAAGTGGCGGAACAGCCCCTGGATCGGCCAGGCGGCCGCGTCGCCGAACAGGCAGATGGTGTGGCGCTCCACCTGGCTGGCGACGTCGAGCAGGAGGTCGATCTCGCTCATCTCGGCTTCGCCCGTGACCATCCGCTCCATGACCCGCCACATCCAGCCCGTGCCCTCGCGGCACGGCGTACACTGGCCGCAACTCTCGTGCCTGAAGAAATAGGCGATGCGGGCGATTGCCTTCACGAGGTCGGTGTCCTTGTCGAACACGATCATGGTCGCCGTGCCCAGGCCCGAGCGGCGGGCGGCCATGTCCTCGAAGTCCATGGTGGCCTCTTCGGCCTCGGCGGCCGGGATCATCGCCATGGAGGCGCCGCCCGGGATCACCGCCTTCAGGTTGCCCCAACCGCCGCGCACCCCGCCGAAATAGCCCTCGATCAGCGCCCGCATCGGCTCGCCCATCGCCTCTTCCACGACGCCCGGCCGGTTCACGTGGCCGCAGGCGGACATCAGCTTCACGCCCTTGGACTTCTCCGTGCCGAGGGCGGCGAACCAGCCCGCCCCGCGCCGCAGGATCGTGCCGACCACCGCGATGGATTCGACATTGTTCACCGTGGTGGGGCAGCCGTAGATGCCGGCGCCGGCTGGGAAGGGTGGCTTGAGCCGCGGCTGGCCCTTCTTGCCTTCCAGGCTCTCCATCAGCGCCGTCTCGTCGCCGCAGATGTAGGCGCCGGCGCCGTGGGTCACGTGGACGTCGCAGTCCCAGCCGTGGACGTTGCCGAGGCCGACCAGCTTGGCCTCATAGGCCTGACGGATCGCCGCGGTCAGCCGCTCGCGCTCGAAGACATATTCACCGCGGATATAGATGTAGGCCGCGTGCGCCCGCATGGCCTTGCAGGCGATCAGGCAGCCTTCGATCAGCAGGTGCGGGTCGTTCCTGAGGATCTCGCGGTCCTTGCAGGCCCCAGGCTCGCTCTCGTCGGCGTTGACGACCAGATAGTGCGGCCGTTCGCTCTCGGCCGGGGGCATGAAGCTCCATTTCAGGCCGGTGACGAAACCGCCGCCGCCGCGCCCGCGCAGGCCGGAGGCCTTGACCTGGTCGCAGATCCACTCCGGCGACTGCGCCACGATGTCCTTCGTGCCGTTCCAGGCCCCGCGCCGCCTGGCGCCTTCCAGCCCCCAGTCGTGGCGGCCGTAGATGTTGAGGAAGATGCGGTCCCGGTCCTCGAGCATCGGCAGCTCCGCGGCGATGATCATCCGCCTCCCTGGCTACAACATGCGCGCGCCTTGATCAGGCGAGGATATGTCACAGACGGCGCCGACGCGGCCTTGTTCCCGTCGTCCTTCGCCCGCACTCTGGCGGCATGCGGATTCCCGCCCTTTCCGTCGCGGTGCTCCTGTGGAGCAGCGTCGCCCTGGCCGCACCACCGCCGCCGGCCGCGCCAGCCACGCCGTCCGTGACGCCGCCTCAGCCGCCGCACGAGGTTTCGGGCGTGACGGTCTACGGCAAGACCGATCCGCCGAAGGTCACCGCGACCTATCCGACCGCGGGCCAGGCGTTGCAGGCCGGCGTGACGATCCTCACCGTGACCTTCGACCAGAAGATGCAGCCGCAGGGCTTCGACTTCAGCGCAGCCACAGGCGGGGAAATGCCCAACTGCCTGAAGACCCCGCGGCTGCTGGCCGACGGCAAGACCTTCGCGCTCCTGTGCACCACCGATCCGCACAAGACCTACGCGCTCGCCTTCAACGCCCGGCCGGCGGGCGGCTTCGTCAACATCGCCGACCGCCGCGCCGACCCGGCCACGCTGACCTTCACCACCACGGACGCCGATGGGCCGCGGTCCATCGGCGAGGCGCTGAAGCTGCAGAACCTTCCGAACATCGACATGCCGATCCAGGTCGATCCCGGCCCCGCCGGACGACCGGCCGCGGAAGTCCCCGCCAGTTCGCAATAGGCCGGACGCCGCCTGAATCCGGTCCCGCGCTCGCGGTGGCCGCCGCCGCCATGCGCCCGCATCCGCAATGGTTACTCAAATCCTAAGAACTGGCCCGCCGCCTGCATAACCGGTTTTGCGAGGCGGGTGGGCCGTCTCAAAACGGGATTTGCGAAGTGACCGACCTTCTCGACAGCACCCGGCTCGCCCTGATGGACCTCGGGGTCCACGCGGCCTCCCACGCGGGAAACATCGTCGATCTGGCGTTCGCGCATCCCGTGATCAGCTTCCAGGTCTTCGCCGCGGCGTCGATCCTGCTCAACCGCATGGGATCGCAAGTCTGATGCAAAACGCAGCCCCCAAGACCCTGCTTGGCAGCCTGCCCTGGCGCACCGCGCGACGCGACGCCCGGGCCGTCGTCTCCCTGCTGGACCGCGCCGAACTCGAGCGCGAGAGCGCGCTGCGTCTCGAACTCGAGGCGATGTTCCAGCAGCGGGTCAGCGAATGCCGAGATTTCTTCGTCCTGCGCGGCGTGCGGTCGCGTCGGCCGACGGTGTTGCAGATGGCCGGCCGTTCGCTGGCCGCCGACCGCGACCAGATCGCCCGCCTCGACGCCCTGACGCCGGGCATGGGCTTCGCGCTCCTGCGCGCCCTGTCGCAGCTGATCGAGAGCTGGGCGAAGAGCGGCCGGACGGCCCTGGCCTGAGGCGAAGCGGCCTTCGGTTGCACGCACAAGACAGTGCGTCGGCGTCCTGCCTGCGCGCCGGCTGACCTCCCCGCGGGTGGAGCCGTAGTCAAAAGGTAACTCATCCCCGCTAGTCGAGAGGCGGATGGAGCCCGACGGCGGCGATCAAGCGGGGGTTTTCGGCGCCTATGCCCGGCGATGCTGCACGATCCGAGATGACCGCAAAGCCGCTGGTGAGCGTCGTCGTCGTTTCCTACAACCAGGAAGCCTTCATCCGCGAAGCCGTGCGCAGCGCCTTCGCGCAGACCTATTCGCCGCTGGAGATCGTGCTCTCCGACGATGGCTCGGCCGATCGCACCTTCGAGATCATGCAGGAGGAGGCGGCCGCCTACCGCGGGCCGCACAATGTCGTCCTGAACAGGAACGCGCCAAATGTCGGCGTGGCCCAGCACTACAATCGCGCCGCGGCCCTCGCCACGGGCGAGATCATCGTCGTCCAGGACGGCGACGACATCTCCCTGCCTGAGCGCGCGGCGAAGTTCGCCCTAGCGTTCCAGGAGCCGACACCGGTCGACATGGTCTGCTCCAACGTCGTGATGATCGACAAGACGGGCGCCGCCCTGCCGCCGCGCGAGCGGCCGCCCGTCGCCCCGCTGAGCCTCGAGGCCGCGGTCGCCCTGGGGTCGATCAGTGCGCTCGGTTGCGCCGCCGGCTATGCCCGCAGCCTCTGGACCCGGTATGGGCCGATCGATGCCGAGGTCCTGCAGGAGGACGTTGTCCTGCCGTTCCGCGCCCTGCTGGAGCGCGGAATCCGGGTCGTCGACGAGCCGCTCGTGAAATACCGCATCCACGACGACAACCTGTTCGGCGGGCGTTCGTCGCCGAAGACGCGGGCTGCGCGGCGGCGCTGGGCGCGCAGCTGGCTGGCGATCTCACGCGACTGGAACCAGTCCTGGACGATCTCGGGCCGCCGGGATCCGGGTCTGGAACGCCAGTTGCGCCAGCAGCTCAGGTTCCACGGCTATGACGCCGAATGCTACGACCACTCGCGGCTTCATGCGGTCAAGGTGGCGTTCGCCGCGCTGACGGGCGGGCTGAGCCTTCGCAACTTCGCCGGGCTCGTGCGGCGTCACGTGCTGCGTCTGGTCTGACCGCTGGCGCGCGCCGCGGCGGCCTCTTACATTTTCCGGATCAGGGAGACTTCGATGGCCAACCTTCGGTCCAGGATTTTTGCGGCGCTCGGCATGACGCTCGCGCTCGGCATGCTCGTCGCCACGCCGGCCGACGCGCGGCGGGGCGGCAGTTTCGGCAGCCGCGGCGCGCGCACCTATTCGCAGCCCCGCTCGACCGCGACCGCGCCTCGCTACGTACCGCCGGTGCAGCGCTCGATGACGGCGCCCGGCGCCCAGCCCGGCGGGCCGGGAGCCTTCGCGCCGTCCCCAGGCATGCCGGGCTACAGCAACTATCGGCCGGGCAGCCGGTTCGGCGGCTTCGGCGGCGGGCTCCTGGGCGGCCTGGTGGCCGGCGGGCTGATCGGTGGGCTGATGGGGCATGGCTGGGGAGGCGGCTGGGGTGGCTACGGCGGCGGGGGAATGGGTTTCCTGACCATCCTGATCCAGCTCGCCATCCTCTTCTTCGTGGTTTCCTGGCTGGTTCGCAGGTTTGCGCGGCCGCGCGCGGCGGCCTTCATGCCGTGGGACGAGCCCCGCACCGCCGGCGGACCGCAGGGCGGCCCCTTCGGGGGTTTCGGCGGGAGCGGATTCGGCGGCGGCCCGGCCGCGGGCGCACCCTATGTCCCGACCGGCGGCCCGGCCTGGGAAATCCCGATCACGCCGCAGGACCAGCAGGCGTTCGAGGTCCTGCTCAAGGAAATCCAGGACGCCTTCGGGCGCGAGGACTACGCCGCCTTGCGCGACCGCACGACGCCCGAGGTGATGTCCTACCTGGCCGAGGAGCTGAGCGACAACGCCACGCACGGCCGGCGCAACGAGGTTCGTGACGTGCGCCTGCTGCAGGCAGACGTCGGCGAGGCCTGGCGCGAGGGCCCGGTCGACTACGCCACCGCCGCGATGCGCTACGAGAGCATCGACTTGATGCGCGACCGCACGTCCGGCGCGGTCCTGTCCGGCGATCCGTCCACGCCAACCGAGGCGACGGAGCTCTGGACCTTCGCCCGGCAGACGGGCGGTCCATGGAAGCTGTCGGCGATCCAGGAGACCTGACAGTCACCGCGTTGCAAAGCTGTAATCAAACAATGGTTTCCGCGGCGTTCGGAAGCATTGCGGGAAAGCTGGCGCGTCCGTAAGTTCCGCGGATTCTTGAACCGCGCTCGATCGCGGGGACATTTCATCTGGAGCTAGCCGTGAACCGCGCCCTTATTCTCGCCCTCGGAACGGCCTTGTGCGCCCTTCCGGTCGCCCTGACCGGCCCGGCTGCCGCTCAGCCGAAAACCGCCGCGCCCTACAAGGCGCCGCGCGACACCGCCGGACACCCGGACCTCTCGGGCTTCTGGTCCAACGCCACCCTCACCCCCGAACAGCGGCCCGCCAAGCTTGGCGACCGCGCCGTCTACACCCCCGCCGAAGTGGCCAAGCTGGAAGGCCAGGTCGCCAAGGAAGTCGAGGAAGGCAACAAGCCCACCGACCCGAACTCCGGCGC
>Ga0070659_100000954_pt1 | contig 21269 bp, 20 predicted proteins | sample KBSC23metaG_FD_64666 | JGI IMG/M metagenome (GOLD analysis project Ga0070659, IMG submission 64666) | Corn rhizosphere microbial communities from Kellogg Biological Station, Michigan, USA - KBS C2-3 metaG | ecosystem: Host-associated > Plants > Roots > Rhizosphere > Soil ... | reverse complement strand
ACGCGGCTGGCGCCGACGCCGACGAACATCTCGACGAAGTCCGAGCCGGAGATCGAGAAGAACGGCACCCCGGCCTCGCCGGCGACGGCACGGGCGAGCAGCGTCTTCCCGGTCCCTGGCGGTCCATATAAGAGGACGCCCTTGGGGATGCGGGCGCCGAGCGCCTGGAATTTCTTCGGGTTCTCGAGGAATTCCTTGATCTCCTCAAGCTCTTGCACCGCCTCATCAACACCGGCGACGTCGCGGAAGGTGATTTTCGGCGCGTCGACCGACATCCGCTTCGCTTTCGATTTGCCGAAGTTCATCACCCGGCTGCCGCCGCCTTGCATCTGGTTCATCAGGAAGATCCAGAAGCCAAAGAAGAGGATGAAGGGCAGGATCAGCGTCAGCAGCGAGAGCAGCCCGGAACTGCCAGAGCCGTGGACGTCGGTTTCGACGTTGTTTTCGTCGAGCAGATTGACCAGCTGCCGTTCGCCGTCGGGCGGGTAGCCGGTCGAGAAGCTTTCTTCGTTCTTCAGCTTGACGTCGAGCGTGTTGTCCTTGGTGTTGACGTCAACTTCTTCGACTTCGCCTTTGACAATCAGGCCTGCCTTCTGGTTGATCAGTTCGTTGTAGTGGTGGGTCTCACCGCTGCCACCACTACTGATCACCCGCTGGGCGATGAACGCCAGGATGACGACCAGCAGGATCGGAAACGCCGCGCTTTTGAAAAACCGCCTCACGGTCAGAAATCAGCGTACCAGGGCGGTTTCAGCGGTCTAGTCGGCGAGAGCGGCGACGAAATCCAGGTTTCGGTACTTCTGGGCATGGTCAAGGCCGTAGCCGATCGCGAAACGGTTGGGGATCTCGAAGCCGACGTAGCGCGGCGAGAGGTCTACCCGCAGCCGCTCCGGCTTGGTCAGCAGCGCGCAGGCGTGCAGGGAAGCGGGATTGCGGGCGTTGAGGTTGCGCATCAGGTACTGCAAGGTGAGGCCGGAGTCGATGATGTCCTCGACGATCAGCACGTCGCGGCCCTCGATCGGTGCATCGAGGTCCTTGAGGATGCGGACGACGCCGGAGGAGTCGGTTTGGGAGCCGTAGCTGGAGACCGCCATGAAATCGATCTCGCAGGGCACGTCGATGTGGCGCATCAGGTCGGCGAGGAAGAGGACGGCGCCCTTCAGCACGCCGACCAGGATCAGCTCCCGCCCCGCGTAGTCGCGGCTGATATCCGCCCCCAGCTCGGCGATGCGCCGCTGCAGGTCGTCTCTGGCGACGAGGGTCTCGCCGATCGCCGGGTCGCTCACCGCGCGCAGTCTAGATACATAGGACCGCTCATTGACGGGCCGATTTCACTCCATATAGGGGTATCTCCGGCCCATCAACCTTGTTGGGCGCGGAGGATGCCGCGGGTGGTGACGGCGCGGACGGCGCTGCCGAGGTCGAGCTGGGCGCCGGAGGGACGAAGGGCAGCGACCTGATCGGCGAAGCGGGCGGCGCCGGCGAGGGGGCGGCCGGCGGCCTCGTCGGCGAGGCGCTGAAGGACGAGGCGGCGCAGGGCGGGGTGAAGGGCGGCGAAGCGCTTATGGGCGATCGTCCCCGGCTCGGCCCCATCACCACCCGCGAGCTCAGCGTCGACGAGGGAGTCGAGCAGCTCGGCCTCCTCGCGTAGCAGCGCTGCCGTGCGCAGGACGTTCTGCCGCGCCGCCGGGTGGATCTTCGCCAGCTCCGGGATCAACTCCCGGCGCAGGAGGTTGCGCTTGTAGGCGGCCTCCTCGTTGGTGGCGTCGTCGCGCCAGGCCAAGCCGCGCTCCTCGCAGTAGGCGGTCGTCTCCTCGCGGGTGGTGCCGAGCAGCGGCCGCACCAGGCGCCCGTCCTGCGGCCGCATCCCCAGCAGCGCCCGCCGGCTCGGTGAGGACGCAAGCCGGTAGAGAATCGTCTCGACTTGGTCGTCGGCGGTGTGGCCGGTGACGATCGCCGCCTCGCCCCTACCTTCCGCCTCCCGCGTCTCCGCCAAATGCGCCGCCGCCGCGTAGCGCGCCTCGCGTGCCCAAGCCTGCAGGTTGCCCGCCCCTTCCGGCCGCCGCGGCCGCTCCACCTCCAGTGCCACCCCCAACTGCTCGCACAACTCGCGACAGTGGCGCTCGTCCGCGTCGGCCTCCTCGCGCAACCCGTAGTTGACGTGGAGCGCGGTCACCGCCTCTGCCCCCCGCGCCCGCACCGCGAGGTCGAGCATGCAGACCGAGTCCCGCCCGCCCGAGAGCATCGCCACCAGCGGCGCCGGCGACCCGATCAGCCCGCCTCCTTCGACCCGCCGCAGCAGCTCCTCGCCGATCATGCGGCACGGACGACGAAGAGGTCGGTGGGGACCGGAAACCCCTTCAGGCTGACCTGGCCGATCCCCTCCATCTGCAGCCGCTCACTCCCCTCGATCGTCTCGGCCACAGTGTCAGTGACCAACACCTCCCCGGCCAGCGCCCGGTTGACGATCCGGTGGGCGAGGTTGACCTGGCTGCCGAAGTAGTCACCGTCGCGGTAGACGGCGTCGCCGCAGTGGATTCCGACTCGCGGCTGCGGGCGCTGCGAGAAGCGGGCGAGGAAAGTGACCGCCCATTCGGTCAGCGCGGCGGCGTCGGGCGAGACGATCATCACCTCGTCGCCGATCGTCTTCACGATCGTCGCTTCGCGCGGCAGCGTCTCTTCGACCGTGGCGACGAACCGCTCGATCACGTCGAGCGCCTCAATGTCCCCCTCCTCCTCGGTGTAGCGGGTGAAGCCGGTGAGGTCGATGAAGCAGAGGGTGACCCGGACGTGGCCGAGCTGCATTTCGGTCGTGTCCATGGTCGAGTCGCTCTCCATGTGGCCGACGACGTCCTGCTCGACGAAGTAGCGCAGGTAGCGCTGGTGCAGGTACTCGGTCAACGGCGTCGCCAGCGGCAGGATGTCGGCCGCCAACTCCCCCATCTCCTCCGCCATTTCCAACTCTGGCACGGCGTCGCGGATCAGCGGTTCGTGCACGTAGAGGTGGAAGAGGCGGACCTCGGCGTCGGCGATCCGCCGCATCGACTGCGCGTAGACACGCACCAGCTGCAGGAAGGCGACAAGCGGGAAGCCGGCAGCGAGGACACGGGCGCAGTGACGCAGCGCGGCGGCGTCCTCCTCGGTCAGCTCGCGGCGGCGTTCGGTAGGCGTGCCGAGGATGACGAGGATGCGTTCGATCAGCTCCGGCTCGAGGCCGGTTTCCTTTGCCACCGCCTCGACCGTGTATCCGCTCTCCGATTCGGAGAAGAGCTCTTCGGTGAAGGCGAAGGCGAGCCGCCCCTCGCGGCCGGCGTTTTTCAGGTCCTCCAATGAGTAACCCCGCTCGCGCATCCGCGCCACCACTCGCGCCTGCGCCGCCGCCACAGCCGTCCACCGCCCCCGCCGCACCGGCACGATCTTTTCCTCGGCCCACCGTTTCAGCGTCCGGCTAGGCACCCCCGACCGCCGCGACGCCTCACTAAGCGAAATCCGCTCATCCGCCATACGGCGAGGCTAGCCACCCGTCCAGCTATAAGAAAGCCACCCGGGCCGTCCCGCCGATGCGTGTTTGAAGGGGAGCCGGTCGTCTCCCGCGGGAATGTTCGCGAAGCGGCGACACGCAATCTGGTTCTTTGCCCGCCATAGGCGGGCAGCATGTTCGGGAGCTGCCCCGATAGGGGGCGCGACAAATTCACGCGGGAGATGACCGGCTCCCCTGCCAGCAAACAAAGAGCGGGGCGACCCGGAGGCCGCCCCGCTGCTCTTTGGGGGGATGTGTCGGACCGCGTCCAGGGGGCTACGCGGGGATCTCCGACCCCTCGTGCAGTTGGAGGACAGCCTCACCCTCCTCGCCGGTGCGGATGCGAATCGCCTCTTCAACCGGCAGCACGAAGATCTTGCCGTCGCCGACCTCGCCCGTCCGGGCATGCTTGAGGATCGTCTCGACGACCACGTCTTTGTCTTTGTCCTCGACCACGACCTCCAGCTTCAGCTTCGGTCGCACGTTGACGGTAAGGGTCGAGCCGCGGTATTTCTCGACAATGCCCTTCTGGCGTCCCGACCCCTTAGCCTCGATGATCGACAGGGACGGGAACCCCTTGTCGAGCAGCTCGGCCCTGATCGGCTCGAACGCCTCGTGGCGGAGATACGCCTCAACCCTTTTCATGGATCCAAGCTATGGACGGGGCGGCGAAGGGTCTTTAGACGGGTGGAGCAAATTCGCCGGGGGCTGTTTCTCCCCGATGTCGGCGGGTCGCCAGGACGACTAGGGTCAGCGCGTGAGTCCGGCGCGCCTACGGCCAACCGCCCCCAACGCGACCGACGCGATCCTCGTCGGTGACCCCGGTCGTGCCCTGATGCTGGCCCAGGAGCTGCTGCAGCAGCCGAAGATGAGCAACCACGCCCGGGGGCTGTGGGGTTACACGGGGAAAACCAAGCTGGGCAAGGAGCTGACGGTGCAGTCGACCGGAATGGGCGGCCCGAGTGCCAGCGTCGTCCTCCGCGATCTTGCCGAGCTGGGCGTGCGGCGCGCGGTCCGAATCGGCACCTGCGCCTCATTGAAGGATTTCGAGCTGGGCGACCTGGTGGTCGTCACCGACGCCTTCCCCGAACCCGGTGGTTCCTTTCGGACGGCTGACGACCGAAAGGAACCACGGCAGCCGGCGCTCGATGCGGATGCGGTGCTGACCCACCAGCTCCTCGACGTGCTCGGCAAACAGGCCCGCGGCGTTGTCAGCGTCAGCCTCGACGTCCTCCACCAGCCCGAGCATGAAGCTCACCCAGCGGCCGAGGTGGCGGACATGCAGACGGCAGCCCTTTTCGCCACCGGCGCCGAGTTCGAAGTCGCGGTAGCTGCGCTGCTAATCGTCTCCCAGACGAAGGACGGGCGGCATATCTCCGATCAGGAACTCGAAGCAGCAGCGAAACGTGCCGGAAACGCCGCTGCAGCCGTACTCTAACCCTCAGGTTGAGGGTTAGATTCCGTTTTTTTCTTCGTCTTTTTGGCGCTTTCGCGCCGCAGCGCTCCCAACTCGCGACTGAGGTCGTCGATCGCCTCCTCGACGTCCTCCAGCCGCTGCGAGAACGAGCGCAGGCGCCGCTCCAGCCGTTCCACGTCGGTCGCCGAGGGCAGGTTGAGGGCGCTCATCGCCGCCTGCTGAGCCTCCAGCGCCTTCTCGCGCGCGCCTAGAGCCGCGGTAATCGCGTTGTGCAAAGTCGGGTTGTCAATTAGGGCCTGCGCCAGCTCCGCCAGGGCCTGCTCGGAGCGGGCTCGCAGCCCATCCTGCTCGTAATCCTCAGTGGTCACGCCGGTCGCCTTTCCGCCTCGCGTTGACGGCAGCTTAACGAGCGCATCCGGCTCGACTGAAAATCTCCGGTTACAAGCATGTTGCAGAGGTTGATTAAGGACTTGTTGACCGCGCCGCCTTTCGTTGCGGACGCCCGTACTAGTGGGTAGCTTGAAGATCGCTATTGCCCGGGGCGGGGAGACCGAGCGCGGGCAGGGACGCTTTGGCATGAGAACTAAGTTCGCACTGATCATCGCCTTCGCCAGCTTTCTGGCGATCACCGCCGTGGGCACTGCCCTGGCCGGCGCCGATCCCCTGGGCGCCACCGAATCGCTCGGCACCACGACGACTGCGTTCCCCTCGCTAACCGCTCCGGCCTGCTCCAACGGCCTCGACGACGATGGTGACGGTCTGATCGACATGCAGGACCCCGACTGCGAATCGCCGGAAGATACGAGTGAGGCGCCAAGCCCCACGAGCCCAGCCGAAGCGACCGAAGGCGAAAGCGTTCCCGTCCCGACTTCCCCCACTCCCAGCGGCGGCTCCGGCAGCGAAAACTCCGGCGGCGTCAAAGAAGGAACCAGCATCATCGGCGGCTCCCCGAGCAAGGGCGGCGTCACCCGCAACGACGAACTCGCCAGCCCCGGCAGCGGCAGCCGCTCCGGCGGCGTCACCGCACCGAGCGCCAACGGCGGCGGCACTCAACCTCTACCTAAGGGTTCAAACGGTGGCTCACAGTTCACCGAAGGCGGCGCCCCCACCGCCGCCAACCCGACGACGACGATCGCCCCCTTCGGCCCGGCCCCGATCGGCGTCCCCAACTTCGTCATCGACTCCTTCGAAATCCCCCCCTTCCTGCTGCCGATCTACCAGGCCTGCGGCACCGAATACGGGATTCCCTGGGAGGTGCTCGCCTCGATCAACAAAATCGAGACCGGCTTCGGCACCAACCTCAACGTCTCCAGCGCCGGCGCTGTCGGTTGGATGCAGTTCCTGCCAGCGAGCTGGGAACAGTTCGGCCTCGACGCCAACGGCGACGGCAAGAAAGACCCCTACAACCCGGTCGATGCGATCTGCGCCGCAGCCCACTACCTCAAGCTCGCCGGCGGCGACCACGACCTCTACAAGGCGATCTTCGCCTACAACCACGCCGACTGGTACGTGCAGGAGGTGCTGCTCTACGCCCGTGCCTACGGCCGCCTCCCCTCCGACCTGGTCGGCTCGCTGACCGGCCTCACCGAGGGCGCCCACTTCCCGATCGCCGCCAACGCCCGCTACGCCGACGACATCGCCGCCCGCGCCGCGATCAAGAATGGCGAAACGAGCGAATACGGCAACGCGGCCGAAGTCATCTCCTCCTCTCCCACCCCACGCGGGATCAACATCTTCAGCAAGCAGGGGGCGCCGGTGGTCGCCGTCAACGACGGCGTGGTCCGCAAGATGGGCCACTCCGCCAAGCTCGGCAACTTCGTCGTCCTCGAAGACACCTACGGCAACCGCTACACCTACGCCGAGCTCGGCAACCTGGTCCGTGACCATCGGGTGGTGGTGACGCCAACTGGCACCCAGAAGCGAGTCCCGGTCGAAAGCCAGAACCTGCGGCCGCGGCTGCGGGCCTACCCCGGCCGCAGTGAGAGCGAGGGCGGCAAGGCCGAAGCGCAGAAGCTGCAAGCCGCAATCGCCGCCAGCGGCGACGGCTCGTTGCGGGTTGGCTCAAAAGTGATCGCCGGCACGATGCTGGCCCGGGTCGCCCCCGGCGCCGAAGGCATCGACCCCCACATCAACTTCTCGATCCGCCCGGCCGGCAAGGGCGCGCCACGGATCGACCCGAAACCGATCCTTGACGGCTGGAAGCTGCTGGAAGCGACCGCGATCTACCGCGCCAAGGGCAAGAGCCCGTTCGCGAAACTGAGCGGCGCCGGCGTCCTCCTGCTCTCAAAGGAAGCGCTACAGAAACGGGTCCTGGACGACAAAGGCCTCGACATCTACAGCTGCGGGCGCGAAGACATCGCCAGCGGCAAAATTGACCGCCGCGTCCTCGCCGTGCTCGAGTACTTGCGCTCGAAAGGCTTCACCCTGACGATCACCTCGCTGGAGTGCGGTCACAGCCTGATGACCTCATCCGGCAACGTCTCCGAGCACAGCACCGGCGACGCGGTCGACATCGCCGTAATCAATGGGGTGCCGGTCACTGGGCACCAGGGCCCGGGCACCCTGGTCGACGAACTGATCCGCGACGTTCTGCAGCTGCAGGGGACGATGCACCCGCACCAGGTGATCTCGCTGGAGGACCTGCCCGGCGAAACCAGCTTTGCCCTGCCCGACCACTACAACCACGTCCACATCGGCTACCACCCGCTCGAAGGTGGTGCCGAGAAGTTCAGCGCCCTGCTGAAACCGGACCAGTGGCAGCGGCTGATCAACCGCCTCGGTGAAATCGAAAACCCGAACGTGCCGGTCCACCCTTCGAAGTACGCGGAACCGGACAACACCAACGGCGGCCTCGCCGCCGGCGCTGGCGACTGATTCGCGTCCCGCGACCTGAGCGGCGAGAATCGATCCCCTGACCCAGCTATTCGGATTCGTGCAGTTCGACTTCGCCGGCCCGCTGCCCCTGGCGGACGGCCGCTACCTGGTGCGCACGGGAGACACCGGTGAGGAGGAGAGCGTCCTCGTCATCCAGAAGCTTGGCGCTCCGGCGGCACGTGGACGGCGGCGGCGGCGCGGGCGCGGCGGCGCGGCGGAGACCGAGCCGGCAACCCTGACCCTGACCCGCGCCACCACGATCCGCGCCTTTGCCCCCTTCGCTGACGATGCGTCGGCGGCGCGCTGGCTGGATGAGGCCTGCGAGGCCGAGGACACCGTCACGGTGCTCATCGAGGAAGGAATCGCACCGCTGAACCGGGCCCTGCACGCGCAGGCGGTTGCCGCAGCTGACCCGCGCGCTCGGATCGATCTCTCCCCCGCCGCGGCGGAGCGGGTACTGATCGGCTATGGCAGCGGCGAGGAGACTGCCGACGGCCGCTTCCGCGACGGCCGCCAAGTCGACGCCGAGCCGCGCACGGCGCCGGGACGACGGCAACGCGAGGAGGAACTGCGACCACAGGAACGTGTCGCCGCTGTCCTCCGCGGCCGCGAGCGGCTCGATGCCTGCGAGACCCTGCTACTACGGGCGCGCACCGACCTCGACGCCGGCCGCGTGCGCGAGGCGGCCCTGCAGTTGCGGGTCGGACTGGAGGCCCTGCTGGCCGAGCTCAAGGGCGCAATCGCAGATCCGGGCCACGAGAAGGACATGGCGACACTGCAGGAGCGTCGCGTCGAGGTTGGCAACGCCGCCAACGCCGCCCTACAGGGTGAACTGAGCAAAGAGCAGCGACGGCAGGTGGAAGAGCTGCTGGGAATCAGCGAACGCGTCCTCCGCCGCCGCCGCGTGCTCAGGGGTTAGGTTCTTTGAGGTCTCCTTATTTTTCTGCTTCCTGCTTCGTGAAGACCAAATTTGGTTCTGTGATCCAATATTCACCCGAAAAGAAGACAGTCGGGGGGCAAAGGAACGAGCCGGCTATCTTGGTGAATTCGGCTTCGACGAAGTCCAATTCCGCGTCTTCCGTAGTTTCGTCCGATTCAAAAATCCCGACTTCGTCTTCGGTTCCGCTGCCATAGCTGCAGGTGACACCGAGATCTTCAACTGTCACGTTGTCGTTACTGAACACCCAAGTGCCATCTGTGGTGGGGCCAATGTAGTCGACTGCAAATTTTCCTTTTTCGAGGATCGTCACCGTGTGCGTGCAGCCGGTGAACGTCTCCGTTTCGTTGGTACCTTCAACTGGTACTCCTTTGCCTCCACCGGCGTTCGTCGTCAGTCCTTCGAGCGTCGAGCCCGTACATGTGTCGAGGATTTCGTGTACGTCTTTGATTACCAATGAGGTTTTGGCTCGAAGGGTTGCTTTAATTTTGGTTGTTGCACCGAACACTTCGGTTTTCGGACATGGCTGTTTAAATTTTTTGCACAGCACGGTCGCCGAAGCCGAGCCGCTGCCGAGCAACGCCGTCAAGGCCACCGCCGCCACAGCGGCAAGACCAAGGATCTTCAGGTGTTTCATTTGACTCCCCCTTTGCTCCTCACCCCAGACACCAGACTGCGCGGGAGCAGCGTTGGTTTCGAAAACCGTCAGAGTTTACTTAAGAATCTCTGAGTTTTCAAGAGGAGTTTGAGCCGCGCCTCTAGAAGGAGAGGCGACGGACGACAACCTCGTCCAACAGCGACTCGGCGATGTGATGCGCTTCCTCCAGCGCGATCCCCTCGATCGAGGGGATGCCGATCACGGTCAGACCAGCCGCGCGGGCGGCGGCCACCCCCGTCGGCGAGTCCTCCAGAGCGACGACCGCGGGACCCGGCTCCACGCCGAGCCGCCGGCAGGCCTCCAGATACGGGTCGGGGGCGGGCTTTGGCGCCGCTACCTCATGGGCGCTGATGACGACGTCGAAATGCTCGTGGAAACCGGCAAGTTCGATCGAACGGCGGACGAAGCGCAGCGGCGAGTTGGAGACGAGGCCGATTGGCGTTCCCCGCTTGCGCAGGCGCTCGAGCAGCTCACGGGCGCCGATCATCTCCTCCACCCCGTGCTCCAACTCGGCGACAACCAGCTCATTCAGCTCCTCGATCAGCTCCGCCGCCCGCCCCGGCTCGCCCAGCCGCCGTTCGAGGATGCCACCGGCGATCTCGGCCGAGGTCCCGACCAGCTCGCGCTTGTCGACGGGGGTGAACTCTGTCCCGCGCAGTTCGAAGAGGTCTTGCTCGGCCCGGGTCCAGACCGACTCGGTGTCGAGGAGGAGGCCGTCGTTGTCAAAGACGACGGCAGTGGGCAGCGAGGGTGGCATCGCGCGTGAGGATATGGTCTCGCCATGGCTTTTCACATCGAAGTCAGCTCGGGGATGCGCCACGCGCGGTCGTTCAACCTCACCGCCGAGGAGCTGCGTTTGACCGTGCTCGAACCGTGGCTGTCAGGACAGCCGGTTGCCCTCGGCGACCGGCGCTGGGAGCCGCGGGAGACCGAGCTGCGAATCCTCGATGGGCCGGAGCTGAGCAACCCGGAGCTCTCCTTCGGCCAAGGCTGGGCCAACGCCGAGCGGGCCTCCCAGGAGGTGACCAGAGACGTCCTCGACGCGGCGCAGGAAGCGCGGGGCAAGAAGGCTGGCCCGGCGGCGCTGGTGATCGAAGCCGACTCGGCGGTGCAGACGGTGGCCGATCTGGCCACGCGCTACCAGGCCCGTAGCGTCGACCTCGAGAGCCTGGCCGGAAAGACCGACGGCCGCGACCCGAAGGTCGCGGCCGTGATCGTGGTCATCCAGCGATAGGGCGAGTGGAGTTCAGCCGGCGGCCGGTGCGGCGGCACCAGCGAAGTCGATCGCGACCCCGCGCGGGATCACCACCACGGGGTAATTGGCGGCCTCAACCGCGTAGTCGCTTTTGGCGCTGAGGACGACCCGACCCTGCGGTGCCTCCGGACGCGAGCCGACGACGAGGATGTCGATCGACCCGGAGCCGTAGTCAGCAACCTCGGCGCCAAGCGCCCGGGCGAGGCTGGCCGCGGTCTCGCGCGCGCTCGGGTCACCCTCGTCGATCACGCCGACGGTGTTGACGCTGACGACCGGGTTGGCTTGCAGTCCGGCCGGGGCGACGGCGATCGCCGAGGGGCCACCGAGGAGCAGTTTGTGGGCGGAGATGCCCGGCTTGACCAGGCCGGCGGCGGTCCGGTATTCGGAGCCGAAAGCGATCACGTCGGCCTGCTCCTTCTCGGCCAGCTCGGTGAGGCCGACGCTGGTGGCGGGGTTGACGACGACGTGCTTCGGCATGTCGGGCGTTCCAACCGAGGCGGCGCCGCGGGCGAGCAGCTCTTCGGCCTGCTGCTGCTCGAGCGATTCGCCGAAGGAATGGCGAACGTAGGCGAGCGACAGCTCACCACCGGAGTAGGCGAGGAGCCGGCCCAGCGCCAGGGCGTCGCGGTCGTTGTCGGTGTCGTCGTAGGAAACGATGATCTTCAGTGCCATGGGAATGCCTCCAGGAGAAGTTGCGTTAGGAGCGGTAGAACCAGGTTGGCATCGAGGGCTTATTAGCGCAACTGGAATTACCTATGAGTAAAATCAGTTTTACTTATGCTAAGTACGAACCGCCTCCGAGTTCTCCGCGAAGTGATCGCGCACGGCTCCTTCTCCGGGGCCGCCGACGCTCTTTCCTACTCGCAGTCCGCCGTCTCCCAGGCAATTGCGACCCTTGAGGGCGAAGCCGGCACCTCCCTGATTGAGCGAACCCGCTCCGGCGCCCGCCCGACCGCCGCCGGCGCCGCCCTAGCCAGCCACGCTAACGGCATCCTCGCCCAGATCGAGGCGGCCGAAAGCGAGGTCGCCGCGATCGTCTCCGGCCGCGGCGGTCATCTCCGGGTCGCCTCCTTCCCCACCGCCGGGGCGACTCTGATGCCGGGTGCGGTAACCGCCTTCCGCGCCTCCCATCCCGGCGTCGAGCTGACCCTCGCTGAGGGCGAGCCGGAGGAGATCGCGCCGCGCCTGCGGGCGGGCGAGTTCGACCTTGCCCTTCTCTTCGAGTTTCCCGGCTCCGGCGAGCGACTCGGCGCCGGCATGCGCCGCTTCGACCTGCTCCACGACCCCCTCCACCTCGCCCTCCCCCACAATCACCGCCTCGCCGGCCGCAGCCGTCTGCGGCTCGAGGACTTGGCTGAGGACTCGTGGGTGCAGACCTCGGCCGCCAGCCCCTGCGCCAGGCACGTCGTCCGCTCCTGCCACCAAGCCGGCTTCGACCCCCGCGTCTCCTTCGAAAGCGACGACTACCAGACCGTCCAGGGCCTGGTCGCGGCCGGGGTAGGCGTCGCCCTGATCCCACAGTTGGCCCTCTCGACGATGCGCTCGGACATCCTCGTCAGGCCACTCGACCCGCAGCCGCCGCTGCGCAAGGTCTTCGCCGCCACCCCCCGCAGCGCCGCCGCCACTCCGGCAGTGGCGACGATGCTCGATGTCCTCCGCGAGGCGAGCCGGCGGGCAGCCGAGGGCAGCGCACCCTAGGGCCTCCTAACCCAAAAACGAAACCGCCCCCACAGGGGTGGGGGGCGGTTTCGTATTGGAACCTTAGCCGACCTGGCTAGGCCGTACCACCGGCTGGCGCCGGCTGGGCCGGCGGCTGCTGCGCCGGGACACCGTCCGGGTACCCCAGGGACGGCACGTCCGACGGGTACACCTCGTGCCCGTGGACCGCGATGTCGCCGGTCTCCATTTCCTCCTCGGTCATCCGCAGAGGCACGAAGAGGCCGACCAGCTTGAGCAGGATGTAGGTCCCGATCGCGGAGAACACGATCACCCAGAGGGCGGTGTACGCCTGGACCCCGAGCAGGTGGAAGCCACCACCGGAGATCAGGCCTTCGTGTTCGCCGGCCATCAGCTTGTTGGCGAAGATGCCGACAAGCAGGCCTCCGGCCGCCCCGGCGAAGCCGTGGGTGTAAACGACCCCGAGGGTGTCGTCGACGTTGCGGAATGGAGCCGTCCGGCTCAGGTAGTTGAGCGCCAGGTAGACGATCGCCGAAGCGACGACGCCGATGATGATTGCGCCCCAGCCGTTGACGAAACCGGCGCCGGGGGTGATCGCGACGAGGCCGACGATCATGCCGTTGACGCTGCCGATCAGGCTCGGCTTGCGGCCGGTCATGTAGTCGAGGGCGACCCAGACGAGGAAGGCGACCGCGGTGCAGAGGTTGGTGTTAAGCACCGAAGCGGAAGCGAATTCTCCGGCGCTGTACCAGTCACCGCCGTTGAACCCGTTCCAGCCCATCCAGAGCAGACCGGCACCGACGGCGACCATCGCCAGGTTGTTCGGTGCGTCGACCTCGCGGTCGCGTTGCAGGCGGGGTCCGATTACCGCCGCGGCGATGAATCCGGAGACGCCGGCGGCGAGGTGGATCACGTAGCCACCGGAGTAGTCGACCGCGCCCTGCTGGGCGAAGAAGCCGCCGCCCCAGATCAGGAAGGCGTTGATCGTGTAGATCAGCAGGGTCCAGAGCGCGACGAAAGGAATCCACGCTTTGAAGTTGATCCGCCCCAGAACCGAGCCCAGCATCAGGATCGGCGTGATCGCCGCGAAGACGATCTGGAAGTACGCGAGCGTCGATTGCGGGAAGAGGAATTCTTCTTCCGGCAGCTCGGGTATGTGCGCTTGCTTTAAGAGATCGCCGCTGTTCAGAATTGCTCCTGGCTTACCTAGGAAGTTCCCCAGGAAGCCGGTCTTCTGGCCGAAGAGGTGGATCGGTTCCCCGAACCCCATCTTGAAGCCGACCAGGACCCAGAGGACCAACACGATCGCGAAGGCGACAAACGCCATCATCATCGAGTTCACGGACCAGCGTTTCTGCATGACGCCGCCATAGAGGACGACCAGGCCGGGGACGCTCATCAGCCCAACCAAGGTCGCGGCGGTGAGCTGCCATGAATTGGCGCCTTCGCTCAACCATTCCATTTACAGGTGCTCCCTTTCTCGGTAGATACTTCGCGGACCGCCTAACCCTCCCGCCGCGGGCGCTTCGCCACTACATACGAGTGTCTAAAGATCGGCACCGAATGTTCGCCCTGCTGGCGATGGCGCCCTTCTCCCCCCCCTGATTTAGTTCCCCCATGCCCCTTGAAGGCCACTATGAGCGGCAGACGACGCCGCTCTACAAACTGAGCCCGCGCGAGATCAAGGCCGCATCGCTAGTCCTACTGGTGACCGTCGTCGCGCTACTGGGAGTCGTGATCGCAACCGCTGGCGACAGCAGTCCCCCGACCCCGATGGGCTGCATCAAAGCCACCGTCGCCGGGGTTGTCGGCGCCGAAACGATCAGTGGCTGCGGCGCCGAAGCGGAAGCCAAGTGCGCCCAAGCAGCTCGCTTCGACAGTCCGCGCTCAGAAACGGTCGTCGCCGAGTGCGAAGCGCAGGGCGTGCCGCTGACTGGCGGGACGGGCGACCCGTCTCAGACGCGGCGCAAGGGATAGCGGCGCACTAGCCGAGCGCGGTCAGCAGGGCGTCGAGCTCCGCGTCGACCTCGCCCTCGAGCTTGAGCTCGGCCTCGCGGTCATACGGCGTCTCGCCCTTGGTCACGATCGCCAGGCGACCGCCGTGGGCGAGCGTCAGCTGCGGCAGGCCGGCGACCGGGTAGACCGCCAGCGAGGAGCCGACGCAGAGCATCAGCTCGGCCCCTTCAGCCAACTCGGTCGCCCGTGCCATCGCCTCCTCGGGCAGCAGCTCGCCGAAGAGGACGACGTCGGGTTTGACCGCGCCGCCGCACTCGGCGCAGATCGCCACCCCGCGCGCGTCGAAGAGGTCGTCCATCCGGTCAAGACCGAAGGCGGCGCCGCAGTCCAGGCATGATGAGGTCTCGATCGAGCCGTGCACCTCGATCACGTTCTCCGACCCCGCCGCTCGATGCAGACGGTCGATGTTCTGGGTGATCACACCCTCGATCAGCCCCCGCCGCTCTAGCTCCGCCAGCGCCTCGTGCGCCCGGTTTGGCTCTTTGTCGCCCAGCGATTGGAAGCGCGGCCGGTAGTAGGACCAGAAGCGTTCCGGATGGCGCTCGAAGACGTCGATATGGGCGACCTCCATCGGGTCGACCTTCGCCCACAGCCCCGTCTCCGGCGTGCGGAAGTCCGGAATCCCCGACGGCACCGAAACCCCAGCCCCCGTCAGGGCGACAGCCGACGAAGCCGCTTCGAGCAACTCCGCCAGCCGCTCGATGGTCGATGGGCCGGAAATACGCCTATATGGCGTATTTCCGGCCCATCGACGCGGGATGCCTACTTGCCGCTCCACTTCGGGGTGCGCTTGCCGAGGAAGGCGCTGATGCCCTCTTTGGCGTCCTCGCTGAAGAAGGCGGTGGCGAAGCCCTGCTTCTCGGCCTCGATGCCGGTGTCGAGTTCGCCCCTGTGGGAGACAGTCTTGATCTGCTCGACTGCGAGCGGCGCCTGGCCGGCGAGCTTGCGGCCCCACATCAGCGCCGTCTCAAACAGCTCATGATCGGGGACGACGCGGTTGGCGAGGCCGAGTTCGAGCGCCTCCTCGGAGAGGATCGCGTCGCCGACCAAGTTCAGCTCCAGCGCCTTGGCCGGGCCGACGAGCCTAGGCAGCCGCTGGGTGCCGCCGAAGCCGGGGATGATCCCCAGCTTCACCTCGGGCTGACCGAAGACGGCAGCCTCTGCGGCAATGCGGAAGTCGCAGGCCATTGCCAGCTCGCAGCCGCCGCCGAAGGCGATCGAGTTGACCGCGGCGATCGTGACGACGCCGGCCTGGCCGAGGTCGCGGAAGAGCGCGTGGGCCTTGTTGATCAGCTCCGCCCCACTCGCCTGGTCGAGGGTGGTGAAGGCCTTGATGTCGGCGCCGGCGGAGAAGACCACCGGGACCGAGGAGGCGACCACCATCGCACCGATGTTGGCGCCTTTGACCCGGTTCCAGACCGTCTCCAGATCCTCGATCACCTGCGGCGAGAGCGAGTTCATCGGCAGGTTGGCGAGCCAGGCGATCGCGACGTTGCCGCGCGTCTCCAGCTTCACCGTCTCGGCCTGCTCTCCCTCGTCGGCCTGCGGATAGGGGTAGAAGCCCTGGCCGGTGGAGAGGCCGTGGCGACCCTGGGCGACCAGCCGCTTCAAGAGCACCGGCGGCGTGAAGCGCTCGCCATATTTCTCCTCCAGGTTCTCGATCGTCTCCAGTGCCTTGTCGAGGCCGGTGACGTCGGCTTTCCAGAACGGCGGCAGCAGGCCTTTGCGGGGGTCGAGCCCGGCCCCGGCCATCATCCCGAGGTCGATGTCGCGGACCGAGCAGATCCCCTCCTCGACCAACAGGCAAGCCTCGATCAGGGCGCGGCTGGAGAACATCGCCACCAGCTCCTCGGCGTCGGGCGCGGCGTCGCCGGGGACGTTCTGCTCACCGTCCTTGAAGAAACCCTCGCCGCCGGTCTTGGCGCCGAGCTTGCCTTCGCCGACGAGGCCCTGCAGGCCCTTGTGGACGTAGAAGTGATCGCCGTAGGACTCCTGCATGTGTTCGGCGACGTGGAGGACGGTGTCGAGGCCGAGCAGGTCGGTGAGGAAGAACGGGCCCATCGGCGCCAGCTGGGCGCCGGCGATCGCCTCGTCGATCGCCTTCAGCGAGAGCCCCTGCTCCTCCTGGGCGCGCCAGATCTCCCCCATCGTTGCCATCAGGATGCGGTTGACGACGAAGCCGGGGACCTCGCCGCAGACGATCGGCTGTTTCTTGATCGTCTGCGCGAAGTTGTAGGCGGCGGTGGCGGTCTCCTGCGAGGTGTCTTCGCCGACGATCACCTCGACCAGCGGCATGATCGAAGCCGGGTAGAAGAAGTGGAAGCCGACGACCTTGTCGGCGCGCAGCGTCGTCTCCCCCATCTCGGTGATCGAGAGCGAGGAGGTGTTGGAGGAGAGGATCGCGTGACCGGGGGTGGCGGCGTCGATCTCGCGGAAGACTGCCTGCTTGATCTCCATCTTCTCCGGCACCGCCTCGATCACGAAGTCGACGTCGCCGAACTCCTCATAGGTGGTGGTGCCGATGATGTTCGCCATCACCTCGGCGAGGCGGGCGTCGGCCTGCTCCTGGGTCAGCTTCTCCTTCTTAACGAGGCGGTCGAGCTGGCCCTCGGTGACGCCGCGGGCTTTGTCGAGGGCCGCGTCGACGAACTTCTGGTCAATGTCCTTGACGACGACCGGGATGTCGGCGGCGGCGATCGCCTGCGCGATCTCCCCACCCATGGTGCCGCCGCCGACGACGGCGGCCTTCGAGACGAACATTTGCTGAGGTTCCTCCGGTTTTCGGCTTTGGGATGCGGCGCGAGCCGCGGGAACCGCAGGCTATAGAGAAGCCCGCGGCTCCCGCGCCTCGGTCTCATACCGAGGCTTGCGGCTCCCGCTCCTCGACCTCCTCGCCGGGCTCTTCGGCTTCCTCCTCCGGCTTGAACCGCTGGTAGGCGAAGGCGCCGGCCAGCAGAAGGAGACCCAGGGCGACGAAGGAGAGCGCCCGGGCGAGCTGTTCGAGCTCGGAGAGGTCATAGGTCCAGACCTTGGCGATCGCGACCGCCAGCAGGGCAAGGCCGCCGAGACGGGCTTTCGGCGAGTGCCGCACCATGCCCCAAACGACTGCGCCCAGGCCCGTTGCCGTCCAGAACGCTGAGAGCCAGGACTGACCGATCTGGCGGGCTTCGCCGCTGCCGTTGTCGCCGATCACGTCGATGATCGAAACCGAGCCGAGGTAGACGAACCCACCGGCGCCGATGAAGCCCGCCACCGTCGCGGCCTTCGGCTCGACCTCGCGACCCCAGTGCCAGCAGGCGAGCGCGGCGCCCGCGCAACAGGCGATTGCCACCAGGGAGCTGCCGAGATCCTCGACCCCTTCGGCGATCGCGGACGGTGGCGCCTCGACGACCAACACGTGCAGGATCACGAGACCGAGGAATCCGAACGCTCCGATCAGCAGGCGTTTCGCATCCGAGAGCGCCGGCGCCGGGCTGCGATCTACGCGCGTCGCCATGTAGGCCAGCGCCGCGGCCATCGCCGACCAGGCAGCCACCACAGTGGAGCCATCGAAAGCGCTGGAGATTCCCAAGGTGCTGAGGCCAATCCCGCCTCCGACCAAGAGCGAGCCGATCTCGCGGTGGACCCCGAAGCGGATGGCGGCAGCGCCGAGTAGGAGATGGGCACCGGCAAAGCCGAAGGTCCAAGCATTCAGGGCGACCGCCGAGTCGTTGCCGATGACAAAGCAGCCACTCCAGAACACGAAAAAGCTGCTGAAGAGAAGCAGAAGGCAGGAAGAAACTGGAAGCTTCTCTTCACCACGGGTTCGCATCTCATAGCCAAAGGCTGCAGCGGCGTACAGCACCCAGAACCCGACCAGGACCGCGAGGACGAGCAGAGTGGGCTCGGTGGGATTGGGCTCCCCGTCGAAGGTGATGAATCCGTTGTTAGCGATCCACGCGATCAGCTGAGGCATCGAAACGGCGAAAGCGCCGAGCGCGAGCCAGTTCCAACGCTGCCAGATGAGCACGCCAACGCTCGCGGCGAGCGCCACGGCAACGAAGGCGATCGAGGTGCCGTCGGCTGCCGTGCCGAGGAGAAGTGGCGCTGCCAGCGCCCCCAACATCCCGACTGCAGCGACGATCTTCGAGGACCAGCGCACGGCGAGGGCAAGCCCGATGGCCCCGACCAACCCCGCCGCCTCCAAGCCGAGGACCGGCGAGATCAACTCGTAGGTCTGGGTTGCGACCACCGTGGTCGCATAGAGCCCTGAGATCGCGGCGGCCACCGCGGCGCGAGCGGCGGCAACCTGCCCCTTGCGCTCGTGCAACCAGATGCCGCCGAGGAGCAGTACAAGCGATCCAACTGCGGCCATGATGGCGCGAATCTCCTCGGTAAGCCAGCCATTGTCGACCGTCATCCCCATGAAGAAGATGACGCCGAGGAGGATCGCGAGGCTGCCGATCCATGCAAGCACGCGGCCGCCGAAGAGTTCCTCGAATTCGATCCTCGAGAGGGGGTTAATTGGCGCCGGCGGAGGTGGCTCCGCCTGATCGTTCTCCATCCAGTTCGGTGCTTCTTTGTTCATCAGTCTCTCCTTTTGGTTGCTTATTGACCGATGGTCGATAACCGTAGCAGGCTTGTCAACCACTGGTCAATAAGCGCGCTAGAATGCCCGGTATGGGCGATCCCTCCTACCGACGACTAGACGTGGACGAGCGGCGTCAGCAGTTGCTGGAGCGCGGCGCCGAGCTCTTCACCAGTCACCCCTACGACGAGCTCTCGATGAGCAAGATCGCCGCCGAGGTGGGCATCTCGAAGGGGCTGCTCTATCACTATTTCCCCAGCAAGCAGGCCTTTTTCGAGGAGACCCTGAGCAGCTGGGCGGAGCAATTGCGGGAGCGGACGGAACCGGACCCGGACCTGCCGCCGGTCGAGCAACTGCAGGCCAGCCTCGACGGCTTCCTCTCGATGGTCGAGGAGAACGCGGTCGCCTACCGGAACTTGATGCAGAGCGCGACCGTCCCCGAGATCCGCGGCTTGATCGAAGAGGTGCGGCGGGCGACGGCGGAGCGCATCCTCGGTGGTCTCTATGCGGAGGAGCCGCCGGCGAAAGCGCGGATCGCGGTCAGCGGTTGGCTCTGGTTCATGGACGGGGCCTGCCTCAACTGGATCGAGCACCGCGACGTCGAGCGCGAGGAGATGCGTGACCTCCTGCTCGGCGTCCTGATGGGCGCGCTGATGGCCGCCAACGCGCTGCCAGACGTCACCCCTTCCTAACGCTCGCCTGCGATGTGCGGCCAGCGTCACCCCGGGCGCTTCAAGGACGGGGCGCACCGAGTCGATCAGACTCCCTATGCGAAAGCCAGGGAAGCTCCTCGCCTGTCTCGTCGCGCTGCTGCTGAGCAGCGCCCTCTACAACTCAGCCGTGCCGGCTGAGGCCGCCGTGCCGCAAGCGCAACTGCTGCCCGACGGGCGCGCCGTGGCGCCGCCCTCCGCCCCACCCGCGGTGAAAGCGATGATCGAGGCGGCCAACCGCATCCGCCACCGGCCCTACGTCTGGGGCGGCGGCCACCGCCACTGGAACTCGCGCGGCTACGACTGCTCGGGCTCGGTCAGCTACGTGATGCACGCCGCCGGCCTGCTCGACTGGCCACTCGACTCGACCGGCTTCATGCGTTGGGGCGGCGCCGGAGCAGGCTCCTGGGTCCGCATCTACGCCAACCACGAACACGTCTTCGCGATCATCGCCGGTCTGCGCTGGGACACCTCCTACACCACCGACGGCGACCGCTCGGGCCCCGGCTGGTCCGAACAGATGCGCCCGACCAACGGCTTCCGCCTCCGCCATCCCCTCGGCCTCTTCCACGCAACGCCGCTGGCCGGCTAAGAGCTCCGGCAGATGCTCCACCGCGAAACCGCAAAAGAGGCCGATAATCGGACCCTCTTGCGGTCTCGGTGAAGCTGGAACAGCTTTCGCACCCTGAGCGGTCCCGCTGGTGCGTGTCGGGGGTCCGGTCGTTCTCCGCGGGAACGTCTTGCCGGCGCGGCCCGCCGACAGCAGGGATAACCGCCCTCTGGGCAGGTTTGTACGCGAGTACAAAGGCGCGATTGAGGCGTCCCCATTAGGCTCTGTAGCGCTCTTTCAAGGGACAGAAACTTGCAACCGAACGCGCTCGAAAGATCGGGCGCTCTACGTGGGGGGACACCCGTACCGATGACTCGCATCCGCCAGCACAACGTAAACGCAGCGCAGTGGAGCTCCAACGGAGAGGCTCTCGGCGCAATCGACCTGACCCTGCCGGAGAACAACCCGTTCGGGCAGAACGTCTTCTCCGTCGCCGTGCAGCGCGAAAGGCTGCCGCAGGACGTCTTCGAGAAGCTGCAGACGACGCTCGCAGGCGGCGAGGCGCTCGACCCGAGCCTCGCCGACGCCGTCGCCGAGGCGATGAAGGAATGGGCGCTGGAGAACGGCGCCACCCACTACACCCACATGTTCCAGCCGCTGACCGGCGCGACCGCGGAGAAGCACGACTCCTTCTTCGAGCCCGCCGGTGAAGGCCAGGCACTCGCCGGGTTCTCCGGCAAGGAGTTGATCCAGGGCGAGCCCGACGCCTCCTCCTTCCCCACCGGCGGCGTTCGCGCCACCTTCGAGGCCCGCGGCTACACCGCCTGGGATCCGACCAGCCCCGCCTTCATCCTCGAGAATCCGAACGGGGCGCTGCTCTGCATCCCGACCGCCTTCGCCTCCTGGACCGGCGAGGCGCTCGACGCGAAGATTCCGCTGCTGCGCTCGATGGACGCGCTCAGCCGCTCGGCGATCAAGGCGCTGCGCCTACTCGGTGACGAGGAGAGCCAGCGCGTCTTCACTACCGTCGGCCCCGAGCAGGAGTACTTCCTGATCGACGAGCAGTACTACTTCGAGCGGCCCGACCT
>Ga0070659_100000948_pt1 | contig 21328 bp, 10 predicted proteins | sample KBSC23metaG_FD_64666 | JGI IMG/M metagenome (GOLD analysis project Ga0070659, IMG submission 64666) | Corn rhizosphere microbial communities from Kellogg Biological Station, Michigan, USA - KBS C2-3 metaG | ecosystem: Host-associated > Plants > Roots > Rhizosphere > Soil ... | reverse complement strand
GACCGAGACGCTGGCGCTGACCTGACTATTACCCGAAAGCGCTTGTGAAGCCTAACGCAAAGGTAAGCGGCGGCGGCACGCCGTCCGCTTGGCCGCCGTGTTAGACGGCGGTGCCACCACGCAACGCCTGATGTTGAACGAGGCGACGAAGGCCGTACCGCGAACGCAACGAATGCGTTGAACGTGGTGCTGGCGGCGATGCTCGCCGGAGCGACAGAAACATTCCCGCGAGCCGCGCGCGAAACGGTCGCGGCGGCGCTGGCCGAAGCGGCTCTGATGCTGGTGTGTGCCATCTGCCCCATGTTGCGACGAACTCCTCCTGAAAATGATGACCGCTGCACTGCCGACTAACGCTTGAGTTAAGCGGCGGCGAAGCCGTCCGCCTTGAACGAGATGTTAGGCACGATGCTCGATCTTGGAACGAAATACCAATGCGACAAGCCGGATACCGAGAAGAAAGCCGACAGCCATGACTACTGGCAACAAGGCTTCGACATAGAACGGGACTTGCGAGACGGCTAGACGAGCCAAAACCACCAAGCCTGACGCCAAGCATACGTAGGCGCCTAGATGGAAGAATTGAAGAGGTTGCTGAAAATTGAACGGGTTGAGTTGCCATGAAGGGCGGAGCCACACTTTTGCGGAGTGCGGATTGATGACCTGAAGCCCGAGAACAAAAGCCAAACCGACGACACAGAATAGGAAAATAGCCAGTAATGAACCCCAGCCGATGGTGGGTGACGCCTGAGGGCGAAGAGGCGTGAACAGCGCGCCAAATGCTGACGTGGCAATGATTGTCCACCTGACGACTACCCATGTGCGCATGCTTTTGATGCCTAACGCTGGAGTTAAGCGGCGGCGCAGCCGTCCGCCTTGAACGAGATGTTAGACGGTTGCGACGCAGCTTGCTCGGGCGACAGCGACTGCCACGACGAGCGCACAGCTTGAACAACCGACTACCCCCAAACAACCAGCTCTGAAAGCTGAGGTTTGCGACGACGCCGCGCGAAAAGTTGCTGCGGCGACGGACGACAAGCCAGCGCGAAGCTGGGCGAAACGCATGCAACGAAGAACCACCACGAGCTACCGCCTAACGCTGGAGTTAAGCGGCGGCGTAGCCGTCCGCCTTGAACGAAATGTTAGGGCTCGGGCTACGTTTGTGCGAAACCACCGAGCACCACGACCCGAACACCAAGTGCTATGAGACGGGCAATTGCTGCTGATGCCAACGCCTCGTTGCTGATATGGAGATCGAACGACCTACCATCCCGACTGACGTAGCAGATCACTTCGGAGATTGGCGTACGCTCAATATAGTAGTCGCCTAAGACTAAGCCCGAACCAAAAAGGAACTCTTCAACTTCCGGGACAGGTTCTTGCGATATCGTCATGAAGAGCGGCCTAACGTAAATTCGATTGTTCAACGAAGCCTAACCCCGCAGCCTAACCCCGCCAAGAGGGTATCGGGTATCAGCAGGCTCCTACACAAATCAATGAGTTCCCCTGATCGCGCCGCCTAATCCTGCCGTCTAATCTTGCAGCTTTTCCAGGAGGTAGCGGCGATGCAGCGATCCTCTCACTCGGAGTCGGTGCCGGCAAGTCTGGCTGGGGGCGCGGCGGCGCGGCCGCGTCTGCTCGACGAGATGCGGGCGCGGATGCGCCGGTTGGGCTTGTCCTTGCGCACGGAGGAGGCCTATGTGGGCTGGGTGCGACGCTTCATTCTCGCCAATGGCAAGCGGCATCCACGCGAGATGGGGGCGCCGGAGGTGGAGGCGTTTCTGACCGGGCTGGCGACACGCGGGCGGGTGGCGGCATCGACACAGAATCAGGCGCTGGCCGCACTGTTGTTTCTGTATCGCGAGGTGCTTGCGCAGGAATTGCCGTGGCTGGACAACATTCGCCGCGCGAAAAAGCCGCTGCGCCTGCCGACGGTGCTGACGCGCGATGAGGTCGTCGCGGTGCTGGCGCAGATGAGCGGCGTGACCTGGCTAATGGCCGGCCTGTTGTATGGCGCGGGGTTGCGGCTGATGGAATGCGCGCGTCTGCGCGTGCAGGATGTGGATTTCGCGCGGCGCGAGATCACGGTGCGGCAGGGCAAGGGCGGCAAGGATCGGCGCACGATGCTGCCGGCGCTGGTGGCCGATGCGCTGCAGGGCCAGCTGGCCGAGACGCGGCGGCTGCACGAGCGCGACCTGGCTGCCGGCTTTGGCGCGGTGTGGCTGCCGCACGCGCTGGATCGCAAGTACCCGAACGCGGCGCGGGAGTGGGCGTGGCAGTACGTGTTTCCGGCCAGCATGCGCAGCGTCGACCCGCGCAGCGGCGTGGTGCGCCGGCATCATCTGGACGAGACCGTGCTGCAGCGCGCGGTGAAGGCGGCGGTGCGCCGCGCCGGCATCGCCAAGCCGGCCACCTGCCACACCTTGCGTCATTCGTTCGCTACGCATCTGCTGGAAGCCGGGCAGGACATCCGCACCGTGCAGGAACTGCTGGGGCACAAGGATGTCGCGACCACCCAGATATACACGCACGTGCTCAATCGTGGCGGCCACGGGGTGTTGAGCCCGCTGGATCGGTGAGGGATGGCTCGATGGGTCTTGCAGGGCACTTCGACTTCCTCGCTCCTCAGAGCCACGGCCATCCATGGCCGTTCCCCGCGTGCGCTCGCTGACGCGAGCTACGCTCAGTGGGAACGGGCTATCAGTGAGAACGGGCCGTCGGATATTACGATGCTCGCGGCCAGTTCAGCTTCACGCTGTGCTCCGCCCCGTCGTCGACCAGCGGAATCAGGCCATCGGCCTGTACCTGGCCGTCCAGCCACACGGCGGGCGCGGTGCCGGCATCGCTTTGCCGCAGCTCGATCCGGTACTGCGTGTCGCGGTGGCGATAGTCCATCGAGAAGCCCTCCCACTCGGCGGGCAGCACCGGCTCGAAGCGCAGCTTGCCGGCTTCCAGGTGCAGGCCCAGCAGTGATTCCACCATCAGCCGGTACATCCAGCCGGCCGAGCCGGTGTACCAGCTCCAGCCGCCGCGGCCGACGTGCGGGGCGACCGCGTAGACGTCGGCGCTGACCACGTAGGGCTCGACCTTGTAGACGTCCATTTGCCCGGCGTCGAGGCTGTGGTTGACCGGATTGATCATGCGCAGCAGCTCCCACGCGCGGGCGTTGTCGCCCAGCTCGGCAAACGCCATCGTGGCCCAGATCGCGGCATGCGTGTACTGGCCGCCGTTCTCGCGCACGCCAGGCACGTAGCCCTTGATGTAGCCGGGATCCATCGGTGCCTTGTCGAACGGCGGGTCGAGCAACTGCACCAGGCCGGCGTCGCGGCGCACCAGGTGCTGGTCGAGCGAATCCATCGCCTGCTGCCGGCGATCCGCCGGAGCCATGCCGGAGAGCACCGACCAGCTCTGCGCGATCGAGTCGATGCGGCATTCGTCGTTGCCGGCGGCGCCGAGCGGGGTACCGTCGTCGAACCAGGCGCGGCGATACCAGGCGCCGTCCCAGGCGTGCTGTTCGAGTGCGTCGCGCAGCTTGGCGACTTCCTCCTCACAGCGCCGCGCGAACGGCGCGTCGACGTGCAGTCGCGCCACCTCGGCGAAACGTTGCAGCACCTCGCAGGAGAAGAAGCCCAGCCACACGCTTTCGCCGCGGCCGGCTTCGCCGACGCGGTTCATGCCGTCGTTCCAGTCGCCGCCGCCGATCAGCGGCAGGCCACGCTCGCCGCGCAACGCGATGCTGCGCTCGATCGCGCGCACGCAATGCTTGTACAACGACTCGAACAGGCCCGAGGGTTGCGGCAGGTCGTAGTACGACTCCTCGCCGGGATGCAGCGGGCGGCCCTCGATGTAGAACACCGGCACGTCCAGCACGCTGCGGTCGCCGCTGGCCAGCACGTAGCGGCTGGTGGCCAGCGGCAGCCACAGGTAGTCGTCGGAGCAGGTGGTGCGTACGCCGCGGTCCTGCGGCGGGTGCCACCAGTGCTGCACGTCGCCTTCGGGGAACTGGTGCGCGGCGCACAGCAGCAGTTGCGCGCGCGACAGTTCGGGTGCGGCGTGCAGCAGCGCCATCGAATCCTGCAGCTGGTCACGGAAACCGAACGCGCCGCCGGACTGGTAGTAGCCGCTGCGCGCCCACAGCCGGCAGCCGATGGTCTGGTACAGCAGCCAGCCGTTGGCCAGCACGTCCAGCGCCGGTTCGGGGGTGCGCACCTGCACCGTGCCGAGCACGCGCTGCCAGTGCGCGCGCACCTGTTCCAGCGCGGCGGCGGCCGAGCCGTTGCCGCGGAAGCGCCGCACCAGGGCGGCGGCATCGGCGGCGTCGCGGCCCAGGCCGAGGCGGAAGATCAGCTGGCGTTCGCCGCCCTCCTCCAGCACCACTTTCGATTGCAGCGCCGCGCAGGGATCGAGCCCGGCGCCGAGCCGGCCGGACAGCTGCTTGCGGCGCAGGCCGGCGGGCGCATGCAGGCTGCCGTTGCGGCCCAGGAATTCGCCGCGGTCGCCATCGATGCCGCGCTCCGGATCGTCGACGTCGAGGAAGCCCACGCGGCCGGGAAACTCGGCGTTGTAGCTGTTGCGGGCGAGCAGCGCGCCGCTGCCCGGATCGGATTCGGTGACCACGTGCATCGCGGTCTTTTCGCGCAAGTCGCCGAGCAGCCACTCGACGTAGGCGGTGGCGCTGAGCCGGCGCGGCCGGCCGGAATCGTTGCGCAGTTTCAGCACCGAGAACTTCACCGGGGCGTCCAGCGCCACGTAGATCCACAACTCCGAATGGATGCCGTCCTCGTCGTGCTCGAACACGCTGTAGCCGAAGCCGTGGCGGGTGACGTAGCGGCCGCTGCCGCGGCACGGCCACGGGGTAGGCGACCACAGCGCGCCGGTGTCCTCGTCGCGCAGGTAGATCGCCTCGCCGCTGCCGTCACTGACCGGGTCGTTGTGCCAGGGCGTGAGGCGGAACTCGTGCGCGTTCTCGCCCCAGGTGTAGGCGCTGCCGCGCTCGGAGATCACCGTGCCGAAGCGCGGGTTGGCCAGTACGTTGGCCCACGGCGCGGGCGTCGTTGCCCCGGCTTCGGCCACGATCACGTACTCGCGGCCATCCGCGCTGAAGCCGCCGTGCGGACTGCGCAGCTGCAGGTCGAGCGGCGGCGCGGCGGCGGGCGGCAGCGCCGGATGCTCGCCGCGCACGGGTTCGAACGGCGGCGCATGCGCCTCCAGCTGGCGGCGGCCGATCTGCTCGGCCAGGCTGCCGCGATGGTCGGCCAGCACGAGGCGGGCGCTGGCCAGCATCACCATGCGGTCCTCGCCGGAGAGCTGCTGCGCCGGCCGCACGAAGATGCCGCCGGGACGATCCAGCAGGCCGGCCTCGCTGCCAGAGCCGATCAGGCCCAGGATCTGATCCTGCAGATCCTGCCGGTAGCCGGCGCGATCCTCGTTCCAGATCACCAGATCCACCGCCAGCCCTTTCTGGCGCCAGTAGGCGTGCGCCTGCACCAGCTGGCGCACCAGTTCGATCCGCGACAGGCTGGCGATCTGCAGCAGCACGATCGGCAAGTCGCCGGAGATCGACTGGCCCCACAGCCCGGACTGGCCGCGCCGGTTGCCGCGCAGGATGCCCGATTCGGCGCGCAGGCTGGCGTTCGGGTACAGGATCGCGGTGGCCATGTGCTCGTACAGCTGGGCATCGGCGAGGCCGGCGTTGAGCTGGCGCAGCAGCACCTGGCTGTGCGTCCAGGCCAGGTCGAACACGCGGTCGGCGAGGTGGCGGTCGCGATACTTGCCGATCAGCTGCAGGCAACCCGCGCGCTGCCCGGCGAAGCCGGTGACGAAGTCGACGGTGGCGGTCTGCTCGGGCTCCAGCGTGATGCGGCAGCGAATCGCCACGATCGGGTCGAGCACCGAGCCGGCGCTGCCGGACAGCCGCACCTGCTCCGGCTCGAGCGCCTGCGGGCGGGCCGCGCTGCGGCCGCGGCCGATGAAGCGGGCGCGATCGGTCTCGAAGGAGATCTCGTCGATGTCGGCGTCGTGCACGGCCAGCAGGTGGAACATCCACGGCACCTGCTCGTCGGCGCTGCGCGGCCGGCGCGTGCACACGATCGCCTGCAGCGCGGGCACCAGCTCGGTCTGCACGAACAGCTTGCTGAAGGCCGGGTGCGCCGCATCGGCCAGCGGCGGCGCCAGCACCACCTCGGCATAGCTGGTCAGTTCGATCGTGCGGGGGCTGCGGGCGCGGTTGGTGAGGTGGGTGCGGCGCAGCTCGATGTCGTCCTCGGGCGACACCACGATCTCGGTGTGCGCGTCGAATTCACGCTCGCGCACGCGAAACTCGGCGCGGGCCTCGGAGAAGATCGCCTCGAACAGCTCGGTTTTCTGAAGGGTGGGCTGGTAGGCGGTGGACCAGTACGCGCCGCTGGCGACGTCGCGCAGGTAGCAGAACATGCCCCAGGCGTCGCGCGTGATGTCTTCGTGCCAGCGCGTCAGCGCCAGCTCGCCGCGCCGGCTGCTGCCGCCGCCGGCGCTGGAGAGCATCACGTGGTAGCGGCCGTTGGACAGCAGTTGCACCGCCGGACGCGGCCGGTTCGGATCGCTGAACACGCGCAGCCGCGCCTCGCTGGCCTGGGCGGAGGCGTTGCTGTCGGGGAAGCCCGATGCATGCAGGTATTCGGCCGCGGTGCGCGGGACGCGCTCCTGCAGCAGCAATTCGGTGGCGCGGAACGGCGGGTCGGCGGCGAAGCGCCGCTGCATCGGCCGCCCCAGCAGGGCGTAGTCCAGCGCCAGCAGGCTCATGCCCTGGTGATGGGCCATGAACGAGCGCACCAGCGCCGAGGACTGCCCCACCGGCAGCCGCGCCGGCGTGTAATCGATCGCCTCGTACATGCCGTAGCGGCCGCGCGCGCCCTCGTCGACCAGGCGCTGCAGATTCCTGGTGGCGGCCGTCGGCGCGATCATCAGCGCCAGCGCGCTGGCGTAGGGCGCGATCACCAGGTCGTCGCCGAGGCCGCGCTTCAGGCCCAGGCCGGGCACGCCGAAGGCGCGGTACTGGTAGGTGAAATGCGCATCCAGCGTGTTGTAGCCGGATTCGGACACGCCCCACGGCACGTTGTGCTGGTTGCCGTATTCGATCTGCCGCGCCACCGCCGCGCGGCAGGTCTGGTCGAGCAGGGTGCCCTCGTAGCTCGGCATCACCAGGTTCGGCATCAGGTACTCGAACATCGAGCCGGTCCACGACAGCAGCACCGGCTCACCGCCGACCGTGGTGAGCAACCGGCCCAGCGCGAACCAGTTGTCCTGCGGCAGCTGGCCCTGTGCGATGCCGACGAAGCTGGCCAGCCGCGCCTCCGAGGCGAGCAGGTCGTAATAGCCGGCGTCGAGCCGGCGCGCGTCGACGTTGTAGCCGATCGCCAGCAGGTCGCGCGCGCTGTCGTACAGGAAGCGGTAGTCCATCTGCGCCAGCTCGTCGACCTGCTGCGCCAGCTGCTCGATCAGCGCAATGCGTTGGCGGGCGCGCTCGCGGATCGCGTCGGCATCGCAGTCGCCCGGCCAGCACAGCGGCTCGATGCGGGCGAGCCGGGCCAGGCTGGGGATGCCGCGGAAACCGCCGTCGTCGTCCTCGGGCGGATCAAGCTTGAACCACGCGGTTTCCTCGCACAGCTCGTCCAGCTGCGCGCACAGCGCCTGCAGCCAGAACGCGGCGTCGCTGTCCGGCGCCGGCGCGGGCATCGGTGATGATGCCAGCGCGTGGGCGCGTTCGCGCTGGCGCTGCAGCACGGCCAGCGCGGCGCCGGTGGTGGTGGGCGGGCTGTCCAGCGCGTCCTGCAACTCGCCGTGCAGCTGATTCAGCGCCTTGTCGTCGCGATCCAGCGCGTCGTGCAGCAGTTGCAAGGTGTCGAGCAGGCCATGCAGCAGGCGCGGGTGGAATACCGGCGCGTCGACCAGTTCGAGCAGGCCCGGGCGCAGGGTCAGCAGATGGCCGGCCAGGTTGCCGCTGTCCACCGCCGAGATGTACAGCGGCGCCAGCGGTTCGAGGCTGCGGGTGTCGTACCAGTTGTAGAAGTGGCCGCGATAGCGCGGCAACTGCTGCAGGGTGGCCAGGGTGGCCCCGGTGCGATCGAGCAGGGGGCCGACGCCGAGGAAGCCGAAGTCGTACGCGGCCAGGTTGGCCAGCAGGGCCAGGCCGATGTTGGTCGGCGAGGTGCGCGAGGCGATCACCGGGCCGGGCAGCTCCTGCAGGTTGTCCGGCGGCAGCCAGTGTTCGGTCGCGTTGACGTGGCTGTCGAAGAACGCCCAGGTCTGCCGCGCCAGCGTGCGCAGGAAACGCGTCTGCGCCGCGTTCGGCACGAAGGTGTCGGGCCGCCGCGGGTGGCTGACCCACCAGGCGATCGCCGGCGACAGCAGCCACAGCAGCAGCAGCGGCCACGCCAGCCACAGCACCAGCGGCCGCTGCAACGCCAGCGCCGCGGCCAGCAGCACGGCCAGCGCCGGGCCGATCCACATCTGACGCCACGCGGCGGCGGGCGCCTGGCTGCTGCGGCGCGCCACTTCGCTGGAGGTCTGCCATTGCAGCAGATGGCGGCGGCTCACCGCGATTCGCCACAGCGTGCGCGCGATCGCATCGAGGTGATAAAGCGCCTCGTGCGGCAGCCAGGCCAGGCCCAGCGCCATCCGCGCCAGATGCTGCAGGCCGTCGGCCAGGCCGGCGCGCAGGTGCTGATCCAGCTGCACGTCTTTCGGCTTCTGCACCAGCTCCAGCAGGGCGGACAACAGCGGTGGCACCAGCACCATGGCCAGCACCGCCACGGTCCACGACAACACCGGCGACAGCAGCAGCCAGCCGACCACCAGCAGGCCCAACACGGCCGGCGGCACCAGGCTGCGGCGCAGGTTGTCGAGGATCTTCCAGCGCGACAGCGCGGTCAGCGCGTTGCGGCGCCAGCCATCGTGCGCGGTCGGCGCCCACGGCAGCAGCCACGGCAGCAGTTGCCAGTCGCCGCGGATCCAGCGATGGCGGCGCTTCACGTCGGCGCTGTAGCTGGTCGGATACTCCTCGAACAGCTGCACGCCGCCGAGCAGGCCCGAGCGCGCATGGCAGCCCTCGACCAGGTCGTGGCTGAGGATGCGGTTTTCCGGGAAGCGGCCGTCCAGGGTGCGCTCGAACGGGTCGATCGCGTAGATGCCCTTGCCGATGAACGAGCCTTCGTGGAACACGTCCTGATAGACGTCCGAAACCATTTGCGTGTACGGGTCGATGCCGGCGTCGCTGCCGTACAACTGCGCGTAGCGCGAACGCGCGGTGCTGGGCAGGCTGATGCCAACCCGCGGCTGCAGGATCGCGTAGCCGCTGACCACGCGCCGCCGCACCGGGTCGTACACGGCGCGATTGAGCGGGTGATCGATGCTGCCCACGAAGGCCTGCGCGGCGTCGCGCGGCAGCTCGGTGTCGGTGTCCAGGGTAATCACGTACTGCACCGGGCCCAGCGCGGCGATGTCGCCCACGATACGCATGAAGCGGCCGTGCGCATTGCCGCGCAGCAGCGCGTTGAGATCGGCCAGCTTGCCGCGCTTGCGCTCATGGCCCATCCAGCAGCGCTCGCCCGGGTTCCAGCGGCGCGGCCGGTGGAACAGGAAGAAGCGATCGGACTCCACGCTGGCATAGCGGTGGTTGAGCGCCTCGATGCGCCGCTGCGCCAGCCGCAGCAGGGCCTCGTCGCCGGGCAGGGTTTCGCTGTCCGCGTCGGTGAAGTCGGTGAGCAGGGCGAAGTGCAGATGTTCGTCGCGATTGCCCAGAAAGCGCACCTCCAGCGCCTCGACCAGTTCCTCCACGTCGCGCGCGCTGCCGAGCATGCTGGGCACCGCCACCAGAGTGCGCGCGCTGGCCGGGATGCCGTGGGTGTAGTTCATCCGCGGCAGCGGCTGCGGCGCGATCGCCAGCGTGGCCATCCAGTTCAGCAGGCTCGACGCCAGCTGGCTGGCCAGCAGCAGCGCCATGATCGCGATCGCCGCCAGCGCCCACGTGGCCAGGCCGTCCGACGACGCGGCCCGCACCAGCGGCTCGGCGAAGGCCAGCGTCAGCACGATCAGCAGGCCCAGGTAGATCGACACCGGCGCGCGGTCGAAATGGCGGCGCAGGCGCTCGGCCAGCGAGGGCCGCACGCCCAGCTGGCGCTCCAGCTGGCCGCGGCCGCGGTCGATCAGGTAGTAGCCGACGTGGCGCGGCAAGGCCGGCGCAGGCTCGGTCGGCGCGGCGGCGCGAGCCAGCGTCACGGTGGCTTCGGCAACGCCCACCTCGTCCATCCGGTGCCGCCGCGCCAGCCGTTCCACCTCGTGGCGATAGCGGTCGCGGGTGGCGAAATCCATCGCCGCATAGACACCGGCAGGGTCTTCGCGCAGGCATTGTTCGACCAGGCTGGCGCGCTCGACGAAATCGCGCCAGTCGATCGCCGACAACACGCGCAGGCTGCCGATGCTGTTGCCCACCGTGACCTGCGCCGCGGCCTGTTGCTGCGCTTCGCGCTGCACCAGGTGCTCGATGCTCTGGCCCGACTCGGACAGGCGCTGCTCGATCCAGCCCAGCGGCAACGCCAGCGCCGGGCTCTGGCCCTGCAGCCGGCGCGCCATCTCGGCCACGAACGGGCCGTTCATCGGCGGGTCGGAGCGCGCCATGTCGGCCACCACCAGCACCACCGAGTTGGGCTCGCGTTCGGCGGTGGCGATCATGCTGTCAGCCCAGCGCACGGCCTGGCCGCGATGACGCCAGTCCGCCATCACCCGCGCCGCCACCCGGCGCAGGTTCTCGATCAGCGCCAGCCGCAGCATGATCGGGATCGCCCACAACTCGCCGAGCTTGAGCGGGGTCACCTCCTGGTAGGCGTGGATGAAACGGTGCAGGCCGGCGGTGTCGATGCGGCCGTCGCCGTGCGCGATGATCTCCAGCGCGATGTCGTACACCCGCGGCAAGCCGGCCGAGGCGCCGTTGTCCAGCCGCGGCAACTCGCGGCTGTAGCCCTTGGGCAGGTGACGTCGGGCCAGCCGAACCTGTTCCTCGATCAGGTAGAAGTTGTCCAGCAGCCATTCGCCGGCCGGGGTGATCCGACGCTTGCGCCGGGTCGCGTTGGTCAACCGCTCGCAGCTGTGGGCGATCACCGCCTCGTTGTCGTCCAGTCGGCCCAGCAGCAGATCCACGCTGGAGCGCTCGCGCAGCCGGTGCTGGCCGGCCAGCACCCGGCCGTGCTGCTCCATCTGTTCGGCGTTGAACAGCTCCGAGCGCAGCGCCGGCTCCTGCTCCGGCCGCGTGCGCGCCGCGGCGCGGCGACGGCGAAACGCCTGCAGTCGACGCAGTTTCAGCCGATCGAAGAGGCTGCCGATATTCAAGCGCGAGGTTCCTTGCATGGGATGACGAAGAGCCGCCGCGCGGTCGCGGCGGCAGCGGGCGCCGATGGCGCGCGTGGCCGCACACAGCCATCGGCTCTGCCGCTACGGTACGCGGCGACATGTGAAGGCCGCGCACGCTACGATCGGCGCTTCGCTTGCCGGAGCCCCGCCATGTCTGTCCTGATTCGCGCCGCCACGCCTGCCGATGTCGCCGACCTGGTGGCATGGAATGCGGCGATGGCGTGGGAGACCGAGCACAAGCGGCTGGATCCGGAAACCCTGCAGGCGGGTGTCCGCGGCGTGCTGGAGCAGCCGCGCCGGGGCTTCTACCTGGTGGCCGAGCGCGCGGCCGCGGCGGTCGGCTGCCTGCTGGTGACCTACGAGTGGAGCGACTGGCGCAACGGCGATTTCTGGTGGATCCAGAGCGTGTACGTGACCCCCGCGGCACGCCGCGACGGCGCGTTCCGCGCGCTGTACGCCGCGGTAACGCAGCGCGCCACGGCCGCTGGCGCGGTCGGCCTGCGCCTCTACGTGGAAACCGAGAACCGGCACGCGCAGCAGACCTACGAGGGCCTGGGCATGCAGCGCTGCCACTACTTCATGTATGAGGCGATGCTGGCGGGCGGTTGAGGCCGGGAGCTTGTGAATAGTCGACGGACTGGAAAGGCCCCATGCTTCCTACCCCCGTGAAGCGGGAGAAGCAAACAACGATCCGGCCTCCGTGGACTGTGTGGTCGCCTTTGCGCGGGAACCAACGGCTTTTTTCCCAGCCTCTCAGGCCGGCTCGCCCAGCAGTTGCTCGAACTCGGCCACGGGCAAGGCCGCGGCGAACAGGAAGCCCTGCAACTCGGTGCAGCCGGCGTGGCGCAGGAACGCGGCTTGCTCCGGCGTCTCCACGCCCTCGGCCACCACGTGCTTGTCCAGCCGCCGCGCCATGGTGATGATCGCGGTGGTGATCGTGGCGGTATCCGCGTCGCCGATCACGTCGCGCACGAACACGCGATCGATCTTCAGCGTGTCGATCGGGAAATGTTTGAGGTACGACAGGCTGCAGTAGCCGGTGCCGAAGTCGTCCAGCGACAGCCGTACGCCGCGCTGGCGGATCCGTCGCAACAGGTTGCCGGAGGGGTTGCCGCCGTGCATCACCATGCGCTCGGTCAGTTCCAGTTCGAGCAGGCCGGGATCGAGCCCGCTTTCGTGCAGCGCCTCGTCCAGCCAGTCGGGGAAATCGACGTGCTGGAACTGCGCCGGCGAGACATTGACCGAGACCGGGATGCGATGGCCTTGCTGCTGCCATGCGCGCGCCTGCCGGCACGCCTGGTGCAGCGCCCAGGTGCCGATCGGCTGGATCAGGCCGGAGTCCTCGGCCACCGGCACGAACTGATCCGGCTTGTACAGCTCGCGCCCATTGACGTGCCAGCGCAGCAGCGCCTCGGCGCCGACGATGCGGCCGCTGTGCGCGTCGACCTTGGGCTGGTAGTGCAGGCTCAGCTGGCGCCGTGGCAGCGCCTGGCGCAGGGCGGCCTCGATACCGCGGCGCACCCGCGCCCGCTCGTCCATCGAGGCGGTGAAGAAACGGCAGCCGTGGACGCCCTGGCTGCGCAGCGCCACCAGGGCGGTTTCGGCATGCTGCAGCAGGCTTTCCGGATCCAGCGCGTCGTCGGGATACATGCTGATGCCGATGCCCAGATGCAGGCCGAGCGCGGTCAGGCCATCCACCCGGGTCTGCTCGCCCCGGTCGACCAGGCTGCGGGCGAGGATGGCGGCGTCGCCGGCACTGTCCAGGTGCGACAGCACCACCACGAACTCGTCGCCGCCGTAGCGCACCAGCAGGGCATCGCCGGGCAGGCCGGCCTGCAGCTGCGCCACGAACGCGCGCAGCACGCGGTCGCCGGCGGCATGGCCATGCTGGTCGTTGATCTGCTTGAACTGGTGGATGTCGATGTAGAGCAGCGCCGCGCGCTGCTGGCGACGCCGGGCGCTGGCCAGCGTCTGCGCCAGGTGCTCGTGCAGCTGGCTGCGGTTGGGCAGGCCGGTCAGCGTGTCGTGCTGGGTCAGGTGAACCAGCTTCAGCGCCAGCGCGCGGGTCTCGCTGACGTCGTGGAACACCAGCACGCCGCCGACCACGTTGCCCGCGTGATCGTGGATCGGCGCCGCGGAATCCTCCACCGGCGTGTCGAAGCCATGGCGATGGCGCAGCAGGGTGCGCCCGCCCAGGTCGGCGATGGTGTTGTGCTCGATCGCCGCGCGCAGCGGGTTGGCCACCGGCTGCCCGTGGCCGGCGTCGAACAGCTGGAACACCTCCTCGACCGGCCGTCCCTGCGCCTCCGCGCTGCCCCAGCCGGTCATCGCCTCGGCGATCGGGTTGAGCGAGCGGACGCACGATTGCGGGTCGGTGATGATCACCGCGTCGCCGATCGAGCGCAGGGTGACTTCGGCCAGTTCGCGCTCGCGCTGCAGCGCATCCTCGAACGCCTTGCGCTGGCTGACGTCCTGCGCCTGCGACACGAAGTACAGCGGTGCGCCCTGCTCGTCGCGCACCAGCGACACGCTGAGCTGGATGTACACCACATGGCCATCCTTGTGCAGGTTGCGCTTTTCCAGCTGATAGCTTTCGCGCTGGCCGGTGAGCAGTTGCAGCATCTGTTCCGCGTCGATGGCCATGTCGTCCGGATGGGTCACCTCGGCGACGCCGCGGGCCAGCAGTTCCGCCTCGGTATAGCCCAGCATCCGGCACACGGCCGCGTTGACGCGCAGGAAACGGCCGTCCGGACGGGTCAGCGCCATGCCGACCGCGGCGTGCTGGAACGCACTGAAGAAGCGCCGTTCGCTCTCCTGCAGGCGTAGTTCCAGCGCGCGCCGCTCGGTGATGTCGACCAGCGCGGTGAATACCCCGCAGACCCGGCCGGCGGCATCGAAGTCGGGCTCGAAATTGCCGTGCGCGTAGCGCCGCTCGGCGCCGTTGCGGAACTCGCCCTCGTAGCTGGCCGGCTGGCCCGCATAGGCCTGCTCCAGGGCGGGCCGCGCACGCTCGTAGTTGTCCGCGCCGGCCACCTCGATCAGGCGCCGGCCGATCAGGCTCGACGGTTCGATGCCGAGCCAGCGGCGATGGGTGTCGTTGACGTGGCGAAAGCGCTGGTCGCCGTCGAGATAGGCGAGCAGCACCGGCGCGCCATGCACGAGCTTGTCCGCCCAAGGCGATTGGTCAGGCGGTGTCGGCACTCCCTCGGCTTGCTTGTGCGGCCGCATGGTCATCCCGTCAGCTGGTGCGCGCCCCCCTGTCGGCGCGCGACCATCATGCGCCGACCGTTCACCGCGGCACAACTGCCGCCCGGGGCGTCCGGCGGGGTCTTTCCCCGCCGCCGTCAGTGCAGCACGGCAGCCGGCGCCGCCAGTTCGCCGGCTTCGTCCAGCACCACCCGCCCCTGCACGTCCAGTTCGGCGGCGATGCCGTACTGCCCGGCCAGCCGCTGCAACAGCGCGCCCAGGGCCTGCGGCTGCAGCGGGTAGCCGTGCGCCAGCACGCGGGGCTGGCCGCTGCCGGCGGACTGCGCCACGGTAACCGCCACCACGCCCAGGCCGGGTGCCTCGTGCGCGAACAAGCGCGGTGGCGGCGCCGACGCCTGCGCGGCGGCGCGCGCCTCCAGCAGATAGCCGTCCATCGCCTCGCTGGCCAGGGCGCCGGGTTGCAGCCGCAACGGCAGCTGGTGCGCGTCCAGCAAGGCGGCGTACTGGCGCAGCTCGAACACGATGCCGGCGAAGTCATGCGCGCGTTGCGCCGGCTCGCCGCCGTGCCGCGCCAGCCACTGCGCCGGCGACTGCGCCCACACCGCGCCGTCGGCGTAGCGCAGCGCCAGGCCGCGCGCGCTCATCGTCGATTCTTCCTGCGCGGGGGTCAGCAGCGCGGCTTCCAGCAGCGCCCACAGCGGCGCCAGGTTGACGTGCTCGTACTGCACGCAGGTGAGCGCGAGCAGATCGTTGCGGCTGAGATAGCGCACGTGCTCCAGCCGCACGCCCAGCGTGCGCATCAGCCAGTCGGCGGTGTGCACGCCGGCCTCGCCGCGGCCGACCAGCTGGATCTCCAACTGGGTGGAGAGCTCGTCGGCCAGCGCCGCGGGCGCCAGCAGGCTGATCGGCAGCAGCCGCATCGGGCCGGCGGCATAGAGCGCCGACGGCTGCAGCGACGGTGCCGGCATGTGCCCCTCGTGACTGCCGAAGGCGACCACGTTCTCCAGCGTGCCGCGCGGCACGCGACGGGCCAGCTCGTCCAGCGTCGCCCACACCGGAAACCCCGGCCGCAGCAGTTCCACCGGGTCGAACAGCGCACCGGCGAGCACCAGCCGCGCACCCGCGACCTGCGGCACCAGGCCGAGCAGATCGGTCGCCACCTGCTGCGCCAGCTCGGCCGCCTCGTCGCGGCCCAGCGTGGTGGGCGCGGGCGGCTCGCCCGCCACCGGTTCGAGTGCCAGCAGCACGGGCAGGGCGAGCAGCGCTTGCGCTTCCACGGTCGATCATCCACGGCAACGAGAAGCATGCATTCTACCAGCGCCGCACGCGCGCCCCGGCCCATGGGCTGAACGGATCGGCACGAGGCCCGGCTTTTGGGCTTTCGTCCAGCGGCATGGCGGGTTAGCCTTGAGCCAATCGAGTGATGGATCGTCCAGGGCATGGAAAACACGCAAAGGCGCGTCGGCGTGATCGGCGGTGTACGCATTCCGTTCTGTCGCAACAACACGGCCTACGCCGACGTGGGCAACTTCGGCATGTCGGTGAAGGTGCTCGGCGCCCTGGTCGAGCGCTTCGGCCTGCACGGCGTGGAGCTGGGCGAAGTGGCCGCCGGCGCGGTGATCAAGCACAGCGCCGACTGGAACCTGGCGCGCGAGGCGCTGCTCAGTTCCGGGCTGGCGCCGACCACGCCGGGCATCACCACCGCCCGCGCCTGCGGCACCTCGCTGGACAACACCATCATCATCGCCAACAAGATCGCCTGCGGCCAGATCGAGGCCGGCATCGCCGCCGGCTCGGACACCACCAGCGACGTGCCGATCGTCTACGGCCGGCGCCTGCGCAGGCGGCTGCTGGCGGTGAACCGCGCGAAGACGCCGCTGGACAAGCTGAAGGTCGCCATGCGCGGGTTTTCCCTGCGCGAACTGAAACCCTCGTTCCCCGGCGTGGCCGAGCCGCGCACCGGCAAGTCGATGGGCGACCACTGCGAGCAGATGGCCCGGCAGTGGCAGATCGGCCGCGAGGCGCAGGATCGGCTGGCGCTGGAAAGCCATCACAAGCTGGCCGCCGCCTACGAGGCGGGCTTCTTCGACGATCTGCTGGTGCCGTTTCGCGGCCTCCGGCGCGACGGTTTCCTGCGCCCGGACAGCACGCTGGAGAAACTCGCCGCGCTCAAGCCCGCCTTCGACAAGCGCTCCGGCCACGGCACGCTCACCGCCGGCAACTCCACCGGCCTGTCCGACGGCGCCGCCGCGGTGCTGCTGGGCAGCGACGCCTGGGCCGCGCAACGCGGGCTGAAAATACAGGCCTACCTGCGCGACGCCGAAGTCGCCGCGGTGGATTACGTGCACGGCGAGGGCCTGCTGATGGCGCCGACCATCGCGGTGCCGCGAATGTTGGCGCGGCACGGCCTGACCCTGCAGGATTTCGACTACTACGAAATCCACGAGGCGTTCGCCGCCCAGGTGCTGTGCACCCTGCGCGCGTGGGAGTCGGCCGACTACTGCAAGAACCGGCTGGGCCTGGACGCGCCGCTGGGCACGATCGATCCGGTTCGGCTCAACGTGCATGGCTCCAGCCTCGCGGTGGGCCACCCGTTCGCCGCCACCGGGGCGCGCATCGTGGCCACACTGGCCAAGCTGCTGGAACAGAAGGGCTCCGGCCGTGGCCTGATCTCGATCTGCACCGCCGGCGGCATGGGCGTCACCGCGATCCTCGAGCGGCCGTAGCGCGCCGCCATGCTGCGCCTGCGCACCACCACCGGCCTCAGCGCCCTGGCCCTGGCCGTCGGCATCGCCGGCACCGGCTGGCTCAGCGGCTTGACCGGCCAGTGGCCCGACGCACCCGGTCGCGTGGCAACGAACCGGGTCGCAAGCCGCGCGCCGCAGCCGGTGAAGCAGCTGCATCGTCGCCCTGCCGCGGTGTACGTGGTGCAGTCGCGGCGGGTTCCGCCAGAAGCCGGTGGTGACACGGCGCAAGCTGCGGCGATCGACCCGCCGGCGACCCTGCAGCCGATCGCGACGCCTGGCGACAGCAGCCAGACCTGGGAGCAACTGCGCGGCCATCTGGACGGCCGCGTGGTCGTGCACCTGCGCATCGACGCGAGCGGTCGGGTCGACCGCGCCGGCCTGGTCGCCTCCAGCGGCGATCCGATCCTCGATGCGCATGCGCTGCGCAGCGTGCGCGGTTGGCGCTTCGCCGTGCCGCCGGGCTATCCCGACGGCCTCAGCGGCGAATTGCCGATGCAGTTCTCGTCGCAGCGTCGCGCCGTGGGCATGCTGTAGGCCCGGCGCTGGCGTGCGCTGCGGGTGACGATTTTCCTATATATCTGAACTTTGCGGTCTGCTAATGTGCCGGGCCGGTTTTCCCCCTGCAGGCCACTCCCTTGCCCAGCGACCTGTCCCGATCTTCGTCGATGCCGCGTCTGCACACGCTGCGTCCGCTGGCGCTGCTGCTGGGGCTGGCACTCGCCGGCTGCGCCGTCGGCCCCGACTACCAGCGGCCGGACGCGCCGGCGGTGGATCGCTACACCGCGCAACCATTGCCGGCGGCCACCGCCGCCACGGCGACCGCCACCGGCGATGCGCAGCGCTTCCTGCAGGGACAGGATGCACCGGCACGCTGGTGGGCCACGTTCGACAATGCCGAACTGACCCGCCGGGTGGACACCGCGCTGCGCCACAGCCCCTCGCTGGCGGCGGCGCAGGCGGCGCTGCGCCAGGCACGGGAAAATGCCCGCGCGGCCGGGGCGGCGAGCTTTCCCTCGGTGGACGCGAACGCCGGCGTCACCCGCCAGAAGCAGTCCGGCGCCGCCTTCGGCGACACCTTCACGTTCGCCCCGCTGACCGTCTACAACGCCTCGGTCAGCGTGCAGTACGGCATCGACCTGTTCGGCGGCACCCGCCGCGGGATCGAGGCGCAGGCGGCGCTGGCCGACGTGCAGCAGGCGCAAACCGACGCCACCTATCTCACCCTGGCCGCCAACGTGGTCACCGCCTCGCTGCAGGAAGCGTCGCTGCGCGAGCAGTTGCGCGCCACCACGGAGATCGTCGACAGCCAGCGCCACAGCCTGAAGATCGCCGAGCAGCAGCAGCGCATCGGCGCGGCATCGCTGGCCGACACGCTGGCGGTGCGCACCCAGCTGGCCACCACCGAGGCGGGCCTGCCGCCGTTGCGCGCGCGGCTGGCCGCCACCCGCAACCAGCTTGCCACCTACCTCGGCACCACCCCGGCGCAGCTGGAGCTGTCGCCGCTGCAGCTGGACGCGATCGCGCTGCCGCAGGACATCCCGGTCAGCCTGCCCTCGCGCCTGGTCGAGCAGCGGCCGGACATCCGCGCCGCCTCCGCCCAGTTGCACGCGGCCACCGCCCAGGTCGGCGTGGCCACCGCGGCGATGCTGCCGCAGATCTCGCTGTCGGGCAGCGCAGGTTCGCAGACGGTGCACGCCGGCGAGCTGTTCTCCACCGGCAGCCGCGCCTGGTCGCTGGGCCTGGGGCTGACCCAGCCGCTGTTCCACGGCGGCGAGCTGCGCCACCGCAAGCGTGCCGCCGAGGCGGGCATGGACAAGGCGCTGGCGGACTGGCAGCAGACCGTGCTGGTCGCCTTCCAGAATGTCGCCGACGCGCTGCAGGCGCTGGAGTACGACGCGCAGGGCCTGGCCGCTCAGGTCGCGGCCGAAAGCGCCGCCGCGCAACAGCTCACGCTGACCCGCGCGCAGTACCAGGTCGGCGCGACCGGTTACCTCGACCTGCTGCAGGCCGAGCGCAGCCACCAGCAGGCGCGCATCGCGCTGATCCAGGCGCGCACCGCGCGACTGGCCGACACCGCGGCGCTGTATGCCGCACTCGGCGGCAGCTGGCAGCACGACAGCGACGAACAAGTGACCAAGCAGGATCAGTAGCTTTTATCAAGAGTGTGGACAGGATGTCCGCCCCGTTGGGAATCTCGAAAACCTCGGACGACGTCATTCCCGCGAGGCGCTTTTCAACAGCCGAAGGGCTGGTCAAGCAGGAATCCACTTTGATCTCGCGGAACAGCAACTTGGATTCCCGCGTTCGCGGGAATGACGAACGGTAAAACGGTTATTCGAGGCCCCTTTTGAATTCCGCGATCAGGGACGACCGCGCCAATCACCGCTTCAACCCACAGGAGATCGCGCATGCCCACGCGCGTCGACAACAAGTCCAGCACCACCAGGCCCAGCACCACCAAGCGCATGCTCTGGATGATCGGCGGCGTGCTGCTGCTGATCGCGTTGATCGTCGGCATCAAGGTGCTGCTGGTGATGCGCATGATCCACAACATGCCCAAGCCGACGCCGTCCACGGTGAGTACGACCACCGCCCGCGAGCAGCTCTGGCAGCCCGCGCTGAACGCGGTCGGCACGCTGCGCGCGGCCAACGGCGCGGATCTGGCGATGGATGCCGCCGGCCTGGTCACCGCCGTGCCGCTGAAATCCGGCCAGGACGTGAAGCCGGGCCAGGTGCTGCTGCAGCTGCGCGACGGCGACGAGGCGGCGCGGCTGGAGCAGCTTCAGGCGACGGCCCGGCTGTCGCAGCTGACCTTCGAGCGAGCGCGCAAGCAGCTCGCGGCGCAGGCGATCAGCCAGGCCGACTACGACCGCGCCGCCGCCGACCTCAAGGCCAACCAGGCCGCGGTGGCGCAGCAGCAGGTGGTGGTGGCGAAGAAGCAGCTGCGCGCGCCGTTCGCCGGCCGCGCCGGCATCATCACGATCAGCCCGGGCGACTACGTGAGCGCCGGCACCACCCTGGTGACGCTGCAGCAGCTCGACCCGCTGTTCGTCGATTTCAACGTGCCGCAGAGCGAACTGAGCCGTCTCAAGGTCGGCCAGGCGTTGCATCTGAGCCTCGATGCGTACGCGGGGCGCCAGTTCGACGGCACGCTGACCGCGATCAGCCCCAAGGTCGACGCCGGCACCCGCAACGTGCAGGTGGAAGCCCGCGTGCCGAACCACGACAAGGCGCTGAGCCCGGGCATGTTCGCCAAGCTCGAGGTCGACGTCGGCAACGAGCAGCAGCGGCTGACCCTGCCGCAGGCGGCGATCGTCTACAACCCGTACGGCGACACCGTCTACGTGGTGCACCCGTCCAAGGGCAAGGACGAGCAGGGCCATCCGTTGCCGCCGACCGTGCAGCAGACCTTCGTCACCGTGGGCGAGACCCGCGGCGACCAGGTGGCGATCCTGAAGGGCGTCGAGCCCGGCACCGTGGTGGTCACCAGCGGCCAGGTCAAGCTGAAGAACGACGCACCGATCACCATCGACAACCGCGTGCAGCCGGCCGACAGCGCGCATCCGACGCCGCAGGAACACTGAGCGCCCCATGAAATTCACCGACCTGTTCATCAACAAGCCGGTACTGGCGATCGTCGTCAGCCTGCTGATCCTGGTGCTGGGCCTGCGCGCCACTACCAGCCTCAGCGTGCGCCAGTATCCGCAGACCGAGAACGCCACGGTCACCGTCACCACCGCCTACTACGGCGCCGACGCGGCGACCATGGCCGGCTTCATCACCCAGCCGCTGGAGCAGGCCATCTCGCAGGCGCAGGGCATCGACTACCTGTCCTCCAGCAGCGTGTCGGGCGTGTCCACGATCACCGCCACGCTGCGCCTCAACTACGACGCCAACCGCGCGCTGACCGAGATCACCACCCAGGTCAATTCGGTGAAGAACCAGCTGCCGCCGCAGGCGCAGCAGCCGGTGCTGAACGTGCAGACCGGCGAGAC
>Ga0070659_100000946_pt1 | contig 21360 bp, 19 predicted proteins | sample KBSC23metaG_FD_64666 | JGI IMG/M metagenome (GOLD analysis project Ga0070659, IMG submission 64666) | Corn rhizosphere microbial communities from Kellogg Biological Station, Michigan, USA - KBS C2-3 metaG | ecosystem: Host-associated > Plants > Roots > Rhizosphere > Soil ... | reverse complement strand
CGATGCGTCCGTCGCGCTTCTCGAACAGGCTCATGCCGCGGAAGCGGACCGGCCGGCCCGCGCTGCGCGGCACCGCCTCGGTCACGGTGTAGGAGAAGGCCCACTCCGACGCGGCGGCGGCGTCGGTCTCCACGACCGTCTCCATCGTCCAGCGATAGTCGCGCCCCTCGCGGAACATGCGCTCGAACATCGCGCGCAGGCCGGCGGGGCCCGAGTGGCCACCGAAGAAGGTGTCGTGGTACGAGCCGTCCGGGGTGAAGCAGGCGACCAGCGCCTCGACGTCCTGCCGGTTGAAGGCGCGCTCGAACTCTCGCACGACGCTCATGGTCGTTCTCCCCTCTCGGCGCCCGCGCGCCGGGCTCAGCGGATCACGAAGTGCAGGTGGCGGTGCGCCTCGCGCAGGGCCGCCTCGGCCCGCGCGGGGTCGGCGGCGCGGGAGAAGATGAAGCCGAGGTAGCGCGAGCCCTCCGGCAGCGGCACCACGTCCTGTCCCTTGTGGAGCGAGATCGTGACGTCCTCGATGTCCGGCACCGCGCGGGCCTCGTCGAGGCCGCGCACCTCCTCCAGCACGCCGCCGCGCGGGATGGGAATCATCATCACCCCCGCCGCCGCGCGCTCGCGCTCCAGCGACTCCACCGGCCGCCCCAGCGCGCGGCGCAGGATGAGCTCCTCGAGCGACAGCCCGGTGCCGAAGCGGAGGGTGCGACCGCAGAGCCCGCCGATGGAGCGGGCGGCGATCTCCAGCATCACCGGCTCGCGGGCGCCGGCCGGGCCGGGCCGCAGCCGCAGCTCCGCGTGCACCGCGCCGTCGGTGAGGCCGAGCGCGTGCGCGGCCCGCGCGGCCGCCTCCGTCACCGCGGCCTGCACCGCGGCGGGCCAGCGCGACGGCGTCACGTAGATGGTCTCCTCGAAGTACGGCCCGTCGAGCGGATCCGGCTTGTCGAAGAGGGCCAGGGGGCGGAGCCGGCCGGCCTCGAGCAGACCCTCGAGCGCGACCTCCGCGCCGGGCACGAACTCCTCCACCACGAGGCCGTCGATCCCCTCGCCCAGCGCGGCGACCTCCGGCTCGCGCAGGATGGCCCGGATGCGCGCGAAGGCGGCCACGAACGCGGCCGGGTCGTCCGCCCGGATCACCCCCCGGCTCGCGGACAGCACCCGCGGCTTGAGCACGCAGGGATACGGCACGCGGCGGGCCGCGGCGGCGGGATCCTCGTCGATCCGGACCGTGGTGAAGGCGGGCGACGACACGCCGGCCCGTGCGAGCAGCTCGCGCATCACCCGCTTGTCGCGCGTGGCCCGCGCCGCCGCGAGCGGATTCACCCGCAGGCCCAGCGCCTCGCCCACCGCGGAGGCCACCACGGTGGTGGCGTCGTCCACCGGCACCACCGCGTCGAGCGGCCGCCGAGCGGCGTAGGCGCGCACCTCGCGGGCCGCCGCCTCCGGATCGTCGAACGGCAGCGTGAGGAGGTGATCGGGGAACTCGCCCGCCATCACGTTCGGGCGGTCGGAGGCGATCACGAGATCGACGTCGAGCGCCCGTGCGGCCTCGACGAAATCCTCGGTCCGGTACGTCGTGGTGGGAATGAGGAGCAGCAGTCGCTGAGAAGGCGCCATGGCCGCGGCGGAGCAAAGTTTATCACGGGGCACGGGGGCCGCAGTTGCGGTATACATGAGAGCCCGGCTCCTTCCGGGATTCCCATGCACGAGGAGGCCAGGTCATGCAGGTCGGCGTCATGATCGAGGGACAGGAAGGGCTCACCTGGGAGCGGTGGCTGCGGCTCGTGCAGGCCGCCGAGGACATGGGCTACCAGTCGCTCTGCCGGTCGGATCACCTCACCGGTCTGTGGGGCGAGTCCAAGCGCCCGTCGCTCGAGACCTGGACCTCGCTCACGGTGCTGGCGGCCCGCTCGCGGCGCCTCCGCTTCGGGCCCATGGTGTCGCCGATCACCTTCTACCACCCCGCGCAGCTGGCCAAGATGGCGGTGTCCCTCGATCTCCTCTCCGGCGGGCGCCTCGACCTGGGGCTGGGCGGCGGCTGGAACGAGCACGAGCACGCGATGTTCGGGCTGACGCTGCCGCCGATGAAGGAGCGGCTCGACCGGCTGGAGTGTGCCGCGCGCTACATCCGGGCCCTCGGGGTCGGCGAGCCGGTGACCCTCGAGCAGCCCTACTATCCGCTCCACAAGGCGGAGAACTATCCCCTCCCCACCTACGGCCGCCTCCGCATCGTGATCGGAGGCCGTGGGGAGAAGCGCACCCTGCGCATCGCGGCCGAGTTCGCGGACGAGTGGAACGTGACCCGCGTGGATCCGGAGACGTTCCGACAGAAGCGGGAAGTATTGGCCAAGCACTGCGCGGCGGTGCGGCGCGATCCGGAGACGATCACCCGCTCGCTCATGATCCCGCTCGCCATCGGGCGCGATCATCACGACGTGGCCCGGCGCATCGCGGCGGCCCGCGTCACGTTTCCCCAGATGCCGGCCGACGCGGAGGCGTGGCGCGGGGCGAGCTTCCTCGTCGGCACCCCCGACGAGGTGGTGGAGCAGATCCGGGAGTGGGAGGGCGCGGGCGTCCAGCGCGTGCTGCTCCAGATGCTCGACCAGGAAGACCTGGCCGCCATCGAGCTGTTCGCGCGCCAGGTCCTGCCCCGCGTGAGGTAGCGCCCCGAGCAGACGGTAAGGACGAGTCCGACCGTGGCCGCCCTCCTCACCGCCGACGGACTCCTCGCGCTGGCCACGCTCTCCGCCATGGAGATCGTGCTCGGGATCGACAACGTGGTCTTCATCGCGATCCTGGTCGGCCGCCTGCCCGAGGCCCAGCGGGAGTTCGCGCGCCGCCTGGGTCTCGTCCTCGCCCTCGGCATCCGCATCGGCCTGCTCTTCACGATCTCGTGGTTGATGGGCCTCACCGAGCCGCTCCTCACCGTGCTCGGCCGCGGCGTCTCCGGCCGCGACCTGATCCTGCTCGGCGGCGGCCTCTTCCTGATCTTCAAGGCCACCTGGGAGATCTACGCCAAGGTGGAGGGCGACGCGCACGAGTCGGGCGCGGGCGGAGCGCGGGCCGCCTTCGTGTGGGTGCTGGTGCAGATCCTGCTGCTCGATATCGTGTTCTCGCTCGACTCGGTGATCACCGCGGTGGGCATGGCCAACCAGCTCTCGATCATGGTGACCGCGATGGTGATCGCGATGCTGGTGATGCTGGTCTCGGCGGGGCCGGTCAGCGACTTCATCGATCGGCACCCGAGCCTCAAGATCCTGGCCCTGGCCTTCCTGCTGCTGATCGGGGTGATGCTGCTGGCGGAGGGCATGGGCTCCCACATGGAGAAGGGCTACATCTACTTCGCGATGGCCTTCTCGCTGCTGGTGGAGTTCCTGAACATGCGCTACCGGCGCAGGCAGGCGTCCCGGCGCGGGCCGGCCTAGGCGGGGAGCGACTCCTCCGCGAATCGCAGCAGGGCCAGCGTGAGGGCCAGCGCCACCGGGCCCAGCACGAGCCCGATGGGCCCGAACGCGCTCAGCCCTCCCAGGAGGCCGAGGAACACGGGCAGGGTCGAGATCTGGGCGCGGCCGGAGATGAAGAGCGGCCGCACCACGTTGTCCGCGCTGGAGACCACCGCCACGCTCCATCCCAGCAGGAAGAGCGCGGCCACCCAGCGCCCCTGCAGGAAGAGGGCGGCGGCCGCGGGCACCCACACCAGCGCGGTGCCGACGAGCGGGATCAGGGCCGTCACCGCGGCCAGCGCCCCGAACACCACCGGCGAGGGCAGGCCGACGAGCGCGAAGCCGATCGCCACCAGCACCCCCTGCAGCAGCGCGGTGAGGAGCGAGCCGAAGACCACCGCCCGGATGACCGCGCCGATGTGCTCCATCAGGTGGTGCCGGCGCTCGGGGTCCATCGGGATCAGGCGCACGATGGTGGTCATCATGCGGTCGCCGTCGCGCAGGAAGAAGAAGAGCAGGAAGAGCGTGACCGCGAGCCCCACCAGCGCGTTCAGGGCCCCGACCACGAAGGCCCCGCTGAGCCCCACCAGACCTTGCAGGAGAGCGTGCGCGCCGGTCATGAGCCACTGCTGGATCTGCTCCGCGCTCACCGGGGCCATCGCTTCCGCCCACCGGATCGCGCGGCTCACCACCGGCACCTCGAGCACGTCGCCGGCCCCGGAGATGCCGGAGGCGGCCACCATCCGCTGCACGCGGCCGAAGAGCTCGCGGGCCTGGCTCGCGAAGGCCACCGCCAGCAGCGGGCCGGGCGCGATCAGGACCACCGCGGTGAAGAGCGTCAGGAGGATCGCGGCGAGGGCCACCCGGCCGCGCAGCCGCGCGGTCAGCGCCCGCTGGACGGGGTGAAGGAGGAACGCGATCAGCATCGACCAGAGGATCGCGTCCAGGAACGGGCGCACGATCACGAAGAGGGCCGCGGCCAGGAGGGCCGCGGTCACCACCGCGAACGCGCGGGGGTAGAAGCGGTCGCCGCCGCCGTTCACGGGCGCGATCGCAGCTGCCGCAGGGAGGCCGCGTGCAGGGCCCACGCCAGCGGCACGAGCACCGCGGGCAGCCAGATGTACGGCAGGTCCCCGATGAAGGTGGTGGCCGGCTCGGTGGCGAAGACCCGGAACCGGGTGGGAGCGGAGAGCTGGGCGTGCACCACCACATTCAGGAGGACCAGCACGCCGGCCCAGTTCCACCACCACGCCACTCGCGCCGGCCACGTCCGGCGCACGAAGCAGAAGTAGGCCACGATCGGCGCGGTGAGCCCCACCAGGATGTCCACGTTGCGGCCGGTGAAGGTCATGATCCCGGGCGCCACTCCGGCCACCGCGAGGCGCCACAGCACGATCTCCACCGCGATGCGAAACACCTGGACCCCGATCGGCCAGGAGGGCGGCATCGCCGCGAGCAGCCGGTCGAGGCGGCCGGAGGCGATGAGGGCCAGCGCCCCGAGCAGCGGCGGCCCCACCGCCAGCAGCATGTGGGGCGGCAACGCGTAGAAGTCGTCGAAGAACCCGTGATCGGTGAGGGCCGCGGTCAGGGCGAGCCAGCCCCCCGCGGCGACGGCGGCCACCCGCACCCCGCGCAGCGCGCCCGGGCTCACCCGGGCCGCCGCGCGCGAGGCGCCGCCCAGCACCAGCGCCAGCGTCCCGATCACGGTGACGACGAACAGCACGTCGATGGCGAGCGGTGCGGTCGCGAGCATCGCGGCATGGATAGCACATTTGGCGCGCGGACGTACACATCAACACGCGCGTCAGGACCATGACACCGGCGCCGCCGCCCGCTCTCTATCTAGTGGTCATTTCAGGCCGACCCGGGCCGCCGTCCCTGGCATCCCGATTGCTCCTTTCCGTCCTCGCGGAGCCTCTTCCCGACAATGGCAAACCCGTCGTGAGACGGGGACGCAAAGCCGCGGGTCAGGCAGACAACCTGACGGCCGGGCTACCGAAGGAAGGGCGCACTGGAAGGCGCTCGTCGGGATCTGATTGGCGCTCCGCTTACAGGAGGATCCCGATGCGACAGTTCATCTCCCGCTTCATCGTGCGCCGGCTCGCCGCCCTCGCCCTCATCTTCGTCATTCCGGTTCCCGCGGCCGCCGACGACGCCATCATGGCCATCGATCAGTACAAGACTCCCAAGGCGCGCACCTTGGCCACCACCTACCAGCCGGTCCTGCAGCAAGTGCGCGAAGAGATCTACCACTGCATGCCGTGGGTCGGCGTGCAGAAGGCGGGTATCGGCTTCCGCCAGCCCAAGGGCGCGGTGGAAGACGACCGCTACCTCTCGGTGTGGATCGTGATCGATCAGGAGGAGGACGCCCGCTTCGCCGCGCTGCCCGCGGAGCGCCGCGCCTCCGCGATGTTCTCGCGCTACGGCACCGACCTGCTGCGCCGGATGGCGTCGCACCAGGCGCTGGTGGCGGATCCCAACGTACAGGGCTTCTCGGTGGTGCTCTCCTGGCTCAAGCCGGGGACCGGCGGCGCGGTGCAGCCGGTAAACGAGACCCTCGCCTTCTTCGTGGACAAGCAGACCACCATGGGCTACCTGGCCAAGCGGGTCCCGGCCAGCGAGCTGACCCGGCGCGCCAAGTTCTCCCTGTTCGACGGCGTGCAGGACATGGGCCGGCTGCCGCTCGAGGTCTGGGAGGATTCCTTCGTCCGGACCTTCAAGGTGGCCAACTACGAGACTCCCAAGGGCCAGAGGTGCTCGGGCTGAAACCCGACCGCTCCTGACCTCTGACGAACCAGGCCGCTCGGAAGCGCCCGATGCGAGCACCCGCGAAGCGAACGGGCGCTTCCGGGCGGCCGCTAAGTGACTGGCAGCCGGTCGCCGGCCTGGTACCACACCGGGTCGGCGGCCGACCGGAACAGCTTCACCCGCGCGGTCCCGCGCGCGGTGACCACCCCGTCCTCCGCGATCACCCACGCCCCTTCCTCGAGCCCCAGCACCGGATTCTCGTTCACCACGTGGTACTCGCGAATCCGATCATCGCGCGTCTCGCTGAAGGGCGCCATCAGGGGATCGGCTTCCTTGTAGTGGGGGTTGATGTTGAAGCCCACCAGCCCGAGGGCGTCGAAGCGATCGAGTGCGACCACGTTCCAGTCGTTGGTGGTGAGGATGGTGGGACCGGCCACGTTGGACCCCGCGCTCGCTCCCATGTAGGGCATGCCCGCCGCCACGCGGGCCCGGATCGCCTCCAGCAGGCCCGCCGCGCGCAGGCGCTGGAGCAGCGCGTAGGTGTTGCCCCCGCCCATGAAGAGCGCCTCCGCCTCGGCGAGCGTGGCGAGCGGCTCCGCGTTCCAGCGCAGGTGCAGGAGCTCGAGCCCGGCCCCCTCGGGAGGCGGCGGGGCGAGCGCGGCGCGAATGCGCTCGAAGCCGGCCGCCTCGTCGTGCAGGTTCGCCGCGGTCACGAACGCCACCCGGTGGAGCGGCCCCAGGAACTCGGGCAGCGCCGCACGACCGACCGGCCCCAGGGGGCCGCCCGAGTGCAGGAAGACGCGCATCCTGCTCAGCCCAGCAGCCGGCGCAGCTGGGACATGGACTTGACCAGGTAATGCGCCACCCCGTCCGGGCCGCCCTTGGGCGCGAACAGCACCGCGGTCATCCCGACGCGGCGGGCGCCCCGCACGTCCGAGTCCACGCTGTCGCCCACCATCGCGGCCTCGTCGATGGTCAGGCCCATGCGCCGGAGGGCCAGCTCGAAGAGCGGGGGCTCCGGCTTGCCGACCACGATCGGACGCACGCCCGCCGCGGTGGCCACCGCCTCCACGATGGCGCCGCAGCCGGGCAGGAAGTCACCGTCCTCCATCGGCAGCCGGGGATCGATGTTCGGGGTGACGAAGGCGGCTCCCGCCGCCACCGCGCGGGCCGCCGCGGTCAGCCGCTCGTAGCTGAAGTCGAAGTCGTTGCCCACCACCACCACCGTGGCCTCGCGGGCGCGGTCGACCGGCACCAGGCTGTGTCCGGCCTCGGCCAGCACCTCGGCGAGCTCGGGGCCGCCGATGGCGAGCACGCGGGAGGCGCCCCAGCGCTGCGCCACCACCTCGCCCAGGATCTCGAGCGGCGTGAGCACCTCGGATTCCTTGGCCTCGACGCCCAGACGCACCAGCTTGGCCTGCATGGTCCGGGCGCGGGCGCGCGAGTTGTTGGTGAGGAAGCAGAGCGCCCGGCCCCGCTCGCGGATGAGGGCCAGGAGCTGGGCGGCCCCGGGGGTGAGGACGTCTCCGGTCCACACGCAGCCGTCGAGGTCGAAGACGAAGCCGCGCATGTCGCGCAGCGTGCGGCGGGTGGGGCTCATGGTCGCGGTCGGATACTATCACGCGGGCGCCTGGCCCGGGGGGCGGCCACCGGCGCCGACCCTCTCAAAACTTGGGGCGCGGAGACCGGCGCGCTAGAATTCGAGGAGCCATGAGTCGAGGCCGGACCTATACCCTCCGGAATGCGGCCTCCATCGTGTTCGCGCTGACGGCCGTGATCCCCCTCCTGCTGTTCACGTACACACTCTACTCGCTCAACCAGCTGAAGCTGACCGAGGCCCAGATGGGGCTCGGGGTGGCGCTCACCTGCGCGCTGGTGGGACTGTTCATCTTCTCGAACCTCATGGGGCGTCTCTCCGAGGTGCTGCGCTATCTGGAAGAGCAGCACGACGCCGGCGCTCGTCCGGCCGCGGCCGAGCCCGGGCCCGCGGACACCGCCGCGCGCAGCGCGGAGCCGGCGTCGCCCCACGCCGTGCCGGCCCCGGTGCATCCCGGCGGGCTCGTGATTCCCGGCCTCGGCACCATCACCGCCGCGAGCCGGGCCGCCTCCGCGGCTCGCCAGGCCGCGGGCATCTTCGACGAGGTCCAGAAGACGATGTGGCAGGCCGAGGCCCAGCGTCACCTCGGCCGGCGGGTGCTGATCTCGGTGAAGAACTCCACCGAGCCGATCGAGGGCAGCCTGGCCCAGATCGCGGAGGACGGCGTCCTGCTCGAGCAGGGCGACGAGCGGGTGGCGATCAGCTACCTGCGTATCACCAACATCGAGATCGATCCCGCCCAGTCCTAGGCGCGCGGCCGCCGCAGCACCGCGCCGAGCGCCACCCGCGAGCGGGCGTCGCCGGGGTCGAGCCGCAGCGCCTCCCGGATGGCGGCCTCCGCCTCCCGCCAGCGTCCCTGCCGCGCGAGCAGCTGTCCGAGCCGCGCGTGCGCCTGCGCCAGGTCCGGGGAGAGCGCGATCGCCTCCCGCACCGCTTCCTCCGCCTCCGCGAGCTTGCCCTGCCGCTCGAGCGCGCTCCACAGCCCGAGCTGGCTCTGGGCGTCCACGGGGCGCAGGGCGATCGCGTCGCGGAACGCGGCCTCCGCCAGGTCGGGCCGGCTCCGGAGCAGTTGCACCGCGCCCAGCCCGCGATGCGATGCGACCCGGCTCGGCTTCACCGCGATGGCCTCGTGGAAGGCCTCCACCGCCTCCTCGTGGCGCCCGGTCTCGGTGAACAGCTCGCCCAGGTCGCCCCACGCCCGCGCGTAGGTCGGCTTGAGGCGCACCGCCTCGCGGAACGCGGCCTCCGCGTCCGCGTGCTTGCCCTGCGAGTAGAGGGCCGTGCCGAGCCCGCGGTGCAGCGGCGCGCCCTCGGCCTTGAGCGCGAGCGCCTGCCGGTACGCGGCCTCCGACTCCGCGTGCCGGCCCTGGCGGCCCAGGCCGAGGGCGAGGTTCGAGCGCGCCACCACGTCCTGGGGATTGAGACGCACCGCCTCGCGCAGGGCCGCCTCCGCTTCCGCGTGCCGACCCTGCCGGCCCATGGCGATGCCCAGCTCGACGTGCAGATCCGCGTTCTCGGGGGCGAGGGTCACCGCCCGTCGGAACTGCCCCTCCGCGGCGCCGAGCAGCCCCTGCGCTTCCAGCGCCAGCCCCAGGTCGGCGTGCAGGTGGGCGTCGCCGGGCTTGAGCTGGATCGCGCGCTCGTACACGCGCGCCTCCTCCGCCCACTTGGCCTGGCGGCGATAGATGGTGGCGAGGCCGAGGTGCGCGTCCAGGCGGTCCGGCTCGCGGCGGAGCGCCTCGAGCAGCGCCGCCTCCGCGTCCGCGTAGCGGCCCTGCCGCTCGAGCACGCCACCCAGCCGGGCCCGCCAGCGCGCGCCGGTGCCGTCGAGCCGCGCCGCGCGGGTGTAGGCGGCCACCGCGTCCCGGTAGCGCCGCTGCCGCTCGAGCATGAGGCCGAGGCGACCGTGCAGCACCGCCACCGCGGGGCGGAGCGCGAGCGCGGCCCGGTACGCCTCCGCGGCCTCGCCCCACCGGCGCTGGCGGCGGTGGGCCTCGGCGTGCTGCACGTGCACGCGGGCCGAGCCGGGATCGAGGTGGGCGGCGCGGCCGAACGCGGCGGCCGCGTCGCCGTGGCGGCCCAGCACGGTGAGGGCGGTCCCGAGCCCCCGGTGCGCGACCGCGTTGGAGGGCGCCAGGCGCAGGGTGGCCTCGAACGCGGCCACCGCCTCCTCGGGCTGGCCATTCCGCGCGAGGGTCACCGCGAGGGCGTGGTGCGCCTCCCCACTGCGAGGGGCCAGGCGCACCGCCTCGCGCGCGGCGACCTCCTCCTCGCGCACCTTGCCGAGCCGCCGGCAGACGGCGACCAGGCGGAGCCACGCGGTGGGGTGATCGCGCTTGCCGCGGATGGCGGCCTGGAACGCGCGCTCGGCGGGGGCCCACTTGCCTTGCCGCTCCAGGGTGAGCCCCAGCTTGAACTGGGCCTTCACGCTGCGCGGGTCGAGGGCGAGGGCCGCGGTCAGGGCCTGCTCGGCGTCCGTGTAACGGCCCTCGCGGAGGGCGCGATCGCCACTGTCGAGACACAGCGTGAACTGCGACACGTCATCGCCTCCCGCCGCGCGTGGTGATCTGGCCCAGCACCAGCTCCACGATGTGCGCGGCGGCGTCCGGACGCCGCAGGCGGCGCAGCGAGGCCTGCATGCGCTCGGTCGGCTCGGGATCGGCGAGGGCCCGCCCGAGCAGGCGGCGCAGCTCGCCGCGGGAGCGCGCGACCAGCGCGATGCCGGACCGCGAGGCGAAGCGCTCGTTGCCCGCCTCCTGGCCCGGCAGCGAGCCGTAGAGCAGGAGCGGCACCTCCGCCGCGGTCGCCTCGGCCAGGGTCATGCCGCCGGCCTTGGTGACCAGGAGGTCCGCGGCGGCCAGCAGCGTGCGCACGTTCTCCACGTAGCCCACCACTCGCACCGGGCTGCCCGCGGCGAGCCGGGTGAGGTGCGCGCGGAGCCGCTCGTCGCGGCCGGCCACCACCACCGCCTGGAAGGGCCGCTCCACGGTGAGCAGGGCCCGCACCACGTCCGGCAGCCGGCCGAGCGAGCCCTGCGTGCCCGCCATCGCGACCACAGTGGGCCGATCGGAGGCGAGCTCCCACGCCCGCTGCGCCGCGGTGGCGTCGACCGCGCGAGAGAACTCGGGGCGCACCGGCACCCCGGTCACCACCACCCGGTCGGGTGGAATGCCGCGGGCCACGAACTCGTTCCGGACCTCCTCCGCGGCCACGCAGTAGCGGTCCACCGGGCGCGGCATCCACTGGCTGTGCGCCACGAAGTCGGTCACCGCGGTGGTGTGCGGCGGCACCGCGCGCCCGGAGGCGGCGAGCGCGGCCATCGCGGCGGCGGGCGTGGCGTGCACGGTCACCACCGCGTCGGGCCGCATCGCATCGAGCAGCCCGCCGAGGCGCTCCACCCCGAGGCGCGGGACCCCGAACGCCAGCGGCGACTCCGGCCCCATCCGGTCACCCAGGCGGTAGGCGAAGGCCCACACCGCGGGGACGTGCCGCAGCAGCCAGTAGTAGACCGCGCCGCTCACCCGCGCGAAGGCCGGGTGCACGAGGGCATGGAAGTGGTCCACCACCACCGGCTCCGCCCCGCGCACCGCAAAGGCGCCCGCGAGGCTGCGCGCGGCCTCCGCGTGTCCGGAGCCGTAGCTGGCGGTGAGGATCAGGACGCGCATGTCAGAGGGCGATGGGCTCGTCGACGTACACGGTGTAGCGGCGCGGGCGCCCGCCGGCCGCGGCGGCGGGGTCCACGTAGAGGATCGAGGACTGGCCGCGAATCGCGGCGGGCAGGATGGAGAATCGGATGAAGCTCGTCTCGGCCCGGGGAGCCGCCACGGCCAGCACCGGCTCGCGCCCGCTCTCGAACCACGCCTCGCCGGGAGCCACCGCGCGCGGCGCGCCCTCGCCCACCGTGACCTCCAGGCGGCCCTGCAGGAGGCAGCGGATGCCCCCGCCCCGGTGCCGGTGCCACGGGGCCACGCCGCCCGGATCGAAGTCGACGCGGTCGCAGCGCATCAGCCAGCCTGCGCCGCCCGCGAGGTCGATCGGATGCTCGAGCAACACTCGGCCGCCCGCGGGCGGCGGCGGCTGGCGCACCAGCTCCACGCGATAGACCCACGCCTCACCGTCGGCCGCGCGCGCCCGCAGGGCGCCGGGGCCGAGCGCGGCCGCCCGCTCTCCGCCGCCCTCGGCCACCAGTGCGCCCTCGCGCGCATACAGCACGCACGGGCCCGGAGCGGTCGGCGCGACCGCGCCCGCGGCGAGCCGGTCTTCGATCAGCCGGAGGGAGTGGGCCATGGACGGGTCGGATCTCCATAGTAATCGCTTGGCGCCGTGGGGGGAAACCCCTACCCTGACCCGGTGACCGCCGCCGTCTCCTTCCCGCCCGCGGCCCGCGCGCGATGATCGGGCCAACGCCGGAAGGCACGCGCGACCGGCGGCGCGGCCGGCTGCTGGTGGCCGCCGCCGCCGTGTTCTGGAGCCTGGGCGGCCTGCTCGCGCGCAGCGCGGACACGGATCCGTGGACCACCGTGTTCTGGCGCGGGATCTTCTGCGCCGCGTTCCTGCTCGCGGTCACCGCCCTGCGCGAGGGGCGCGGCACCCCGGCGGTGTTCGCGGGCATCGGCGCCACCGGGGTCGGCATGGCGATCTGCTTCGCGACCGCCTCCACCTGCTTCATCATGGCCCTCCACCGCACCTCGGTGGCGAACGTGCTCATCATCCAGAGCCTGAGCCCGTTCATGGCCGGCCTGCTGGGCTGGCTCTGGATGGGCGAGCGGGTGGCCGCGCGCACCTGGCTCGCGATGACGGTGGCGCTGGTGGGCAGCGGCATCATGGTCTCGCGCTACCTCTACGCCGCGCCGGCCCAGGGCTCGCTGGCCGGCGACGGCCTCGCGCTGACGGTGGCGCTGTCCTTCGCGCTCGCCACCGTGCTGCTCCGCCGCCGACGTCAGGTGCAGATGCTGCCCGCCGCGGCCCTGGCCGCGGCCCTCACCAGCGCGGTGGCCTCCTTCTCGGCCGTGCCGGGATCCGCGGACGCGGGCGACCTGCTGCTGCTGGCCCTGTTCGGCGCGGGTCAGCTGGGCCTCGGCATGATCCTGTTCACCGCGGGCGCGCGCCGGATCCCGGTGGCGGAGGCGTCGCTGATCGCGGTGCTGGAGAGCGTGCTGGGCCCGGTGTGGGTGTGGCTGGCCCTCGGCGAGAACCCCGGGGCCCCGTCGCTGGCCGGCGGCGTCGTGGTGCTGGCCGCGCTGGCCGGGCACACGGTGGCGGACCTGCGCCTCGAGCGCGCCGCGGCCGCGGCGGCCGCTCAGTCCGGGTCGGGGTCGCGGAACCGCTCGTCCACCGGCACCTGATAGGCGTTGGCGAGCGAGTTGGTCTCGCACGCCATCCCCACCACCGCCAGCAGCTCGCCCCGCATCGCCTCGCTCATCCCCGCGCGCCGCGCTCCCGCGGTGTGGGACGCGATGCAGTAGTCGCAGCCATTGGCCGCGCTGACCGCGAGGTAGACCATCTCCTTGGTGAGTGGATCGAGCACGCCGGGGACCATGACCTGCTTGACGCTCTCCCAGGTGCGCCGCAGGGTCGGGGGATGGTTGGCGAGCGCCTTCCAGAAGTTGTTGATCCAGTCCGTCTCGCGGGTGGCCATGATGTCGTCGTAGACCGCGCGCACCTCGGGGCTGGCGTCCTCGTAGTCGATCAGTCGGGTCACGGGCATGAACGGATCCTCTCTCGGCCTACTCGCCTCTCAACGTGGGGTCCAGCAGGTCGCGCAGCCAGTCGCCGGTGCGGCTCACCACGATCGAGGTGATCATGAGCACCAGCCCGGGACAGGTGGAGATCCACCACGCGGAGTCGAGGTACTCGCGCCCCTCCTGCACCATGCCGCCCCACGACGGCGTCGGGGGCTGGATGCCGAGCCCCAGGAACGACAGCGTGGCCTCCAGCACGATGGCGCGGGCCAGCTCGAGGGTGGCGATGACCACGATGGTGGAGAGCACGTTGGGCAGGACGTGGCGCAGGATCACGCGGAGGAGCGAGCCGCCCAGCGCGTGGATGGACTCCACGAACTCGCGCGAGCGCAGGACCAGCACCTGCGAGCGCAGGATGCGCGCGTAGGAGACCCAGCCCGACAGCCCGATCACCACCACCAGCGTGGGGAAGCTCGGGCCCAGCACCGCGATGATGCCGATGGCGAGCAGGATGAACGGGAACGCGAGCTGGGCGTCGGCCAGGGTCATGATGATGGCGTCGGCGCGCCCGCGGCTGAAGCCCGCCGCGATGCCGGCCGCGGAGCCGAGCACCCCGCCCACCAGCACCGCCGCGAATCCGATCAGCAGCGACACCCGCGAGCCCCAGATGACCCGCGAGAGGACGTCGCGCCCCAGGTGATCGGTGCCGAGCAGGTGCGCGTGCCCGTCGGTCCCGTTCCAGGTGGGCGCGGCGAGGCGCCCGCGCAGGCTCTGGCGGATGGGATCGAGCGGGGCCAGGATCGGAGCCGCGGCCGCGATCACCAGGAGCGCGGCCACGAAGCCCGCCCCGAGCCACACCAGGCGCGCCGAACGCCGACGACGGGTCTTCACCCGCGCCGGGGCCGGGACCAGGACCACCTCAGCCGGCGCGGACGCGGGGATCGAGGACGCCATACACGAGGTCCACCATGAAGTTGATGACCACGAACATGAGCGCGGCGAGGAACACGGTGCATTGCACCACCGCGTAGTCCCGGTTGTAGATCGACTGCACCGCGAGCCGGCCGATGCCCGGCCAGGAGAACACGGTCTCGGTGACCACCGCGCCCCCCAGCAGGGTGCCGAACTGGAGCCCGGTGATGGTCACGATGGGGATCGCCGCGTTCTTGAGGGTGTGCTTGGCCACCACCCACACCTCGGCCACCCCCTTGGCACGCGCGGTGCGGATGTAGTCGGCGCGCAGCACTTCCAGCACCGCGGAGCGGGTCAGGCGGGCGATCGAGGCCATGGTGAAGGCGCCCAGGGTGAGCGCGGGCAGCACCAGGTTGTGCCAGTCGCCCCGCCCGGAGGTGGGAAAGAGATCGGCCTTGAGCGACAGGAGCAGGATGAACAGGATGCCCAGGAAGAAGGTCGGCGCCGATTGCCCCACCAGGGCCAGGCCCATCGCCGCGTGATCGACGAGGGTGTTGCGCCGCATCGCGGAGAACAGACCGATCGGCACCGCGACCACCGCGGCCAGCACGAAGGCGGTCAGCCCCAGCTCGACGGTGGCGGCCAGGTAGCCGCGGACCACGTCGAGCGCGGGCTCACGGAAGTGGATCGAGCGCCCGAAGTCGCCGTGGGCCAGGTTCGAGAGGAAGATCAGGTACTGCACCGGCAACGGCTTGTCGAGGCCGAGCTCGCGGCGCACCCGCAGGATCTCGCTGGTGGGCGCGTCCGGCGGCAGCAGCAGCGGCACCGGATCGCCGGACAGGCGCATGACCACGAAGACCACCGTGGAGACCAGCCAGAGCGCGATGAGGGCGCGGAAGAGACGCTGGCCGAGGAACGGGACGAATCCGCGCATGTCGAGCCCTCCCCATCACCCTCTCCCCCGCGGCCGGGGGAGAGGGCAGGGTGAGGGGGCCGTTCGGATCTAGGCCCGGCGGAACTTGAAGTTGAAGCGCCGGATCTCGAACTGCTGGTTGGGGTTCGGCGTGAACTCGACGTACTTCTGGATGCCGTAGTCCTCGTAGGGCTGGATGACCGGCAGCCACGGCAGGTGCTCGAGGAAGATCTTGGTCATCTCCTTGTAGGCCTGCCCGCGGAACTTCTCGTCCACGCTGAAGCGCGCCGCGTTGCCCAGCTCGTCGAACTTGGCCTCCCGCCAGTAGTCTTGCGGGCCGCCCGGGCCGAGCAGGCGCCACATCATGCCGTCCGGATCGCTGAGGGTCGAGGTCGGGTCGGACCAGAACACGCCCTTGAAGCTCTTCTCGCGGTTCTTCTGGGCCCGCACCGAGTACTCGATGACCTCGACCTTCACGTTGACCCCGACGTCCTTCCACATGGCCGCGATGGCCTCCGCCATCGCCTTGTCCTGCGCCACGTAGGCCACCGTGGTCTCGATGAAGACCTCCTCGCCCTTGTAGCCCGCCTTCTTGAGCCGCTCCTTCGCCTCGGAGGGGTTGTAGGCCAGCGGGGGCAGGCTCGTGTCGAAGTGGTTGTCGCCCTTCGCGATGGGCCCGTTCGGGACGATGCCGCGCCCGCGCCACAGCTCCTTCACGATCGCCTCACGGTCGATGGCGAGGGACAGGGCCTGCTTGACGAGCGGGTTGTCGAGCGGGGGGCGCTTGCTGTTGACCGCCAGCACGTAGAGGCCGGCGTAGAGCGCGCCGGCCACCCGGGTGGCGGCGTTGGCCGCGACCCGGTCTTCCTGGTCGGGCGGGAGCTGGGTGATCGCGTCGACCTCACCCTTGAGCAGGGCCGCGATACGCGGCGCGGTCTCCGGGATCGGCCGCATGATCCAGCGATCCATGTCGATCTTGCCGCCCCAGTAGTCGGGGCTCGCGTCGAGCACCGCGCGGTCGTCCTTCACCCAGGAGGTGAAGCGGACCGGACCGGTGCCCACCGGCTTGGCGTTGAACGCGTCGTTGCCCACCGACTCCACGTACTTCTTGGGAATGATCTGCCCGCCGTAGAACGCGAGCCGCGCCGGGAGCAGCGGATCCGGCTTCTTGGTGGTGATCACGAGGGTGGAGGGATCCGGCGCCTCGACCCTCTCGATCGTCGCGAGCACGGTGGCCACCATGGTCTTGGCCCCCGGGTCGTAGGTCCGCTCGATGCTGTACTTGGCGTCCGCGGAGGTGAACGGATCGCCGTTGTGGAACTTCACCCCCTGCCGCAGCTTGAACCGCCACGTGGTCTGCCCCTCGAGCTTCCACTCGGTGGCCAGCGAGGGATAGAGCTTGCCGTCCGGGTGGCGCGAGACGAGGTTGTCGAAGATGTTGAACGACACCCGCACGTCGTTGGACGACGTGCTGAAGTGCGGGTCGAACTTCGACACGTCGCCGCTCTGGGCGGTGACCAGCTCCTTCTTCTGGGTGGTCTGGGCCAGGGCCGGGCTCCCCGCGGTCAGCGGGACCGCGGCGGCGGCGCCCAGGGCGGCCGCCCCCTTGAGCAGGTCGCGTCGGGTCATCTCCATTGATGTTGGCTCCTCTCGGATTCGATGGACTGCTGGGATCCTTCGGGACTACCCGCGCCCGGACGTCGGGGGCCGATCGCGGTGCGCCATTCTAGCGAGCCTTCGCGGGCCCGTCAAGCGGCGACCCGGTGGCGAAGGCACGCCGGACGTGCCAGAATCCGGGCCCATGGACACCACCGCGGACATCGTCATCGTCGGAGGCGGCGCCAACGGCACCAGCACCGCGTTCCAGCTCGCGAGCCTGGGGGCCCGGAAGGTCCGGCTCCTCGAGCGGCGCCACCTCGGGGCCGGGGCCACCGGCAAGTCGGGCGCGCTGGTGCGCATGCACTACACCAACGAGCACGAGTCGCGGCTGGCCATCGAGAGCCTGAAGATCTTCCGGGACTTCAAGAACGTGGTGGGGGGCGAGTGCGGCTTCGAGGCCCCGGGATTCCTCCAGCTGGTCCCGGCCGGCTACGAGGCGGCCCTGCGCCGGAACCTGGCCCGTCAACAGCGACTCGGCGTCGACACTCGAGAAGTCTCCCGGGACGAGGCGCGCGCGATCTTTCCGGAGCTGCGCACCGACGACATCGGGGCCGCCGCCTACGAGCCCGGCTCGGGCTACGCCGATCCCAACGCCACCGCCTTCGCCTTCGCGGCCGCCGCCCAGCGCCTCGGGGTGACCGTGGAGACCGGGTGCGAGGTCACCCGCATCCTGACCGAGCGCGGCCGGGTCACCGGGGTGGAGACGGCGCGCGGCCGCGTGCAGGCTCCGGTGGTCGTGGTGGTGCCGGGGGCGTGGGGCCAGCCGCTGCTCGACCCTCTCGGGCTCGACTTCGGGCTGCAGCCCTTCCGCGTCCAGGTCTCGCTCTTCCGCTGGCCGCCCGCGCTGACCCGCAAGCACCCGGTGGTGATCGACGCCGGCCAGAGGGCGTGGATCCGCCCGGTGGACGGCGCCCTGACCCTGATCGGGGTGGAGCTGGGCGCGGCCCACGCGGGCGAGCCCGACAAGCTGCACGAGGGGGTCGACGAGGGCTACGTGGGCCTCTGCCGCGAGCGGCTCGGCCACCGGCTCCCGCTGTTCGCCGACTCCACCATGCGCGGCGGCTGGGCGGGCATGATCATGATGAGCCCCGACGGACGACCGATCATCGACCGCATCCCGTCGGTCGAGGGGCTGTTCGTGATGCTGGGCGACTCCGGCACCTCGTTCAAGACCTCGCCCGCCATCGGCAAGTGCCTCGCGGAGTGGATCCTGCAGGGCAAGCCGCGCACCGTGGACCTCACCCCGTTCCGGGCCAGCCGCTTTGCCGAGGGCAAGCCCTGGATCGACGAGGACCATTACGGTCGGGAGCGTCTGACGATCTCGCGCTAGGCGCCCGCGCCGGCGCCTCACGGCGGGCGCCCGCCGCCCGGCCACGGCAGCCACTCGACCGTCACCGACACGACCCCCCGGGCGGTCACGGTGGCCAGCAGGAGCCCCCGCGCACCCGGCGTCAAGCCCTCCTGGTACTTGACTGCCAGCGGCGGCGCCACGAGCGTCTTCCGCTGGACGCAGCGCGCACCCGTGGGGGCCAGCTCGGCCGTCCCGGACGTCCTGCCGTAGTACTTCCGCTCCGCCGCGTGGAAGTGTCCGGCGACGATCGCGAGCACGTCCGGGCGACACGCGAGCCCGAGCCAGCTCGCGCGCTGCGGGGCATCCAGGGCGTGCCAGGCCGAGGCCCGGAGCGACGGATCCTCGGCCTTCGCCTGCGGGTCCACCAGGTCCGGCACGTGGGTGAAGACCACCAGCGGCCGCGGGCCGGCCGCGAGCGCGTCCAGCTGCGGGGCGGGGCAGGCCGGGTGCGGGCGGGCCCCGGCGCAGACGTCGGACCCGCCCGCGTCCAGGTAGTTGCGCGCGCTCTTGAAGCTCGCGCTGTCGAGCCCCGCGAAGCGTATCCCCTTCACCGACACACCCGTCGGGTCCAGCGCCACGACCTCGAGCGCCGAGCCGCCCGCCGCGAGCGCGCTCCGGAGGCGCTCCACGAAGCAGCCGTAGCGGCCGAGGTCCACCGCCCGCTCGTCGGCCAGGTCGTTGTTGCCGGGCAGCATCAGCAGGCGCCGGTCGTGGAGTCCCGCGAGGGCGGCCGCCACCTCGCCGACCGCGGCCTTCCAGGGAAACGGCTGCAGCCGGTCGTCCCGGACGGCGACGGGGTGGGCGTCGCAGCCGCTTCCGGCGAAGTCGACGTTCTCGAGCCCCCAGTCCCCCGCGTAGACCACGAAGTCGAGCGCGGGCTGCCGGTCGATGGTGGCGACCGCCCAGCGCAGGGCGTCCCGGTCCTGGGCCGAGTGGCGCAGGATCTCGGCCACGTCTCTCGCCTTCTCGTCGAAGACGTGGGCGTCGGTGAACACCGCGAAGCGCACCGCGTCCGGATCGGGCGACCGGCAGGCGGCGGCCGACAGGGCCAGGAGCAGGGGGCCGAGGAGCGCGCGGACGCTCCGCCACGAGGCGGCGGGGGCGACGGTCACGCGGCCGGGCCCGCGCCCAGCCGGTAGAGGCGCATGGGCGCCTCCACGTTCTTCAGCTCCCGCACGCCCAGATCCTCCACCGGCAGGTCCCCGTCCAGGCGGGCGCGGGTCGCCTCGCTGAGCACGATCTCGCCGTCACCGGCCTGGGCGGCGAGCCGCGCCGCGATGTTGGTGGTCATGCCGGAGGCGGTGTAGGTCCAGCGCGTGCCCGCGCGGCCCTCGATCTTGGTGGCGCCGAGGAGCGCGGGTCCGGTGTTGACGCCCACGTGCATCGCCAGGGGGTCGAAGCGGGCGGCCAGCTCCGCGCCGATCTCCGCGGCCCGGCGGTGGATGGCGCGGGCGGCGTCCACCGCCGCGCGCGCGTGGTCGGTCTCGTGGAAGATCACCATGAGCCCGTCGCCCGCGGTCTCGTTGACGTCGCCGCCGTGCTTGACGATCTCGTCGAGGAAGGCGCCGAAGTAGCGCTCCACCAGCGCGGCGAGGTCGTCGGGAGCCAGGCGGGCGGAGAGGCGCGTGTAGCCGCTGATGTCGGCGAAGAGCACGCTCACGTCGGTCTCTCGCTTGTCGAGCGACGGCGCCTCCGGCGACTCCTCGATGAGCTGGCGCACCCGACGCGGCACGAACTTGGCCAGGCTGCCCCGGATGAGCAGGCTGCGCTCGAGCTGCTGGGCGTAGTCGAGGACCTGGCGGTGGGCCTCCGCGTTGGCCACCGCGACCGCGGCCTGGTCCGCCAGCGCCTCCAGCATCTCCAGATCCTCGCCGGTGTAGGCGCCCTCGGAGCGCTTGCCGCCCAGCACCAGGAGACCGCGGAGGCGCGCCTGGAAGCGGAGCGGGACCACGACCTCGGCCCCGAGGGCGTGGTAGGCCTCGAGCGCGACGGCGCCGGCGGGTTCGAAGCGCGGGTCGGCCGCGAGCTGGTAGCGCGAGAGCGCGCCCGGGACCACCTCGAGCGCGCCCAGCACCGCGCTGGGCAGGCCGTCCACCAGCAGGCGCGCGGAGCGCACGTGCATCGAGGACTCGATGGTGGTGGTGAGCCGCCGGGTGATCTCGTCCAGGTCGAGCAGGCTCGACATCGAGCGGGCCAGCGCGCGCATGGCCTGGACGTAGTCGGACCGCTCGCGGAAGAACGTGCGGTCCACCGCCCGGCGCACCCGCTCGCGGAGCGGATTGAACAGCAGCGCGACCAGGAACATGAAGCCGGCCGAGAACCACGGCGAGCGCGTGAGGTCGGCCTGGGCCAGGAGCGCGTTCGCCCCCGCGAGCAGGAGCGCGTAGGCCCCGGTGATCAGCCCGGCGAGCCCGGTGTAGATGACGGAGCGACGGATCACCACCGTGGCGTCGAAGAGGCGATAGCGCACGGTGGCGTAGGCGATGGCGGCCGGGTAGAGCAGCACCAGCGCCGAGCCCACCTGCGGGTCCACCGGCCCCTCGTAGAGGAACGACAGCGGCCCGAGCATGAGGGTCAGCCAGCAGCCGAGGCCGAGCCCGATGCCGAGCAGCAGCACGCCGGTCTGCTGGTTGACGAGCGGGGACACCGCGCGGCGCCGGGTGTCGAGCAGCGCCGCGATCTTGATCGGGAACGAGACCGCGGCCAGCGTGAGCTGCAGCGCCAGCGCGCCCGGATAGAGCCAGCCGCTGGCGAGGCGCTCCGGGGCGAGCACGTAGACCGTGCCGAACAGCACCGAGAGCGCGACCCCCACCGCGATGGCGCCGCGGTAGAGCGCGGGAATGATGCGGTGGCGGTCGAGCCAGGCCTCGCGGGCCGGGTTCACCGGATAGGTCAGGAACAGGACCCAGCCGTGCACCGACAGGAGCGTGGGGATGAAGCCCACAAGCCCCGCGCCGTACTTGTCGGGGCTCAGGGTCGCGTCGGGCACCGCCACGTTCGACACCGCCCAGAGACACATGTAGAGGAGGAAGCGGCGGTTCGGCGCGGCGAGCGGGTTC
>Ga0070659_100000945_pt1 | contig 21364 bp, 20 predicted proteins | sample KBSC23metaG_FD_64666 | JGI IMG/M metagenome (GOLD analysis project Ga0070659, IMG submission 64666) | Corn rhizosphere microbial communities from Kellogg Biological Station, Michigan, USA - KBS C2-3 metaG | ecosystem: Host-associated > Plants > Roots > Rhizosphere > Soil ... | reverse complement strand
GGGCTCGGCATGCCCTGGAAGAAGCGCTTGTCGACCGAACCAATGTTCGTATTGAAACGCGCGAGGCGCAGTGCCGCACCGGCGCAGTAGACGAATGCTGCCAACCAGCCCCATTTGCCCAGATCGCGCAGGATCCATTCGTACATCACCAGCGCGGGCGCGACGCCAAACGACACCATGTCCGACAGCGAGTCGTACTGCTCGCCGAACGCGCTCTGCGTATTGGTGATGCGCGCGACGCGGCCGTCCATGCCGTCAAGCACCATTGCTGCGAAGATGGCGATCGCCGCCGTCTCGAAGTTCAGGTTCATCGCCTGCACGATAGCGAAGAAGCCGGCGAACAGCGCAGCCGTTGTGAAAGCGTTGGGCAGCAGATAGATGCCACGGCGACGCGGACGCACGATCTCAAGATCGTCGTCTTCCGAACGCGGCTGGTTGTGGCGCAGCGGACGCAGGTGCGTCACGTTGTTGGCAGTGAAGCGCTTCTTGCGTCGGTTGAACGCGGGCATGACGGCCTCCGGATCAGTCCAGCTCTGCAAGCACCGTCAGCGTGGCGGACACCTTCTCGCCAATCGTCACGCGCGGGCGTGCAGTCAGCGGCAGGTAGACGTCGACGCGCGAGCCGAAGCGGATAAAACCATAGCGCTGACCACGCGTGAGTGCCTCCCCTGCCCTGGTATAGCAAAGGATGCGCCGCGCAATCAAACCGGCCACCTGCACCGAAGTGACGAGCTGGCCATCGGCACGGCGCAGCACGATGGCGTTGCGCTCGTTTTCGAGCGACGCCTTGTCCAGATCCGCATTGACGAACTTGCCCGGGAAATACTGCACCTGCTGCACCGTGCCATCGACCGGCGCGCGGTTCGAGTGCACGTTGAACACGTTCATGAACACGCTGATCTTCAGCGCGTCGCGATCGGCGTGCGGGTCACGCACCTGCTCGACCGCGACGATGCGGCCATCGGCGGGCGAGAGAATCGCGTTGGCCTGCGTCGGCACGGCACGCGCCGGATCACGGAAAAACTGCAGCACAAACAGCGTCAGCACCCAGAACGGCCAGGCCCAGCCGAAGCCGGCGGCAGCCTGCACGACGAGCGAGACAATGAAAATCGCGCCCAGGTACGGCCAACCCTCGCGGGCGATGATGGGATGCGGATACGTGTTGTTCAAATCAGACCTCGACAGCGTCTTGAAGGAAATGCGGCATTCTAGCCGACACGGGACCGCGCCAGCACTCGAATCGGCACCTCACCCTGTTGATTCAGCATAAAAAAAGCCAGCCCGAAGGCTGGCTTTCCTTTCTTTCACGCCCAAGGCGCAATCGATCCGCTCTTAGTTCTTCGACTGATCGACCAGCTTGTTCTTGGCGATCCAGGGCATCATCGCGCGCAGCTTGGCGCCGACTTGCTCGATCTGGTGCTCTTCGGTCAGGCGACGACGCGAGATCAGCGTCGGGGCGCCGGCCTTGTTCTCCAGCAGGAAGCTCTTGGCGTATTCGCCGGTCTGGATGTCGGTCAGGCACTGCTTCATGGCCTTCTTGGTCTCGGCCGTCACGACGCGCGGGCCGGTGACGTACTCGCCGTATTCGGCGTTGTTCGAGATCGAGTAGTTCATGTTGGCGATGCCGCCTTCGTAGATCAGGTCGACGATCAGCTTCAGTTCGTGCAGGCACTCGAAGTAGGCCATTTCCGGAGCGTAGCCGGCTTCCACCAGCGTCTCGAAGCCAGCCTTGATCAGCTCGACGGTACCGCCGCACAGCACGGCTTGTTCGCCGAACAGGTCGGTTTCGGTTTCTTCGCGGAAGTTGGTCTCGATGATGCCGGCGCGGCCGCCGCCGTTGGCGGTGGCGTACGACAGGGCGATGTCACGCGCTGCGCCCGACTTGTCCTGGTGCACGGCGATCAGGTGCGGCACGCCGCCACCTTGGCTGTACGTACCACGCACGGTGTGGCCCGGGGCCTTCGGGGCGATCATGATGACGTCCAAGTCAGCGCGCGGGATCACGGCACCGTAGTGCACGTTGAAGCCGTGGGCGAACGCCAGTGCGGCGCCTTGCTTGATGTTGCCGTGCACTTCGTTCTTGTACACGTCGGCGATCTGCTCGTCCGGCAGCAGGATCATGACGACGTCGGCGTCCTTCACCGCCTCGGCCACTTCCTTGACCTGCAGACCGGCGTTGACGGCCTTGTTCCACGACGCGCCATTCTTGCGCAGACCGACCGTCACCTTCACGCCCGAGTCGTTCAGGTTCAGGGCGTGGGCGTGGCCTTGCGAGCCGTAGCCGATGATGGTCACGTTCTTGCCCTTGATGAGGGAGAGGTCGGCGTCCTTGTCGTAAAACACTTTCATGATGATGTCCTAATTTTCAAATACTTCAGTATCGATGGGGTCCGGCCGCAGTTACACGCTGGTGCACGCGCCGGTTCAAACCTTCAGAATGCGCTCGCCGCGGCCGATGCCCGAGCCGCCCGTGCGGACGGTCTCAAGAATGGCAGTGCGATCGATGGCATCGAGAAACGCGTCAAGCTTGCTGCCGTTGCCGGTCAGCTCGATCGTGTAGGTCTTCTCGGTCACGTCGATGATGCGGCCGCGGAAGATGTCCGCCGTACGCTTCATCTCCTCACGCTCCTTGCCGACCGCACGCACCTTCACGAGCATCAGCTCGCGCTCGATGTGCGCACCCTCGGTCAGGTCGACGACCTTGACGACTTCCACCAGGCGGTTCAGGTGCTTGGTGATCTGCTCGATGATGTCGTCCGAACCAGTCGTGACGATCGTCATGCGCGACAGCGAAGCGTCTTCGGTCGGGGCGACCGTCAGCGTCTCGATGTTGTAGCCGCGCGCCGAGAACAGGCCCACCACGCGCGACAGCGCGCCAGGTTCGTTTTCCAGCAGGACGGAAATGATGTGGCGCATTACAGGTCCTCCACGCCGAGCAGCATTTCAGAGATGCCCTTGCCTGCCTGGACCATCGGCCAGACGTTTTCGGTCGGGTCGGTCTGGAAGTCGAGGAACACGGTGCGATCCTTGAGTCGGAAGGCTTCGCGCAGCGCGGGCTCGACGTCAGACGTCTTCTCGATGCGCATGCCCACGTGGCCATACGCTTCGGCCAGTTTCACGAAGTCGGGCAGCGCCTGCATGTAGGAATGCGAGTAACGGTTGTCGTACTCGATTTCCTGCCACTGACGCACCATGCCCAGATAGCCGTTGTTGAGCGAGCAGATCTTCACCGGCGTGTCGTACTGCAGGCAGGTCGACAGCTCCTGGATGCACATCTGGATCGAGCCCTCACCGGTGATGGTGACGACTTCCTTGTCCGGGAACGCCTTCTTGATGCCCATGGCGTACGGCAGACCCACGCCCATCGTGCCCAGGCCACCGGAGTTGATCCAGCGCCGCGGCTCGTTGAACTTGTAGAACTGCGCAGCCCACATCTGGTGCTGGCCGACGTCGGAGCAGATGAATGCGTCGCCGTTGGTCAGTTCCCAGATCTTCTCGACCACGTACTGCGGCTTGATGATCTCGGAGGTGCGGTCGTATTTCAGGCAATCGACGCTGCGCCACTGCTCGATCTGTTCCCACCATTTGGCCAGTGCCGTCTTGTTCGGCTTGGCTTCACCCGACTGGATCTGGGCGATCATCTCCTGCAGCACGTCCTTGACGTTGCCGACGATGGGGATGTCGACCTTCACCCGCTTGGAGATGGACGACGGATCGATGTCGATGTGAATGATCTTGCGCGGCTGCGACGAGAAGTGCGCCGGGCTGCCGATCACGCGGTCGTCAAACCGCGCGCCGATGGCGATCAGCACGTCGCAGTTCTGCATCGCCATGTTGGCTTCGTACGTGCCGTGCATGCCCAGCATGCCCACGAACTGCTTGCTGGTGCCGGGGAATGCGCCCAGGCCCATCAGCGTGTTCGTGACCGGGTAGCCCGTCAGCGCCGCCAGTTGGCGCAGCTCTTCGCTGGCCTCGGCAAGCACCACGCCACCACCGGAGTAGATGTACGGACGTTCGGCCTGCAGCAGCAAGCTGACCGCCTTGCGAATCTGACCAGAGTGGCCCTTGTTGACGGGGTTGTACGAGCGCATCTCGATGGTCTTCGGATACTCGTACTTGCAGATGTCGCGCGAGACATCCTTGGGGATGTCCACCACCACCGGACCCGGACGGCCGGTCGAGGCGATATAGAACGCCTTCTTGATGGTCGAGGCGAGATTGCGTACGTCCTTGACCAGGAAGTTGTGCTTGACGATCGGACGGGTGATGCCGACGGTGTCGCATTCCTGGAAGGCGTCCTGGCCGATGGCGTGCGTCGGCACGTTGCCGGTGATGATCACCATCGGGATCGAATCCAGGTAGGCGGTGGCGATGCCAGTTACGGCATTGGTCACGCCCGGGCCGGACGTCACCAGAGCGACCCCGACCTTGCCCGTGGCGCGCGCATAGCCGTCGGCCGCATGGACCGCCGCCTGTTCATGGCGCACCAGGATGTGTTCGACCTTGTTTTGCTTGTAGAACGCGTCGTAAATATAGAGCACCGCGCCGCCGGGGTAACCCCAGACGAACTCGACGCCCTCTGCCGCGAGCGCATTGACGAGGATGTCAGACCCCATCATGTCGGCAGATGAACCGCTATTGGCGTGGGAAAATTCCGCGCTTGGCATATTCATGTCAGTCCTTTGCAATTTTCGGCAAAAAATTGTTTGGATGCTCTCTACCGGGCTTGTGGCGCGGATTTGAGCGGTGCGCGTCTGCATGGATGGTCGCCTGATGGGCGGCCAGATGAGACAAACCACAGATGTTGTGAACCGGCGATGATACTGCAATGCCGCATGGCGGTCCAGCGGCAGCGCGAATCACCACGCGGCGGCCACAGCAGGCCGCCCGCCAGACAGTCGGGCTGTCCGCCGACCCGCATTTTTGCTAGCATCGCAACATTTTTCACGGCCCAGGCCGTTGCAGTCGCGCGGCGCGATCGTCACATTCGGAATGTGAATTTTCGCCCCGCCGCTCTACCAGGATTCGCACTCGCCGTTGTATGGCCTCTGAACAGGAACTGTCGGCTTTTCTCTCTAGCGTCGAGAAACGCGCCTTCAAGCAGGCAGTCTTTGCGGTGCGCGACGACGATGCCGCGCTCGACATCGTGCAGGACGCTATGATCAAGCTGGCCGAAAAATACGGCGACAAGCCGGGGGCCGAGCTGCCCCTGCTATTCCAGCGCATCCTGCAGAACACGATCCACGATTGGTTTCGCCGCACCAAAGTGCGCAACACGTGGGTGAGCCTGTTCTCCAGCTTCCGCACGGACGCAGAAGGCGACGACACCGACCCGCTCGAACTGATCGAAAGCGAAGCCGGCTCCACAGCGGCGGAAAGCAGCGCCGATAAGTTTGAGCGTGCGCAGATGCTGAACATCCTGGAGCGCGAAATCGAGAAGCTCCCCACACGTCAACGGGAGGCCTTCCTGATGCGTTACTGGGAGGACATGGATGTTGCCGAGACAGCCCAGGCAATGGGCTGCTCCGAGGGGAGCGTAAAGACGCACTGCTCGCGGGCAACACACGCCCTGGCCCAAGCGCTGCGGGCGCGAGGGATCCGACTATGAATAAGGCAGAACTCCGAGAACGCCGTTTTGTGCATGCTGTCCGTACCGCTCTGAACGAGTCGGCCGGGCAATTGCCGCCTGACGTGCGCGACCGCCTCGCAGCGGCGCGCCGGACGGCGCTTGCGCACAAGAAAGCGGAAGTGCCCAGCACGGTGCGCACGCCAGCCCTGGCGTTGCCTGGCGTCGGCCCGGTCTCTTTCGAGATGGAAGGCGAAGCACCATCGCCGCTGCAACGCGCTGCCGCATTCCTGCGCCGCTTCGGTCTACTGTGGCCGACCATCGCACTGGTTGCCGGCCTCGCGGGCATCTATCAGTGGCAGCAACAACAGCGCGTGGACGAGCTCGCCGAGGTCGATGCCGCGATGCTGCTCGACGATCTGCCGCTGGCTGCTTACGCCGATCAAGGCTTCCACCAGTACCTCAAACACGATCAGTGAAGGCTGATCGATGAGCAACTTCCAGCACACCCACGGCCAACCACCGCGAGGCGATCAGACCCGGCGCCTGCGCGCCGGCATCGTTACGCTGATCGGCGCGGCTGGGCTCATGGCGGGGCTTGCGATCGCGCAGGTTCCAACCGCTTCAGCACCTGCGGCGGCTTCCGGTGTCACTGTCAACGCGCCGGTGGATTTGCCGACGCTGCCTACGACCAATCCTCAGCCGTCCGTACATCCGAACTGGGCAGAATTGCCCATCGTGCAGCAGCGCATCCTGGCGCCGCTAGCACCGGAATGGAACGGCATGCCGGAACTTGCGCGCAAGAAGTGGCTGCAGATTGCCCAGGCGTATCCGAAATACACGCCGGCCCAGCAGCAGCGCCTGCAAACGCGCATGGCCGATTGGGTCAAGCTCACGCCGGAGCAACGCCACCGCGCGCGTGAGAACTTCCAGACGACCAAGTCGGTCCCCGTGCAGAAGAAGAGCGAAGCCTGGCAGAGCTATCAGCAGTTGACGGATGACCAGAAGAAGGCGCTGGCCGCCGCCGCGAAGGCGCAAAAGCACCCGTCTGCGGTGACGGCGCTGCCGGGCAGCGCAAGCTTGGCGAAGGACGCCTCCAAGGCCCTCCACCACGGCGCGCGCACCAAGCCGGGCACCACCAAATCCATGCCGACGAACAAGGCGACCGCCGCGGCATCCGTGCCGGCTGCCACACCAGTTCCGACGCCCGCGCCGGCACCAGCTGCTGCCGCACCGGCGCCCGCAAGCGCGCCGCTCACACCCGCGCACCCCGTTGCGCCGTCGACGACGACCGGTGGGGAATCCAGTACTCCGCCACCTTCCACGGTGCTGGGCGGCTGAGCCCGTCTCCCCTTTGGCATAATCCGAACACGCGTCGCGCGCCCCCTGCTGGCGCATGATCGATTGCGCTCGGATTGCGCTTGCTGCGCTCACACCCTGTTCGATGGCCACGTCCGTTTCTCCTTCTTCGCCGGTTGCGACAACCGATCCGCTTGCGGCTCCCAGCCTGCGCCGCCGCCTCGCCGCGATGCTCTACGAGGGGCTGCTGCTGTTTGGCGTGATGTTCGGCGCCACGGCAATCTTTCTGCTACTGCGCCTGATCGTGCCGCCGCTGGCGCGCACGGGCGATGTGGGGCTGCAGGTCTGGGGCTTTCTGGCGCTGGGGCTGTATTTCGTGTGGTTCTGGCGCAAGCGCGGTCAGACGCTGGCAATGCAGACGTGGCGCATGCGCGTGGTCAATGCAGATGGCTCGCGCATTTCGGTTGGCCGTGCCGTTGCACGCTATGTGCTGGCGTGGGTGTGGGTGGCCGTGGCAGTTGGCGTCATCCACCTGAGTGGAGCATCCCGCTGGGCTGGCGCGGGTGTCGCCCTGGCTTGCCTGCTGGCCTGGGGCGCGCTGGCGTGGCTTGATCCGCAGCGCCAGTTCCTGCACGACCGCCTGGCCGGTACCCGGCTGGTGCGCGACTGAGTCGAATTCCCCCTCGGCAGCGACCCCACCATGACGCGCGCCGACCTGCCTGCCTCCCCCGCCCCCCTCGCCTTCCTGACGGCGGCCACTGCGCGCCGCGTTGCTGTGGCGCTGCAGTGCGCGGCAACCCTGGCCGTTGCCTGGGCAGCGCACCGCTGGGGTGAATGGAACTGGCCGGATGCGGCCTTGCTCGCCGGCGCGGTGCTGGTGGTCGGCTATCTCGCCTCGGTCGGCTGGGCGTTTCTGGTTTCGCTGACGAGCCTGGGGACCGCGATACCGGATGACCCCATGTGGGATCGCAAACCCGTGCCAAACGATCAACGCATCGGCATGACCGGCTTCATTGGCTGCTGGCTGCGCGAATGCATTTCGGTCGCGTGGATGTTCAACGTGTTGCAGCCTTTTCGGGCGCATGCCGCATTCGACGCGCCCGCTGGCGATGGCAAGCGCGTACCGGTGCTGATGATCCACGGCTATGGTTGCAATCGCGCGGTGTGGCTGCCGATGCAGAAGCGCCTGGCTGCCGCTGGCCATCCGACCGACGCCATCGATCTCATGCCCCTCCTGGGCGATATCGACGATTACGCGCGCGACATTGCCGCCGCCATCGCGCGCCTGACGCGCATGCATGGCCGCGCGCCCGTCCTGCTCTGCCACAGCATGGGCGGGCTCGCTGCACGTGCGCTGCTTCGGCAACCGGAGCCCTGCCCCGTTGTCCACGTCATCACGCTCGGCACGCCACATCGGGGAACGGCGATGGCGCGCACCGGGCGCGGCCACAACGTGCGCCAGATGGCCTGGGCGAGCCCGTGGCTGCGTCAGCTTGCGGCCTCGGAAACGCCGGACATGCGTGGACGCATCACGTCGATCTTCTCGTGGCACGACTCCATCGTCGGGCCGGCCGGTGCGTCTTGGCTGGACGGCGCCCAGCACATTCCGTTCGCCGGTATCGGCCATGTGTCGCTGCTATGCGACGCACGCGTACGCGATGCCGTGCTGGCAGAACTCGCACGCATCGAGTGCATCGCGCCGGCCCCATCTGCTTGAAACGCGCGCCCGGCGCGGGTCTCGGGCGCTCGCCCTTTCTTCTTGCGGCAATCACGTCATGTGACGGTCATGTTTCTGACACGGCTTATTCACGCAGCGGTGGCGAAATCCGTCCAACGCAGCCTCTGTTGCCGACATGGTCCTGCCTAATCTGCCCAGCCCTGGTTTTCTCCGCCGCCTCGCGCAACGCTTTCGCGCCGCTCCCCTCACCGGTTCCAACTGGAACGCTCCACCGTCTCTGATGCAAATGGCCGCCGGACTTGCCGCCGCCGGCGCGCTGGGCTCGGCTGCGCCGGCCAGCCGCGGCGATGTGCGCGAGCATGAAGCGCCCGCGGCCACGCCGGCCACCGCCGTGGTGCCGGATCAGTTGGCCGACACGGACACCGACCCGCCCGCCGAAAAAATCCACCGCTACCGCACGATCTGGCTATCGGACATCCACCTCGGCACAGCCGGCTGCCAGGCCGACTACCTGCTCGACTTCCTCAAGCACCATGAATCCGACACGCTGTACCTGGTCGGCGACATCGTCGACGGCTGGCAATTGCGCAAGGGCTGGTACTGGCCGCAGGCGCACAACGACGTGGTGCAGAAGGTGCTGCGCCGTGCGCGCAAGGGCACCCGCGTGGTGTTCATCCCCGGCAACCATGACGAGATGGCGCGCCAGTTCCACGGCTTGAATTTCGGCGATATCGAAGTTGCGGAAGACGCGATCCACGTGACCGCCACCGGCAAACGCCTGTGGGTCGTACACGGCGATCTCTTCGACGGTGTGATGCAGCACGCGCGCTGGCTCGCTTACGTGGGCGACACGCTCTACACCTTCATCCTGGCGATGAACCGGCACTTCAACCGCATTCGCGTGAAGCTGGGGTTTCCGTACTGGTCGCTGTCGCAATATCTGAAGCACCAGGTGAAGAACGCGGTCAACTTCATCAACTCGTTCGAGCGTGTGATGACCGACGAAGCACGCCGGCGCGGTTGCGACGGTGTGGTCTGCGGGCACATCCACAAGGCCGAGATCCGCGAAATCGACGGCCAGCTTTACTGCAACGACGGCGACTGGGTGGAAAGCCTCTCTGCCTTGGTCGAAACCATGGAAGGCGAATTGCAGATCGTCTATTGGACGCATCTGCTCGATGCACCGCGCACCTCCCGCCGGGCACGCCGTGCCGCTGCGGCCGCCGCCTGACGGAACCCCACATGACCAACACCAGCATCGACCTCGTGCAATCTGCCGCCGCCACTCAATCGATATCCGCCATTCCCCAAGGAGAGCCCGTGAAAGTCATGATCGTCACCGATGCCTGGGAACCGCAGGTCAACGGCGTCGTCCGCACCCTTACCCAGACGCGCCGCGAGTTGGAAGCGATGGGCCATATCGTCGACATGATCACGCCGCTCGAATTCAAGACGGTGCCATGCCCGACGTATCCGGAAATCCGCCTGTCGATCCTGCCGGCCAAGCGCGTGCGCGAGCGCATCGAGAAGTTTGCCCCGCAGGCGCTGCATATCGCCACCGAAGGGCCGCTAGGCATGGCCGCACGCGCCTACGCGCTGCGCCACAAGCTGCCCTATACGACGGCCTATCACACGCGCTTTCCGGAATACGTGCAGGCGCGTTTCGGCATTCCGCTGGCATGGACGTATCGCTTCCTGCGCTGGTTCCACAGCCCCGCCCAAGCTGTGATGGCACCGACGCCCGTGGTGCTGAAGGACTTGGCCGACTACGGCATCACCAACGGCGTGCTGTGGACGCGTGGTGTCGATCTGGATGTCTTCACCGCCCAGCGCGGCAACGTGCTCAACACGGCGCACCCGATCTTCCTGTACGTCGGCCGCGTCGCCGTTGAGAAGAACGTGGAAGCCTTTCTGGAACTGGATCTGCCCGGCTCCAAGTGGGTGGTGGGCGAAGGTCCCGCGCTGGCCGGCCTGAAAGCCAAGTACCCGAACGCCAGCTACCTGGGCGTGCTCAAGCAACCGGAACTCGCCAAGGTGTACGCCTCGGCCGATGTGTTCGTCTTCCCGAGCCGCACGGATACGTTTGGCCTCGTGCTGCTGGAAGCGCTCGCCAGCGGTTTGCCGGTGGCGGCGTATCCGGTGACAGGTCCGATCGACGTGCTGGGCGATTCGCCCGCCGGTGCGCTGCGCGAAGACCTGCGCGAAGCCTGCCTGGAAGCGCTGCGCATCGACCGCACGACGGCGCGCGCGCATGCCGAGAAGTTCTCCTGGCGTGCAGCTTCGGAGCAGTTCCTTGCGCACCTGCGTCCGGTGCCCGCCGCACCAGCCGGCAACACCAAGGCCGTCGAGCCGTCCACTGCTGCGGGTGCCTGAGTTTTGCGCTCCATGAAGCCCACCACGCCGCCCGATCGGCCACTCGACGGTCCGGCCGCCCCGCCGCCCACGGCGGGCGCGTACTCGCCGGCCGATAACCCGCACAAGGGCAATCGCGGCATCACACGGGCGTGGTTCGCGCTCAAGAACTCCATCAGTGGCATCCGCTTCGCCATCGACGAGGAAAGCGCCTTCCGCCAGGAACTGACGCTGTGCGCAATCCTGCTGCCGTGCGCGTTCGTCATTCCCGCCACGGTGGTGGAGCGCATTCTGATGCTCGGCACGCTGGTGCTGGTGCTGATTGTCGAGTTGCTCAATTCAAGCGTGGAAGCGGCGGTCGACCGCATCTCGATGGAACAGCACGGGCTGTCCAAGCGCGCCAAGGATTTCGGCAGCGCAGCCGTCATGCTGGCCCTGCTGCTGTGCGTGGGGACTTGGATGGCGATCGCCTGGCCGTGGGCGGCATCGCTATTGCGCTAGGACATACCCGTCCTGACTTGCCCTCCCCTGCCACGTCAACGTTTGGCAGTGTGAAGCCCGCGCTATGTGGGGGGTCGTTGCACAAGCACGATCTCTTATAATCCGGGCACTAACACGCCACGGAGACAGGGCCACGGCCTTGGCAGTTCAATGGAAACCAAGCAGCACTCCACCGGCCCACGCCGCACGCGCGACCGCATCCTCGAGGTGTCGTTGCGCCTGTTCAACGATCTGGGCGAGCCCAACGTCACCACCACGACGATCGCCGAAGAACTCGAGATCAGCCCAGGCAACCTGTACTACCACTTCCGCAATAAAGACGACATCATCAACTCGATCTTCGTGCAGTTTGAGCAGGAGATCGCGCGTCGCCTGAAGCTGCCGGATGACCACAAGGCCACGCTGGACGAGACCTGGGGCTACTTGCAATACATGTCGGAGTTCCTTTGGAACTACCGCTTCCTGTATCGCGACATCAACGACCTGCTCGCGCGCAACCGCATGCTGGAGCTGAACTTCAAGCGCATCGTCGAGCAAAAGCGCCACTTTGCGATGGACATCTGCCACCAGTTCATCGAAGACGGCGAGATGGAAGCCACGCCCGAACAGGTGGATGCAATCTGCACCAACATCGTGGTGATCGCCACCTACTGGCTGTCGTTCCAGTTTGTGCAGCATCCGCGCCAGTACAACGATCAGAACGCGATCCGCGACCATCTGCACGGTGCGAGCTACCACATCCTGTCGATCCTCGCACCGTATCTGCGCGGCAAGCCGCGGCGGGCGTTCGATCTGCTGGCCGTCAGCCGCAGCAACGATCCGCCTATCGGTACATCCGGCGCCCCCGGTACCCCCGGCACCACCACCCCTGCCAAATGAAATCGATCTGTGTCTACTGCGGTTCCAGCCCGGGCGAGCGCCCGGAATACAAAGCCAACGCCATCGCGCTGGGCAACGAGATGGTCAAGCGTGGCCTCACGCTCGTCTACGGCGGCGGCAACGTCGGCCTGATGGGCATCGTGGCCGATGCGGTGCTGCACGGCGGCAGTCCGGTCATTGGCATCATCCCGAAATCGTTGGTGCGCAAGGAGGTCGGGCATAAGGAACTGACCGAGCTGCACATCGTCGACAGCATGCACCAGCGCAAGCAGATGATGGCCGACCGCGCCGATGCCTTCATCGCCATGCCCGGCGGCGTGGGCACGTATGAAGAGCTGTTCGAGACCTTCACGTGGCTGCAACTCGGCTACCACAACAAGCCGATCGGCCTGCTGAATGTGGCGGGCTTTTATGACCAGCTGCTCGCCTTCATCGACCACGCCGTGCAGGAAGGCTTCCTCAAGCGTCATCACGCCGATCTGCTACATGTGAGCGACGACCCTGCCGCGTTGATCGACATGCTGGCGCGAGCGCCGCGCGAGACGGTCGACAAGTGGTCGGAGCGCCGCGAGCGCACGTAAGCACGTCATGCAAGACACGTTGTTGAAGATGGCGCTGTACGTATCCCTGGTGCTGATCGTGCCGGGGCCGACAAACACGCTGCTGCTGTCGTCGGGGCTCAAGGTTGGCGTGCGGCGCACGAGCCCGTTGATCGTTGCGGAGGCGCTCGGCTATGTGGTCGGCATCTCTGCGTGGGGGTTCTTCCTGAACGCGCTGGCCGCGAGCCGGCCGTGGCTGCTGGTGGCGGTCAAGCTGCTCAGCGCCGCCTACATCCTCTACCTGGCCGTCAAGATGTGGCGACAGAGCCGAGCACTGCAGCATGTTGCTGCCAGCCCGGTGAGCTTTCGCGACATGCTCCTCACCACGTTGATGAACCCGAAGGCGCTGCTCTTTGCGAGCACGCTGTTTCCGCTGGCCGCGTTCCAGTCTGCGCCTTATTTTGCGTGGACGATCGGCGCATTCCTGATTGTGCTCGTGCCGATCGCGCTGGCGTGGTCGTATCTGGGCGTGCTGCTGACGGCGCGGCGCTCGCTAGCGCCGCATACGCCCACGCTGTTGCGTGGCGCATCGCTCGTGCTGCTGATGTTCTCGGGCACGCTCATGTATTCGATCCTGGCCCGCTGAACATCCCGCCTTAGAAGGACGATCCCGGCTGCGTCAGGAACGCCACTTCCTCCGGCGTCGACGTGCGCCCGAGCGCAGCATTCCGATGCGGAAAACGCCCGAAGCGCGCGATGATCTCGCGGTGCTTTTCCGCCCAGATGAGCGAATCCGCATCACCGTCTTGATCACGCAGGCGCGTGTAGAGGCGGATCGATTCGTCCTGCATGGCAAGCGCCTCACTGTGCTCGAATGGCAAGTAGCAGAACCCACGGTGATGGCGCGTCGGCAACTGGGCATCCCACCCCGCGGCTACGACGATCTGCGCAGTGTGCAGCGCAGCCGCGTCGCTGGCAAACGCGCGGGCGCTGCCGCGAAACATGTTGCGCGAGAACTGGTCGAGCACCACGATGCGCGCGATGGCTTCCAGCGGTGTGTCCATCCAGGTGTCGGCATCGCCCGTCGAGAGCGCTTCCCACAGCGGCAGGAAGCGCGCGCGGATCTCGGCATCAAACGCGTCGGACTTGGTGAACCACTCCGGCCGCGCGTCGACCAGCGGTGCGTTGCCGAACCAGAACGCGAGCACGTCGTCGGCAGTGGGCAAACCGATCATCTGAGTCTCCTCGAATTGTTCTTGTGATGGTGCTTTAACGCTGTACGTTGCGCATCCAGTCCGCGGTCTGCCAGAAGGCTTGCATCAAGCGCATCTGCAGCGCTTCATCCAGACCAAGGTCTTGCATGGCGAGCGCCATGCAGCGCATCCATTGATCGCGCTCCTGCGTGCCGATCTCGAACGGCAGATGACGCGCGCGCAGGCGCGGGTGGCCAAAGCGTTCGATGAAATGGTTCGGGCCGCCCAGCCAGCCGCACAGGAACCAGAACAGCTTGTCGCGCGAGCCGTCGAGGCTGTGCGGATGCAGCGCCCGCAGCACGGCAAACTCGGGCTCCAGATCCATCAGGTCGTAAAAGCGGTCAACGAGTTCGCGCACGCGCGCCTCGCCGCCAATCAGATCGAAGGCCAGGCTTTCCTGGCCGGAAGATTCGTCAGTCATACAGCGTCAGTCACATCAAAAAAAACATCAAGCCTCGGTTACGCCTCGGTCACGCATCACGCATCACGCAGTGTGGCCATGGCCGGGCGACGCAGCACATCGCGCAGGCCCAGCCAACCGCCGGCAAAGGCGCACACCATGCCGCTCACGACGCCCACCGGCAGAATCATCGGGTTGAAACGATACGGAAAATCGAACACATACGCCGACAGCACCCAGCCGATGGCGATGGCACCCACGCCCGCCATCAGCCCGGCCAAGCCACCGACGATCAGCACTTCAGCATATTGCGTCTGGCGCACCACGCCGGAGCCCGCGCCCAGCGCGCGCAGCACGCCGGCGTCGCGCAGGCGTTCATCGCGCGAACCGGACAGCGCTGCATACAGCACCAGCACACCCGCCGCCAACGTGAAGATGAAGAGGAACTCCACCGCCGCCGTCACCTGATCCAACACACCCTGCACTTGCTGCAGGATCAGCTCGGTATCCACCACCGTCAGGTTCGGGAACTCGCGCACGAGCTTCGCCGGCAGATCGGCCTGTCCTGCGGGAATGCGGAACGCCGTCACGTACGTCTGCGGCATGTCGTGCAACGCCACGGGCGGCAGGATCACGAAGAAGTTCACGCGCATCGAACTCCAATCAAGCTTGCGCAATGACGTGATAGGCGCGTCCACCGTCTGCCCGGCAACATCAAAGCGCAACACATCGCCCAGGCGCAGATTGAGCGTCTTGGCGATGCCCTCCTCCACCGAGGCTTCGGGCTTCTGCCCGCTGAACCAGTTGCCGGAAACGATACGATTTTCGGGCGGTTGCGCCGTCGCGTAGGACAGGTTGAACTCGCGCTCGACCAAGTTGCGGGCGCGCGATTCTTTATAGGTCTGGCGATCGATGGTCTGGCCGTTCACCTGCGTCAGGCGACCGCGCACCATCGGGTAGAGCTTCGGATCAGCCACGCCGGCGTGGGCCAGCGCCTGCGACACCGGCGCCATCTGATCGGGCTGGATGTTGATGATGAAGCGGTTGGGCGCATCGGCCGGCGTGGCGTTGTGCCATGAGCGAATCAGGTCATTGCGGGTCATGGCGAGCAGCAACAGCGCCATCAGCCCGACGGCGAGGGCCACGGTTTGCAGCACGCTCACGCCGCGACGGCGCTCCAGCACGGCAAGTGCAAAGCGCCAGCCCACGCTCAGCGCACGCCCGCGACCCAGCGACACCGCCAGCGCCCGCAAGCCGCCCGCCGCCAGCAGCGCAAACACGACGATGGCACCAGCAAACCCGGCCGCCGTCAGCGCGCCGAGCTTCACATCGCGGGCAGACACCACGAGCAGCGCAAAGAACGCCGCCGCACCAAGCGCATAGCCGATCCACGCGGCAACGGCTCGCTCGGCCACATCCCGGCGCAGCACGCGCAGCGGCGGCACGCGCACGAGACTCAGCAGCGGCGGCACGGCAAAGCCCACCAGCAACACCAGCCCCGCCGCCACACCCACCACCGCCGGCCAGATGGACGCCACCGGCAACGTCACCGTCACCAGATCGCCGAGCGACGCCAGCAGCAGCCAATGCGCCCCATACCCCAGCGCCACGCCCACCGCCGAACCCAGCACGCCGATCAGCAGAAACTCCAGCGCAAACGTCCCGAGAATCTGCCCTTGCTTGAGCCCCAGGCACTTGATGACGGCCACCGCATCGGTATGCCGCGCGGTGTAGCGGCGTGCAGCCATGGTGATGGCCACCGCGGCAATCATCGCGGCCAGCAGCGCGACCAGCGAGAGGAAGCGCTCGGCGCGGTCCAGCGTTTCGCGCATCTGCGGCTGGCCGTTTTGCAACGATTCAATGCGCACGCCGCGCAACTGGCGCGTCTTCAGTTCGGCCTCGGCCCACGTGTGGAAGGCGCTGGCGGCAGCATCCGGGCCGGCCACCAGCAAGCGATATGTGACGCGGCTGCCGTAAGTGACGAGGCCGGTAGCGGCCAGATCGGCCATCGGCAACATCACGCGCGGGGCGAAGTTCATGAAGCCCGCGCCGCGGTCCAGCTCCTGCGTGATAACGCGGGCGATCTTGAAGGTGCGGTTGCCCAGGCGGATGGCGTCGCCCATGCGAATGCCGAGTGCTTCGAGCAGCGGTGCGTCCACCCAGACGGTGCCGGCGGCGGGAATGCCGCGTATCGGCGCGCCGACGGTATCGCGCCCGTTATCGCTCACCTTGAGGGTGCCGCGCAGCGGATAACCCGCGTCGACGGCCTTGACGGCGGCCAGTTGCGATGCAGGTTCGCCCGAGGAACCGTTAGTCAACGTGCTCGCCATGCTGGGAAAGGTGGCGGTATGCGTGACCTGCAGGCCGCTGGCGCGTGCGTGTGCCTCGATATCGGGCGGCAGCGGCTGGTCGGACACCACGAGCACATCCGCGCCGATCAGTTGGCGCGCATCGCGCTCCAGGCCGGCATGCATGCGATCGGCCAGAAAGCTGACCGACGCCAGCGCGGCCACGGCCAGCACCAGCGCGATGAGCAGCAGATTCAGCTCACCGGCGCGCCAGTCGCGGCGCAGCATGCGCAGGGCTTGGGTCCAGACGGAAAAACGTGACATGGGCGGAACATGGACGAGGGCAAACCCCGTCATGTTCGCACGACTTCAGCGGGCCAGCGTGCGGGCCTCGTCGGCATGCCAGGGCAGCGCCTGGTCTGCGGTGAGCAGCGAGACGTGCTCGGGCGCCCGGTAGCCCGCAAGATGGCCCAGGCCTTCGCGGAACGGCGGCTGGCCGATGCGCTCGATCAACTCGCGCACCCAGGGGGCGAGCGCGTCATTGCGGCGCACCGCCAGGTAATACGTCTCGCGCGTCAGCGGCACGAAATGCAGGCCGTGGGCTTCAGCGCCCGGGCGCAGGCCGAAGCCGACGTCCGCCCGGCCCTCCTGCACGGCTACGGCGATCTTGTCGCTGGAGAATTCCTGCTCGTCGTAACCGTGAATCTGGTCGGGATACAACCCAGCCGCCACCAGCAACTGGTCGAACAGCAGGCGCGTGCCCGAGCTGCGCTGGCGGTTGATGAAGCGCGCCTGGGTGCGTGCAAGATCCCCCAGCGATTGCACCCGCCCCGCCCAGTCCGCCGACATCATCAGCCCCTGCTCACGATCGGCCAGAGCGATCAGGCGCACGGCGGTCGGGCGCAGCCACTTGCGCAAGGTCTGGTGCGCGATCGAACCGGCGCCCTGCTGCGGTGCCACATAGAAACCAGCCACCTCGCATTGCTTTTCCTGCAGGCAGATTAGCCCTTCGACGGCGCTGCAGAACACGGTATCGATGTGCGCGCCATGGCTTTGCCGCGCAAACGTCTCGGCCAGCACTTCCACGGCCGGGTCGTGGCTGCCCGAAAACCGGATGCGCGCCTGCGATTGGGATGCGTCTTCCAGCTCCGACAGAAACTGCCCCATGGCTTGGTGCAGCACCGGATCGAGCTGTTCGCGCAAGCGCATCTCAGCGCGCAGCATGCGCTCGCCGAACAGCGTGAGCGAGGCGCCACGGCCGCGCTCCATATCGAGCAGCGCACGCCCGAGCATTTCCTCCCACGACCGCATTACCCCCCAGGCGTGCCGGTACGACAGTCCCACCTGCTTGGCCGCGCGGTGCAGCGACCCCGTTTCGCGCACTGCCCGCAACAGTTGAAACACCTTGCTGTTGGCGCGCGGATTGTCATCCGGCCCCACCACCGGAAATACCTCGAACTGGAATGTCATTATGTTTATGGTTTCCTATTTACTTCGGCCGTGCCCCGGGAGAACAATCCTGCTCAACTCCGGGGGCGGGCACATCGTGGCCGCTGACTGCCCCAACGTTGCCGCCATCATGCAGCATCCGACATAAAGCGTCCACGCCCTCCACGCTGCCCCTACAACATGCCCAGATTGTCCCAAACCCTTCGGATATCTGCTGTCATCTATATGACATTGGCAATGGTCGCCGCCGCATATGCTGGCGATCTCCGCATAGCCACCACCACAAGCACGGAAAATTCCGGCTTACTGAAAGTTCTGCTACCCAAATTCGAGGCGGCCACCGGCGTCCATGTGCACACGATTGCCGTTGGCACCGGCAAGGCCGTCAAGCTGGGGGAATCAGGTGACGTGGATGTCGTACTCGTGCACGCACGCCAATTAGAAGACGCCTTTGTTGCCTCCGGCGGCGGCATCGACCGGCGCGACGTGATGTACAACGATTTCATCCTCGTCGGCCCGACGGCGGACCCGGCCCACCTGCGCGGCCAGAAAGACGTCATCCAGAGCATGGAGGCCATTGCCAAGGCCGGCACGAAGTTCATCTCGCGCGGCGACAACTCCGGCACCGACGTCATGGAAAAGGCCTACTGGAAGACGGCCAACATCGATCCGAAGGGCAAGCCCTGGTATGTGAGCGCGGGCCTGGGGATGGGCGAAGTGCTGAACATGGCCGCGCAGATGAACGCTTACACGCTCTCAGACCGCGCGACCTACGGCGCCTACCGCGCCAAAACGGGCCTCGACATCGTGCTGGCCGGCGACCCGCGCATGTTCAACCCATACGGCATCATCGCCGTGAACCCGAAGAAGTACCCAAGCGTCAACTACACCGATGCGACCAAGCTGATCGAATGGATCACGTCACCCGCGGGCCAGCAGGCGATTGCCGATTTCAAGATCAACGGGGAACAGGTGTTTTTCCCTGACTACGGGAAGGCGATCGCGAGCGGAAAGTAACTCCGCCCGAACACGCGGCAGGGCCGTGGGTCAAGCCACGGCCGTTTCCAATTGCGGATGCTGCGGCAACTCGGCCGCCACTTCACCGATCATGCGGCGTAGCCACATCACATCGGGCGCAGCGTGGCTGCGCTCATGCCAGAGTTGATAGAAACGCATCTTCGGAAACGCCATGGGCGTCGGCAGAATGCGGATCGGCAGATATTGCGCGCAATGCGCGGCGAACTGGCGGCCCGTGGTGAAGACGAGATCCGTGCGCATCAGCACATAGGGCACCAGCCCGAAATACGGCAACGACACCTGGATCTGCCGCTTGAGCCCTTGCTCCGCAAGTGCCTGATCGATCATGCTGCGCTGCATAACCGCGTAGGGGGCGGGCGCAAGGTGCGGCATCTCCACGTAGTGCTTGAGCGAGATGCCCTTGCGCGCCAGCGGGTGCTGCGCGCCCAGCATGCAGACGACCTCATCATCGAACAGCGGGGAGATATGCAGATGCTCGGGCGGCGAAAGCCAATTGCCGATCACCAGATCCATGCCGCCCTGCTCCAGCGCGGCCAGGTAATCGACGCCCGCATTGAGCGGATGCACCACCAGCTTGGCCTGCGGCGCTTGCTTGCGCAGGCGCTCGACGATGTTCGGCAGGAAGAATGCGTCCAGATAATCCGGTGCGCCCAGATGGAAGGTGCGCGTGGTGTTGGCCGGATCGAACTCCTGCGACGGGCGCGCGATGCGCTCCATGGCCTCCAGGCTCTGCTGCGCCAGGGTCAGCAGGTCATGGCCGCGCTCGGTCGGCACCATGCCGTTCTTGCCGCGCACGAGGATGGCGTCGCCGGTGATCTCGCGCAGGCGCTTGAGCGTGTTGCTGATGGCCGGTTGCGACTGGCCGAGCTTGACCGCCGTACGCGTCACGCTCTGCTCGGTGAGCAGCGTGTAGAGAACGCGCAGAAGGTAGGTATCGAGATGATCTTTGCCGTGCATCTGGGGGCGGGCACGGCAAATACCGTACCGTCGAAAAACGTGCGAGGGGGACGCTGTCAGTGTATGTCACTTGCACGTCGCGCCGCCAGACCACTACCGGCGGGTATACCCCGGATTTTGGCTTTCCGATGCGGGTTATCACATGGGCCAAATATTGCATTCCTGACCCGGTGCTATGGTTCCGTTACACACACAAACAGGCGTAGACCCCCATGGAGACTCAGCCCATCCGCTTCTTCCACCGCGGCCAGGTGCGCACCGTCACGGATGCCCCGATCACCCGTACGGTGCTTCAATACCTGCGTGAAGACGCACACTGTACAGGCACCAAGGAAGGGTGTGCCGAGGGCGATTGCGGTGCATGTACCGTCGTGCTCGGCGAACTGCAGGAAGACGGCAGCGTCGGCCTGAAGGCCGTCAACGCGTGTATCCAGTTTCTGCCCACGCTCGATGGCAAGGCGCTGTTCACCGTGGAAGACGTGCGCGGCAAGGACGGCAAGCTGCACCCGGCGCAAGAGGCCATGGTCGAGTGCCACGGCTCGCAGTGCGGTTTCTGCACGCCGGGCTTCGTGATGTCGCTCTACGCCCTGTACGAAAACACCGGCAGCGAGGCACCCATCCCCTCGCGCCAGACCATCTGCGATTCGCTGACCGGCAACCTGTGCCGCTGCACCGGCTACCGCCCCATCATCGACGCGGGCGAGCGCATGTTCGAACTGCCCTCGCCGGCCGGCATTGATCGTACGCAATTGGCAGAAACGCTGCGCAAGCTCCAGCGCACCGACACCTTCAGCTACGCCCCCGTTGGTACCGAAAAGGCGCCGCGCTTCTACGCACCGCGCACCGCCTCGGCATTTGCTGCCATCAAGGCTGCGCACCCGAACATCCGCATCCTGGCCGGCAGTACCGACGTGGGCCTGTGGGTCACCAAGCAGTTCCGCGAGCTGGGCGACATCCTCTACATCGGTCAGGTGTCTGACCTGTATGCACTGGAAAAGCGCGACGGCTGGATCGAAATCGGCGCCGCCGTCTCGCTGGAACAAGCCTATGAATTCCTGGCCAAGGACTACCCAGAACTGACCGAGTTGTGGAAGCGCTTTGCCTCGCTGCCGATCCGCAACGCCGGCACGCTGGGCGGCAACGTCGCCAACGGCTCGCCGATCGG
>Ga0070659_100000943_pt1 | contig 21381 bp, 24 predicted proteins | sample KBSC23metaG_FD_64666 | JGI IMG/M metagenome (GOLD analysis project Ga0070659, IMG submission 64666) | Corn rhizosphere microbial communities from Kellogg Biological Station, Michigan, USA - KBS C2-3 metaG | ecosystem: Host-associated > Plants > Roots > Rhizosphere > Soil ... | reverse complement strand
GTGGCCTGCACCACGTTCGGCTCGTCCTCGATGGCTTGCTCGCGCAATTGTCCGGCCGCGAGGCTGAAGCGGTTGGCGCCCGGGCGCAGCAGTTGCGGCACCGAGGCGTACGGCACCGAGAACGTGTGCACGCGGCCGCTGGCTTCGGTCACGCTGACCTCGAGATCGCCGCCGTAGCCGGTGGCATACAGGTCGTCGATGGCGAACGGGCCGGGTGCGACCGTGGTCTGGTAGATCAGCATGCCGTTCTGGCGCACCACCACCTTGGCGTTGCTGTCGGCCACGCCGCGCACGGTGGGCGCGTAGCCGCGCAGCGACTGCGGCTGCATGCGGTCGTCGGTGGCGATCTGCACGCCGCGCAGGCCGAAGCTGTCGAAGATCTCGCCGCTGGTCCAGGAGTCGCCCAGGGTCAGCTGCGCGCGCAGTGCGGTCAGGTCGCGCTGCGCGTAGGTGGCGATGTTCTGCCAGTGGCGGGTGGCGCGCATGTCGCCGGCGCCCGACTGCCAGTTCAGCGCGGAGTTGTGGCGGATCCGCCACAGCCCGAGGTTCAGGCCGGCGTCCAGGCCCAGGTAGGATGAGGTCTGGGCCAGGCCGCCGGCGCGGGTGCGGTAGCTGTTGAGGTTGTAGTTGAGCAGGCCGGCGGTGACGCCCGCGTCCCAGTACTTCGGGTCGACGTAGCCGCGCGCCGCCTGGCCCAGGAACGCCTGCGGCACGCTGGCGTCCAGCCGCAGGTCGCCCATGTCGAAGCTGAGGCTGCCACCGGGGAGCACACGGCTCATGTCGACGCAGGCGCTGGCGTCGGTCAGCTCGCCGACCAGCTGATCGGACAGGTCGGCCGGATGCAGCCCCAGCTTGTCGAGCAGGTCCCGCGTCAGGCAGGGTGTTGCGCTGGCGTCGGCCGACGGCGCGGCCATGCGCACATCGCTGCGGCCGATCGGCGCGTCGTTGAGGAAGATGTCGGCGCTGTAGGTACCGGCGGGCACGAAGTTGCCGCGTTCGAAGCGCGACAGATCGGTGGTGTTCTGGCCCGCGCCGGCAAGCATGCTGCGGTCGAAGTTGGCGTCCATGGTGTCCGCCGCCGATGCGCCGGCATCGGCGCTCGCACCGGCCGCGCCCGCGGCAGCGGCGTAACCGGCCCAGCCGCTCACCGCCAGGCCGATCAGGGTCGACAGCAGCAGCCGGCGGGTCGCGAGACGGTGCGAGCTTGCTGCCGCAGCATGGGCGCGTACCGGATTCACGGCGCGATCGTGCCCTGGTGGGCGGCGGCGCCGCCGAAATCATTGATCGTGGTGAACTCCACCACGGTGCCGGGGGCGGGCGCGCGGTCGATCCCCGCGACGGGCAGGCGCAGCGACGACAGCGGCGCGACCATGCCGACTTCTGCCGTGCCGGCGCCCACCGAAACCTTGCTGAAAGTGACGTGGTACGGCGTCGGGTTATGCGCCACCAGCGCGAAGCCGCCGCCGTCGGCGGCGACCGACCAGGTGATCTGCTGCGCCGTGGCGAGCGGGTTGCCGGCCAGCCCGGCCGGGCGGAAAAACAGCTTGAGGCGCGAGCGCACGGCAAACTGCAACGTATTTTGCGCTTCGTCGGCGGGCGACGTCGGCTTGGGTGGAATCTCCAGCACGTTCAGCCAGAACAGCGATTCGCGATCCTTCGGCAGCGCCTGGCCTGTATAGATGATGCGCAGACTCTGGCCCTTGCCCGCATTCATGCGAAACAGCGGCGGCGTGATCAGGAACGGGACGTGCGCGGTGTCCGGGGTGGACTCCGGATTGCCCGCATCGATCCACGCCTCGACCAGGGCCGGCTGCTCGCCGTTGTTGTTCAAGCGCACGGTGACCTCGCCGCTCGCCGCCGGAAACACTACGCGGGTGCCGCCGATCACGACGCTGGCGCTGGCCGCGCCGCTGATGGCCGAAAGGGCGATCAGGGTGGCACCCATGGTACCGAGCAGGCTTTTCATCGAAGGTTCCCGTGGCAGGTCAGGCGGTGGTGGCTTGCGGTAAAAGGAACGCGCTGCAGCCTGGATTCCGGCCACAGCGCGTCGATGCCGCGCTTACTGGTAGGTCAGGGTGAAGTCGACGGTCGACGCCACCAGGCCGGCCGTGCCGGCCGCGGTCGCGGCGATGTAGCGGGCGTTCATCGCGACGCTGCCGGTGCCGCCGGTGACCGAGATCACCGGGGCGTTGGTACCGCTGGAGGCGTTGATCACGGACGCGCCGTTGAGCAACTGCACCTGCACGTTGGAGCCGCCGGAAACCGTGTTCTTCAGGTTGCCGGTGCCCGCGTCGATGTTGCTGCCGCTGAACGCCATCGAGGCGCTGGCGGTGTTGGTGTCGCAGCCGGACAGGGCGACGTTGAACGGCGTGGTGCCGGCGAAGGAGCCGACGGTGCCCAGGCTGTTCGTCATCACGGTGGGCAGCACCACGGTGGCGCCGCCGTTGACCGCGACGGTGCAGGTATCGGAGAGCACCTTGCCGGTGATGGTGATGGTGCCCGTGTTGGCGGCCTGCGCGGTCGGGGCGAAAGCGGTGGCGGCCATCACGGCAACCAGCGCGGCGGAAAGCAGGGTCTTCTTCATGGCGGTATTTCCTCGTTGATGGATGGAGCGGGACTTTCAGCACTGCCGCACGGGGGAATCCCGATGTTGGCAAGGCGTCTGGTGCAAGCCGGCGGGTTGTTGCAGCGAAAACCCATCCCCCCGGATGAAATGCAGAGCACGATGCAGCGTGGCTTATTGACGCCTAAGCAACCGGCGTGCCAATCAGTCTGAGCGTCGTGGTTTTCAGCGCGGCCTTGATCTGTCGCGCGACTTTTCCGTCGCGCGGCGAGAACCTGGCCATGCGCGTCAGTGTTCCCCTACAGATCACGTCACATAAACTGCGAACTGCGTCACAGATAGTGCGGGTAAATGGCGTTTGAGCCACAGCACCTCATCTTGCTCATGAACTTGTGTCAAATGAACTTGACATGCTTTAACCCCATCGGGTAGGCTGGAAATGTCAAGTATGCTTGACATAAACTTTGCTCAGAGGTAGCCATGAACAGGCTTCGTCATCCGATCTCCGCAATCTTCCGTTGGTTGATCCCCGTCACATTTCTGGGTGGCGTCGGGGCCGCCGCATTCGCGCAGCCGGCGGCGCCAACCGAGCAGGTCGGCACGCTCACGGTGGAGCGTCACGGCGAGCAGGGCCGGGCGGTGATCTTGATCCCGGGGCTGGAAGGCGGGCCGTGGGTCTGGCAGCACACCATCGAGCACCTGCAGAAGGATCACCGGGTCTACGCGGTGACGCTGGCGGGGTTCGATGGGGTGCCGGCGCCACGCGATGGCAGCAGCCTGCTCGACCGCGCCGATGCATCGTTGCCGCAGCTGATCCGGCAGTACAGGATCGACAAGCCCGTGCTGGTGGGCCACAGCCTCGGCGGTACGCTGGCGCTGCGCTTCGCCGGCGAGCATCCGCAACTCCTCGGCGGCGTGGTGGCCGTGGACGGCTTGCCGATCTTTCCGGGCATGGAGCGGGTCGATGCCGCGCAGCGGCAGGCGATGGCGGCGAAGATGGGCAAGCAGCTGGCGGCGCTGACGCCGGCGCAGTTTGCCGCGCAGGCGCTGGGCTACATGCAGAAGATCGGGGTGATCGACCCCGCGCTGGCTGCACGGTACGCACCGATGAATGCCCGCAGCGACATCAAGGCCACCGCGCAATACATGGCAGAGGATCTGGCCGCCGATTATCGGCCGGGCCTGAAGCAGGCGAATGTGCCGATCCTGGAGATATCGCCGTATAACGCGCCGGATTTCAGCCAGCCGCCGATGGTGATGAGCGAGGCGCAGAAGACCGCGTACTACGAAAGTTTGCTGGCGAATGCGCCGACTGCGAAAGTGGTCTCGATTTCGCCGTCGCGGCACTACGTGATGTTCGACCAGCCGGTGAAATTCCAGCGCGTGCTGGATGATTTTCTGAAGTCGCTTTGAGGAATGACCGTGATCCGCTCCGCTAGAGGAAACCCCGAAAAATTCCTGACGACGTCATTCCCGCGAAAGCGGGAGTCCAGGTTGCCTTTCTGCAAGATCAAATTGGATTCCCGCTTTCGCGGGAATGACGAGCAAAAAAGTGGTCATTCGAGGTTTCCTGGAAAGCAGCAGGAGTTGCAGCATGTCTGACAAGTCGAAGTCGTCGACCGCCGTGGCGCTGGCGCCGCTGACCCAGCGTCGTGTACTGGCGGTGGCCGGCGGCGTGGCGCTGCTGGTCGGCGTGGCGTGCCTGATCGCGTCCGCGTTCGCCGGTTGGCGATGGCTGCCGGCCGCGGGTGCGGTGGCGGCGGGAACCGGGGTGGCATGGCTGGTGTGCGCGCGTTTCAGTCGGCCGGAACCGATGCGCGCGGTGCACAAGCGCTACCTGCGTGAGTTCTTTCCGGCCATGTCGGGCTATGTCGTGCTCGTCCTGGTATACGGCGCCCTGGTGCCGAACACCGAAAGCGTGGCCGGCCGGGTAGTGCTGGCGATTCTGCCGCTGCTGCCGATCGTCCTGCTGATCCGCGCCATCGTTCGGCTCATTCGCGACCAGGACGAGCTGGAGCGGCGCATCGACCTGGAGGCCATCGCGATTGCCGCGATGTCGACCGCGTTCGGCTTCTTCAGTTTCGGCTTGCTGCTGAGTGCGGGCATCGACTGGCGGGTAGCGCCGGATGCCGTCGCGATCTGGGTGTTGCCGTGCCTGTTCGGCACGTTCGGCATCGCCAAGCTGCTCGTCTCCCGACGCTATCGAAACCGATGAACAACCGCCTGCGCGAACTGCGTGGCGAACAGGCCTGGTCGCAGGCCGACCTGGCCGAGCGGCTGGACGTGTCGCGACAGACGGTGAACGCGATCGAGACCGGCAAATACGACCCCAGCCTGCCGCTGGCGTTCAAGATCGCGCGCCTGTTCGGCCGGCCGATCGAGTCGATCTTTTTGCCGGATGGGGAGCCGGGCGGGCCGGCCGACCCGGCCACGCCGCCACCCTGATTTCAGCGCGGCGGCGCGGTCAGCTCGTGGGCATCGAGCGTGCCGTCGTGGTTGCGATCCAGGCGACGGAACTGGCGTCGCAGGTTGTCCTGGAATGCCTCCAGTGAAATCGCTTCCCCTCGGGCACCCGGCAACTCGTCCGGTTCCAGTACGCCGTCGCCGTTCGCATCCATGCGCGCAAACCCTCGGCTCATGTACTGCACGTACTCGGCCAGGCTGACCTTGCCGTCGCCATTGCGATCGAAGAAGCGTAGATACTCCGTGCGCGAGTCCTGCGCGTGCAGGGCCGTCCCGGCCAGCAACAGCGGCACGATCCACCAGCAGGCGCGCACGTTCAGCGGTGGCTGCCGTGGATGCCGATGAACTGCAGGAACTCGTTGCGCGTGCGCACGTCGTCGCGGAAGCTGCCCAGCATCTGGCTGGTCACCATCGACACGCCGCGCTTGTGCACGCCGCGGGTGGTCATGCACTGGTGGCTGGCGTCGATCACCACGGCCACGCCGCTGGGCTGCAGGGTTTCCTGGATGCACTGGGCGATCTGCGCGGTGAGCTTTTCCTGCACTTGCAGGCGGCGCGCGAAACCGTCGACCACCCGGGCCAGCTTGCTGATGCCGACCACCCGGTTGGTCGGCATGTAGCCGACATGGGCGCGGCCGATGATCGGCGCCAGGTGGTGCTCGCAATGGCTCTCGAACTGGATGTCGCGCAGCACCACCATCTGGTCGTAGCCGGCCACCTCCTCGAACGTGCGCAACAGGAACTCGGCGGGATCCGATTCGTAGCCGGAAAACCAGTCGCGGTAGGCCTTGACCACGCGCTTGGGCGTGTCCAGCAGGCCCTCCCGCGCGGGGTCGTCGCCGGCCCAGCGCAGCAGGGTGCGCACGGCCTCCTCGGCCTGTTCCCGGCTGACGTCGTTCGGGGTGTGCTGTTCGCTCATGCGGATGCCTCAGGAGGTAGCTGGCTGACCAGTTTAACGTTCATGACTGATGCCGTCTGTGCCACGCAGGTTCCCGCCGGCGACCTTGAATGTGGTGTTTACACGACATAATGTAATGTATAATATACATAACGTCCCATGGAGCAGACACCATGTCTCGAAATCTGCGTTATGCCGTGCTGATTCCGCTATCGGTGCTGGCGTTCTACGTACTGTTCGTGCTGCCGGATATCGACCTGGGCTGGCCCGGCGGCCTGGCGATGCTCGCCGGTGCCTGGCTGGTCTGGTACCTGCTGTGGGCGACCATGCAGGAATCCGCCGCGGCGGCGAAAACGGACGGGTCGGCGGCACCGGTATCGCCCGGCGAACAGCGGGCGTGGATCGGCCTGGTCTTCACCGCAGCGATCCTGGCCTACTACGCGCTGCGCAGTACGCAGATGGTGGCCGCCGACGGCTCGATGGCACCGGAGGCGTCGGCGATCGGCAGGCACATCGGCATGCTGGTGGTGGCCTGGCTGGTGGTGATGCAACTGCTGCGCAAGCGCTGGCGCGACACGGTGGAGCAGGACGAGCGTGATCGCCAGATCGAGGCGCGCGCCGGCGGCTGGGCGCGCATCGCCCTGTCGGTGTTCGTGATCGCGCTGGCCGTGACGTTCGCGTTTTCGCCGCTGGATCGGCTGGCCTGGGCGAAACCCATGACGATTTCCAACCTGTTGATGATCGGCCTGATCGCCTCGTCCCTGCTCGAATACCTGGCCACGGGCGTGGCCTATTGGCGCGACCGGCGCGGCGCATGAGCGGCACGCCGGTCGACAACGTCATCCGCAAGTTGCGCTTCGAGCACGGCGAGATGACCCAGCAGGCGCTGGCCAATGCCTGCGGCATCACCCGGCAGACCGTGATCGCGCTGGAGGCGGGCAAGTACGCGCCGTCGCTGGAGCTGGCGTTCCGCATCGCGCACGCGTTCGGCGTTGGGGTGGAGGACGTGTTTCAGTGGAAGCAGTGAACCGGATCAACGTCGGCAGATGGCCGGAATGACGGGTCATTCGTCGTCGATGCCGATGCCGAGTGCATTTTCATCGTCATCCAGCGTTGGCACCACGAGATCCGATGAGTCGGAAGGGTCGGTAGTGCTATCGCTTGCGCCACCAGCAGACAGTCGTTCGGGCATGCCCTTTTTGGGCTTGATGCCCAGCGATCTCAAATTTTCGGCCTGGCGAACCAGACCGCGGCTGGGATCGTTGAGCGCCTTTTCGGCATCCTGAGCCGCCGCGGTGGCCTTGGCCAGGCTGTCGTTAATGATCACGATATGTTCGCCAAACTTCCTTGCGGCGTCATACATCAGCTTGCCGCGTTTGACGATCTTCTCCATGTTGCGCGTGGTTTTTTCCAGGCGCCAGATGTACTCGACCGTACGCAATACCGTAAAGAGCGTATTGGGGGAAACAAGTGCGATATGGCGCTCCAGCGCGTATTGCGCCAGTTCCGGCTCGGCTTCGCTGGCAAGCATGAGCGCGCTCTCGATGGGGACAAACAACAGCGTGAAATCCACACTCTTGAGGTTGTAGAGCTTGGGGTAGTTCTTGTCCGACAGATCCTTGATGTGTCGCTTGATGGAATCGCAATGCTCCTTCAGCGCCCGCGTGCGCGCATCGTCATCTTGGGCCGCTCCATAGCGCTCATAGGCCACCAATGACACCTTGGAGTCGATGATAATGGCGCGATCCTGCGGTAGATCCAGTACCACGTCAGGAACCAGTCTTGCGTTGGATCCCTCTTCGCGGTGACTAGCCTGCGCGCGGAAGTTCACGCCTTCGCGTAGCCCCGCAAGCTCGAGCAACTTCAGCAAGACTTGTTCGCCCCAGATGCCCCGGGTCTTGCTTTCGCCACGCAGGGCGTCTGTCAATGACTGCGCCTTGGTGCCGATGTCCTGGTTGAGTTCGGTGAGGTGGCGAATCTGCGCAATCAAACCCTCACGTGCGGTCAGATCAGCTTCCCGTGATTGCTCTACTTTCGATTTGAAGTCCTTGAGCGTTTCGCTGAAGGGTGCAAGTAGCGACGTTAGGGTCTCCTTTTGTTGTTCACCAAGTTTTGCGCCCTTTTCCTCCAACAGCGTGCCGGCCAGCAGTTTGAATTCCTTGGCCATGGCTTCCTTCGTGTCGCTCAGCAATTTGCTCGTCTCGACCTCGCGCTGCTTGGCCGACTCGACTTGCTGTTCCAAGCGGGCATGGCTCTCTGCCAACCCTGATTTGCTCGTCGAGAGTTCGTCGTAACGTCGGTTCAGTACCTCGAGCTGAGTCTGCGTGGCCTCATGCTGTTTTTCGCTGGCCTCTATCTTGCTCGTCAGTCCTGCGACCGTCTCCCGCCCTTTGGCGATGTCATTGTTGGCATCTTGCACCTGCTGTTCCAGAGTCGGAACGCGCTGAGCGCTAGCTTCGGCCCGGGCGAGCCGCGCAGACAGATCGTCTCTTTCCTGCCGAATCGCACCTTCGGTTCTTCTGAACTGAGCCTTGAGTATCAGATAGATCATGACCGCACCGATCAGCAGGCCGGTGAGGAGGGCTGAAATGGCGAACAAGAAGACGATGCTCATTGGCATGGAACATTTTCCCGGGTCGATGCATCCAGTGTACGTCGAGCCGTCTCATCCGCTGCGCCGGCGTTTCACATCGTCGTTCCGGGTACTGTGCATGATGGGGCGATAGGTTCTCCCGGAGGAAGCCATGGAACACGTTCACGATTACCTGATTGTCGGCGCCGGCATGGCCGCCGACGCGGCCGCCAAGGCGATCCGCGAGGTCGATGCGGCGGCCGATGTCGGCATTGTCGGCGACGAGACCTCGGCGCCTTACCAGCGACCGCCGCTGAGCAAGGCACTGTGGAAAGGCGACAAGTCGCCCGCCGACGTCGATCTGGCCACTGCGGCCAGCGGCGCGACCTTGCATCTCGGTCGTCGCATCGAGTCGCTGGATCGGCAGGCGCATGTCGCGCGCGACGATCGCGGCGATACCTACCGCTATCGCCGCCTGCTGCTGGCCACCGGTGCGACCCCGCGGCGGCTGCCGTTCGAGGGCGGCAAGCGGCTGATCCACTACCGCACGCTGGCGGACTACCAGGCCCTGCACGGGTTTGCGCAGCCGGGCGCGTACATCGCGGTGATCGGCGGCGGCTTCATCGGCTGCGAGCTGGCCGCGTCGCTGGCCTCGCTCGGTTGCAAGGTCAGCATCCTGTTTCCCGGCAAGGCGCTCGGCGCGGGGCGCTACCCCGATGGCCTGGCGCAATTTCTCAACGACTACTACAGCCGCCACGGCGTGGACGTGCGCGCCGGGGTGCAGGTGACCGGCAGCAACCCCACCGACGGTGGCGTCGAGCTGGCACTGTCCGACGGCAGCCTGCTGCGGGTGGAGGCGGCTGTGGCCGGCATCGGGGTGACGCCGAACACCGCGCTGGCCGAGCAGGCCGGGCTGGCGGTCGACAATGGCATCCTGGTCGACGCCCGACTGCGCAGCAGCGATCCCGACATCTGGGCCGCCGGCGACGTGGCCAACTTCCACAGCCCCGCGCTGGATCGTCGGCTGCGGGTGGAACACGAGGACGCGGCCGTGGGCATGGGCCGGCTGGCCGGTCGTGCAATGGCGGGAAAACAGGAGGAGTACACCACGCTGCCGTTCTTCTATTCGGATCTGTTCGACCTGGGCTACGAGGCGGTCGGCCTGCTCGATACCCGGCTCGAGGTGGTCGAGGACTGGCGCGAACCGTATCGCGAGGGCGTGGTGTACTACCTCGACGGTGGTCGCGTACGCGGCGTGCTGTTGTGGAACGTGTGGGATCAGGTCGATGCGGCGCGCGAATTGATCGCCGAGCCCGGCCCGTTCGACGCCGCCACGCTGCGCGGGCGCCTGCCGCGCAGCTGACAAAATTGTAGGAGCGCACCCTGTGCGCGATGCTTTTCGTCACGTCACGAAGAGCTATCGCGCACAGGGTGCGCTCCTACAAATGGTGCGCTCAATCCACCCGGCAGAACACGGCTTTCAGGTAGCGGCCTTCCGGCACGTCGGTACGGAACGGATGGTCGGCGCCAGCGCCGTGCACTTCCAGCACCTGGATTTCGCGGCCGGCGTTGAGCGCCACCCGGCGCAGCATCTCCAGGAATTCGCTCTCGCCGACCAGGCCGGTGCACGAGCAGGTCAGTAGCAGGCCGCCGGGCGGGATGATGTCCAGCGCCATGCGATTCATCGCGAAGTATTTCTTCAGCGCGTCCATCACCTTGCTGCGGTCGCGGGTGAGCTTGGCCGGGTCGAGGATCACCGCGTCGTAGCGCTCGCCGCGTGCCACCGCGGCGCGCACCCAGTCGAAGATGTCAGCCTGCTCGAACGTGACGTCCACGTTGTTGGCGGCGGCGTTGGCGCGGGCCACTTCGAGGATGCCTGCATCCAGATCCACGCCGACTGCCTCGCGCGCGCCGGCCGCCATCGCGTGCACGGCAAAGCCGCCGGCGTTGCAGCACAGGTCGAGCACGCGGCGGCCTTTGGCCAGTTCGGCGAAGCGCTTGCGGTTGTCGCGCTGGTCGGCGAAGAAGCCGGTCTTGTGACCGGAGCCCGGTGCGGCGTGGAAACACAGGCCGTGCTCGTGCACCTCGAACGCCGCGGGCACGTCGGGGCTGCGGCAGTCGAACGATTCCTGCTTCTGCACGTGCGACTCGGCGAACCAGTACAGCTGCGCGCCGGGGAAATGCGTAAGCAGGGTGGCGTGGATCGCCTCGCGGAAACGCCACATGCCGGCGGCGAAGTATTCGATCACCAGGATGTCGGCGTAGCGGTCGACGATCAGGCCTGAAAGTCCGTCGCCCTCGCTGTGCACCACGCGCCAGGCATCGCTGACTTGATCGAGCTGCAGCCAGTCGCGGCGCAACTGCACGGCGCGGGCGATGCGCGCGGCGATCCAGTCGGCGTCGATGCCGGCGTCCGGGTGCGTATCGAGCAGGCGCAGCGCGATGCGCGCGTGGCCGTTCCAGAACGCGCGGCCGACGAAGCGGCCTTTCGCATCCTGCACCTCGACCACACTGCCCGGTGGCAGCCGTGCTTCGGGCTTGTACAGCTGCGCCGACCACACCCAGGGGTGGCCGGGAGCGCGATCGGATTTCAGGCGGATGACGGGAAGCGCGACGATGGGGTTCATCGACGCATGATAGCGGCTCGCTCTTGCCGGCTTCAGCGAAACCGCAGCACCAGCCACGACAGCAGCGCCAGCAGGTTGATGCCCAGCCGCGATACCGACGGGCCGGCCAGCGCCAGCACGAAACCCTGGCTGCCGAGGCGCCAGTCGACGCCCAGATGCGGCGTCGACTGCAGAGTCGCGAACACGTTCACGAACGCGCCGCTGTACAGCGCATAGCTGAATACCGGTGTGGCGAGCAGCGGGATCTGCAGCAACTGCGCCCACAGCGACATGCGGATCCCCCGTTCGCTGCCGTCGATCAGCTGCACGCCGGCGGCCAGCACGAAGCCGAACAGCGCCAGGCCGATCAGGGCGACCACGCTGTCGTGGGTCGAGCCCAGCGGCAGCAGGCGGCGCAGCATCGCCGCCACGCCATACAGGCCGCCGGCCACTTCGAAAATGCCGATCAGGCGGAACAGGATGGTGCGCATGCGGGGCTCCGGGAAAAGGAGGGCATTGTAGGCGGGATTCGGACAGGCGTCGGCGGTGGGTTATTCCAGTGTGTCGACCAGCTCGCGCAGGTCGTCGACGTGCTGCTGCCACCAGCGCGTTTCGGCGGCGAACGGGAAGGCGGCAGGGAAGGCCGGATCGCGCCAGCGTGCGGCGATCCAGCCGGCGTAATGCAGTTGGCGCATCGCGCGCAGGGCGGGGATCAGGGCCAGTTCGGCGTGGTCGACATCGCGAAACTGCTGGTAGCCTTCCAGCAGCGCTTCCATCGCCCGTTCGTCGTTGGCCAGCATCCACAGGTCCTGCACCGCCGGGCCGCCGCGGGCGTCATCGAGATCGACGAAGTGCGGGCCAGCCTCCGTCCACAGCACGTTGCCGGGGTGGCAGTCGCCGTGCAGGCGCAGCTGTTGCACCGGGCCCACCGCTTGCAGCCGGGCGGCGATGGCGTTGTCCAGGCACATCGCGGCAGCCCGATAGTTGGTGTGCAGCGATGCCGGCAGCAGCGGCGAGCCGAGCACCGCTTGCATCGGCTGCTCCACCATCGTGGCGCGATCGAGTCGGCCGCGATGGACAAAGGCCGTGCGGGCGCCGACCACGTGCATGCGCGCGATCAGCCGGCCCAGCCATTGCAGGGCGTCGTTCGTTTCCAGCTCCGGGGCGCGCCCGCCCTGGCGCGGCGACAGCGCGTAGCGAAAGCCGCGGTGTTGCAGCAGGCTGTGGCCGCCGAACGCCAGCGGCGCCACCACCGGCAGTTCGGCATCGGCCAGCTCCCGCGCGAATGCATGCTCCTCGATGATCGCCGCATCGCTCCAGCGGCCCGGCCGGTAGAACTTCGCGATGACCGGCGCGCTGTCCTCCAGCCCCACCTGCCAGACCCGGTTCTCGTAGCTGTTCAGCGCCAGCAGGCGGCCATCCGGCCACAGGCCGCAGGCGCTGACGGCATCGAGCACCAGGTCGGGGGTGAGGCTGGCGTATGGCGTGTCCGCCGTCATCAAACGCCGCACTTTTTGCGTTTGCCACCTCTCCCTCCGGGAGAGGATTGAGGTGAGGGTGCGGCTCCTCGCAGAAGAGCCACGTTCAACGCACACCCATGCCGCGCGCCGGGATCACCGCCATGGTGATGCGCGAGATGCACACCAGGGCGCCCTCCTCGTTCTCGATGCGGATCTCCCACACCTGGGTGGTGCGGCCGATGTGCAGCGCCTTCGCGGTGCCGGTGACGGTGCCGCTGCGCACGCCGCGGATGTGGTTGGCGTTGATGTCCAGGCCGACTGCCAGTTCCTTGTCCGGATCCAGCGTGAGCATCGCCGCGCTGCTGCCCAGCGTCTCGGCCAGCGCCACCGAGGCGCCGCCGTGCAGCAGGCCGTAAGGCTGGTGGGTGCGGCGGTCGACCGGCATGGTGCCGGCCAGCCAGTCTTCGCCGATGGCGGTGATGCGGATGCCCAGCGCCTCCATCATGGTGTTGGCGCTCCAGCCGTTGAGTCGGGCCAGGTCGGTGGGTTGTTTCCAGAGGCTCATTGTGGGTTCCCGTCAGACGAACCTGCATTGTTGTCCGCGGCGATCGCGGCGACAATGCGGCGGGTGTCCATCGTTACCCTGAAATCCTCCGGCCGCCAGTTCCCCGTGGCCGTCGGCGAAACCGTTCTGGAAGCGGCCCAGCGCGCGGGCGTGGCGCTGCCGTACTCCTGCCGTGCCGGCGTCTGCGGCAGTTGCAAGGCGACCCTGCTGGAAGGGCGTTGCGAATATCCGCGCAATCCGCCACTGGCCCTGAGCGCCGATGCGCTGGCCCACCATGCGGTGCTGCTGTGCCAGGCGGTGCCGACCACCGATTTGCTGCTGGAAGTGCGCGAAGTGCCGTCGGTGGAGGACATCGTGCGGCGCCAGCTCGGCATGGAAGTGGTCGACAAGTGGCGCCTGGCCTCGGACGTGATCGGTGTGCGCCTGCGTCCCGAACGCGGCGAGCGGCGCCTGCGCCGGCTGCCGGGCCAGTATCTGGACGTGGTGTTGGAGGACGGCAGACACCGACCGTTCTCGATCGCCAACCGGCCGCATCCCGACGGCAGCATCGAGCTGCATGTACGCCACGTGGCCGGCGGCGGCTTCACCTCGTGGGTCAACGATGCCCTGATGGTCGGCGATCGTCTGCGCATCGAGGGCCCGCTCGGCACGTTCGTGCCGCGCGAGGACTCCGAGCGGCCGATGATCTTCATGGCCGGTGGCACCGGCTTCGCCCCGGTCAAGGCGATCGTCGAGCACTTCATCGCGCTGGGCACGCGCCGCTCGATGCAGCTGTACTGGGGCGCCCGCAGCGCGGACGAACTGTACCTGCGCGAGTTGGCCGAGCAATGGGCGCGGGAGATGCCGAACCTGGCGTTCCACGCCGTGGTGTCCAAGCCGGAACAAGCCAATGGTCTGCGCACGGGGCTGGTGCACGCGGCGGTGCTCGCGGACTGGCCCGACCTGTCCGCCCACGACCTGTACATGAGCGGGCCGCCGGCGATGATCGACGCGGCCCACCCGGCGTTCCTCGCCGCCGGCCTGCCGGAGGATCGGCTGTATTACGACTCGTTCGAGTACGCGCCGGACGTGCTGGCGCAGATCATCGCCGGCCGCGCCGGCATCCACGACCTGCCGATGTAGGAGCGCACCTTGTGCGCGATGCTCTTATCGCGGGATTCGGGATTCGGGATTCGGGATTCGCAAAAGCAAGAGCGTTGCCCGCGAGCGGGCTTCCACGCGAAATTATTTGTTTCCCTTGGCCACGGGCAACTGCGCCGCGTGCCAGCCGAGCACGCCGCCACCCAGGGTGAACACGTGGGCGAAGCCGGCCTTGAGCAGGCGCTGCGCCGCCTTGCTGGCGTTGCCGCGGCCGTCCTTGTCCATCAGCACCACGGGCAGGGACTTCGCGCCGGCGAGATCCTTCTTTTCCGGATCGAACTGGCTCATCGCCACATGTTTTGCGCCGGGCACGTGCATTTTCTCGAAATCGGCCAGCGCGGAGAGGTCGATCAGCAGCGGATTGTCGCGGTTGATCAGGGCGGTCAGCCCGGCCGGGCTCAGCTCCTTGATCTTGCTGAACATGATGCGCGCCTGGATGACCAGCAAGGCCACCAGCAGGATCACGAACAGCGCCGACAGGGCGCCATGATTGCCCACGAATTGCGGCAGTTGGTGCAGGAAATCGTTCATCGTCAGTCCATCGGCGCGCCGGGCGAGCCTGTCCGGGTAAACCGGCGATTATACGGGTTGCGCGCGGCGGTCAGCACCCGGCTCACTCGCGGGTGATGTCCGGCAGCCCGCTCATCAGCCACCAGTGCTTGGTCTTCTCGTCGTAATGCCAGGTCTGCCGGTCGACGACGCTGCGTTCGGCCTGGGTGTGGATGTTGACCACGCTGATCCGCACCGTCTGCTGCACCTCGGTCGGGCTGAGCGGAACCGGGCCGGCGCCGTCGTCGTATTCGGTGACCCGCACCTGCTTGTAGCGGGCCTTGTCCAGCTCGCTGAGCGGATGTTCGGCGCGCACTTTCGGGTCGAGGAACTGGCTGGCACTGGCGAAATCGCCCCAGCGCAGCACGCCGCCGTAGGCGGACAGCGTGGTGGTCAGCGAGCGGCTGCGTTCCTGCGTGGCGCAGGCCGCCAGCAGCAGGATCGACGACAGCAGCAGAATGCTCGGGATGCGGCGCATGGGCGTTTCTCCTCGACGGTTGCCGCGCCATTCTGCCTCAATCACGCTGGCGCAGTCGGCTTGCGTCGCTTGGCCACGAAGCGGGCGTCCAGGGTGGCGGCCGGGCGACCATCATCGCCGGGCACGATGCAGGCGACGGCGATCCGCGCCCGACCGCGTGCGGCCAGCGTGTCGAAGAACGTGTTCCAGTCGGCGTCGTCGGCCAGCCGCGCCTCGCTGCGGAAGTCATGCCACAGCGGCGCCAGGTAGCGCACGCCGGACTCGGCCACGAACACGTCGCAATCGACACCGCGCTGGCGCAGCGCCAGTTCGACCAGCGCCCAGCCACTCAGGGTCATCAGGCTCACCAGGCTGCCGCCGAAGGCACAGCCCTTGTCGTTGACGTTCGGCGCCAGCGGTGCCCGCAGGCTCAGCGTGTCGATGCCGTACGCGCCCAGTTGCAGATCCATCGCCCGCGCCAGCGGTATTTCGTCGCGGATGAACTGCACCAGCCGCTGTGCGTGGTCACTGGCGTTTGCGTCGTTGTCGGTTGTGCTCACGTGATTGGTGGTCGCTGAGGGAATCCCCCAGTGTAGGGCGGCCGCTACACTGGGGCCATGCCGGATCAGTCCCGTAACCCGCGAATGCGACCGAACTCTGCGATGCGCCAGGGCGCCCTGCGTGAACGGGTGCTCGTCATCACGCGCCCGGTGGGCACGGCCGGCGCGCTGGCGCGCCGGGTGCGCGCGCTCGGCGGCACGCCGGTATCGCTGCCCGGCTTGGCGTTGCGCGGGCCGGACGATGTCGCGGCCGTGCGCATCGCGCTGCGCAAAGGCCTTGCCGATGAGTTGGTGATCTTCACCAGCCCCGCCGCGGTGCGCCATGCGGCGGCACTCGCGCCGCTGCGCAGCCAAGCCATGGTGCTGGCCGTGGGGCAGGGCACGGCGCGCGCCTTGCGCCGGCACGGCGTGCGCGATCCGCTGGCGCCCGCGCGGCAGGATAGCGAGGGCCTGCTCGCCCATCCGGCGCTGCAGAACCTGCGCGGTCGCCGGGTGACCCTGGTCGGCGCTCCCGGTGGCCGCGGCCTGCTGCGTGGTCAGCTGGCCGCGCGCGGTGCCCGCTTGCGCGAAGTGCAGGTCTATCGGCGCGTGCCGCCACGGCTGGATCGGCGCCATGTCGCGGCGATGCTGGCCCTGCCTCGCTCGGCGCGGGTGCTGCTGTCCAGCAACGAGGCCCTGCAGAACCTGTGCCGATTGCTGCCGCCGCCGGCGTTGGCGCGATTGCGTGCGGCCACCGCCGTAGTGAGCAGCGAACGCCTGGCCGCCGCCGCGCGCGCCGCCGGCTTCAGCCGGATCGTCCTGGCCGCCTCGGCCGTGGCCGACGACTTGCTGGCGGCCGCCGCGCGCTGAGCCGGTTCTTCACGCGCGGATGCTACGAACGCGGGCGTATGGCCTGCTAGCATGCGAGGCATGAGCACCCCAGACCAGCCGGCCGAACAGCCGCAAGCCGTCGACGCGCCGTCGGGCGCGCGCCCCGACCCCGTGGTGGTCGATCCGCTGCCGTCGCGTCCGGCGCCGCCCGCAAGCTCCCGCCCCGCCCCGCGACCGCGCGGTGGCGGCAGCCTGGCGCTGGCCTTGCTGCTGGCGCTGCTGGCCTTGGCGGCGGCGGCGTATGTGGGCTGGCAACAGTGGCAGCAGCAGCGCGGCAGCGCCGCGGATCGCCTGGGCGTGACCAGTCTGCAGGAGCGTGCGCAGACTCTGGATACGCGCCTGTCCGGCCTGGCCGATCAGCACACCAGCCTCGATCAGCGAGTGGACGAGGCGGCGGCGGTCAACCGCTCGCTGCGCGAGGAACTGCTGGGCCAGGGCGAACGCATCCGCAATCTCGAAGACGCCGTGGCCAAGCTGGCGGAAAAGAGCCTGTCCGGGCACGACGCCATGCTGCTGGACGAAACCGATTCGCTGCTGCGCATGGGCCAGGAGCGCTACCGCCTGTTCCACGATGCGCAAGGCGCCGCGGCCGCGTACGCGCTGGCCGACCAGACCCTGGCCGCGGTCAACGACGGCGCGTTCAGCGGCGTGCGCCAAGGCATCCAGGCGGAACGCGAGGCCTTGCTGAAGAGCCAGCCGGTCAGCCTGTCCGGCGTACTGCAACAGCTGCAGGCCCTGCGCGGCACGATCGGCGAACTGCCGCTGAAGCCGCTCGATACCCCGGCGGCCAGCCAGGCTACCGACGCGTGGTCGCGCATCCGCCGCGCCCTGGGCAGCGTGATCAGCGTGCACCGCGACAACGGCGCGCCGTTGGCCGTCGTCGATGCACGCTTCGCGCGCGAGCTGGCCGCGCTGGATCTGGCGCAGGCGCAATCCGCCCTGCTGGCGCATGACGGCGAAGGTTACGCGGCGGCGCTGCAGCGGGTGGAGGCCAGCCTGGCGAGCCAGTTCGACGGCAACGCGGTCGGCGTGCAGCAGGCGCGCGAAACGCTGAAACAACTTGCCCGCCAGTCGCCGGACAATGCTTCCGTGCAGCTCGGTGCCGCGTTGACCGAACTGCGCAACCTGCGCGCCGTGCATGCGCTCGCCCCCGCGCCCGCCGCGTCCGCGCCGACACCCGCAGGCCGCTCGCCGCACAAGGGCGGAGCCCGGACATGAGGCTGTGGCGCTGGGTGCTCCTGCTGGTGGTCGTAGCGGCGTTGGCCGCATTCGGCTGGCACTGGGTCGCGGAAGATCCGGGTTATGTGCTGCTGCGCATGCGCGGCTGGCGAGTGGAGACCACGGTGGTTGCCGCGCTGGTGATCCTGCTGCTGGCCTGGGCCTTGCTCGGCCTGGCCTGGCGCCTGCTGCGCTGGCCGTTCGGCGCCTTGTCGCGACGCCACCGCCGACTCAGCCAGCAGCGCCTGGGCGAGGGCCTGGTTGCCCTGATCGAAGGCCGCCACGGCGACGCCGAACGCGACCTCAATCGCGCGGCCCGGCTGGACAGCCTGCGCGGCCCCGCCTTGCTCGCTTCCGCCGAAGCGGCGTCGCGCCGCGGCGAACAGGGCCGCGCGCTGGAAGCGCTGAACCGCGCCTCGCAGCATGCGCCGCAAGCCGCCCGCGTGCTGCGCGCCCGCCTGCTGCGGCGCGAAGGCAAGCCGGCCGAGGCACTGGCCCTGCTGGCGTCCGAATCGGACAAGGGCACGCTCACGCCCGGCGGCTGGCGCGAACTCGCACAGGCGGCGCTGGAAAGCGGCGACCTCGCGCGGGCGCGCGCGGCGCTCGAACCGCTGCACAAGAGCGGCGCGCTGGGCAGTCGCGCGTATGCCGCGCTGGAAGCGCAAGTGCTGGCGGCGACCCTGCAGGCAGCACCTGATGGCGCCGCACTGAACGCCTTGTGGTCGCAGATGCCGAAGGCACAGCGACGCGTGCCCGCCGTGGTCGACGCCTACGCGCGCCGGGCCTCGTCGTTCGGGCTGGTGCTGCCCGCCATGGATGAACTGGAATCGGCGCTGCGCCGCGAATGGTCGCCGCTGCTGATCGCCACCTACGGCAGCCTGGCCGGCGACGACGTCGAGCCGCGCCTGCGCCGCGCCGAAGGCTGGCTCGACGCCCATCCGAACGACGCGCCCCTGCTGCTCACCCTGGGCCGCATGTGCGTGCGGCTGAAACTGTGGGGCAAGGCCCACCAGTACCTGCAGCGTTCGCTGGAGCTGATGCCTGGTGCAGCCGCCTGGGAAGCGCGCGGCGATGCGTTCGCCGGCCAAGGCGATGCGGCCCAGGCACAGCGCTGTTATCGCAACGCGCTGGCGCTCGCCCGCGGCGACGCGATCGCCCCGCTGGCCGCGTCGGCCAACCCGCAACAACCAGACACCCACCCGATCGCGATCGAGGAGCGCGATGCGCACGGCGTGCCGCGGCTGCGGGAGTAGGTTGCACGCCTGATGCCGTGGCGCCAATCCGCTGCGCAGTCAGTGCTCGTTGGATCGCGGGCAAGGAGCGGGGGTGAGTCGGGAAGGTTGTCGCCTTCGATGAGGGCGCCCCCCTGCATGGCGCGCCGTGCTGCTTCGGCGAGGAGGCCGCTGCGGGTTTCGCCGCGGGCTTTCACGTAGTTGTCGATGCAGCCCGGCAGGCGGTAGGGCAGGGTATTGTTGATCTTTTCGACCTTGCCATCGAAGCGCGGAATGTCGACGTCGACCATGGCCCACACGCCGTCGGCCTCCCACCATTTGATGAGTTTCCTGCTATCCATGGTGGTTGTCGCAGCCACCATCGGCCGTGAGTCAACTCCTTAGCCAGCACTCGATCGGAAAGTGGACGTGGGCTGTGGGTTCCGCTGCTCGTCAAAGCACCGTCAGGTTCGCGCACGCCGCCGCCAGCCGCTTGCTGTTCGCGGCTTCGAAGTTCACCTGCGCCGGTGGGTGTGCGCCGCAGCCTCGGGCGCTGACCATCACGCCTTCGCCGAAGCGGTGACCGAAGCGCCGGGCGAGGCTTGCCGGCAGCGCTTCTTCCGGTGTGGGCGAGGCCTCGTGCGGCCGGCCGGCAGCGGGTGCGAACTTCCGGCGCGGATACGTGTCCCAGCGCAAAACCCGAATCGGAAACACGCATGGAACCAAGACACCCTGGAGTTCTGGGCATGGCTTGCCTGGGCCTGTTGTTCGCCGCTGCGGCGCCGGCGTCGCCCGCAGCGTCGACGAAGATGCCCGACAGCTATGCCAAACCGGGCCGGCAGGTTGCCATTGGCGAGGGGCGCCATCTGAACCTTCGTTGCAGCGGCAGCGGGGCGGTGACGGTGTTGCTGGAGTCCGGTTCGCATGCCGACTCGACCAGCTGGTTCCGCGTGCAGCCATTGCTGGCGGCGCAGGCGCGCGTCTGTTCCTACGACCGTGCGGGCTATGGCTTCAGCGACGAAGGGCCGTTGCCGCGCGGGCTCGACGCCGACGTGGCCGACCTGCACGCGCTGATCGAGGCCGCACACCTGCAAACGCCGCTGGTGCTGGTGGGCCATTCGCTGGGCAGCAACATCGTGCGGCGCTACGCCGGCGCCCATCCCGGCGACGTCGCCGGGATGGTGCTGGTCGATCCGCCCGCACAGGATCTGGCTCGCTTCCTGCCTGCGTCATGGATGAAGGACGACGCGGCGATGACGACGCAGCGCGATGCGTTCATCGGGCACTGCGAGCAGGCGGCCGAGCACGGCGGGCTGGCCAAGCCGTCGCCCGACCTGGCGCAGTGCGTCGGCGGGCCGGCGCCGTGGGAAAGCGCCGCCGTGGCCGCCGCCAATCATGCACGCAAGCTGCATCCGGCGTTCTGGCACACCCTGCGTTCGGAGCTGGCGCAGAACGTGCACGTGTTTGCGCAACCGGTGTCGGCAAGCGAATCGCACGGCGACATGCCGCTGGTGGTGCTGAAGGCTGCCGGCACCTATACCGACTCGCCCGCCGACGTGCGCAAACCGCTGGAGGCGGCACGCGATGCGACCCAGCAGCGCATCGTGGCGACCTCGAGCCGCGGCGTGCTGCGAACGGTGGCCGATTCATCCCACGACATCGAACTGGATCAGCCCCGAGCGGTGACCGATGCGGTGGCCCAGGTGTTGAAGGTGCTCACACCCGCCCATGGTTGAGTGCCGTAGCGGCTACAGCGCTGTGAGGTTGGCGTAGGCTGCCACCAGCCACTTGCTGCCCACGCCTTCGAAGTTCACTTGCAACCGCGTGTGCGCGCCGCTGCCTTCGGCGCTGAGCACCACGCCTTCGCCGAAGCTGGGATGGCTGACGCGCTGGCCGAGTTTCACCGGCAGGGATTCTTCCAGTGATGGCGAGATCTCGTGCGGCCGGCCGGCATACAGCGGGCGGGTGACGTGGACGCGGGGGCGCACTTCGTCGATCAGTTCGGCCGGCATTTCGCCGAGGAAGCGCGATGGGCGCGACAGCATCTCGGTGCCGTGCATGCGGCGCGATTCGGCGTGGCTGACGATCAGCCGTTCGCGCGCGCGGGTGATGCCGACGTAGGCGAGCCGGCGCTCTTCCTCCAGCCGGCCCTCGTCGTCGACCGAGCGCTGGCTGGGGAACAGGCCTTCCTCCATGCCGACCAGGAACACCACCGGAAACTCCAGCCCCTTGGCCGAGTGCAGGGTCAT
>Ga0070659_100000936_pt1 | contig 21441 bp, 22 predicted proteins | sample KBSC23metaG_FD_64666 | JGI IMG/M metagenome (GOLD analysis project Ga0070659, IMG submission 64666) | Corn rhizosphere microbial communities from Kellogg Biological Station, Michigan, USA - KBS C2-3 metaG | ecosystem: Host-associated > Plants > Roots > Rhizosphere > Soil ... | reverse complement strand
GCCTCGCCATCGCGCGCCAGGGTGTCGGCCACGGCACGCTGTTCCGCCGCCACGTCGAGGTAGTGGATGCGCGCGCGCAGTGCCGCATCCAGCACCGGCGCGGCGGTGTCGAGAAAAGGTCCGGCGCAATGCAGGACGGCGGCGGTGCCGGCGAAGGCTGCATCCAGTGCAGCGGGGTCATCGGTGGAGGCGACGCGCGCCTCGACGCCGGCAACCGTGGCCAGTTCATGCAGCCTGGCCGCGTCGCGGCCGCAGGCCACCGGCACGAAGCCGCGGCGGCGCAGTTCGGCCAGCACGAAGCGTCCGGTATGGCCGTAGGCGCCGTACACCGCGATGCGGAGGGCAGGACGCGCCGTCATGTCTCGTCTCCCTGCGCGGCCCACAGTCGCCGCGCTTCTTCGGCGATCACGTCGGGGCGCTCCTCGGGCCAGAACAGCTTGCTGTCCTGGAGCTGGCGCACGCCCAGCGAACGGCCGAAGGCGCGGTCGAGGAAGCCGGGGTTTTCTGCAGAAAAGATCGTGTCGGCGCTGCCCCACACGATGCGCACCGGCACGCGGGATCGCGCGAGCGCGGGGCCGATGCCGGCGAGCGCGTTCCGTTCCAGCGCGACAGCATAGGCGTGCGCGAAATCGCGGCTGCGCCGGGAGGCCAGCAGCGGCGCGAAGTAGGTTTCGATGGCCTCGTCGGTGGGATGCGCGGGGTCGGCGTAGCACATGCCGCCGATGCCGGCGGCCGAGCGTGCGAGGGCATGGTCGTCACGCCACCTGCCCAGCCATTCGTCGACGAAGCGGCCCTGCTTCGCCAGCGCGATCACCGGCAGCAGCGCCGGCGGCGGGCTGTCTTCCTCGGTGTCGCAGTTGGTCAACAGCAGGCTGCGCACGCGTTCGGGATAGTGCGCGACCAGCAGCTGCGCGACGGCGCCGCCGCTGTCGTTGGCGATCACGTCGGCGCGCTCGACCTGCAGTGCGTCGAGCAGGGCGACAAGCATGGCGACCTGCGCATCGGGCGAGCAGGATTGTCCGTCGGCGACCTCGGTGTAGCCCATGCCGAGGAAATCGGGCGCGATGCAGCGCCGGTACGGTGCCAGCCGGGCGAGTACGCCGCGCCACTGGAAGCCGTTGAGCGGGAAGCCGTGCAGGAACAGCGCCGCCGGCCCGCTGCCACGCTCGACGTGGGCGATGCGGCCGAATGCGGTACGGGTATAGCGGCGCGCGGCGTGGAAGCCCACCGCGTCCATCGGTGCCGACGCGGCACCGGCGCGCGGCCACCGGGCACAGCCGGCGGCCGCCCGCGCACGTGATGGCCAGCGTGCCCGCGGACAGGGCGAGGAAGCGGCGCCGGGTCATGCCCGGCGCCGCCAACCGTGCGGCGAATGATGCGATTCCATCGCTCACGCTTGCGCTTCCGCCTCGCGCAGTTTCTGTGCACATTCCTCGCAGCAGACCTCGACGGTGCGGCCGCCGATGGTGACCTCGATGGCGTTGCCGTCCAGCGGGTAGTCGCAGGCGGCGCAGGTTTTCTCGTTCATGTTTGATCTCCGGTGGGTGCCCGCGATCGGGCAGACACAGGAGACCACGCCGCGGCGCGCGCGGCTGTCAGGATCTTTAGCGATTCACAACGCCCTGGTCAGCGTGGCCTGGCGGAATGCCGTGGGCGTGCGGCCGTAGGCCTGGCGGAACGCGGCGCTGAAATGGCTGTGGCTGGAGAAGCCCAGATCCAGCGCCAGTGCGGCGACGTCTTCGCAGTCGGCGATCCGATCCAGCGCGCGGGCCAGGCGCAGGCGCAGGTGATAGCGGTACAGCGGCATGCCCTCGACCTGCTGGAAAGCCTGGGTGAGGTAGACCGGCGAGCCGCCGATCGCCGCCGCGATCTCCGCCAGCGTCCAGCGCCGGGTGAGGTCGCTGGCCAGCAGCAGCTTGGCCCGATCCACCAGCCGCTGCCGCGCACGGCTGGCGCCGGGCGCGTGGGCGGTGCGCGGGCCGAGGCTGCGGCACACCAGGGTCAGCGCCAGGCTTTCCGCCTCCAGCGGCTCGATGCCGCCGTTGCGCAGGCTGTGACGCAGCAGCGCCACCAGCACCTGGGCGCGCTCGTCGATGCGCAGCGCCTGGTGGCGAAACACCGGCTGGTCGCGCCGCTGCATCAGCGCGGCCGGCGCGAGCTCGCGCAGCAGCGGCTGCGAGATCGACAGCGACAGGCAGGCGTCGCCGCCGCTCGCCGGGTGACTGACCTGGTAGCCCTCGCCGGCGTTGAAGAACAGCACGTGGTTGGCGTCGGCCACCGATTGCGTGCTGCCGACGTGGCGCAGGAACAGCCCGCGATAGGGGAATACGAGATGGGTGGCGGCGGCGCATTCCTCGACGCTGCGGTGGCGGCAGGCGCCGCGGCAACGCACGTCGTGTGCGCCGACGATGGTCGATTGCAGCAGTGGCTGGACGTCGAACTCCGGCATGGCGGCGGCTCGAAGGGGGCGGGGCAGTCTAGCGCTTGAGCCAATCGGCGCACGAGCCTGAGAACCGGGTAAAGCAGGTTCCATTGTTGCCGGGCGTGGCCACGGTACCTCGACTCATGAGCGGAACAGTCCCATCGCTCTCCCTAAGCGTGGCCGCGCAGCGACGCACGCAGAGAGTGGCCATGATGGCCACGGCTTTGAGGAGCGGGGAAGTCGAGGGGTAACCTGCCCCGAGGCTTCGACTTCGCGCCTGCGGCGCTACGCTCAGCCCGAATGGATTGAGGTGCGACATTGCGGGTTCACCCACAGCGGCGATGGGCTACGCGATCCCGGGCACCGGCCGCTCCATGATCAGATCCCGCTGGTCGTCCGAGCCAAGGCGGAACACGTGCTCCCCGACTGTTTCGAAGCCCCATTTTTCGTAAAACGAAATCGCCCGGGCGTTGCGCTCCCATACCCCGAGCCATAGCGTGCGGTGTCCCGCCGACCGGGCCGATTCAAGACACGCCTGCAAGAGTGCCGCGCCAATCCCATGCCCGAGGGCGCTCCGATCCACGTAGAGGCGTTGCAGTTCGATCGGGTTGGGGCCGGTCACGCCGGGATCCACCGTCCCGCTGCGCAGCTTGGCGTAGCCGGCGGGTTGCTCGGCGTCGCTTGCGAAAGCGAGCAGGAAGGCGTTCGCGCCGTCGGCCAACTCGGCCCGCACGAATTCTGGCGAGAACGCGGCACGGACGTAGGCCTCCATGTCTTCGGGCGAGTTGTCGTCGGCGAAGGTGTCGCGAAACGTCTGCGCGGCGAGCGCGGCAAGCCGCTCGGCATCGGCCGGGAGGGCGGTGCGGAGGCGGGTCTGGCCGGACATCGGCGAAGGACGCTTGCCGGGTGACGATTTGGCCGATCTGTCGGTACCCATGACTACCTCGGTTTGCGTCCCCGGACGGAAATCATCGGCGGCTGGGAGAGATCGAGCGCGCCGGCCCGTACGTTTCCGATGTGCTGCTCGATCTCGTCATCGGTGGCGATGCCGCTGCCCAGAAGATCGTTTCGAATCATCGCTATCGTGGCCAGTTCCAACGGCACGCATTCCGGCAGGGCGATCGGGAAATACGCCTCGGCGGCGATCTCCGCCATGCCGGCTTCACGAAACATGCGCGGCAGTTTTCGGCCGAAGGAGAGGTCGGCGCCTCGCTTCGCCAGCAGCGTCCTGAAGCCCAGCCGGATCCGGTTGGCCAGTTCCTGTGCGGGGCCGTAGGCGTCAATGCAGCTCAACGGCTGCAGCGCGGGATCGGCGTCCTCGATCACCAGCCAGCCGCCGGGTTTCAGCGTGGAGATCATGTTGCGGAATGCGTGCTCGCGATCGGGGACGTGCACCAGAACCAGCCGGGCGTGCACCAGATCAAACAACTCGTCGGGCGGGGCGTCGCGGGCCACGTCATGGTTGCGCACTTCCACGTTCCGGGACGCGGCCTGCTTCGCCCAGGAGTCGTCGATGTCGGTGGCCAGTACGCGCCCAGCGTGTCCGACGCGCTCGGCGATCGTTCGAACCAGCGCCGATCCTCCGGCGCCGACCTCCCAGCAGCGCCATCCGGCGGCCATGCCGCAGGCATCGAACTGGCGAAGCGTGCCCGGATTGAAGAGCGCCGATAGCGCCTGGAAACGCTGCGCCGCTTCGGCCTTGCGGTTTTCCAGCAGGTAGTCAGCCTCGGGCATCGACTTTCTCCAGCCGCCGCAGACCGCAGGCGGGAACGATGGCGGTCCACGGAAACAGCGGGCCGGGGTCGCGTTTGCGTGGCACCTGCTGGGCCGGGTCGTCGCTGGCCGGCACCAGGGTGGTGTCCAGCTCCTCGTGGCCGGCGATGGTGCGCAGGTGGGGGAATTCCTCGCGCAGCTGCGCCAGCAGGGCGAGCAGGGCGTCGATCTGTGCGGTGGGATAGGGCTCGGTCATCGCCTGGCGGCGCGAGTCGAGCCAGTCGGGATAGCGGCCGGTGTTCACCAGCTCGATGCCGATGGAGTCCGCGTTGTGCCCGCGCACGTGGTGGGCGATGCGGGTGCCGGGCACGTAACGGAACATCGTGCCGTCGCGGTCGATGTAGTAGTGGCCGCTGTTCCCGGCGCCGCCATCGTACAGCGCCTTCTCGCCATAGCTGCGCGCCGTGGCCAGGTCGGGCAGTTCGGTGCAGTGGATCACCACCTGCGTCACCGTGTCGGCCGGGCGCTCGGGCAACAACTGGGCGTAGGGCAGGGGCTGGTCGTGGACGACGGGCGGCATGGACGGCGAAGCGGGTGGTGGAAACCGGAGTCTCGCACGGTTGCCCGCTATCATGGGCGCCTTTGCAGCACGCCACGGAGTCGCCATGCGCGGCCAGATCATTCTTTCGCATGGCTCCGATTCCAGCCCGGACGCCACCAAGGTCAGCGCGCTGGCCGTGCAGGCCGAGGCGCTGGGCTGGCGCACGCAGCGTCCGGACTACGGCAGCGACGATGCGCGCGGCCACGCCGGTTCGGTGGCACCGCGGATCGCCCGCCTGCGCGCCACCATCGAGGCACTGGACGCGCCGCCGCTGCTGGTCGGCTCCAGCATGGGCGCGTTCGTGTCCGGGCTGGTTTCGCTGGACGTGCCGGTGGCCGGCCTGCTGCTGCTGGCCACGCCCAGCGAGATTCCCGGTTATGCGCGCAGGTTCGATGTGCGCGAAGGCGTGCCGACCGTGCTGATCCACGGCTGGCGCGACGAGGTCTGCCCGCTGGCCGGCGTGCACGCATTCGCCGCGAGGCGTCGCCTGCCGTTGCTGGTGCTGGACGACGATCATCGGCTGGGTGCCAGCATGGGCGCAATTGCCGTCCAGTTCCGCTACCTACTCGACCGGCTGGCGCATGCCGCATGAGCACGCTTTCGCAAGGTCTGTTCTTCGCCACCTGCCCCAAGGGCATGGAATACCTGTTGCGCGACGAACTGGTCGCGATCGGCGCCAGCGACGTGCGCGAGGCACTGGCCGGCGTGCATTTCTCCGGCACGCTGGAAACCGCCTACAAGGCCTGCCTGTGGTCGCGCCTGGCCAGCCGCATCCTGTTGCCGCTGGCCGAGTTCGACGCGGCCGACGATGATGCGCTGTACCGTGGCGTGCAGACGCTCGACTGGAGCCGGCACCTGGCCGCGCATGCCACCTTCGCGGTCGATGCCGGCACCGCGATGAGCAAGCTCACCCACAGCCAGTTCATCGGCCTGCGGGTGAAGGATGCGGTGGTCGACCAGTTCCGCCAGCGCGACGGCATCCGACCCGGCATCGACACCGACGAACCGGATATCCGCATCAACGTCCGCGTGCGCCGCGACCGCGCGACGCTGTCACTGGATCTGGCCGGCTCGCCGCTGCACCGGCGCGGCTGGCGCGAAGAGCAGGGCGAGGCGCCGCTGAAGGAAAACCTCGCGAGCGCGATGCTGCTGCGTGCGCGCTGGCCCGAGGTGTATGCCGCCGGCGGGGTATTGCTTGATCCGATGTGTGGTTCGGGCACGCTGCTGATCGAAGGCGCGCTGATGGCGGCGGATGTGGCGCCGGGTTTGCGGCGCGAGTATTTCGGTTTCCTCGGCTGGCAGCAGCACGACATCGCGCTGTGGCGCGGCCTGCTGGATGAGGCCAACCAGCGCGCCGAAACCGGCCTGCGCGCGCTGCGCAGCGTGTTCTTCGGCAGCGATGCCGACCCGCGCATGGTGCAGACGGCCAAACGCAATGCGCAGGCCGCCGGCGTGGCCGGTTTCTTCACCCTCGACAAGCAGGACGTGACCCACGCCGCGCCGCCGCCGGGCATCGATTACGGCCTGGTCATCACCAACCCGCCGTACGGCGAGCGGCTCGGCGATCGCGCCGAGATGCCGAAGCTGTATCGCGCCGTGGGCGACGCCTTGCGCCAACGCTTCACCGGCTGGCGCGCCGCCGTGCTGGCCGGCGACATGGAGCTGGGCCGGGCGATGCAACTGCATGCCGACAAGCGCTACGTGCTGTACAACGGCGCGCTGGAAACCGTGCTGCTGACCTTCGACCTGAAGCCGCGCGATGAAACCCCTCGCGAGCCGAAGCCGCTGTCGGCCGGCGCGCAGATGCTGAAGAACCGGCTGGAGAAAAACCTCAAGCACCTGCGCAAGCGGCTGACCCGCGAAGGCATCCACTGCTGGCGCGCCTACGACCAGGACCTGCCCGAATACGCCGCCGCGATCGACGTCTACGGCGACACCAGCGGCGACGACCACCTGCACATCCAGGAATACCGCGCACCCGCCGACATCCCGGCTGACGTGGCTCGCCTGCGCCTGCGCGAAATCGCCCGGGTTGCCGGCGAGGTGCTGGGCGTGCCGCGCGAACGCATCGCGATCAAGACCCGCGAGCGCGGCAAGGGCGGCTCCAAGTACGGCCAGCTCGACCAGCGCAACGAATTCATCGAGGTGGACGAAGGCGGCCTGAAATTCCTGGTCAACCTCACCGATTATCTCGACACCGGCCTGTTCCTCGACCACCGGCTGGTGCGCGCGAAAGTGCGCGAGCTGGCCGACGGCAAATGCTTCCTCAACCTGTTCGCCTACACCGCCAGCGCCAGCGTGCAGGCGGCAGCCGGCGGCGCGCTGGAGACCACCAGCGTGGATCTGTCCGCCACCTATCTGGAATGGGCCTCGCGCAATCTCGCGCTGAACGGTTTCAGCGGTGCCAGCCATCGGCTGATGCAGTTCGACGCGCTGGATTTCCTGCAGCGTGACCGCGGCCACTACGGGCTGATTTTCGTCGACCCGCCCACGTTCTCGAACTCCAAGCGCGCCGAGGATTTCGACGTGCAGCGCGACCACGTGAAGCTGCTCGATGCCTGCAACCAGCGGCTGACCCGCGACGGCGTGATCGTGTTCTCGAACAATTTCCGCCGCTTCAAGCTGGATCGTGAGGCGCTGGAGCCGCATTTCGAGATCGAGGACTGGAGCGCGCCCAGCATCCCGTTCGACTTCGCCCGTCGCGCCGACATCCACGGTTGCTGGCTGCTGCGCCGGCGCCAGGCCGAGACGGCGGTCAACCCCTGGGATACCGCGCGCATCAAAAAGTGAACCCTTCAGTGCATATTAAGCGTGCCCGGCCGAGTATCCGGCGCGTACAACGGAGAACGATCATGACCATACAGGGTGCAGGCAAGTTTGCGGCGATCAGTCTGGCGCTGGCCGCGGCCGTGGCGATGCCGTTGAGTGCGTCGGCGCGCGGGTGGGGCGGCCAGGGTCATCATGGCGGCTATTACGGCGGTCATCACGGCTATTACGGCGGCCATTACGGTCATGGCGGCTACTGGCGTGGCGGGCGCTGGATCGCCGGAGCCATCGTCACGGGCGCCGTGGTGGGCCTGGTGGCCGACGCGATGCGTCCGGCGCCGGTGTATTACGACCGCCCAGTCGTCTATGGGCCACCACGCACCGTGGTGTACGAGTACGAGCGGCCGGTGGTGACCCGCCGCGTGGTGGAGACGCGCACCGTGGTCTATGAGGATCCGTATCGCACGCGTTACATCCGCGACGACGGTTACGACGACGGCAATTGATTCGCCGGTTCGATATGGCACTCTGCGAGCCCGGCCCTGGCCGGGCTCGCTCGTTTGCGGGAGGCGACCATGGCGCTGCGACGGGCCACCCGATCACAGGATCTGAACAACCGGCACGGCATCCTTGCCGGCATGCTTTTTTGCTCACGCCACGACCTGTCCGTGCACCGATTTCCGATAACCGCCGCGATGGTGGTGCAGCGGGCATGACGGCTCGGGAACCGGCGGTGCAGGCCGGCGTCGCCGCGCGCTTTGACCGGGTGCGCCAGCAGACGCTGGCGCTGTGCGCCGGCCTCGGCGCAGAGGACATGCAACTGCAGTCCATGCCCGACACCAGCCCCACGAAATGGCACCTGGCGCACACCAGCTGGTTCTTCGAACAGTTCGTGCTGGCCCATGATCCTGCCTGGAAGACGCGCGACCCGGCGTGGAACTACCTGTTCAATTCCTACTATCAGTCGGTCGGCCCGATGCATGCTCGGCCGCAGCGCGGCCTGCTGTCGCGGCCCACGCTGGAGGAGGTGCGCGATTACCGGCACCGCGTCGACGACGCTGTCACGGCGTTGCTGGCGCGCGACGACGATCCGCAGCTGGCCACCCTGGTCGAGCTGGGCCTGCAGCACGAACAGCAGCATCAGGAACTGCTGCTGACCGACATCAAGCACGCGTTCTGGTGCAATCCGCTGCAGCCGGCTTATCGCGCACCGATCGCCGCGGCGGCGGGCGCGCAGGCGGTGCCGCTGCGTTTCGTCGCCGGTCGCGAGGGCGTCGTCGAGATCGGCCATCGCGGCGAAGGCTTCGCCTTCGACAACGAAACCCCGCGCCACCGCACCTTGCTGCAACCGCATGCGCTGGCCAACCGGCTGGTGACGAATGCCGAATACCTGGCCTTCGTGCGCGAGGGCGGCTATCGCGAGCCGGGCCTGTGGCTGTCCGACGGCTGGGCCACGGTGCAGCGCGAGGGCTGGCAGCATCCGCTGTACTGGCAGGACGACCTCGCCAGCGAGTTCACCCTGGCCGGCGTGCGCGCGCTCGATCCGCACGAGCCGGTGTGTCATCTGAGCTATTACGAAGCCGAGGCGTTCGCGCGCTGGGCCGGCGCGCGACTGCCGACCGAGGCGGAGTGGGAATCGGCGGCGCAGGGTGTCGTGATCGACGGCAACCTGCAGGATGCGCAGCGTTTCCAGCCGCGTACGGCGCACGGCAACGAGAGCCTGCTGCAGTTGTACGGCGACGTGTGGGAGTGGACCGCCTCGCCGTACATCGGCTACCCGGGCTATCGCCCGCTGCCCGGTTCGCTGGGCGAATACAACGGCAAGTTCATGTGCGGACAATGGGTGTTGCGCGGCGGCTCCTGCGTCACCCCGCGCGATCACCTGCGCGCCAGTTACCGCAACTTTTTTCCACCCCACGCCCGCTGGCAATTCGCCGGGCTGCGACTGGGACAAGATCGATGAGTTCTGTGCAAGCCTTTGGCGTCAGCGACGACGAGCGCCGCCCGCCCGCCAGTGAAATTCTCGAGGTGGCCCGGCACGGGCTGGCGCTGAAGCCGAAGCGGCTGCCTTCGTGGCTGTTCTACGATGAGCGCGGCTCGGCCCTGTTCGAGCGGATCTGCGAGCAGCCCGAGTATTACCTCACGCGCTGCGAAATCGCCCTGATGGACGAGCATGCCGGCAGCATCGCCGACTGCCTCGGCAGCGAGGTGCGGCTGGTCGAGTACGGCAGCGGCAGCGGGCGCAAGACCCGCATGTTGCTGCGGCACTTGCACGAGCCGGTGAGCTACGTGCCGGTGGAGATCTCGCCGGCGCCGCTGCAGCACAGCGTGCAGCGGCTGGCCCAGGAGTTTCCGCCGTTGCCGCTGCAGCCATTGTGCGCCGACTTCAGCAAGCCGCTGCGCCTGCCGATCCCGCCACGCGCGCCGCGGCGCACGGTGCTGTATTTCCCCGGCTCCACCATCGGCAATTTCGAGGCGCACGAGGCGATGGCGCTGCTGCGCAAGATGCGCAGCGAGATGGGCGATGCCGGCGGCATCCTGATCGGGGTGGATCTGAAGAAGGATGCCGCGCTGATCGACGCGGCCTACAACGATCGCGCCGGCGTCACTGCCGAGTTCACCCTGAACATGCTGGCACGCCTGAACCGCGAGATCGGCAGCGATTTCGAACTCGCGGCCTTCGCCCACCGCGCGCGCTACAACCCGATGGCCGGGCGCGTCGAGACGCATATCGTCAGCCGCCGCGCGCAGCAGGTGGCGATCGGACGCAACACGGTGAGGTTCGGTGCGGACGAGGCGATCCAGGTCGAGTACAGCTGCAAGTACTCGCTGGCCGATTTCGCCGCGCTGGCGGACAAGGCCGGGCTGGCGGTGCAGCAGGTGTGGACCGATCCGCAGCAGATGTTCAGCGTGCAATACCTGGTGCGCGCCGGCCTGCCGGCGCGTTGAGGCGGCGGTCTTCTTTCGTTCGACCTGTCTGGTGTTGCGTGAAAAGCGATTCCTGCCTTCGCAGGAATGACGAGACGGGGGAAGCGGCGGGTCGTGATTTCCCGTCGCCGCCATCCGTCACCCGCGTCGACTTTCACCCTCCACGTCGACATTCAACTTCCACGTCGTCATTCCTGCGAAGGCAGGAATCGCTCTTCGGCCGCGAATCCACTCGCGACACAACGTGAAGCGTTCTACCTGGCGTCGTACAGCGCCTTCACGTCGCGGGTCAGCGCGGCCTGGCTGTCGGCCCGCGCGTAGAACATGTGGCCGCCCGGATATTCCTTGACCTGCACGCGGGTCGGATCGCCCATCGCGGGCATCTGGTCGACCGCCAGCACCGAGACCATGAACGGGCAGGACAGGTCGTCCCAGCCGTGCGCGATCAGCACGCGCAGCTTGGAGTCGTTGGCGACCGCCTCGCGCAGCTGGCTGACTGAACCTTCGCGGGCGTCGTCATCCTCGTGCCACAGGCGGTTCACCTGGTAGCTGAGCGCGTTGTAGCGGCCAGCGACCTTCCAGCCCACCGTCTTGGTGACGAAGTTGACCATCGCCGTGGTGGTCGGCGCGATGATGCTGTTGAGCAGCGGGTCGCCGGTGCGCTGTTGCGGCGCGTGCGGGAACGGATCCCACGCGGTGACGTTGGAATCGTAGCGGCTGCCCAGCTTGCCCTCGGCGCGATACACCTCGCGCAGATAGGCCTGGGTTTCGATGCGGCCGCCCGAGCGCTTGACGAACACCGGATCCAGCCCGGTCAGCTCGGTGACCTTCTTGATCATCGCCTCGGTGGCCGCCGGATCGGAGCGACCCTTCATCAAGGTGGTGGCGTACTCGCCGCGGGTGTAGGCGATGATCGGCGCCATCGCTTCGGCACTGAGCTTGCCCTCGCGCTCCAGGTGCGCGGCGGCGATCGAGGGCAGGGTGGTCATCCACGGCAGCGGCGAGACCGTGTCGTCGCTCCACGCCGAAGGATCGAGGTAGGGCGAGATCAGCGTCACGCCGCTCATCGCCACGCCCAGCTGGGTCTGCATGTACTCGGTGATGCGCGGGCCGCGGAAGCCGCCGTAGCTTTCGCCCACGTAGTACTTGCGCGAATCCATGCGGCCGTTCTTGACCAGCCAGTCGTACATGATGCGCGACAGGTACTTGATGTCGACGTCGGTGCTGTAGAAATCCTTGGTCGCCTGCTTGTCGTCGACCAGGGCGCGGCTGTAGCCGGTGCCCACCGGGTCGATGAAGACCAGGTCGGTGAAGCCCAGCCAGGTGCCGGGGTTGTCGTGCAGCACCGGCGGATCGGAGGGCGAGTCGCCCTCGTCGCCGAAGGCCACCTTCTTCGGGCCGATCGCGCCCAGGTTGAGGTAGACCGACGAGGCGCCGGGGCCGCCGTTGAGCGCGAACGTCACCGGCCGATCCTTGCCGGGGACGGTGTAGGCGGTGAACACCACTTCGGCGGTCTTCTTGCCCTTCTCGTCGCGTACCGGCAGCGAGCCCACGGTGACGGTGTACTTCAGCGTCCTGCCGTCGACCGTGGTGGTTTGTGTCACGTGCGCGTCGGCGGGAAACGGCGGCAGCTGAAAGCCGTCCTTGCTGGCGGCATCGGCGCTGGCGGCCGGCTTGTGACTGTCGGCGGCCAGCGCCGTGGTGGCCGACCCTGTCAGCAGCAGGGTGGCCAGCAGGGCGGATTGCAGGGACTTGCGCACAGGGCTCTCCTCGGACGTAAAGCCCGGAGACTAAACGCATGGCGGGCGAGCCGAGTGTGCTGAAAGGCATGGGTGGGGCTTGCGGTCAGCCGAGCGCCGTCACCGGTGCGGCCACCGCGGGCGACGGCGCCACGCGATCCATCCATTGTTCGAACGCCAGCATCAGGGACTGCAGCGATTGCAGCGTGGCCGGATCGGTCAGCTGGCCGTCGGCGTCGAAGCGGTCGGCAGCGTGCGCCACGAACAGGCTGGGCGAGGGCATCACCAGCGCGCCGCAGGTATGCAGCACCTGGCGCAGCGATGCCTGGGCCAGCCGCGTGCCCCACGCGCCGCTGCTGGCGCCGAGCACGGCCACGGGTTTTCCCGCCAGCACCTCGCCCGCGGGGCTTTCGCGCGAGAGCCAGTCCAGCGCGTTCTTCAGCACGCCGGGAATCGCCTGGTTGTACTCGGGCGTGGCGACGAGCAGGCCGTCCGCGGCGGCGATCGCCGTGCGCAACGCCTGCACGCCGACCGGTGTGCGCGATTCCAGATCTTCGTCGAACAACGGCACCGACGACAGCTTCGCGTAGACGTTCAACTGCAAGCCGGCCGGTGCCTGCACGGCGGCGGCGTGCAGCAGGCGGCGGTTCCACGAGGCGCGGCGCAGGCTGCCGGCGAGGCAGAGCACGCGGCGGGTGGGCGTGGTGTGGAAAACGGTCATCGCGATGTCTCCGGCAGGAAAAGGGTCAGGGTTCGATCAGCAGCAACAGGGCGCAGGCGACCAGCAGCATGCCCATCGCGATGTCGACGCCGCGGCGGATCGCGGGCCGCACCAGCCAGCGGGCCAGCCACGCGCCGAGCACGGCCCACAGCAGCAGGCACGCGGCGGGAATCAGCACGAACAGGCCGGCCAGCGGCAGGTAGTCGCGCAGGCCGGCGAGCGGCATCGCCGTCAGCACGGTCAGCACGAGCACCCAGCTTTTCGGGTTGAGGAACTGGAAACCGATCAGGCCCGAGGTGCCGGCGGGCAAGGCTGCCGATGCGACCGACTGCCTGGGTGCGACGCCGGCCGCGCACAGCGAAAGCCCGAGCCAGATCAGGTACAGCGCACCGATCGCGCCGACCCAGCGCCGCAGCGGTGGATACGCCGCGAACGCCGTCCCCGCACCCAGCACCATGACCGCCAGCAGCAACAGGCCACCGCACACGATGCCGACGATCGCCGGCAGCGCGCCGCGCAGGCCGGCGTGTCCCGCGGCGCGCAACACCACCAGATTGTTCGGGCCGGGTGTGATCGCTGCAACGAAGAGCAGGCCGGCGGCGGCGAGCAGGTGATCCATGGTTACTCCATCTGCAATGGTCGAATGAAGTGCATGATCGACCGTGCATCTGGTCGATGCCGCCCACGTTATGGTCTAGAATTCCGACCATGAACGAGCTGCCGCTGAATGCCTTGCGCGCGTTTGCCATGGTCTACGCCCATGGCGGCGTGCGCGCCGCCGCGCGCGAACTGGGCATGGCGCACTCGTCGGTGAGTCGGCACCTGGGCGAGCTGGATCGCTGGCTGGGCGTGCCCTTGCTGCAGGCGTCGCCGGGTCGTGGGGCGCTGATCTTCACGGCCCAGGGCAAGGCGCTGGGGCAGGCGACCCTGGCCGGACTGCACGAGATCGAACAGGCCGTGGCGGCGTTGCGCGAGACGCGCCCGGCGCACGCGGTGACGCTGTCCTGCTCCCCCTCGTTCGCGATCCGCTGGCTGCTGCCGCGCCTGCCGGCGCTGGAGAAGGCGCACCCGAAGATCGAGTTGTCGGTGCAGGTGGAGCAGCGGCTGGACGCGCTGGACGACGGCCGCATCGATCTCGCCATCCGCATGGGCAAGGGGCCGTGGCCCGAACTGCATGCCGAGCCGCTGATGGACGACGCGCTGTATCCGGTGATGAGCCCGGCGCTGTGGCAGACGTCCGGACGTCCATCCAGGCCGGCGCAACTGGCCGGCCTGCGCCTGCTGCACGACCGCGATCCGCAGGCCGCGTGGGAGTTGTGGCGGCAGGCGCACGGGCCGGTGAAGCTTTCGCTGCAGGGCGGCGCGCGCTACACCTCATCCGACCTGGTGCTGCGCGCGGCGATGCAGGGCCAGGGCGTGGCGCTGGCGCGGCATCGGCTGGCGGTGGACGACGTGGCGAACGGCAGCCTGCTGCGTCCGTTCGGCGAACTCGACGTGCCGCTGGGGCCGTCGTACTGGATCGTGCGGCCGCCCGCGAAACCGCGTGCGGCGGTGGCCTCGGTGATCGACTGGCTGCGCTGGCAGGCGGCCGGCGCCGGCGCGCGCTGATCAGCCGCGCGCCACCGCGTCGTCGACGAACTGCTGCAACTGCGCCGCGTTCAACGCACCGGACTGCCGCGCGATCTCGCGGCCCTGCCTGAACAGGATCAGGGTGGGGATGCTGCGGATGTTGAAGCGCTGGGCCAGTTGCGGCTGCGCTTCGGTATCCAGCTTGGCCAGCCGCAGGCGTGGTTCGAACTTGCTGGCGGCCTGCACGAACACCGGCGCGAAGCCCACGCACGGCCCGCACCAGGGTGCCCAGAAATCCACCAGCACCGGCAGGTCGCCGCGGCCGGCGATCGCGTCGAAGTTCGCGGCGGTCAGCTCCACCGGATGGCCGTCGAACAGCGCCTGCTTGCAGCGGCCGCACACCGGATGCTCGCCGATGCGTTCGGCCGGCACGCGATTGAGCGCGCCGCAATGCGGGCAGGGGATGGCGAGAGGCGTACGCATGGCAGACTCCGGCTAGAGGTGGGCGTTTGGCGCCATCGCCACAAGATGGCGATGGACACTGCCGAATCCAAGCGGGGCGAGTACGTCGGGAGCGAACAGATTGGTCGAGGGGCGACGCGCCATTCGGAATGCCATGTCCGAGTGTCGGCCGGCGGGTGGCTCACGGGAAGGGGCGGGGTCACGCGTGGGCGCCGCCTGCCTGGCGCGTCGCCGGTCGCTCAGGCCGTGGTGCGCGCCACGAAATGCAGCGCCACCGAGTTCATGCAATAGCGCAGGCCGGTCGGTGGCGGGCCATCGTCGAACACGTGGCCGAGATGGCTGTCGCAGCCGGCGCAGCGGATCGCGGTGCGCTGCATGCCGAACGTGCGGTCGCTGGTCTCCACGATGTTGCGCTGGGCGATCGGCTGCCAGAAGCTGGGCCAGCCGGTGCCGGAGTGGAACTCGGTGGCGGCGTCGTACAACGCGGTGGCGCAGGCGACGCAACGGAACAGTCCGGGCACGGCCGGCCGCGTGTGGTCGCCGCTGAAGGCCCGCTCGGTGCCGGCCTGGCGCATGACCTCGTACGATGCAGGCGACAGCCGCCGGTGCCACTGCGCGTCGCTCAGTACCAACCGGGGCACCTCGCGCGCGCCGAGGTCGCGGCCGTCGTCGCCGAAGATTTCCAGCAGCACCTTGCCGGGTTCGCCGACCGGCGTGTTGGCGGCCGCGTGAAGTCGCGAGCCGAGCAGGCCCGTGCCGGTCAGCAGCACTGCGCCGCCGGCGAGCGAGGCGCGCAGGAAGCGGCGGCGATCCATCGCAAGGGTTTCATCGATGCGTGACATGGCAACCTCCGTTGATGTTGCTTTTGTAGGAGCGCACCCTGTGCGCGGTGCTCTTCGTTACGCTGCGCAAAAGCATCGCGCACTACAGGGTCAATCAGCCGAAAGTGAAGGCGTAGGCCTGCACGCCCGGGTCGAGGAAGGTGATTTCGAACAGCCGCTCGCCGGTGCCGTTGGCCTGGCGCACCAGTTGGTACAAGCGCTGGCGGTCGACCGTGCCGTTGCCTTCGGCGTCGGTGTCCATGCCGTGATCCGCGCCGGGCGGCTTGCCGTCGATGGTCACCCGGAAACGCACCGGTTTGCCGTCGCTGCCGGGGCCGAGCACCAGGTGCAGGTCGCGGCCGCGGAAGCGGTAGACGATACGGCCGCCGGCCTGGTTCAGTTGCGCGTATTCGTCGTGCACCGTCCAGCGGCCGTCCAGCGCCCATTGGTTGCTGCGCAGCGCGCTCGGCGCGCGGTAATCGTGGGCATCGTCACGAGCGACCCGGCCGCCGACGAAGTTCATCGCGCGGGCGTAGCCGACGTAGGTTTCCGGCGAGCGGGTGCGGTCGCCGGAGGCCGCCGCCTCGATGCCGCGGTGATCGTCATTGACGTAGCCGCCCGGCAGGTTCTTCTGCCCGGCCTCGGTCAGCAGCTGGCGGATCACGTCCTCGCTCTGCCGGTACTCGCCTTCGCCGAAGTGGTGATGGCGGATGTGCCCTTGCGCGTCGATGAAATAGTGCGCGGGCCAATATTCGTTGTGGAAACCTTTCCAGATCGCGTAGTCGTTGTCCAGCGCCACCGGGTAGTCCACGCCCAGGTTCTTCACCGCGCTCGCCACGTTGTCCGGGTTCTTCTCGAAGGCGAACTCCGGCGCGTGCACGCCGATCACCAGCAGGCCGTGATCCTTGTATTTGTCGTACCAGCCGCGCACGTAGGGCAGGGAGCGGATGCAGTTGATGCAGGAGTAGGTCCAGAAGTCGACCAGCACCACCTTGCCGCGCAGCGACTCGACACTCAGCGGCTGGCTGTTGAGCCAGCCGGTGGCGCCGGCCAGCGACGGGAACCGGCCTTCCACCGGCAGCGGATCGCCGGCCTTCAGTGCCGGTTGCGGCGCGGGCGCCGGGCGCACGGCGTGGATCAGCTTCTGTTCGATCACGCTGGTGCTGGCCAGCGAGACGCGGGTCAGCAGGCCGGTATCCAGTCCCAGCGCAATCGCGGCCACGCCGCACAACACCAGCACGCCGAGCGTGCGGCGGATCCACTCGCCGGCGCCGAGCGAGCGCTTCATCAGCTCGAACAGGCGTCCGCCGATCAGCAGCGCCACCGCCAGCGAGGTGGCCGCGCCGGCGGCGTAGGTGAGCAGCAGCAAGGTGGTCTGCACGCTGGCGCCGTTCAGCGCCGCGCCGGTCAGCAGCAGGCCCAGGATCGGCCCCGCGCACGGTGCCCACAGCAGGCCGGTGGCGACGCCAAGGCCCAGCGAACCCCAGATCGAATCGCCGTCGCGATCCGATCGCTGCGACAGGCGGTTGCCCAGCGCCACGAACGGACGGCTGATCCATTCGGACAGATGCGGCGAGAGCAGGGCCAGGCCGAGGAAGGCCAGCACCGCCATCGCCACGTAGCGGCCGTACTGGTTGGCGTGCACCGCCCAGCCGCCGCCCACCGCCGCCAGCGTGGCGACCGCGGCGAAGGTGATCGCCATGCCCAGCAGCAGTGGCAGGCCGTTGCGCCGGAACGGGCGATCCGAACGCGCGAACACGAACGGCAGCACCGGCAGGATGCAGGGGCTGAGGATGGTCAGCACGCCGCCGAGGTAGGCAAGGATCAGCACGAGCATGGGCCTGGAGTCCGTGGGAGGTTGTCTGGCTGTTCGCCGCGCATGGCGCGGCGGTTACCTGTGGCGGTTGCCGGCGGGCATGGCGTAACCCCTGGCGCGGATGCAGCGAACTGCAACCGTACCCCGGCGCAGCGCGCCCGTTTGAGCAGAGCATGTCGCAAGTCTTGACCGCCACCGGCCTGATGGGTCTAGATTGTGGACTTCCCCGCCAGGTGAGTCCGTCCCAGTCTGTGCCAGACGAAGCCGCCACCGCCAGCAGCGACGAAACGCCCGACCGGCGCCGGGCGGCGTGGATGGCTGCCGCGCAGGCGGGGGATCGGCGCGCCTACGAGAAACTGCTGGCCGATTCGGTGGCCCTGATTCGCGCGGTGGCGCGTCGCCAGGGCGTGGCGATCGACCACCTCGACGACGTGGTGCAGGAGACCCTGCTCACCGTGCACCGGGTGCGGCACACCTTCGATCCGGCGCGATCCTACGACGCCTGGCTGGCGGCGATCGCCGCCCGGCGCGCGATCGATGCGTTGCGCAGCCTGGGTCGCCGCGACCGCCGTGAATGGCACGACGAGGCCGCCCTCGACCATCATCCGGATGCAACCGATGCCAGCGCCGCCACCGAGAGCGAGCAGCGCGCGCGGCGGCTGCATGCGGCCATCGCGAGCTTGCCGCCGGGCCAGCGCGAGGCGATCGAGCAGCTCGGCCTGCGCGAACGTTCGCTCAGCGAAGCGTCCGAACTGACCGGGCGGCGCAGCGGGGCGCTGAAAGTCAACCTGCACCGCGCGCTGAAGGCGCTGCGCGAGCGCTTCCATGGAGAACCCTGACGCCATGTCCGAATCGCGGCCCCACGAGGCGCTGATCGACCGTCTCGGCGACGAGCTGGCGCCGGTACACCGGCTGGCGCCGCCGTGGTGGCGTGCTGCCGGCTGGCTGCTGGCGGTGGCGGCGATCGCGGCCGTCTTGCTGATGCATTTCGGCGCCCGCGGCATGCTGCTGCGACTGGGCGGCGCACCGGATCTGGCGTGGGCCGCGCTCGGCGCGGTGATCACGGCGATCTGCGCGGCGTGGGCGGCATTCTCGCTGGGCGTGCCGGGCCGGCGCGCGGCATGGGCGTGGCTGCCGCTGCCGGGCGCGCTGCTGTGGATCGGCGCCAGCGGCGTGGGCTGCGTGCGCAGCTGGCTGGCGCCGGCTACCAGCATCGCCGGCGTGCATCAATCCGCCGACTGCCTGCTCTTCATCATCGGCTTCTCGGTGCCGCTGTCGGCGCTGCTGATCCTGATGCTGCGCCGCGCCTGCCCGCTGCGCCCGGTGCTGGCCGCGGTGATGGTCGGCCTGGCCAGCGCGGCGGCCTCGGCCAGCCTGCTGGAAATCTGCCACGCGTTCGACGCCGCCGCCACCGACCTGCTGACCCACGCGCTGGCGGTGGCCCTGGTGGTCGCGGTCAACGTCGCCATGGGCGGCCGGCTGCTGTCGAAAGCCTGAGACGCTGTTGCGGGGCGGACAGTGCCTGCCCTGCGAACAGCACATCGCAGTTCCTTGATTCCCGCACGCGGCTGCGCCGCGCTGCGGTGGGTGCTATCTTGCGACTCTGCTCCGGCTCGACGGCCGGTAATGCCTATCAGGGGATGCGCTGCGGCATGGCAAAGCCCGATTTCTTCGAGGAGCTGAAGCGCCGTCACGTCTATCGCGTGGCGATCGCTTACGCGATCGCTGGCTGGTTGCTGGTGCAGGTCGCCACCCAGGTTTTCCCGTTCTTCCGTATTCCCGACTGGTCGGTGCGCCTGATCGTGCTGCTGGTGGTGATCGGTTTTCCGATCGCGGTGATCCTGGCCTGGGTATTCGAGATGACGCCCGAAGGCATCCGCCGCACCGAACCGGCGGATTCCGTGGAAGCCCGGCCGGAAGCGGCGACGCACCAGATCGGCCGCAAGCTCAACGCCCTCATCATCGCGGTGCTGTTGCTGGCGGTGGTGGCGCTGGCATGGCGGCAGTTTGCATACCGTTCCGCGTCGATGGCGTCCACGGCACCGGCAGATACCGTGGCACTCGCCGCCACGAAATCCTCCGCGGACACACCTGCGGTTGCCGCCACGGCCGCGTTCGCCCCGCCGACCGGCACGCTGGTGGTGCTGCCGTTCATCAATCGCAGCGGCGACGCCAGGCAGAATTACTTCAGCGACGGCATCACCGAGGAGCTGACCAGCGCGCTGGGCCAGAACTCCGCGTTGCGGGTGATCGCCTGGGACACCGCCTCGAAGTACCGCGACAGCAAACAGACCGCCACCGACATCGGCCAGGCGCTGAACGTCGCCAACCTGTTGCACGGCAGTATCCAGCGCGACAACGACACCGTGCGCGTTTCCGCGGAACTGGTGGATACCCGCACCGGTTACGAAATCTGGGCGCAGCATTACGACGACTCGCTGAAGAACATCTTCGCCGTGCAGGATCGCATTTCGCAGGCCATCGCCGCGGCGCTGAAGGTCAAGCTCGCGGCCACGCGCGCCACGCGGATCGTCGATCCACAGGCGCACGACCTGGTGCTGAAGGGGCTGGCGTCCATGAATAGTCGCGCGGCTGCCGACTACGAAGCCGCGCGCAGGGATTTCGAACAGGCCATCGCGCTGGATCCGAACTATGCCGCGGCGCATGCAGGGCTGGCGCGTGCGTTGTACGACCTGACCCAGTTCTCCACCCTGACCTTGCAGGAAATCCTGCCCAAGGTACGCGCGGAAGCCGGCAAGGCGCTGGCGCTGGATCCGGACAACGTCGATGCGATCATCGCGCTGGCCAACGCCGACTCGACTGACGGAAACGTGGCCAAGGCCAAAGCCGGTTACGAACGCGCACTCCGCATCGACCCCAGCAATGCGACCGCCCGCCTGGATTACGCGGTCGTGCTGCCGCTCAAGCCGGCCTTGGTGGAAAATCTGAAAGCGGTGCAACTGGATCCGCAGAACGCCACCGCGCAAAACAATCTCGCCACCCAGTATCTGAACCTGGGCGAGTACCAGCAGGCATTGTCGGCCTCGCAGGCCCTGCTGCGGATGACACCCCGCAGCGCCGACAGCGCGTTCAACCTCGCCATGAACTACGCGCTGCTGCATCGCGATCAGGATGCGATCCGCACATTCGATCTGGTTCAGCCGGCCACGCCACTGGATCAGCAGCTGACCGCAGCCGGCAAGCTCGCCTACCAGTCCGTGCTGGAACCGAAACTGCGCGCGCAAGCGCTGGCGGCGGCGGATGCGCTGCACCGGCAGGCCAGCCTAGATCCTCAGTCCCTGTACGACCTGATGCAGGTGTATCTGGTATTGGGCGACAAGGACGTGGCGCTGGATCTGCTCAAGAAATCCTGCGACCCCTCGCCACAGAGCTGCACCGACTTCGCCACCAACCCGACGTACGTGCCGCTGCGCAGCGATCCGCGCTTCCAGGCGTTGGCGAAGCGGTACGACATCAGTACGCGGCAGTGACAAGCCGCAGGGTAGTCAAGGCGACAACCGAGCTTCGAGGTTGAGGCCGCGCGGCAGTCGTAGGGCGGGCACTGCCCGCCGGCTCCTGCTTTTTACTTTGTGCCTCCACGCAGAGCGGCGGGCGGTGCCCGCCCTACGGAGCGGCGAGGGTGCTCAGTCGCGGAAATTGTCGAACTGCAGCGGCAGTTCGACGTCGGTCTTGCGCAGCACGGCCATCGCCTCCTGCAGGTCGTCGCGCTTCTTGCCGCTGACGCGCAGCTTGTCGCCGTTGATCTGCGCCTCGACCTTGAGCTTCGCCGCTTTCAGCGCGGCCACCAGCTTCTTCGCCACCGGCTGCTCGATGCCCTGCTTGACGGTGATCTTCTGGCGCGAGCCGCCCAGGTTGGTTTCCG
>Ga0070659_100000935_pt1 | contig 21449 bp, 20 predicted proteins | sample KBSC23metaG_FD_64666 | JGI IMG/M metagenome (GOLD analysis project Ga0070659, IMG submission 64666) | Corn rhizosphere microbial communities from Kellogg Biological Station, Michigan, USA - KBS C2-3 metaG | ecosystem: Host-associated > Plants > Roots > Rhizosphere > Soil ... | reverse complement strand
GGGCGGCACCATCGTCGAGCCCACCTCGGGCAACACGGGGGTGGGGCTTGCGATGGTGGCCGCGGTCAAGGGCTATACGCTCGTGCTCGTGATGCCCGAGAGCATGAGCGTCGAACGCCGCCGGTTGATGCTCGCCTACGGCGCGCGCTTCGAGCTCACGCCTCGAGAGAAAGGCATGAGCGGCGCCATTGCGCGCGCCATCGAGATCGTCGAGCAGACGCCAGGTGCGTGGATGCCGCAGCAGTTCGACAACCCGGCCAACATTGATGTGCATGCGCGCACCACGGCGGCTGAAATCGCTGCCGCCTTCCCGAGCGGTCTCGATGCGCTGATCACCGGCGTGGGCACTGGCGGCCACATCACCGGCTGTGCGCAGGAACTCAAGGCGCTGTGGCCCAGGCTGAAGGTGTACGCGGTGGAGCCGAGTGCATCGCCGGTCATCAGCGGTGGCAAACCTTCACCGCACCCCATTCAGGGCATCGGCGCCGGATTCATTCCCCGCAACCTCAACACCGAGCTTCTCGACGGCGTGATCCAGGTGGATGCCGAGGACGCCAAGGAAATGGCCCGCCGCTCGGCGCGTGAGGAGGGCCTGCTGGTGGGCATCTCCTCGGGCGCCACGCTCGCGGCCATCGCCCAGAAGCTGCCCGACATGCCATCCGGCACGACGGTGCTGGGCTTCAACTACGACACCGGCGAACGCTACCTCTCGATCGAGCGTTTCCTGCCCACGGAATGACTGCTGCCGCATGAAATCGAGGATTCTGATCGTCGAGGACGAGCCGGGCATTGCCGACACCTTGCAATACGCGCTGCGTACCGATGGCTTCGAGCCGGTGTGGGTGGCCACGGGCGAGGATGCCATCAGCCAGGTGCGCGATGCGGCGCCAGCGCTGGTGATCCTCGATGTGGGACTGCCCGACACGAGCGGCTTCGAGGTGTTCAAGCGGTTGCGGGCGTTCGCAGACGTGCCGGTGATCTTCCTCACCGCGCGCAGCGACGAGATCGACCGCGTGGTGGGTCTCGAGCTCGGGGCCGACGACTACGTGGCCAAGCCGTTCTCGCCGCGCGAGCTCGTGGCCCGGGTGCGCTCGATCCTGCGGCGGGCCGCCAAGCCTGCAGCGGCACCGGCCCAGGAGCCCTCCGTGCCGAGCCCTGTTGCCGTCGACGAAGGCCGCCGCCAGATCCGGTATTACGGGCGCCTGCTGGAACTTTCGCGTTATGAGTTCGGGCTGCTGCAAACACTGGCCTCCCGGCCAGGTCATGTGTTCACGCGCGACACCTTGCTTGCGCGCGTCTGGGACGACGCCTCCGAGAGCCTCGACCGCACGGTGGACGCGCACGTGAAGACCCTGCGCGCGAAAATGAAGAGCATCGCGCCCGACCTCGACCCGATCCGTACCCACCGGGGCACCGGGTACGCGCTCGCAGAAGACCTGCCTCCCACGCCCGCAGCCTGACGAGTCGGCGGTCCGAGGCCCATCAACGGGTGTGCCGCCGTCGCGGATCTGATAGGGTGCCGCCCCTATGAACAAGCGCACCCGCATCTTCATCGGCATCCTGCTCGCCTACGCGCTCGGGGTCGGCTGGCTGCTGTACCGCCAGCTGGAGGACATCGATCCCCGGTACCGGGAATCGGCCGAGGAATCGCTCGTCGAGACCGCACAACTGATGGCCACGCTGATCGAGCGCCAGTCCGCCGACGGCACGCTGCAGGCCGATGCGCTGGACCCGCTTTTTCAGGCCGTGTACGCCCGTCGATTCGAAGCGAACATCTTCGGATTCCGCAAGACCCGCGTGGAGTTGCGCGTGACCGTGTCAGACCGCACCGGCCACGTGGTGTTCGATTCGCTCGGGCGCGAGACCGGCAAGGACCACTCCCAATGGCGCGACGTGCGACTCGCATTGCAGGGTGAATACGGTGCGCGCTCCACGCCCGACATCGAAAACGACAAGCGCACCGCCGTGATGTACGTTGCCGCGCCGATCCGGGCCAACGACACGATCATCGGGGTCGTCAGCGTCGGCAAGCCAGTGCAAAGCTTCGGGCAATTCGTGGACGCTGCACGCCGCAAGACCTTGTACGTGGGCGGACTTTCGGCGGTGGCGGTGCTGCTCTTCGCGGTGATTGTTTCCGTGTGGCTGGTGCGGCCGTTCGGCGTGATCGCCGACTATGTACGCTACGTGCGTGCCCAGCGCTCGTTCAGCCTTCCCCGACTTGGGCGCCGCGCGCTCGGCGCCATCGGCGCGGCCTACGACGAAATGCGCGACGCCCTCGCCGGCCACACCTACGTCGCCGACTATGTTCAGACACTGACACACGAGGTCAAGAGCCCCCTCTCGGCGATCCGCGGCGCCGCCGAACTGCTGCAAGAACCCATGCCCGACGCCGACCGGGTGCGCTTTGCCGGCAACATCGCCCGAGAAACCCAACGCATCCAGGAACTCGTCGACCGCATGATGGAACTGACCGCGCTCGAATCCCGGCGGGGCCTCGACCAAGTCGCCCCCGTGGCCGTCGGCCCGATGCTGCGTGACCTCGCCGCCGCGGCCCACCACAGTGGCGCGCCGCGCGGCGTGACCGTCGAAGTGGCGCTCGACGCGATCGAAGACACGCCGTCCATCGAAGGCGACGCCTTCCTGCTCCAGCGCGCCGTGGCCAACCTGCTCGCCAACGCCGTCGACTTCGCCCCGGACGGCTCCACCGTCACTGTGGCCGCCACCCGGGCGCGCCGCACCATCGACATCACCGTACGCGACCACGGCCCGGGCATCCCCCAATACGCCGAAGGCAAAGTCTTCGAAAAGTTCTACTCCCTCGCCCGCCCGCACACCCGCAAGAAAAGCACCGGTCTCGGACTGCCCTTCGTCAAGGAAATTGCCGAATTGCATCACGGGCGCGTGACGCTCAAGAACGCCCCTGGTGGGGGCGCGCTTGCCACCTTGTCACTGCCGCTTGTGACTTGATGAATCGCCTTTTTTGCTTGGCGCGGTCTGTCGCGCCAGAAAAGTGCCCCAAAGAGGCACTCGGAACACCAGCTTCCCCGCTATTTTGCTCAGTCGCTTCGGCTACCAATCCCCCGCACGGCCACTGTCTCCAGCTCCACCGTGACCGTACGAGACGCGGCCGTGCTGACTTGCCTCGGCTCGCTTTGCACCGGTGGCTCACTGGACCCGGTGGGCCCCGGCTTTCGCCGGGGTAACATTTGTTGAATGTCATACCGGCGAAGCTACAAAAGAGCCAGAGGCGAGCGAGCAAAGCGAGCAATGCCCCGAACCGCACGCGACAGGAAGGCGAGCGAAAGCGAAGCCACACATCAAGCCACCCGCGAGGCCGGCTTCGCCGGCCGACCCGGGGTCGCCCCCTGGGGGCAGGAGCGCGAAGCGCGACTGGGGGGCCTTATTTCACGCGTTGTTTGCCCAATTTGCGAGCCAGCGTCCGGCGGTGCATCCCCAGGCGGCGGGCCGTCTCGGAGATGTTGAACCCGGTTTCAGCCAGGGTCTCGTGGATGCGCTCCCATTCCAGCGTCTTGATGGACGATGTGCGGTTGGTCAGCTCCACTTCGATGTTCCCGGCGGCCCGGCCGAAGGCGGCTTCGATGTCGTCGGTGTTGGATGGCTTGGCGAGGTAGTGGCAGGCGCCGAGCTTGATGGCTTCGACCGCCGTGGCGATGCTGGCGAAGCCGGTCAGCACGACGATCAGCATGTCGGGGTTGTGCGCGTGCAGGGCCTGCACACAAGCCAGACCCGAGGCGAGTCCGTTGAGCTTGAGGTCGACGACGGCGTAGCCGGGCATCTGCGTGGGCAACAGCGCGTTCACTTCCTCCAGGTTCGACGCGTGGGACACGGCGTAGCCGCGACGCTCGAACGATCGGCCCAGTGTGCGGGCAAAGGCCTCGTCGTCCTCGACGATCAGCAATTGGCGTTCAGTCTCCATGGGCTGGATTCTCGTCCAACGCAATGGCCGCGAGCGGAATCGTCAAGGTCACCTCGGCGCCGCCTTCGGGACGATTGCGCGCTGCGACGTCGCCCCCGAGCGTGCGCGCCACGTTGACGACCAGGAACAGCCCCAGGCCGCCCCCGGGGCGCCCCTTGCTCGACTGGTACGGTTTGCCCACGTGCTTCAGCATCTCGGCCATGAAGCCGGGACCCCGGTCCGTCACGGTCAGCACCAGCGCTTCGCCTTGGCGGGAGGCCACGAGCCCGACCCATTTGGGCGAGGCCTCCAGCGCGTTGTCGAGCACGTTGTCGATCATCTGCTTGACGGCGGAATCGGACACCATCGGCAAGTCTTCGCCGAACCGGTTCTCGTACTCGAATGCCACCACGGGTCGGGTGGCGCGCCAATCCTGAACCAGGTCTTCCAGGAAGTCGCCGATGGTGGTCGCTGCGGAGGATTCGCCCCGCGTTTCACCGGCGGACAGCAGGATGCCGCTGACGATGGCCTTGCAGCGTTTGAGCTGCGTCTCCATCTCCGTCACCTCGTTGAGCAGTTCCGGATCGGAGGTGAAGTGGGGCAATCGGGCCCAGTCGCCCAGGATGACCGCCAGCGTGGCCAAAGGCGTGCCCAGTTCGTGTGCCGCGCCCGATGCCAGGAGTCCCATGCGCACGATGTGCTCTTCCTCGGCAGCCCGCTGGCGCAGGTCGGCGAGGCGGGCATCGCGCGCCCGAAGAATGCGGCCGATGCGAGACATGAATGTCACGAGCAGCGCGGCGATGAGTGCAAAGCAGATCAGCAAGCCTTGGATGTACGGGCTCGCCACGCCGCGATCGAGGTCCAGCGGCACGGGCAGCGCCCTGGAGAACAGGGCAAGGCCGGCGACGCAGGCCGTGGTGATGATGACCAGGGTCCATACGAAGCCCGATTCGAGCAGCACGGCGCCGAGGGTCACCTGAAGCAGGAACAGGAAGATGAACGGGTTGGTGACCCCTCCGCTGAGGTACAGCTGGGCCGTCAATGCGGCCACATCGACCAGCAGCGCAACGAACAGGCGGCTGTTCGCTGCCACGCGGGGCGCCTGCCAGTACAGATGGCTCAGCATGTTGAACGCCGCGAGCCCGCCAAGCACCGTGAGCATCGCCTTGAGCGGCAGGTGGATGCCGAAGCAGTAATGCACGGCCAGGATGGTGATGACCTGCCCCACCACGGCGATCCAGCGCAGCTGGATCAGCTGCTGCATGTTCTTCAGGCCGGTGACGTCGCGAGCCGATTCAAGGGAGCGGAGCATCGTTGTGGTCATGATCGCGGGTGCGCACCGTGTACACCACGGCCCCCGCTGCCATCAGCGCCAGCGCGAACCAGGTGAATGCGTACCCGGCATGGTGATTGCGAAAGGCAATCACGGTCAAGCCACCGACGGGCCCGGCCCCCTCGGATGTGCCTCGCTCGGCATCGATGAAGTAGGGAGCGACGGCGCTCAGGCCACGGGCGGCGGAGATGGCCGCCACGTCGCGCGAATGCCACCGGTCAGCGCCGGGATCGTTGCGGCGCAGGAAGCCGCCTCCAGGTTCTGTCAGGCGCAACAACCCGGTGATGGTGATGGGGCCAACCGGTTCACTGGCCCGGCGGCTGGCCCGCTCGCGCAATTCGGGCGGGATGAACCCGCGGTTGACAAGCACCACGGTGCCATCGGCCAGCTTCAGGGGCGTCAGCAGCCAGAAGCCCGCGCCCAATTCGGTGACGGCCTGAACGCGCGTCTCCCGGTCGTGGAGAAAGGTGCCGGTGACGCGCACCCGGCGGTACTCATGGGCAGCGGCCGTCACCTGGGGCCATTCGGCTGGACCCGGTGCATCCACAGCCGCCGCATGCACGCGGCGGTCCACCCGCTCGATCAAATCGAGCTTCCAGGCGCGGCGCTCCACCTGCCACACCCCGAGCGCCACGAAGACGGCACAGGCCAGCGCAGCGCCCAGTGCCAGTGCAATGCGGGCGGCCCCGCGGCCGTGACGCGCCGGAGCGGTCAAGGCATGTGACGCATGTCGTGGGCGGGCATCATGTTGTGGTTGAGGTGGTACATCACCCACAACGAGCCGCTCAACGCAATGACGACGAGCACGAGCGTGAAGATCAGCGCGAGCATGGTCCAGCCGCCTTCGGACTTCGCGTTCATATGCAGGAAGTACACCATGTGCACCACGATCTGCACCGCGGCGAAGCCGAGGATCACCATCGCGGTGACGCTCGAATCGCTGAAGACCTTGCCCATCACGAGCCAGAACGGAATGGCCGTGAGGATCACCGCGAGCACGAAGCCCGTGACGTAGCTTTTCAGCGTGCCGTGGCTGTGGCCGTCGTCGGCGTGGTGGTGGTGGTCGTTGTGCGCGCTCATGGCAGCACTCCCATCAGGTAGACGAAGGTGAACACGCCGATCCAGATGACATCCAGGAAGTGCCAGAACATCGACAGGCACATCAGGCGGCGGCGGTTCTCGGGGATGAGGCCATGCTTGCCGACCTGGAACATCAAGGTCACGAGCCAGATGATGCCGAAGGCCACGTGCAAGCCGTGGGTGCCCACGAGCGTGAAGAACGACGACAGGAACGCACTGCGCTGCGGCCCCGCGCCCTCATGGATCAGGTGCGCGAACTCATACAGCTCGAGCCCGAGGAAGCCCGCGCCGAGCATGCCGGTGATGCCGAGCCACACGAGCGTGGCCTTCAGTCGGTCGCGCTGCATTTCGAGCATCGCGAAGCCGTAGGTGATGGACGACAGCAGCAGCAGCGACGTGTTGACGGCCACGAGGGGCAGGTCGAACAGGTCAGCACCCGAGGGGCCGGCCGCGTAGTTGCGGCCGAGCACGCCGTACACGGCGAACAGGCAGGCGAAGATGAGGCAATCGCTCATCAGGTACAGCCAGAACCCGAGCAGCGTGCCGTTCTCGGGGTGGTGTTCTTCCGTCAGGTGATAGCGCGGAACGCCGCTCGCGGCGAGGGAGGATGCGGTGTTGTCAAACATGGCCGGCGAGGAGGCGAGAGCGCGCGTTTTCAACGCGGAGGACTTCTTCCGCGGGGATGTGGTAATCGCGCTTGTAGTTGAAGGTGTGAACGATGGTCGCGACCAGCGTGGCCACAAAGGCGACGCCCGCCAGCAGCCACATGTGCCAGATCAGCCCGAAGCCGGTCGCGGCGCTCAATGCAGCGATGATGAAGCCGGCCGAGGTGTTCTTGGGCATGTGGATCGGCAGGAAGCCGGTCACCGGACGCTGGTAGCCGTTCGACTTCATGTCGTACCAGGCGTCGTTGTCGTGCACCCGCGGCGTGAAGGCGAAGTTGTAGTCCGGCGGCGGCGAGGCGGTGGCCCATTCGAGCGTGCGGCCATCCCACGGATCCCCCGTCACATCACGCAGCGACTCGCGGCGCATGAAGCTCACCACCAGCTGGATGATGAACGATGCGATGCCAAGCGCGATCAGCACGGCGCCGAACGCGGCGATCTGGAACCAGATCTGCAGCGACGGATCCTCGAAGTGGCTCACGCGGCGCGTGACCCCCATCAGACCGAGCACGTACAGCGGCATGAACGCGACATAGAAGCCGACCAGCCAGAACCAGAATGAGCACTTGCCCCAGAACGGGTCGAGCTTGTAGCCGAAGGCCTTCGGGAACCAGTAGGTGATGCCGGCGAGCAGGCCGAACAGCACGCCGCCGATGATGACGTTGTGGAAGTGGGCGATCAGGAACAGGCTGTTGTGCAGCACGAAGTCGGCCGGCGGCACGGCCAGCAGCACACCCGTCATGCCGCCGATCACGAACGTGACCATGAAGCCGATCGTCCACAACATCGGCAGTTCGAAGCGGATGCGGCCGCGGTACATCGTGAACAGCCAGTTGAAGATCTTCGCCCCGGTGGGGATGGAGATGATCATCGTGGTGATGCCGAAGAACGAGTTCACGCTCGCCCCCGAGCCCATCGTGAAGAAGTGGTGCAGCCAGACCAGGTACGACAGGATGGTGATCACGACGGTGGCATACACCATGGAGGCGTAGCCGAACAGGCGCTTGCTGCAGAAGGTGGACACCACCTCCGAGAAAATGCCGAAGGCCGGCAGGATGAGGATGTACACCTCGGGGTGGCCCCAGATCCAGATCAGGTTCACGTACATCATGGCGTTGCCGCCGAGGTCGTTCGTGAAGAAGTTGGTGCCGACGTAGCGATCGAGCGACAGGAGCGCGAGCACGGCGGTGAGCACCGGGAAGGCGGCCACGATCAGCACGTTGGTGCACAGCGACGTCCACGTGAAGACCGGCATCTTCATCATCGTCATGCCGGGGGCGCGCATCTTGACGATGGTGGCCAGGAGGTTCACCCCCGATAACAAGGTGCCAACCCCCGCGATCTGCAGGGACCATATGTAGTAATCCACCCCGACGTCCGGACTGGCCAGGATGCCTGAGAGCGGCGGGTACGCGAGCCAGCCGGTGCGAGCGAACTCGCCGACGAACAGCGAGGCCATCACGAGGGCGGCACCGAACGCGGTCATCCAGAAGCTGAAGTTGTTCAGGAACGGGAACGCCACGTCGCGCGCGCCGATCTGCAGCGGCACGACATAGTTCATCAGGCCCGTGACGAGCGGCATGGCCACGAAGAAGATCATGATCACACCGTGGGCGGTGAAGACCTGATCGTAGTGGTGCGGCGGCAGGTACCCGACAGCGTCGCCAAAGGAGATGGCCTGCTGAGCCCGCATCATCAGCGCGTCGGCGAAGCCGCGGAGCAGCATCACCAGGCCGAGGATGATGTACATGATGCCGATCTTCTTGTGGTCGATGCTGGTGATCCAGTCACGCCACAGCATGCCCCACAGGCGGAAGTAGGTCAGTGCGCCCAGCACCCCCAGGCCGCCGAGCACGACGCCGGCAAAGGTGGCGAGCAAGATGGGCTCATGGAACGGGATCGCGTCCCATGTGAGACGGCCGAAGATGAGCTTCGTCAATTCAGGATGGTCGGACATCGGAGGTCTGGTCTGCGAAGGGTGAGCGGTGCGCGCGCATCAAGGCGTGGGCGATTCATTGCGCGCGAGGCGCAGGCCGGAAGGATCGGCCGGGGTACACAGGCGGGCTTCCACATAGGGGCGATTCGACACCGCACTTGTGGCAACACTGTCGATGCCAGCCTTGCCGAGGCCGCCGCTGGCATCGATGGCCATCATCTGGTCCATGCACAGCTTGTCGCTGTCGACGCAACGGTTCAGGATGGCCTTGAAGAGGCCGTCGGCCACCTTCGCGTAGCGGCGCACCGGCTCGCGTTCGCTCGGGCGCTCGAGCTCAAGGTAGTCGGCGCGGGTCAGTTCGCCCTGGGCGGACTTGGCCTGCTTCACCCAGCGGTCGAAGCCGGCTGCATCGAGGCCGTGGAAGCGAAAGCGCATGTGCGAGAACCCCGCGCCGCTGTAGTTGGCCGAGAACCCTTCGAAGTCGCCCGGCTTGTTGATCACGGCATGGAGCTGCGTCTGCATGCCCGGCATGGCGTAGATCTGGCCGGCAAGGGCGGGGATGTAGAACGAATTCATCACCGTGGATGCGGTGATCTTGAAGTGAATGGGCACATCCACCGGCGCGGCCAGTTCATTGACCGTGGCGATGCCCTGCTCGGGGTAGATGAACAGCCACTTCCAATCGAGCGCCACCACCTCGACGACGAGGGGCTGTGCGTCCGCCGGCACGGGACGGGTCTCGTCGATGCGCTGCAACTTGCGGTACGGATCGAGCGTGTGGGTGCTGATCCAGGTGACCGCGCCGAGCGCGATGATGATCAGCAGCGGGGCCGCCCAGATGATGAGTTCGAGCAGCGTGGAGTGGTCCCAGTCCGGCTCGTAACGCGCGGTGGTGTTGGATTGTCGGTAGCGCCAGGCGAACACCAGGGTCAGGATGATCACCGGCACGATCACCAGCAGCATCAGCACCGTCGAGACGATGATCAGCTTGCCCTGCTGGGCAGCGATATCGCCCGACGGGTTGAGCAGCACCGTGTCGCAGCCTGCCAGCAGGGCGAGCGGGAGCAGGGACGACAATCCGCGGAGGGTCTTGAGAAGGGCCATGCCGGAAAAATGAGCTGTGCGGAGCAAAGTCCGACAATCTACGATCAAAGTGTCCGCAAAGGGATTGGACGCTTTGTCCTATGGCCTAATTTGCGCCACGATGAGAACCTCGTGGACTAGCCTTGTCGTCCGACCCTTGTCATTTGCACCTTGATGATGTCCAGCATCCCTCAGGCTCACCCTGAACCCCCCACCGAATCGATCGGCCGCGATGCGCGGCGGCTGAGCGCCGACCACGACCAGGTCGCGCCCGGCGAGATCGCCGTCGGCGTGATCATCGGGCGAGCCTCGGAATACTTCGACTTCTTCGTGTTCGGCATCGCCGCGGTGCTGGTGTTCCCCTCGGTGTTCTTCCCGTTCGAGGGCTCCCTGGAGGGCACGCTCTGGTCGTTCGCGGTCTTCGCCCTGGCGTTCGTGGCCCGGCCAATCGGGTCGGTCGTCTTCATGGCCATCCAGCAGCGGTTCGGGCGTGAAGCCAAGCTGACCATTGCGCTGTTCCTGCTCGGTTTCTCGACGGCCGGCATGGCCTTCCTGCCCGGATACGCCAGCCTCGGCTCTGCCTCGATCGTCGCACTGTCGCTTTTGCGCGTCGGCCAGGGCCTCGCGCTGGGCGGATCCTGGGACGGATTGCCCTCGCTGCTCGCGCTCAACGCCCCGGCGAACCGCCGCGGCTGGTACGCCATGCTGGGCCAGCTCGGCGCGCCCGTCGGGTTCGCCTTGGCCAGCGGCCTGTTCGCGTACCTGTACAGCAGCCTGGGCAGTGAGGACTTCCTCACCTGGGGCTGGCGCTACCCGTTCTATGTGGCCTTCGCGATCAACGTGGTGGCCCTGTTCGCCCGCCTGCGCCTCGTGGCCACCGCTGACTATGCCCGCTTGCTCGACGCACATGAACTCGAGCCCACCAGCGTGCCCGAGCTGACCCGCTCGCAAGGCTCCACCATCCTGATCGGCGCTTTCGCGGCACTTGCGAGCTACGCGCTGTTCCACCTGGTCACGGTCTTCCCGCTCTCGTGGATCAAGCTGTACTCCACCCAATCGATCAGCGAGTTCCTGCTCATCCAGGTGGCCGGCGCATTCGTGGGGGCGGTCGGCATCATCGCCTCGGGCCGCATCGCAGACCGCTTCGGCCGCCGCCGCACGCTGGGCACGCTGGCCTGCCTGATCGCCGTCTTCAGCGGCTTCGCACCCACCCTGCTCGGTGGTGGATCGCTCGGCCAGGACACCTTCATCCTGCTGGGCTTCCTGTTGCTGGGCCTTTCATACGGCCAGGCCTCAGGCACCGTGACGTCCAACTTCAGCACGAAGTACCGCTACACGGGTGCAGCGCTGACGTCTGACCTCGCCTGGCTCGTGGGCGCCGCCTTCGCACCGCTGGTGGCGCTTGGCCTGTCGTCGCACTTCGGTCTGCAGTTCGTCAGCATCTACCTGCTCTCCGGGGCGGCATGCACGCTGGCAGCGCTGAGCCTGAACCGGGCGATGGAAATTCGCGACTGAGGCGTTCGGTGACGCGGGCGGCTCAAAAGTCGCCCGGCTTGAACCGCCGGATGGCCGGCACCATCGCCAGATGCCGCTCGGATACTGGCGCAACATGGTTGGCGATGGCAGAGGCCACCGTGGCACCTACACCGTTGCGTTCAGCCGCCGCGCAGGCGGCCGGTAGTGCATCCAGGATCGCTCGGGCCATTTTGGCAACCGTGTCCGACACGAGCTTGAAGGTCAGGCCGCACAGGGCCGCCATGTGAGCCCACTCATAGGGCGTGATCTCGGCTTCGCGGAAAGCATCGCCGACGGCCATGGCCAGCGTATCGTGCACCCACCGGTCTCCGAGCGCCGGAATGCATACGATGTCATAGGCAGGCGCCAACCGGAGACCACCGGGCCCGCAGTGGAACGAGACATTTTTCCCATGGGCGTCCGTGTTGCCGATCAGCACCTGGAAAACGACCCACTGCAGCAACCGGAGACGGTCAACGGCCGGCCGCTCGACCAAGTCCAGCAACCCGAACAGCTTCGGCAGTGAGACGCCGTCGCGCAGGTGCTTCACGTCTTCTCCGTTTCCGTACTGCTGTTCGTACTTCATCGATACGCCCAACCCGAGGGCCTGGCAAGCATCCACCACATGCAGCCGGCGCACGCCTGCGCCGGTCTCCTCCCGGTCGAATCGGCGAACGAACAACACCGGCTCAGGGACTTCGACCAGCGATACCTCGGCAGCAACGAGGCCGACGCGACGGGCCAGGTCCATGCAGAAGTACTCGTTGGCCGGCAGGGAGGCCAAGGACTCGCGCGCCGGCACCGGCTTGACGATGAACGTCGAGGCCAACGGCGGCCCGTCCACCAGGAACCACCGACCTTCCCGCTCGCATACGGCAATCTTGTCCTGGAAGCCGGCGATGGACAGCCTCACTCTGCCGTCCCACACGGAGAACGGCACATCGCGTCGGTTGCGGATGCGCTCGGACAACTCTCTGGCCGTGACTTCCCGCAGTACCACGGGACCGGCGCTGGGCGCATTTGCCCCGGAAAGCGCCATCCGAAGCGCACCAGCGGTCTCCTTTCCGAGTGCCGCAATCAGTCCAAAGACGTTGCTTGTCGAAAGCCCGTTGGATTGGGCAGCATCGTCCAGTGCCTGGCCTTCGGGGAGAAGATTCTCGAAGAATTGCCGGACGATTGCGCTGTGCGTCTCTTCAGTCTCTGATGGATCGCGCACAAGGGGAATACGCGGGCCAATGGCAAATGCGCCCGTCGACTGCTTCCACGCCGGCTCGTATTCGAACCGAAAGCGGTTCGTCTCGGGTGCGTGGCTCAGGCGACCCACCAAAGTGTCGTCGAGCCAGACGGCGAGTTCAGCCACGATCGACACCTCCTTGCGCCACCGACGACTGCCGTGCACGGATGACCGAGTGTCGAACCACTTCCCGTTCTTCTGGACTCAGCAGCAATACGGCCACGCCAAACTGGCGGGCCGCCTTGAGCGCTATGGATAGCCCGACCGAGGCCCTCGCCGTCTCGAGGTCCGAGAGCGTTTGCTTGGATATGCCCACCGACGCCGCAGCATCGGCAATGCTCATCCCAGACGCCGTGCGGGCCGCCCGTATCGCTGCACCAAAAGCCTGAGCATCGGTGGCCCAGGGGTCAGGGCTCAGCGGAGAGGGTTGTACGGTGCGCATAAGTCCTGCTTTTCTTGGATTATAGGTTCGTCATCGAGCAAGCGGCCCATAAATCCTGCTTTTGCAGCCTTTTTGCACTTCCTGGCCGAACCACATTCAAAAAGCCTGGAATGCTGGGCGTTATTCCTGGGCGGCAGAACCATGCCGTTTGAATTTCACGGTCCCTTCACAGAGTGCGCCGTGTCTTCCAATCGCCTTCGCACGACCCATCCATCCTTGAACCACGCCGCCGCTTTGGCGGTTCTCAAGGAGATTTGTCATGCGTCTGTTCCTTCACCCACCCGGCCCGCTCAGCCACGTCGGGCGGGTGTTGTGGTGTGCTGCGGCCTCGGTGTCCGCAGCCCTGCTGTTGCTGGTCTGGTCGCCCCAGGCTCGCGCCGATGATTCGGAGGCCATGAAGGCCGAGAGCCCGTATTTCCACGTCAACAGCAGCGAACCGGGCGTCGATCGGCTGCCGCTGAAGGCCACCGCGGTGGACGTGCGCATTTCCGGCGTGATCGCGGACGTCACGGTGGTCCAGCACTATCGCAACGAGGGGCAGCGCCCGATCGAGGCGCGTTATGTGTTCCCGGGGTCCACGCAATCGGCCGTCTATGCGATGAACGTGCGCCTCGGCGACCGTTTGTTGACGGCACGCATCAAGGAAAAGCAGGCCGCTCGCATCGAATACGAAGCCGCCAAGAAAGAAGGCCGCACGAGCGCGCTGCTGGAGCAGCACCGTCCGAACGTGTTCGAAATGAATGTGGCGAACATCCTGCCTGGTGACGACGTGCGTGTCGAGCTGCGCTATACGGAGCTGCTCACGCCGACGGACGCCCGCTACGGCTTCGTGTTCCCGACGGTGGTCGGCCCGCGGTATGCCTCTCCCACGGCATCGGCCGCCAACGGCGCCATGCCAGGCGTGCCTTATCTGCATGAAGGCGAGGCCTCCGCCTCGGCGTTCGACATCAAGGTGTCGGTCGACGCACCGGTGTCGATCAAGGAGTTGACCTCCTCGTCGCATGATGTGCGGGTCGACGGGGCCGGTACGCCGCATGCGCGCGTCGCATTGGCGCAAGGCACCCGCCCTGCGAACAACCGCGACTTCATGCTCGACTACCGGCTCGCCGGTGACCGCATCGAAACGGGCCTGATGCTGTTCCGTGGGGGCGACGAGAACTACTTTCTCAGTCTCGTCGAGCCGCCCAAGGCGGTGCCGACGCGCGACGTCAGCCCGCGGGAGTACATCTTCGTCGTCGACATCTCGGGTTCGATGCATGGCTACCCGCTCGAGACGGCCAAAGTGCTGCTCCAGAACCTGATCGGCGGCCTGCGCCCCAGCGACACCTTCAACGTGATGCTGTTCTCCGGCAGCAACCGCATGTTGTCGCCCACCTCGGTGCCGGCCACGCGCGCCAACATCGACCAAGCGATGGAGACCATCCGCGCCATGGGCGGCAGTGGCAGCACGGAAATCGTGCCGGCCCTGAAGCGCCTGGCCGAGCTGCCGAAGCCGACGGACGTGTCGCGCAGCGTCATCGTCGTGACGGACGGATATGTCAGCGTGGAGGCCGAAGTGTTCCAGCACATCCGCCAGCACCTGTCGAAGCAGAACGTGTTTGCGTTCGGCATCGGCAGCAGCGTCAACCGCCATCTCATCGAAGGCATTGCCCGCGCCGGCATGGGCGAGGCGTTCATCGTGACCAAGCCGGAACAGGCCGCCGCCCAGGCCGAACGCCTGCGCAAGATGATTGAATCGCCGGTGCTCACGAACGTGAAGGTGAGTTTCCAAGGACTGGACACGTACGATGTGGAGCCGCAGCAGCTGCCCGACGTGCTCGGTGGCCGCCCGGTCGTCGTGTTCGGCAAGTGGAAGGGCGACACGGCGCAGGCCAAGGTCACCGTGGACGGCCGGACCCCGGGAGGCCCCTATCGCATCGAGATGAGCACCGCCGGCCAGGAAGATGCGAAGTCGTCGGCCCTGCGCCTCTTGTGGGCCCGCCAGCGCATCGCGGCGCTGTCGGACCAGGAAGCCCTGGAAGGCGGCAGCACGCAGAAGGAGGCCATCACGGCCCTTGGCCTGAAATACGGTCTGCTGACGCAGTACACGAGCTTCATTGCCGTGGACAAGATCGTTCGCAATGCGAACCCGGAGCAGGCGGCCACGGTCGACCAACCCTCGCCGATGCCCGAGGGCGTGAGCAACCAGGCCATTGGGGCCGAGGTGCCGAGCACGCCGGAACCTGCTGCATGGGTCGCCTTGTTGCTGGTGGCCGGCATCCTGGCTGCCACGCTGATGTCTCGCCGGGCAAAGTGAGGCCATTCCGTGAGCACGATGTGTGACCTTCGCATTGCGCTGCCCACGAGCCAGGCGGGCCGTTGGATGGCCCGCTTCGATCGGGTGCCGCCGCTGGCATGGCTCGGCCTGCATGCGGCGGCACTGTGGCCGCACTGGCGGTGGGCCGCAGCCCGGGTCGTGGACGGGTCGGACGACCCGCTGGGACTGGCCGCATTGGCGGCGTTCGGCGTGCTCGTGGGTCGAGAAGCTGGCCGCTTGACGGCGCGGCCGGACGCGCGCTGGCTTCTCGCCGCTGCCGTGGGCACGGTACTGGCCACCGCAGGCACGTTCGCACTGCCGCCGCTGCTCGGTGCGGTGTTCGCGGCGCTGGCCCTGGCCTGTGCCGCGCGTGCGTTCCTGCCCTCCGGCCACGCGTCCATGCCGCTGATGGGGCTCTCCGTGCTCGCATTGCCGGTCGTGTCGTCGCTGCAGTTCTACGCCGGCTTTCCGCTGCGGGTGGTCACGGCACAGTTCAGCACGTGGGTGCTGCAGGTGGCAGGCTTCGCTGCCGAGCGCACGGGCACCGCGATGCAGGTGGACGGCCGGCTCGTGATCGTCGACGCCCCGTGTTCGGGCGTTCAAATGGTGTGGATGGCGTACTTCACCGCCTGTGCGGTGGCAGGCTGGCAGGGCCTGGGCGACCGCGCGTTCCTGCGTCGCCTGCCCGCGGCCGGCGCTTTCGTGCTCGCCGGCAATGTCCTGCGAAACAGCGTGCTGGTCGGACTGGAAGCCCGCCATGTGGCGGTGTCGGAATCACTGCACCAAGGCATCGGGCTGGTTGTCCTGGCCGCCGTGTGCTGGGGCGTGGCGCATGTGATGGGCGGAGAGCGTCATGACCAGGCATGAGACACGGCGCGCCCGTTGGACGCAGGGCCTGTTCGCCTTGCTGCTCGCCGCCTGCGCGCTGCTGCCGCTCGCGCGTCCTGCCAGCCAGTCGCCGGTGCCCACAGCATCACCGGAGTGGCCCACCTCCTGGGAGGGCCGTGCGCTGCGGCCACTGGCGCTGAGCGCCGTGGAGCTTCGCTTTGCCGGCCGCTTCCCGGGCCACATCGCCCGACTGACCGACGGCGAGCAGGTGCTGGTACTGCGCACAGTGACCGAGCCGACACGGCAGCTCCATCCGGCCGCGGATTGCTACCGCGGGCTGGGCTACCGCATCCGCAGCGCCCAACTGGAGACCGACGACCAGGCGCGCCTGTGGCGGTGCTTTGTTGCCGAGCGCGGGGGCCGCGCCACCCGGGTGTGCGAACGCATCGTCGATGCGCAAGGCCAGGCATTCACTGACACCTCGAGCTGGTATTGGGCCGCCCAGTTCGGCCGCACGGCGGGCCCCTGGCAAGCCGTCACGGTGGCGAGGGCTTTGTGAAAGGCGTTCTGAAATGGATGCTCGCCGGGGCCGGCATCTTCCTGGGCGTGATGCTGGCCTCGGCTGCCTGGGTCTTGCACCTGCTGCGGCCGGCCGAGGGTGAGTGGGCTCACACCGTGCGAATCGACAGCTTTTCACATGCCGTCAGTGTGCCGGCGCTGTGGCGCATCGCCACCCATCCGCTGATGCTGGAATGGACCGCTGGCCGCACCTGGGACACCCGTTTCGGCCCGGTGCGCTGGAGCGCATCGCCCGGCGAAGGCCAGTGGCTCGTCGTGTGCGCCCCCTGTTCGGTGCACCGGCCGGAATGGGGTGCCGATGCGCTGCAGGTATCGCGGTTGGCGTTCTCGCTGAGCCGCGACGCCAGCGGCCGGGCGTCCGGCACCGTCACCATCGGCGATGTGCCCCACGCCATGATCGGCCGCTGGTCGCTCGTGATGCAGCCTGCTGGTGCCGAGCTCAATGTGGCGTTCGCCGACGTTCCGATGGCCGATGCCTACGGCGTGTTGGCCGCCGTGGTCCCCGAAGCCACGCGCGCCCGCATCGAGGGCCGGTTGGAGCTTCAGGCCACGCTGCGTCTGCCGTCACGTGCCTTGACGGTGGCGCCGAAGGTGACCGGCTTTCGGGTGTCGGGCCTCGGCACGGAGCGGCTGGCCGACGCACGCCCGGCATGCCCGGAGGGGCCGGCCGGCACTTGGCTGACCCGGGCCGTGATCGCCGCGGAAGACCAGCGCTTTTATGAACATCCCGGGTTCGACGTCGATGCCCTCTCCGCGGCGTGGTCCGTGAACCAGGCGCGCGGTGCGGTGGTGGCCGGTGGCAGCACGCTGTCTCAGCAACTGGCCAAGCTCGTCTACACGGGTGACGGCCGCAGCCCCTCACGCAAGCTCCGCGAACTGCTCTACGCGGTGGAACTCGATCGCACGCTCGGCAAGGCCCGCGTGCTGAACCTCTATCTCGCCCTGGTTCCCTGGGGCGAGGGCCAGTGCGGCGCGGTGGGGGCGGCCCGGCACTACCTGCGCAAGGAACCGTCGGGCCTGACGCCCATCGAGGCCGCCTGGCTGGCGAGCCTGTTGCACAACCCCGACCGCGAACGCGCCACGATGGCTCGGGAAGGCCATGTCAATGCGGCCCGGGTGGACTGGGTGATGGGGCAAATGCGTCCCGCGCCGCGGCCGCGCTGGCGTGTGCCGGCGGCCACCTGGCTACCCCCATCTTGAAAACCTTGCGGGAGGCCCGACTTCTCTGCGGGGTAGCATTCACCCCCTAACGATTGGAGGACATCCCATGATTCGCAGGCACTGGCTTGTTGCCGTGGCACTCGCAACCGTTGCCGCCTTGAGCGGCTGTGGCTACAACGACTTCCAGCGGCTCGACGAACAGGTCAAATCGGCATGGGCGGAGGTGGTGAACCAATATCAGCGCCGGTCGGACCTCATTCCGAACATCGTCGCCTCCGTCAAAGGCGAGACCCAGTTCGAACAGGAGACGCTGACACGTGTGATCGAGGCCCGCGCCAAGGCCACCAGCATCCAGGCGACGCCGGAGCTGGTGAACAACCCGGAGGCGTTCGACAAGTTCCAGAAGGCCCAGGGCGAATTGACGGGCGCGCTGAGCCGCCTCATGGTGGTCAGCGAGCGCTACCCGGACCTGAAGGCGAACAAGGCGTTCCAGGACCTGCGGGCCGAACTGGCGGGTACCGAGAACCGGATCACCGTGGCGCGCAACCGCTTCATCAAGGCGGTGGCCGACTACAACACCCTGGCCCGGAGTTTTCCCACGAACCTGACCGCGATGGCGTTCAGCTACGCGATCAAGCCGAGTTTCACCGTGCAGAACGAAGCGGAAATCTCCACGGCGCCGGCCGTCAGCTTCGACAAGCCGGCATCGAAGTGAGCCCCGCACCTTGAGCCGTCTGCTGCGCTGGGTGTTCGCGCTGCTGCTCGCCCTGTGGGGCGGGGCCCTGTTCGCGCAGGACGTGCTGCCCGTGCCTGCGCTCACCGCGCGGGTGATGGACCAGACTGGCACGCTCACCGAATCGCAGCGCAGCGCCATCGCGTCCAAACTTGAGGACATCGAGCGCCGGCACGGTTCGCAGCTGGTGGTGCTCATGGTGCCCACGACCGCACCGGAGGACATCTTCTCGTTCACGCAACGGGTCGGCGACGAATGGAAGATCGGCCGGCGCGACGTGGGCGACGGCCTTCTCATCGTCGTGGCCAAGGCCGATCGCAAGGTGCGCATCGCCCCAGCCAAGGCACTCGAAGGCGCCGTGCCCGATCTGGTGGCCAAGCGCATCATCGAAGACCAGATCGTGCCGGCATTCCGCCGGAATGACTACGCCGGGGGTCTCGAGCTCGCCATCGATCAGCTCGCTGCACGCATCGCCGGGGAAGGATTGCCTGAACCGGCGGTCCGGCCGTCACCGTCGGCCCGGCAAGGGTTCGACTGGGAAGATGCAGGCGTTCTGCTGTTCGTCGGCGTGCCCCTGCTGGGGGGCATCGCCGTGGCCATCTTCGGACGCAAGCTCGGGTCACTGCTGACGGGTGGGGTGGTCGGCGGCATCGGCTGGTGGATGACGGCGAGCCTCTTGATCGCCGGTGGCGCCGGTCTGCTCGCCTTGTTGCTGGTCGGCGCGCTCGGTGTGGGTTCGCGCAGCGGGCGGGGAAGCGGCGTGCCGATCATCTGGGGCGGCGGTGGTGGCAGCAGCGGTGGCGGCCTGTTCGGTGGCGGTGGAGGGGGCGGCTTCAGTTCCGGTGGTGGCGGTGATTTCGGTGGCGGCGGCGCCTCGGGAGACTGGTGATGAAGAAGCCCGACCATCCACTGATCCGAGTGCTCAAACACCGGTGGCTCGATGCAGGCGATGCGCGCCGCGCCATTGGCGACGATGGCTTGCGAGGGCTGCAGGCACGCGTGGCCGAGAGCGAGCGGGCCCACACCGGCGAGATCCGCATCTGTGTCGAAGGCGGTTTGCCCCTGTCGTACCTGCGCCGCCGCGCCACAGCGCGCGAGAGGGCCATCACGCTGTTCGGCAAGCTGCGCGTGTGGGACACGCGGGACAACAACGGCGTGCTGATTTACTTGCTGCTGGCAGACCACCGCATCGAGATCGTGGCCGACAGAGGCTTGAACGCCCTCGTACCGGAGGCCCATTGGTCCACGCTCACCGCTCGGATGGCCGAGGCGTTTCGTGACAAGCGATTCGCGCAAGGCCTGAACGACGCCATCGACGAAGTGCACGCATTGCTTGTGCAGCATTTTCCAGCCGCCCCAGGCGAGCACAACCCGAACGAGCTGCCGGATGCCGTCGTGTTGCTTTGAACCCGGCCCTCAGAAGTGGGCGAGGTAGCCACCGTCCACGGCAATCACCTGGCCGGTGACATAGGAAGCCGCCGGTGAGACGAGGAACACCACGGCGCCGCTGATCTCATCGGGCCGGCCCCAACGGCCGAGTGAGGTGCGACGCTGCAACCAATCGGACACTTCGGGATCGGCCACCATCGCGGCGTTGGGCTCGGTGGCGAAGTAGCCCGGAGCCACCGCATTGACATTGATGCCCTGCGGCCCGAGTTCGGCGGCCAGCGCCCGGGTCAGCGCGGTCAAGCCGCCTTTCGCTGTCGTGTAAACCGAGTCACCCGAGCGGGCGATGTCGCCGGCGATCGATGTGACGTTGACGATGCGGCCCCAGCCTCGAGGTGCCATGTGGCGCGCGGCCGCCTGGCACAGCTGGAAGGGCGCCACCAGATTGACTTCGAACAGCGAACGAACGTCCGCCGGCGCGAAATCGGCGAGGGCGCCTCGGCTGCGTTGGCCAACGTTGTTGACCAGAATGTCCCAGCCGCCTGCGGCCTCCATCGCATCGATGATCGGCACTGCGGCAGCGGCGTCCGTCACGTCGAACACGGCAGCGTGGGCGATGCCCCCGTCCGCGCGGACCGCATCCACGGCAGCGAACACCCGGGCCGCGTCACGCCCATTGATCCAAACGGTGGCGCCCGCCAAGGCGAGCGCGCGGGCGATTGCAAAGCCCAGTCCGCCCGTGGCGCCAGTCACCAGGGCATTGCGACCGTTCAATGAAAACGGGTGCGCGGTCATCGTGTTGCCTGCCTTCCTTCCCAAATGACAAAAGCCCGCCGAGGCGGACCTGGCGGGCTTTCAGACGTGTGCGTCGATCACTTCTTGCGGAACTTGCGCAAGGCAGCGATCTGGGCGGCCATCGCGACGAATTCGCTTTGAGCCGCGGCGAAGTCGATGTCGCTCTTGGCGTTCTTCATCGCTTCCTCGGCGAGGCGCTTGGCTTCGGAGGCCTTGGCTTCATCGAGGTCCTTGCCGCGGATGGCGGTGTCGGCGAGCACGGTGACCGCGCCCGGCTGCACTTCGAGGATGCCCCCGGCGACGAACACGAATTCTTCCGTGCCGTCGGTGCGCTCGATGCGAACGGCGCCCGGCTTGATGCGGGTGATCAGCGGCGTGTGGCGGGGCAGGATGCCCAGCTCGCCGTTTTCACCCGGCAAGGCGACGAACTTGGCTTCGCCGGAGAAGATGCTCTCTTCGGCGGAGAC
>Ga0070659_100000934_pt1 | contig 21449 bp, 23 predicted proteins | sample KBSC23metaG_FD_64666 | JGI IMG/M metagenome (GOLD analysis project Ga0070659, IMG submission 64666) | Corn rhizosphere microbial communities from Kellogg Biological Station, Michigan, USA - KBS C2-3 metaG | ecosystem: Host-associated > Plants > Roots > Rhizosphere > Soil ... | reverse complement strand
GAGTTCGAAGGTGAGGACCACCTCGCATGGGTCGGAAACAGCGAGGAGGTGCTCGACACGATCGAGGAGTTCGTGACCGGGGTACGTCCGGGCCCCACTCCCGAACGCGTCCTCGCGACCGTGCTCTTCACCGACATCGTCGATTCGACCCGCCGTGCCGCCGAGCTCGGGGACCGGCGCTGGAAGCGACTGCTCGGCGAGCACCAGGAGGTGGTTCGCGAGCTGCTCGGGCGCTACGGCGGCCGCGAGATCAAGACCACCGGGGACGGCTTCCTGGCGACGTTCGACGGCCCGACCCGAGCGGTCGAGTGCGCCCGCGCGATCGTCGCCGACGCGGCGGCTCTGGGAATCGCGGTGCGGACCGGCCTCCACGCGGGCGAGGTCGAACTGATCGGCGAGGACATCGGCGGCATCGGGGTCCACGTCGCCGCGCGGATCTGCGACCTCGCAGCGGGTGGGCAGGTACTGACGTCGGCCACCGTCCACGATCTCGCGGCCGGCTCGGGGATCGATTTCGAGCCGGCGGGATCACGGACGCTGAAGGGCGTCGACGACCCGGTCCAGGTCTACTCTGTGTCGGCCGCCACCTGAGCTGCAGATTTGGTCCCTGGCAGGGACCAAGAATGAATCTCGACGTCGGTGCGAGGAACGCGGGCGCCGGCTCCGCGGACGTCCGGCTCAGTCGAGGCGGTCGGGGAGGCCGAAGCGGAGGAAGAAGTCCTCGGTCCGGCGGTCGTCGAGCGGCTGCTCGGGGAAGCGGACGTAGTCCTCGGGATCGTCGCTCTCGATCGAGCGGTTGATGAAGCAGGTGACGTCGCTGATCCTGTCGCCCTCGAAGCTGAGCACGTTGAGCGCGAACGGCCGGTGGGTGCGATCGGGCTCGTACCAGCAGTAGAACCCGAGCGCGTACTGGCCGTTCGAGCGGGTCACGACGTGCTTCCAGCGCCAGTCGCCGGTGAGCGGACCGTCGCGCAGGAACCCGGCGAGCTCGGGATGGCCGCCGGGGCCGCCGAACCAGGCGTTCAGCGGCGGCATCGAGAACGTCGCCTCCTCGGTGAGCATGTCGACGACGCCGTCGATGTCCTCGCGGTACCAGGCATCGAGATAGGCATCGACGATCTCGCGGACGCCTTCGTCGCCGAGGATCCGCAGGGTCGCCTGCTGGCTGCGCTCGGGGAGCCGCTCCTCGACGCTCGCGCGGGCACGCTGCAGGGCGCTGTTCACCGACGCGACCGACGTCTCGAGCGTCGCCGCGGTCTCGCGAGCCGAGTAGCCGAGCACCTCGCGGAGGATCAGGACCGCGCGCTGGTTCGGCGGCAGGATCTGCAGCGCGGCGATGAACGCCAGCTCGACCGCCTCGCGGGCCTCGTAGCGGGCGTCCGGCGCCAGCGGGCCGTCCTCGACGACGAGCTGCTCGTCCGGGAACGGCTCGATCCAGACGGTCTCTGCGACCGGCATACCGGGGACGCCGTCGTCGGGATTCGTGCGCGGGCCGTAGTCGATCGGATGGACGCGCGCCTTGCGGCGCTCGATCGCGTTCAGGCAGGTGTTCGTCGCGATCGTGTAGAGCCAGGAGCGGAGCGAGCTACGGCCTTCGAAGCGGCCGATCCCCCGCCAGGCGCGAAGCATCGCCTCCTGGAGGGCGTCCTCGGCGTCGTGGAGGGAGCCGAGCATCCGGTAGCAATGGGCGATCAGCTCACCGCGGTAGCGCTCGATGAGCGTCGTGAACGCACCTTCGTCACCGGCCCGTGCGGCTTCGAGCAGCCGCTCCGACTCTTCCTCTCGAGTCTGTGAGGCACCCGCCATCGAGAGAGATGTTAGTCCGTGGTTTCCAGCCGCCGCTCCGCCCGTCGCTGCTGCCAGATAGCGAACAGGACCGCCCCGACCGTGAGCACGAACAGCATCGTGGCGAGGACATTGACGTCGGGACGGATCCCCCGCTGCGAGGCCCCGAAGATGTAGAGGGGGAAGGTCACGGTCGTCCCCGAGTTGAAGTTCGAGATGACGAAGTCGTCGATCGAAAGCGCGAATGCGAGCGCCGCCCCCGCGAGGATCCCGGGCCAGAGCAACGGCAGCGTGATGGTCCGGAACCGGCTCACGGGAGCCGCACCGAGGTCGGCCGCAGCCTCCTCGAGACCGGGATCGAGCGCGATCAGCCGCGCCCGGATCACCACCACCACGAAGCTGATCGAGAACATCACGTGGGCGACGAGCAACGTGCCGAATCCACGCGACAGATCGATGTAGACGAACATCGAGAGCAGCGCCGCGCCGATCACCACCTCGGGCGTCGCCATCGGCACCAGGATCAGCATGTTGGCCGCGCGCCGGCCGCGGAAGCGGCGCCGGACCAACGCCAGCGCCAGCAGCGTCCCGAGCGCGGTGGCGATCAGCGTGGCGAGCAGGGCCAGCTCGAGGCTCGTACCGAGAGCGGACGTCAGCTCGGCGTCATCGAACGGGTCCCCCCAATGCTCGAGCGTGAAACCCTGCCAATCGGTGTTGAAGTTGCCGGCCGGGTCATTGAACGAGAACAGTGCGATGACCGCGATCGGGATCAGCATGTAGGCGGTGGCCAGAAAGGCATAGATGGTCAGGGCGCGCCGGCGCAGCCGTCCGAGGAACGTCGACGCGGGCGGCGGGTCCGGCGGCGGGTAGGCGGTTTGACCCTCGCCGGCGTCATCGCCGCCGACGACCGCCGCCGTCCCGAATCCCCAGAAGTAGGCGACGACCGCGATCATGATCAGCGCCATCAGGGTGAACGAGAGCGCCGCCGCGGTGGGATAGTCGGCCAGGTTCAGGAACTGCCCCTGGATGACGTTGCCGATCATCGCCTGGTTCGGGCCGCCGAGGAAGTAGGCATTGACGTAGTCGCCGACGGCCGGGATGAATGTCAGCAGGACGCCGGCGAGGATTCCCGGGAGCGAGCGCGGCAGCGTGACCCGGCGGAACGCCTCGCGCGGGGACGAGTAGAGGTCCTGCGCCGCCTCGACCAGCCGGCCGTCGAGCCGTTCGAGATTGGCATAGATCGGCAGCAGCATGAACGGCAGGAAGTTGTAGGTCAGCCCCGCGATGACCGAAGCCGACGTGTCCAGGGCCCGGCCGTTCTCACCGATCAAGCCGATCGAGCGAAGGGCGTCGACCGGCGGGCTCTGGTCGGAGAGGATCGTCTGCCAGGCGAGGGTCCGGATCAGGTAGGTCGTGAAGAACGGCGCGACCACCGCGAACAGGAACAGGGACTTCCAGCGCCCGACGCGGAAAGCGATCGCGTAGGCGAGCGGATAAGCGATCAGCAGCGCGAGAGCGGTTGCCGCCCCTCCATAGCCGAACGAGCGCAGGAACTGCGTCTGATAGGTGGAGATCGCGTCGGCGTAGTTGCCGAACGACCAGTTGAACACGAAGCCTTCGTCGATCGAGCCGCTCTCGAGCGAGACGACGCCCATGAACACCATGGGGACGAAGAAGAAGAGGGCCAGCCAAAGCGTGCCCGGCCCGATCAGGCCCAGAACACCGAGCCGACTGCGGGACACGATCAGCCGGTTGTCACCTGCTGCCACGCCTCCTCGATCTCAGTGGCGTCGTCACCCTCGAGGACCGGCTGCGTCGAGCACCCCTCGGTGAACTTGTCGTCGGGGAAGATCAGCTCGTTGTCGGCCAGGTCCGAGCCCTGCTTCTCGAACACGTCCTTGACGCCCGCGACCGGCGTCGTGTAGTTGACGTAACCCGAGATCTGCGCTGCGTTCTTCGGGTCGTAGATGAAGTTGAGGAACTTGTAGGCGGCACCGGGATTGGGGGCTCCGACCGGGATCACCATGTCGTCGGACCAGATGATGCATCCCTCATCGGGGACGCGGAACTCGATTGCCGGGTTGTCGAGCTGCATCTGGACTGCGTCGCCGGACCAGCCGATCGCGGCGACGAGATCGCCGCGCGGGATGTCGTCCACGTAGTCGTTTCCGGTGATGTCCCGGATCTGACCCGAGTCGACTGCTGACTTGATCTTGTCGATGGCCGCCAGCCAATCCTCCTTGGTCGCATCCTCGGGGTCGATCCCATCCGCCTTCATGACCAGCGGAACGGTGTCGCGGAGTTCGGAGAGCATCGCGACCTTGCCCTTGTACTTCGGGTCGAACAGGTCGTTGATCGAGGTGATGTCCGGCGCCAGATCGGTGCGGACGATCAACCCGGTCATGCCGCTCTGGTAGGGAATCGAGAACTTGCGGCCGGGATCGAAAGCGGGGTCACGCAGCGCCGGGATCAGGTTCTTGTCGACGTTCGGCATGGCGCTGTGGTCGAGCTCCTGGAGATACCCGAGGTCGTAGTACTTGCGGGCCATCCAATCCGTCGCGACGATCAGATCGCGGCCGCCGGAGGAACCGTTCTCGAGCTCCGGCCGCAGCTTCGCGAACTCGGACTCGTTCGAGTTGATCTCCTCCAGGTACTTGACCTCGATCCCGGTCTCCCTGGTGAAGTTGTCGAGGGTCGAGCCCGGCCCGTCGACGGCGCCCTGGGACTTGTCGATGTAGAGGACGGCGGTGGCGATCGTCAGCGGCTCACCGGCGACCGGCTCCGTGTCGGCGACGGTCGCGTCGGTGGATCCGGTGTCGCCGCCACCGAGGTCGCTGCCACAGCCGGCGAGCGCTACGCACGCCGCCAGGCCCGCGACCGCCACCAGCAAGCGAGTCGGCCACCGGATCGCGCGATGACGCATCTCGTCCCGGACTGGGTCCACCCTCAGCACCTCCCACGCCGCGTTCGCCCTCGTGGTGGCCACCCTATCCGAGCGATTGACGAATCGCCAGTCGCGGTCACCGACGGCTCAGGCCGTCGCGATGTCGGTCGTCCGCAGCTTCTCGATCGCGATCGCGACGCGATAGCGAGGAACGTCCTCCGGCGTCGAGTAGGCGTAGGGCCGACCCTCGTAGACCTCCGAGAGGCTGTTGATGTGCGCGTAGTCGCCGTCGGGCGTCACATCGGCGACCCGGCCCCTGATCGACAGGTAGCGGAGGATGTTCCGGGTGTCGACGATGATCAGCGAGGCCCGCGGGTCGCGGCGTAGGTTGTTCAGCCAGACGCTCTCGGTCGCGTTGACGGCGACCATGTCGCGGAACGATCCGCACCAGACGACCACGCCGTAGGGATTTCCGGCACCGTCGAGCGTCGTCAGGCAGCACGGATACGGCCCCGCAAGCAGCTCGTCGAAGATCGCGGGACGCGGTTCGCTCATACGGCCTCGAAGTACCTCGACAGCTCGAACTCGGTGACCGCATCCGGGTCACCGCCGGACCGGTGGAACGCCAGCCACTCCCATCGCCTGGTCCCGAGCCAGTAATCGACGGCATCCGCTCCGAGGACCGAGCCGAGCCGATCGTCGGCGGCAAGCGCATCGGCCGCCCTGGCGATCGAGTCGGGCAGTCGCGGGGCCGCGTCGGGAGGCAGCCCCCAGGCCATCTCCGCGAAGGGCGGCGGCGGCTCGAGCTCGTCCTCCATCCCGATCAGGCCGCCCGCGACGATTGCCGCCAGCACCAGGTACGGGTTGGAATCCATCGCCGGGACCCGATGCTCGATCCGTGCCGATCCCGACGAGTGGGTCACGGTCCGGAGCGCCGCCGACTTGTTCGCCTCGGCCCAGGACACCGTGGTCGGCGGGCCGGCGATCTCGATCAGGCGGCGATAGGAGTTGACGGTGGGGCTGAAGAACGACATCGCAGCGGGCATCGTCGCCAGCAGGCCCGCGATCCAGCGCCGCAGCACCGGCGCCGTCGCCGGCCCGGCGTCGGAGTGAAACGGGTTCTCCGACCCGGGCCCGGCCAGCGAGAGGTTGACATGCATCGACGCCCCGAGATGCTCGTCGACCAGGGCCATGAAGGTGACCGTCCGGCCAAGCTCGGAGGCGACCTCCCGCAGCGCGAGCTTGGTGCGGATCACGTGATCGGCCGCCGTCAGCGCATCGGTCGGGCCGATGTTGATCTCGGCCTGGCCGGCCGCCGTCTCGGTGCTCCACGACTCCCAGCCGATGTCGAGTCCGTCGAGGCGTTCGGCCGCTCGCGACATGAACTCCGTGAAGTCGGGCGAGCGGGTGAGCAGGTAGGTGACCGTGCTCGGACCGCCGAGCGGCGTGAGGTCCCGGTACCGGCGCTCGCGGACCACGTGGAGCGGCTCCTCGAAGATCGAGAACTCCAGCTCCAACGCCACCCGAGGCTCCAACCCGTAACCGTCGCGGAGTCGCTCGATCAGGCGCTTCAGCATGCTGCGGCCGCAAACCGGCAACGGCTCCCCGTCGGCCGTGGTGAAATCGCCGATCACCGACGCCACGCCCGGTTGGCAGCGATCCGCATGCAGCGTGTTCAGGTCCGGGACCACCGTCACGTCGGCGACGTTCCCCCGCCACTCACCCCAATCCCATCCGAGCGAGACTTCGCCGGAGAAATCGAGGCCGAACGCGGTGTCGGCCATCTGCGTGCCGTTGGTCGCCACCGCCAGGAACTTGGCCGGCGCGAGGTGCTTGCCGAGCAGCATGCCGTCGTGATTGGTCGCCTCGAGGCGCACCGAGGAGATCCCGTTCTCCCGTAACCACGACTCGAGTTGGTCCGGATCAGGCATCGCCGGATCCCCGGTCGACGCGAGCCCGCCAGCATGCCCCGGTTATCACCGAGATCTCCGGGAACGTCCCCCTGATCTGGATCGAACCCGCGGACGCCTCCTCCATCAGCGCCGACCGTCCCTCGAGCAGGTCCAGCAGCGCCTCTTTCCGGCCGCGGATCTCGTAGGCGCGGCCGCCGTCGCCGCAATGCTCCCTCTCGCCGCTGTCGAGCTCGACCACCGCCAGCGCCGGCGGCGCCCCCGGCGTCGATTCGAGCTCGGCCCAGAGGCGCCGGGCCGCTTCGCGCCAGTCCCCCGGCGGCGGCGAGGTGAGCTCGGAGACCCATCGGGCGAGCTCGGGATGATCGTGGGCACCCCAGATCTCGTCTTCGTCCCACCGATGGCATGGACTCAGGGTCGCGACCACCTGCGCGCCGACGAGGCCGCGGCGCACCGCAGGACCCCCGTCGAGGTCGATCGTCGCCGCCTCCGGTCCCGGCCCGACGCGAACCCCCGCCTTCCCCCGGGTGGCGGCGGTGAGGTCGTCGAACGCGGGGTCGCGACGCCGCCGCGTCAAGTCCGCCGCGAGTGCCAGAACGAGCGGGGTCGGGTCGTCTTCGGTAGCGATCTGCGGGCCGGGCATGGCGATAACGTTCCGACGGGGTCCCGATATTACGAGCGATCGCCTCGAATTCTCGTCCGACTTCAGCCACGACGCAGGCGGTTGGTGGCTGTCGCAGGCGGGGCCGGTCGAGCCGACCGAACCGCTCGATGGAGCAGTTGCGGCGGATGTTGCGATCGTCGGCGGGGGCTATGCGGGCCTCTGGACCGCGTTGGCCCTGCGTCGCAGGAACCCGGACGCCCGGGTGGTGGTCCTCGAGGCGAACGGATGCGGCGAGGGGCCCAGCGGCCGTAACGCCGGGCTCGTCAACTCACTCTGGCAACACTTCGAGAGCCTTTGCGAAGCGCATGGAGCGAGCGCGGCCATCGACCTCTGCGACCTCTCCGAGCGCTCGGTAGCCGCCGTGGGGCAATTCGGTCACGACCGCGGTTTCGACTTTCACCTCCGAGCCGGCGGCCATCTCAAGGTGTCGACGAGCGCCGCACAGGATCAGGCCTGGGCCGCCAACAGACGGGCGTGCGAAGAGCACGGCCGTGGGACGAGGCTGGTCGATCTCAACCGATCGGAAGTACTCGCCCGGTGTGCGTCGCCGCTGTTTCGCCGCGGCGCGTTCTTTCCGGAGGCGGCCACGGTTCAGCCGGCGCTCCTGGCGCAGGCGCTGCGACGAGCCTCGCTCGACGACGGGGTCCGGATCGCCGAGCGCTCGCGGGCGCGCCGGATCGCGACCACTCGCAGCGGCGAGATCAGTATCGAGACGGACGGTGGCATTCTGACCGCGGGGGCCGCAGTCCTGACGATCAACGCCGCTACGGCCGGATTCGCTCCCTTGCGGTCACGGCTCGCTGTGTCGTCGACCCACATGATCGTCACCGAGCCGGTGCCCGACGTACTCGATGAGATCGGCTGGACCGGCGGGGAGTGCATCTCCAGTGCCCGTCGATACCTCCACTACTTCCGGACGACCGCGGACGGGCGGATCGCCTTCGGCTGGGGCGGCGGGCGGATCGCCTACGGCGCACGGCTCGGTCGCCGGGTCGAGGTCGATCCCGCCATGCCGCGGCAGCTGAGCCGCGACATCCTCCGCTTCTTCCCGGAACTAGGTGGTCGGCGGATCGACGCCGCCTGGGGTGGTCCGATCGACGTCTCCCCGAACCACGTCCCATGCATAGGGACCCTCCCGGACACGCGGATCCACTACGCATGCGGGTTCACGGGAAACGGGGTCGGCCCTGCACACCTCGTCGGCGAGACGCTCGCGTCGCTCGCCCTCGGGACGGAAGACGAGTACAGCCGGTCAGCGCTGATCGAACCGGAGCAGGCACCGGTGCCCCCGGAGCCCTTCCGATACGTCGGCGGCACCCTCGTGAGAGCAGCGCTCCTTCGCAAGGACACGCTCGAGGACGAGGATCGCCCGGTCGGTCCGGCGACTCGCTTCATCTGCGATCTACCCAGTCGCTTCGGAATGCACTTCGGCCGCTGAACGCAGCGGCGCGGCCGGCCGGCGCCGGTCCTACGACCAATGTCCGCTTGCAAGCCGGACCGGCGTGGCCCGATCGTCTCCGCACCCCGAGAACGAAGGAGACGGAGATGGACAAAAAGCTTCCGATCGGCATCGCGGCGGTCGCCGTCACGGCCCTGGCGCTCGCGCTCTCCGCGTGCGGCGGCGACTCGAGCTCGACCGCTGCCGCGGGCACCTCCGCGACCGGCAGTGCGATGCCCCCGGCTGCCGCCAGCGGCGGGACGGTCAAGATCGCCGCCGACCCGAGCCAGCTCGCCTTCACGAAGACCGAGATCACGGCGCCGGCCGGTGACGACACGATCTCCTTCGACAACCCGTCGTCGACGGACCACAACGTCCAGATCGAGGACGCGAACGGCAACGACATCGCCGGCACCGACACGATCAGCGCCGGCAAGACCTCGACGACCGCCGATCTCAAGCCCGGGACCTACACGTTCTACTGCAGCATCCCCGGCCACCGCGAGGCCGGCATGGAGGGGACTTTGACAGTCAAGTGATCGACCAACGACCAACCCGATCAAAGGAGAGAACATGTTGACCAGGACGATGAGGCTGATGGCCGCCGCGATTGCCGCGCTGGCGTTGAGCCTCGGAGGGGCGGGAGTCGCCGCCGCCTCGCACGGCGCCGATGACCCGGCAGGCCACCACCATCATCACCATCACCACCACCACGGCAAGCACCACCACAACGGCATGGATGATCACGGTGGTGGTGGCGGTGGCAACGACGACGGCCCCAACCACCACTGAGGACCTGACCGGCGACCTGCTCCCCGGCCCGAACGAGCGACGAATTTCCGTCAACTGCGGCGGTTATTCGTCGTTCGCGGAGGCGATGTTGTGGCGGCGCGCCCAGAGCGCCGCCTGCGTCCGGTCGGTGACGCCGATCTGCGCGTAGACGCGGGTCAGGTGTGCCTTGACGGTCTTCTCGCTGATCTCGAGCCGGCGTGCGATCAACTTGTTCGCGAGACCCTCGCCGACCAGCGCCAGGACCTCGCGCTCGCGGTCGGTGAGCTGCGGGGCGCGCGTCTCGCGACGGTCGGCGAGCAGCTCGCGGGCGACCTTCGGGTCGAGCGGCGACTCGCCGCGGGCGGCCGCTCGGACCCCCTCGATCAGCTCCTCCGGGGAGGCGTCCTTGAGCAGGTAGCCGAGGGCGCCGGCGTCGACCGCCCGGAGCATCTGCTCGCGATCGGCGGAAGCGGTGAGGATCACGACCCGCGTCTCCGGGCGAGCCGCGACCACCCGCCGGGTGGCCTCGATCCCGTCCATCTCCGGCATCGTCACATCGAGCAGCGCGATGTCGGGCTCGACCTCGGTGACGGCGGCGACCGCGGCGGCGCCGTCGCCGACCGATGCGACGACGTCGACGTCGGGCTCGGCGCCGAGCAACTCGACGAGGCCGGTGCGGACGACCGGATGATCCTCCGCGAGCAGGAGCCTGATCATCGCTCCGGCAACGATAGAGCGACCACAGTGCCGCGGCCGGGCTCGGAGTCGATCCGGAACGTTCCGTCCACCTCGGCTGCGAGGTCGCGGAGCAGGTCGGTGCCGATGTGGCCCTCGCCGCCGGCCGCCGCCGGATCGAATCCCCTTCCGTCGTCGGTCACGGTCAGCACCGAGGCCCCGCCGGAGCGTTCGAGGGTGACCGAGACGCGCTCAGCGCCCGAGTGCTTCTGGGCATTGCGGACCGCCTCGCCGGCGACCCGGAAGCAGAGCGCCTCACGTTCGACGTCGAGGCGGACGTCGGGATCGACCCGCAGGGTGGTCTCGATGCCGCGTGCGGCGAGCGGCGCCAGCATGTCCTCGAGCGCCGCCTCGAGGCCCGCGCGCTGGAGGCTCGGTGGATAGATCTCGACGAGCAGGCTGCGCAGCGAGCGGACGCTGGCCCGGGTCCGCTCGGCTCCGGCGCGCAGCTCCGCCGCCGATTCGGGGTCCGCGCCCTCGACCTTGCGGGCGCCGACCTCGAGGCCGAGGGCGACGCCGGTCAGGTCCTGGACGGCGCCGTCGTGGAGATCGCCGGCGATCCGTCGGCGTTCGCGATCGGAGGCGTCGACCGCCCGCTCGAGCAGGCCGAGCCGCTCCCGGTGGGCGCTGCGGACACGGCGGGCGAGCGACGTTGCGAGCGGCAGCTGGACGAGCTCGAGGATGAGCAGCGCGACGATCAGCGCCGGCAGGAACGCGAGCCAGAGGTCGCGACCGCTCGAGGTGACGTCGCTGTACTCCTGGTAGGTCTCGAACAAGAAGGGCTGATCGCCGGGGCCGCGGATCCGCGCGTAGGCCTCGAGGAGCTGGCCCTGATCGCGCTCGTACTGGTTCTCGGGCTCGGTGAGGTCGCTGAGCTCGGCGTCGGGAGAGCCGTTGGCGAGCGCCCGCTGCTCGTCCTCGCCGAGCTCGAAGCGCTGGCCGATCAGCCGCGGCTCGTCCGAGTAGACGATCTTCCCCTCGGCGTCCCAGACCTTCACGCGGATGATCCCGTGGCCGAGCACCGACCGCCGGATCAGCCGGTCGAAACGATCGAGCGCCGCCGGCTCGCCCTGCACGACGCCCTCGGTCAGGTTCGGCTCGGCGACCCCCTCGCCGATCACCCTGGTCAGCTCGCTGGCGTTCTCGATCGCCTGCGAGGTGCCGATCCGCCGCATCAGGAAGAAGCTGCCGAGCCCGATCAGGGCGACGGCGACGAGGCCGGCGATCGCGAAGCGAAGGACCGCCGCGGAGACCGACGGCTCCCCGTCACGTGCTGCCGACGTGAAGCGCGGAAGCGCCACGCGCTGCGATCAGGGTCCGAGCAGCGTGCAGACGGCGGCGCCGTAGGCCTTGCGGAGCGCCCGGAACGCCTGCGGCGCGAGCGGTGTCGTCAGGTCCGGCGAAAGCTGGCGGTTGACCGAGAACGTCAGCGCCCGCCGGCCGTTGCGGGTCGCGACCGTGAACTGGGTGTAGCCGAAGAAGTTGCCGCTGTGGCCGAACACCGTCCCGCAGCGGGTCCGGTAGCGGAACAGGGCCAGGCCGCCCGACCCCTCGCCGGGCCCGGGCGGATCGGAGCTCGCGCCGGCCCGGAAGCTGAACTGGGCGCGCCGCTCGGCGCGGCCGAACAGCTCGCCGCCGACGTAGGCGCGGATGAAGCGGGTCAGCTCCTCGGGGGTCGAGTAGATGCCGCCGGAGGCGCTCAGGTACGACATCGCGCAGCAGGTGGTCATGTCGTCGACCTGCGGCAGCGTCTCGTAGCCGTCGATCCGCGGCGCCGGCAGCCCGGCGCCGTGGGGAAGCTCGGTATCGGTCAGCCCGAGCGGCCGCGTGACGAAGCGGGCGAGCAGCTGCTCATAGCTCCGGCCGGTGGCGGCCTCGGCCATCATCGCGACGACGATGTTGTCGGTGTTCGAGTACTCGTAGCGGCTGCCGGCCGGGAAGTCGAGCGGCTCGCCGTCGAGGAAGCCGATGATCCCCTCCTTCGTGATCGGCTTGCGCAGGTGGGCGACGAAGTGGTCGAGGAACGCCTCGTTCTTCGTGTAGCTGGGCAGGCCGCCGGTGTGACTGAGCATCTGCCGCAGCGTCACCTGCGACCAGGCCGGCGGGAGGTCCGGCAGCCAGTCGCCGATCGTGTCGTCGAGGGAGAGCCGACCGCGATCGACGAGCGCCAGCGCGACGGCGCCGCTGAACGCCTTCGAGACGCTCGCGATCCGCATGTGCTTGCGACGCTTGAACGGCGCGCCGGTGTCGAGGTTGGCGACGCCGGCGCGAAGGAACTTCTCGTGACGGCCGCGAACGAGGAGCACCGAGGCCCCGGGCGGCCCGCCGTCGGCCGCGACGAGCCGCTCGAGCCGGTCCTGGAGCAGCCGCTCCTGCTTGGTCAGCGCCGCCGGCGCGGCCGGGGCGGCCGCGAGCAGCGCGACGAACGCGGCAAGCGCGACGAGCCGGCACCGGTGTCTGCGGATCATCGCCGGCGATGCTATTCGCGGCCGCGGCGTGCCGCCAGGGTCAACCGGCCGGCGACGGTCCTGTCGAATGCCTTTTGCACATGTCCTGTATGTAAACTGGCCCGCGATGTCGGTCCCGGTGGCAGCGAGCGACCCTCCCACGTCCAGCGCGGAGACCGCCGGTCCCGGCCGGCGCCGCTGCAAGTCCCGCCCGCAGACGCCGGGAGCCCTGCGGCCAAGCGACGTGATCGGCGCCTTCTTCCTGGCGGCGATCGCGATGCTCGTCGCGGGCGTCGCGGCCGCAGTGGTCGATGCGATCGATCCGTGGCCGTGGGGACGCTGGCTGGCGCTCCACCTGATCTTCGTCGGCGGCATCTCGCAGCTCGTCCTCGGCGCGAGCCAGTTCTTCGCCGGCGCGTTCCTGGCGACCGACCCGCCGGGCCGCGGCTGGATTCGCGCCCAGCTCGTGGCCTGGAACGCCGGGGCCGTCCTGCTCGCGATCGCGGTCCCCGTCCGCTCCGACGCGCTCGTCGACTTCGCCGTCGCCGCCCTCCTGATCGGGCTCGCCTGTTACGGATGGTCGCTGCTGTCGATGCAGCGGGGCTCGCTGCAGCGAGCCCCCTGGGCGGTCCGCTGGTACCTCGCCGCCGCGTTCTGCCTGGCGCTCGGGATCACGGCCGGCACGATGCTCGCGACCGGCGCCGCCTGGCCGCACGGAAACCTGCTTTCGGCGCACATGGCGCTGAACGTCGGCGGCTGGTTCGGGGCCGCGATCGTCGGCACCCTTCACACCTTCTTCCCGTCGCTGACGCGGAGCACGCTCGCCCGCCCGCGCCTTCAGGCGCCGACCTTCGCGGCCTGGATCGCCGGCATCGCCGCCCTCGCCGTCGGCTACGGATGGCTGATCGATCCGCTGGCGGTCGCCGGCTGGATCGCCCTGACGATCGCGGCGGCGGCGCTGTCGGTGAACATCGCCCTGTCGCTGCGGTCGGCGCCGCGGCCGGTGACGTTGCCGGCGCGGATGCTTGCGCTGGCGCAGGCCTTCCTCGTCGCCGGCCTGCTCGTCGCCTGCGTGGGAGCGATCTCGAACGGCCCCGCCGATGCCCTCGCGGGCTCGTTCCGGCCGGCGGTCGGCACGCTGCTGGTCGCCGGCTGGGTCGGCGTCACCGTGCTCGGCTCGCTCTTCCACCTCCTCTCCGTGCTCGTCCGGGTCCGCGATCTGAGGACGCCCCTGCCGGCTCCGCGACCCCGCCTCGATGCGGCGACCGCGGTCGTCGTCGCGCTCGGCGTCCTCGGCGTGGCGGCGACGCGACTCGCCGAGGGCACCGGCCTCGATGGGCTCGCGTCGGCCGTGCTGCTCGTCGCCTACGCGATGCTCGCGATGCGGCTCGTCCGGCTCATCGCCCGGGTCCTGACCGTCGCCCGCCCAATCGTCTGAGGCGCATCCGCAGCGAACGGTACGTACACGCCGCTCGGCGCTTCGTCAACGTGCCGTTCGTGGATTTCGCGGCGATCAACGAGGCCATAGTCACGAACGGGTCCAAATGCAGACCTTTCGTGGCTCTCGGTGGCTGAGCTGATCCCGGTTGTCACGCACGGGACGCCGTTCGACTCCGGCGATTACGTCAGCGGTCCTCAGCCCGCCGCCGCGTCCCGGGCAGCGGCGACGAACGCGACCGTGAGCGGCGAAGGATCGCCGCGGCGGCGGGCGATGAAGAGCGGCGAGCGGTGGCGAGAGCGAACCGCGACGAACTCGACCCCGGTCCGGCCAAGGAACCGGACCGACGCGGGCAGGACCGCGATCCCGAGGCCGGCGGCAACGAGGCCGAGGACCGCCTGGATGCTGCTCGCCTCCTGAGCGATGTTGCCGGCTCCCCCGGCCTCCTGGTTGATCGCGAGGACCTGGTCGTAGAGGCTGGGGACCACCTCCCGCGAGAGCATCACGAGCGGCTCGCCGACGATCGTCCGCGCGGCCACCGAGTCGCGCCCGGCGAGCGGGCTCCCGCTCGGGATCGCCACGACCAGCTCCTCGTCGACGAGCTTCTCGAGGACGAGCTCGGACGCTTCGACGGGCGGGCGGAGGAAGCCGACGTCGAGGCGCCCCGAGCGGAGGCCCTCGATCTGCGGTTCGACCCCGAGCTCGCGCAGCGTCAGCTCGACATCGGGGCGGTCGGCGTGAAAGCGGCGGACGGCTTGCGGGACGATCATGCTCGCCGCGGTCTCGAGGAAGCCGACGGTCAGGTGGCCGATCTCGCCGGCCGCGGCCCGCTGCGCCGCCCGGATCCCGAGCTCGACGTCGCCGAGGGCCCGCTCAGCGAAGCCGCGCAGCGCCTCTCCGGCCGGCGTCAGCCGGACCTCGCGACGGTTGCGGTCGAACAGCCGCGTCCCGATCGCCTCCTCGAGACGCTGGATCTGCTGGCTGATCGCCGGCTGCGCGATCCGGACCCGCTCGGCCGCGCGGCCGAAGTGAAGCTCGTCGGCGACGGCGAGGAAATAGCGCAGATGGCGAAGCTCGACATCCATAAGGTCAGCTTTTCACAGCCTCCTTAAGCATATATTGGACTTCTGAATTGGGGCGCTCTACGGTCGCCGCCATGTCCGAGGTCCTCGAAACCACGCCGGCCGCCCCTGCCGACCACCCCTCCCGGGTCGCTCTCGCCGCCCAGGAAGCCGAGCGCAAGCGCGTCGCCCGCGAGCTCCACGATGAGGTCGGTCAGGGCCTCGTCGCGGTTGCGCTGATGGCCGAGCAGGCGGCCGCGAACCCGCCCGACGATCCCTCCGGGCGCTTCGCGGAGATCGCCCGCCGCGTCCACTTCTACCTCGACGAGCTGCGCCGGATCGCCCATGAGCTGCGCCCGGAGATGCTCGACGACCTAGGCCTCGAAGACGCCCTCGTCGCCCTCGCCGCCGGCACCGCCCGCGACCGCGGGATCGTCGTCGATCGGCGGCTGCCCCGTGATCTCGGCCCGCTGACCGGCGAGCAGGAGCTCGTCGTCTACCGGGTCGCCCAGGAGGCGCTCGGCAACGTCGCTCGGCACTCCGGCGCAGCGCGGGCGGCGATCGGCATCGACCGGCGCGGCGATCTGCTCACGCTCGAGGTCAGCGACGACGGTCGCGGGATCGACCCGGGGCAGGAGCCGGGAGACGGGATCAAGGGCATGCGCGAGCGGGCCGCGCTCGTCGGCGGGCGGGTCGAGATCGGTCCCGGCGCGGATGCGGGAACACGCGTCCGGCTGCTGCTTCCGGTGGAGGCGAGCTGACGTGTCGGTTCCCCTGAAAGCGAAGATCCTCCTCGCCGACGATCACGAGATGGTCCGCGACGGGCTCGCTCTCGTCATCGACTCGGCGCCCGACCTCGAGGTCGCGGGCGTCGCGAGCGACGGCGTCGAGGCACTCCGCGCAGTGCTCACCGGCGATTTCGATGTCGCGGTGCTCGACGTCTCGATGCCGCGGATGACCGGGATCAACGTCGCCCGCGAGGTGGTCCGCCAGCGCCCCGACGTCCGTGTCGTGATGCTCTCGATGCACGACAACGAGCAGTACTACCTCGCCGCGCTCGAGGCGGGTGCGAACGGCTACGTCCTCAAGTCGGCGGCCAACCGCGACCTGATCGAGGCCTGCCGCTGGGCGCTTCGGGGCGGCCCGTTCGTCCATCCGCGGATGGCGGGGGCGGCGATCTCCGAGCTCGCCGTTACGGCCGAGGATGGCGACGGCGATCCTCTGACTCCCCGCGAGACCGACGTCGTCAAGCTGATCGCCGAGGGCTACACGAGCGACGAGATCGGCGAGATGCTGATCATCAGCAGCCGCACCGTCGACCGGCATCGCGCCAACGTCCTCGAGAAGCTCGGCATGCGAAATCGCGTCGAGCTGACCCGCTACGCGATCCGCAGCGGCCTCGTCGAGGCCTAGATGGTCTAGCCGGCGTCAGGCCGCGGCGGGCTCGGCGCCGGAGATCGCCACGGCGACGATCTCGAGGGTCTGCTCGGCGCCGTTCGGCAGCTCGACGACGACCTCCGCGCCGACGCTGCGGCCGAGGATCGCCTGGCCGATCGGCGAGGAAGCCGACACGCTGTCCCCGTCGATCGCCTCGTAGGCGCCGACGAGCCGCCGCTTCATCTCCTTGCCGCCGGCGCGGATCGTCACCGTCGTGCCGAGGCTGACGACGTCGGTGGCGGCGTCGTCGGCGTCGACGATCCTCGCCGCGGCGAGGACCTCGGTCAGCGACCGCACCCGGGCGCTCGTCACCGCTTCCTCCTCGAGGAGCTGCAGATAGTCGTCGTTCTCGGTCGCCTCTCCGAACTCGCGGATCCGCCGCATCCGCCGCGGCAGCTCGACGCGGATCTCCTCCTGGAGTGCCTCGAGCTTCGCGCGGAGCTCGCGCTCGCCCTCGCGGGTGAGGAGGATCGTGTTCGGGGCAGGCGGCGGGACCGCCTGCTCGGCAATCGTGTCTGTTCTCGCGGACATGGACCGAGCATGGCCGCTCGGCGGACGTTCCGACATGGGTACCGATGCCCATTCGCGGCGGCGCCGATACGCATTTCCGCCCATTGCCGGGTGCGCCGCCAAGGCCGACACTGCCGTGCATGGGCATCAATCAGATCAGACAGCGCGTCGAACGCCGGCAGGTCCTCGCATCGGCCGGCCCTCCCCCGGCCATGAAGCGGTCGCAGGCGATCGTCTACGAACGTTGCACGGAACTGGCCGAGGCCGCACAGGAGCTCGAGCGGGTCGCCGCAACCGGCGGGACCGAGGACGCCGTGCCGGCGGCGCTCGGCTGTGTGACCTCGACGTTCGAGTCGCTGGCCAACTCGATGCTGATGATGCGCGGCGTCGTCCTTCGCGCTCACGAGAACGAGGCGACGACGCCTCCCGAGGCGGAGCGGCTCGCCCGGCTCCTCTACGCGATCGACCAGAACCTCCGGTTCGCGGCCCATGCCGCCGATCTCGGCTGCCGCGGCAGCGCGGAAGCGCCCGTCGAGGCGAGCGAGAGCGTTCGCGCCGGCTGAGCCGCCCTGCCCGAACCACGCATGTAGGGTGCCCGGCAATGGAGACCTGGTCGCTGAACGACCTCGAGGTGCGTCCCGGCAGCCCGGAGATCGTCGCCTCCACCGATGACGCCCGCGCGATCGTCATCGACCTACCTGCCGGCGAGAGCCTCGACGACCACGAGGTCCACGAGTCGGCCTGGCTCGTCGTCCTCGCCGGCGAGATCGAGGTGACGGCGCTCGCATCGTCGGAGGCCTTCAGCGGCGGCGTCGGCACCTTCGTCCGTTTCGATCCCGCCGAGCGCCACCGGGTCGACGCGACGAGCGATGCCCGATTCCTGCTCCTCCTCACCCCCTGGCCCGGCCCCGGTCACCCAGGCACGCTCAGCCTCGAGGAGAAGGCACAGGTCAGGGAACGGGCAGCCGAACGGGCCGATCGGTCCGGCCCGCCGAGCTGACGAGGGCCGCGATCTCGGTCGGCGGGCGGCGCCGGCCGGTGAGGAACGGCAACTCGTGGCGGGTGAAGCGGCGCGCTCCGGCCGCCCGCAGGCTCCGCATCAGGTCGGTGATCACGCCGAGCCGATCGGACTCGAATGCGAGCAGCCACTCGTAATCGCCGAGCCCGAACGCGCTGACGGTGTTCGCCTGGACGTCGGGGAACTCGCGTCCCATCTTCCCGTGCTCGGCGAGCAGCTCGGCGCGCTCGGCGGCCGGCAGCAGGTACCAGTCGTGGGTCCGCACGTAGGGATAGACGCAGACGAAGTCGAGCGGCTCGCGACCTTCGACGAACGCAGGCAGGTGCCCGGCGTTGAACTCGGCCGGCCGGTGGACCCCGATCGCGGTCCACCAGAGATCGAGCATCGCGCCGAGCCGCGAGCGCTCGAAGGCGGCGAGCGCCTCCTGAAGCTCGACCGGGTCCGAGGCGATCAACCAGAGCAGCAGATCGGCCTCGGCCCGGAACCCGGTCAAGTCGTAGGCGCCGCGAAGGGTCACCTGCCCGAGGCTGCTCTCCGCCTCGGCCGCGAGCTCAGCCGGCGCCGCGGCCGGCGCGCCGGGCGCGGGCCCGCGCGCGTGGAAGGCGCTGTAGGCGACCCAGCTCTCGGCGCCGGCGTCACCCGCCTGATCTCCTCCGCCTACAGCCACGGCGTGTCCCAGGCGAGGCCGATGCCGACGAGCGTGCTGGCGGCCATGAACGCGATCACGGCTCCGTGCGCGGCGAGCGCCCGGGCGGCGGCGCCGGCGGCGAGCGCCCGCCGGGCGATCGACAAGAGAGCTGCGAGGAGTGCGATGCCACCGACCACGACGAGCAACCGCGCGTCGGCCAGGACCCCGGCCGGGACCGCGATCACGCCGGCCAGCCAGGCGGTGGCCTCGGGCGCGGTCCGGCGGTCCGCCGCGGCCCCGAGGCGCTCCTCGCCGAGGGCGAGCAGCCACGGCGCCAGCGCTCCGACGAGGACCAGGTAGGCGATCAGCCAGATGCCGTGATCGAACGGAGCGGCGATGCGGAGGACGACGGCGACCACGGCCGCGGCCGCACCGATCAGCGCCACGACGCTGATCGGGCGGCCGCTGCCGATCGTCCCCCGGCCTTCGAGGCCGAACCCGCCGATGGCGACGTCCGGTTCAGCCAAGGGTGCCCTTGAAGTAGGCGGCATTGAGGGCGGTGAAGCGCTCCCACTCCGGCGGGACCTGCTCCTGCGCGTAGATCGCGTCGACCGGGCAGGCCTCGACGCACGCGTCGCAGTCGATGCACTCGTCGGGATCGATGTAGAGCTGCTCGTGCGCGTCGTAGTCGGGCTCCTCGGGGGTCGGATGGATGCAATCCACCGGGCAGACCTCCACACACGAGTTGTCCTTCTCGCCGATGCACGGCTCCGTGATCACGTAGGTCATTCACACCTCCGAAGGTGATCGATGGATTTACACAGGCTACGTATGCAAAACCGTAGCAGCGAATCGGTTGCTTTGCACAGCCGCAATGTGCAAAACTGCGCGGGATGGAAGCGCCGGAGGAGCAGAGGCTGCTCGGACAGCCGACGCGGGCGCGCCTGTTCTCGACACTCCGCGAGCTGCGCCGCGCCGCCACCACCGAGGAGTTGGCGACGGCGCTCGACATGCACGTCAACGGAATCCGCCGCCACCTCGAGCGGATGCATCGCGGCGGCCTGCTCGAGCGCAGCCGCACCAAATACGGCCGCGGCCGCCCCCGCGACGAGTGGTCGATCGCGCCCGGCGCCAGCCCCGACGGCGGCCCTCCCCAGGGCTATGCCGACGTCGCGCGCTGGCTCGCCCGGGCGACTCCGACCGGCCCCGCCGGCCTGCGCCGGATCGAGCGGACCGGCCGCGAGATCGGCCGCGACCTCGTCGATGGCCCCGTGGAAGAGGTTCCCGAGGCATTCCGGCGGACGTTCGCCGCGCTCGGCTTTCAGCCCGAGGTCGCGGTCGGTCCCGACGGCGCGATGACCGCGAAGCTCTGCAACTGCCCCTATCGCGACTCGGTCCGCGAGAACCCGGACGTGATCTGCATCCTCCATCGGGGCCTCACCGCCGGTGTCCTCGACACGCTCGATCCCGAGGCCGAGATGGTCGGATTCGAGCCCCACGATCCCGACCGCGCCGGCTGCATGGTCGAGGTCGCGCTCGCCCGCGCCGCAGACTGACCCCCGATCGATAAGCCGGGCCTATCAACTAGGGCCTCACAGATATTGGACACACGATGTGTGGATAACTAGCCTCGGCCCGGCGCGGTTTGGCCGCGTCCGCCAATGCCGGTCCTCCACCCCGCACATCCCACCGCTGCCCCGAGCGCCCCTCCGGCGCCGCGGCGGCGGCCGCTTCGCGATCCGGGCTGGCCACGCGCGCTCGTCGGAACGCTGGTCGGCGGGTTGTTCGGCTTCGGCCTCGTCGTCGCGCTGCGGGCGATCAGCGGCCTCGAGATCTTCCAGACCGAGCAGACCGGCTACCCGCACATCATCGTTCCCGCGATCACGGCGCCGCTCGGCTTCCTGATCGGGATCGGGTGCTTCGACTACTGGTTCCGCTGGGCGACCGGGGCTCCGACCCGGCCCGAGGACCACAGCGATCACGGGGCCGACTCGTGGCGGGACTACCTGCGCTTCAACACCGATCACAAGGTGATCGGCATCCAATACGTCTGCACGACGTTCGTCTTCTTCTTCATCGGCGGGCTGCTGGCGATGCTGATCCGCGCCGAGCTTGCGCAGCCCGGCACTCAGATCGTCGATGCCGGGACGTTCAACAGCCTCTTCTCGACCCACGCGGCGATCATGATCTTCCTGTTCGTGATCCCGGTCTTCGCCGGGCTCGCCAACTACGTCCTGCCGCTGATGCTGGGCGCGCCGGACATGGCGTTCCCGCGCCTCAACGCGATCTCGTTCTGGATGCTGCCGATTGCGGGCGTTCTCTTCCTGACCAGCTTCCTGATGCCGGGCGGAGCCTTCGACGCCGGCTGGACGGGCTACGCGCCGCTCTCGACCGGCGCGCCGCTCGGGCAGTCGTTCTTCAACCTCGGCGTCCAGTTCGCGGGGACGTCGTCGATCCTCGCCGCGCTCAACTTCGTGGTGACGATCCTGACGATGCGGGCGCCGGGGATGAACTTCTGGCGGATGCCGCTGCTCGTCTGGGCCAACCTGGCCACGTCGATCCTGATCATCGGCGCGACGCCGTTCATCGCCGGCGTCCAGATGATGGTCCTCTTCGACCGCGCGATCGGCACCAACTTCTTCCAGGCGGCTTCCGGCGGCGACGTGATCAGCTACCAGCACATCTTCTGGTTCTACTCGCACCCGGCCGTCTACATCATGATG
>Ga0070659_100000922_pt1 | contig 21545 bp, 21 predicted proteins | sample KBSC23metaG_FD_64666 | JGI IMG/M metagenome (GOLD analysis project Ga0070659, IMG submission 64666) | Corn rhizosphere microbial communities from Kellogg Biological Station, Michigan, USA - KBS C2-3 metaG | ecosystem: Host-associated > Plants > Roots > Rhizosphere > Soil ... | reverse complement strand
CTGGACGCCCCGTGCACGGGCCTGGGGGCGCTGCGGCGCCGGCCCGAGGCGCGCTGGCGCAGGCAGCCCTCCGACCTCGCCGAGCTGACGGCAATCCAGCACGAACTGCTCGATGCGGCGATCCAGGCTCTTGCCGCTGGCGGGCTGCTGGCGTATGTCACCTGCTCGCCGCACCTGGACGAGACACGCGCGGTGGTCGCAGCGGCGCTGGTGGATCATCCCGAGATCGCGCTTCTCGACACGCCGGCGGTGCTCGCGAGCATCGCGACCCGCGACCTGGGACTCCCGGAGTCGACCCACGCACAGCTCTGGCCGCACCGGCACGGCACCGACGCGATGTTCATCCAGCTGATGGCTAAGGTCGAGACGTGACCGTGCGCATCCAGCCGAGCATCCTGAGCGCCGACTTCGTCAACATGCAGCGCGACGTCGAGGCGATTGGCACGGCCGACGCGGTGCACGTCGATGTCATGGACAACCATTTTGTGCCCAACCTGACCTTCGGCCTCGAAATGGTGACACGCGTGCAGGCGGTGTCGCCGGTGCCGCTCGACGTGCACCTGATGATCACGGATGTCGACCGCTGGGCACCCGGGTACGCCGAGTTGGGCGTCTTCTCGGTCACGTTCCACGCCGAGGCCACCGCCGACCCGGTCGGGCTCGCACGTCGACTCCGCGAGATCGGCTCGCGTGCCGGACTCGCCGTGAAGCCGGGCACGGACGTTACTCCCTATCTCGAGCTGCTTCCCGAGTTCGACCAGCTGCTGGTGATGACCGTCGAGCCCGGATTCGGCGGCCAGACCTTCATGACGGACATGATGCCCAAGGTGGCCGCGGTGCGCGCGGCCGCCGGCGCAGCGGGGCTCGATGTCTGGCTGCAGGTGGACGGGGGGATCACGGTCGACACGATCAGCATCGCGGCCGAGGCCGGAGCCGACACCTTCGTCGCGGGCTCCAGCGTGTACGGCGCACCGGATGCGGCGGACGCGATTGCGGCGCTGCGAGCGGCGGCGACCGGTCACGCGCACTGACGGATGCCGGCGGCATCCATCTGGTTGACTGGTCTCATGACCGACGACAGCAAGCCCGACCCGGTCTCGGACGAGACCAAACGCAAGTTCCGCGAGGCGCTGGAGCGCAAGAAGTCGACGGGTGACAACCGCATCCCTGCCGCGGGTGGCGAATCCGCGATCCACGGGGTGCACGGCAAGGCCGGCAACAAGCGGCAGTTCCGCCGCAAGAGCGTGTAGCCGCGACCGAACGCGGCCAAAGCACGCGGCCGACCAACGCCGCAGACCAACGCCGCCGAGACAACAAGGAAGAACGATGGCAGACAAGACCAAGCCCGAGATCGACTTCATCGAGGGCGATGCCCCGACTGAGCTGGTCATCACCGACCTCGAGGTGGGCGATGGTGCCGAGGCGACGCCCGGTGCCACCGTCGACGTGCACTACGTCGGGGTCGACTTCGAGACCGGTGAGGAGTTCGACTCCAGCTGGGGCCGCGGCCAGTCCATCCAATTCCCGCTGAACGGTCTGGTACGCGGCTGGCAGGAGGGCATCCCGGGCATGAAGGTCGGCGGACGCCGTCAGCTGGTCTGCCCGCCCGCCTGGGCCTACGGTCCCGCCGGCGGCGGCCATCGGCTCTCGGGTCGCACGCTGGTCTTCGTGATCGATCTGCTGGGCGTCAAGTAAAAGGTGCCGCCCGGTACCCTGGAGGCGTGAAGACCTTCGACGCCCTCTTCGAGGAGCTCAGCCAGAAGGCCGCCCAGCGGCCGGCGGGCTCCCGGACGGTCGACGAGCTCGATGCCGGCATCCACGAGATCGGCAAGAAGATCGTCGAAGAGGCCGCCGAGGTCTGGATGGCCGCCGAGTTCCAGAGCGACGACGAGACCGCGGCCGAGATCTCGCAATTGCTGTACCACCTGCAGGTGCTGATGCTCGCCAAGGGACTCTCGCTCGACGACGTGCAGCGACATCTGTGACGCGCAGATTTCGCCACCCATCCGTCGACTGAAAGACTCACCCCATGCTGCGAATCGCGGTGCCCAACAAGGGCACCCTGTCTGAAACGGCCGTGCAGATGCTGCAGGAGGCCGGCTATGCGACGCGTCGCGATCCGAAGGAACTGATCGTCAGCGACCCGCGCAACGACGTCGAGTTCTTCTACCTGCGTCCGCGCGACATCGCGACCTATGTGGGCTCCGGCGCGCTCGACGTCGGGATCACCGGCCGCGATCTGCTGCTCGACTCCCATTCGGCCGCGATCGAGGTCGACGAGCTCGACTTCGGCGCCTCGACCTTCCGCTTCGCGGGGCCGATCGGCCGCTTCGACTCGCTGGCGCAGCTCGCCGGGGTGCGGGTCGCTACCAGCTACGCCGGCCTGGTCACGGACTTCCTCGAGCGCGAGGGGGTCACCGCCGACGTGGTGCACCTGGACGGCGCGGTGGAGTCCGCGGTCCGGCTCGGTGTCGCGGATGCGGTCGCCGACGTGGTCGAGACCGGGTCGACGCTCAAGAAGCAGGGCCTCGAGATCTTCGGGCCGGTCATCCTGGAGTCCCACGCGGTGTTGATCGCCGCGCACGATTCGATCGATGGTCTCGAGACGCTGCGCCGCCGGCTGCAGGGCGTGATGGTGGCGAACCGGTACGTGCTCATGGACTACGTCCTGCCGACGCCGCTTCTCGACGCCGCCTCCAAGATCGCGCCGGGGTTCGAGTCGCCGACCGTGTCGCAGACCCGCGACGCGGACTGGGTGGCCGTGCGGGTCATGGTGCCGCGTGCCGAGACCAACCACGTGATGGATGCGCTGTACGAACTGGGCGCGCGCGCGATCCTGGTCAGCGCGATCCACGCCGCGCGGATCTGAGATGGCGCAGCCATGAGCGTGGTGACCCGCGTCATCCCCTGCCTGGATGTCGCGGCCGGCCGCGTCGTCAAGGGCGTCAACTTCCTCGACCTGCGTGACGCCGGCGATCCGGTCGAGCTCGCGCGCCGCTATTACGAGCAGGGCGCGGATGAGGTCACCTTCCTCGACGTGACCGCCACGGTCGAAGACCGGGCCACCATGTACGAGACGGTGACCGCGACCGCCGAGCAGGTCTTCATCCCGCTGACCGTGGGCGGCGGCGTCCGCTCGAACGATGATGTCGCCCGGCTGCTGGGTCACGGGGCGGACAAGGTCGGGGTGAACAGCGCCGCGATTGCGCGGCCCGAGTTGCTCGGCGAGATCGCCGACCGTTTCGGCGCCCAGGTGCTGGTGCTCTCGCTCGACGTCAAGCGCAGCCCGCGCACCCGCAGCGGCTTCGTCGTGACCACGCACGGCGGGCGTACCGAGACGGAGCTGGATGCCCTCGACTGGGCGCGCGAAGCGATCGAGCGCGGGGCGGGCGAACTGCTGGTGAACTCGATCGATGCCGACGGCACGAAGCAGGGCTACGACCTCGAACTGGTGCGCGCGGTGCGCGAACTGAGCCCGGTGCCCGTGATCGCCAGCGGGGGAGCGGGCGCGGTGGGGGACTTCGCCCCCGCGGTCGCGGCGGGCGCCGACGCGGTGCTCGCGGCATCCGTGTTCCACAATGGAGAACTGACCGTGGCCGATGTCAAGGCGGCGCTGACCGCCGAAGGGATCCCGGTCAGATGAAGGAGAACAGCCGATGAGCGAGGTTCTGACCGCCGAGACCGTCGGGGCCGTCATCGACCGCGCGCAGTTCAACGCGGATGGGCTCATGCCGGCGATCATCCAGCAGCACGACTCGCGCGAGGTGCTGATGCTGGGCTACATGGATGCCGAAGCCCTGCGCCGCACCCTCACCGAGGGCCGCGTCACCTTCTGGTCGCGCAGCAGGCAGGAGTACTGGCGCAAGGGCGACACCAGCGGCAACGTGCAATTGGTGCGCGGAGCCGCCTTGGATTGCGACGGCGATACGCTGTTGGTCCAGGTCGAGCAGCACGGCCCCGCCTGCCACACCGGTGCCCACGCCTGCTTCGACGTCGATCCGCTCGTTCCGTTCGTGACCGTGTCGAACGCGGAGAGCGCAGGCTTCGAGAGCGGCGCATGACGACCACCAGCCGGGCGCAGTTCGACGCGGCGCTCGCCGCCGGCCACCGTGCCGTGCCGGTGCTGCGCGAGCTCTTCGCCGACGGCGAGACGCCGATCGGGGTCTACCGCAAGCTCGCGATCGGAAAGCCGGGAACCTTCCTGCTGGAGTCCGCCGAGCAGGGCGGCATCTGGTCGCGATTCTCGTTCATCGGCGTCGGCTCGCTCGGGGTGCTCACGCAGGGTCGGGCCGACGACGGCGCCGACCGCGCGGTGTGGCTGGACTACGGCGTCTCGGCCGAGCGCGCTCTCGGACCGGATGCCCCGGCGGCGCCCCTGGAGGCCCTCGCCCACCTCTATGCCCGCTGGAGCACCCCGCACGTCGACGGCCACCCACCGCTGACCGGCGGCCTGGTGGGATTCATCGGCTGGGAGGCAGTGCGGCAGCTCGAGCGCCTGCCCGATGTTCCGCCCGCCGATTTCTCGGTGCCCGGTCAGGCCCTCAGCTTCGTCAGCGAGCTGGTGGTGCTCGACCACCGCCAGGGGACCGCGACCTTGATCGCCTCGGTGCTCAACGACGGCACCGACGACGCCGACACGCTGTGGGCCGACGCTCAGTCGGCACTCGACGCCCTCCAGACCGGCCTGGCCCAACCCTCGGAGGCCTGGATCGCGGATGTCGACCTGACCACCGCCGCCGCCCCGATCCCGCGCGTGACGGCCTCCGAGTACGAGATGGCCGTCGAGCGCTCGAAGGAGTACATCCGCGACGGCGATGTCTTCCAGGTCGTGATCTCGCAGCGCTTCGACCACGAGATCACGGCCGAGCCGATCGACGTGTACCGGGTGCTGCGGGCCCTCAACCCGAGCCCGTACATGTACCTGCTCACGCTGGAGGGCCCGGCAGGCGACTCGTACTCCATCGTGGGCTCGTCTCCGGAGGCGCTGGTCAAGGTGCAGAGCGGACGGGTGTTCACGCATCCCATCGCCGGATCGCGGCCGCGCGGCGAGACGCCCGAGCGCGACCTGGAGTTGGCCGACGAGCTCCTGGCCGACCCGAAGGAGCAGGCGGAGCACCTGATGCTCGTCGATCTGGCGCGCAACGACCTCTCGAAGGTCTGCGTCGCGGGTTCTGTCGAGGTCACCGAGTTCATGCAGGTCGAGCGATTCAGCCACATCATGCACCTGGTGTCGAGCGTCGAGGGCGATCTGCGTCCGGATGCCAGCTCGATCGACGTCTTCACGGCCACCTTCCCGGCGGGCACGCTCTCGGGTGCGCCCAAGCCCCGCGCGCTGGAGATCATCGACGAACTGGAAGTGGCCCAGCGCGGTGTCTACGGCGGCGTGGTCGGGTACTTCGGGCTGGCGGGGGATGCCGACTTGGCCATCGCCATCCGCACCGCCACGATCGTCGATGGCCTCGCACGCGTGCAGGCCGGTGCCGGTCTGGTCGCCGACTCGGATCCGGCGACCGAGCACCAGGAGGCGCAGAACAAGGCGGCGGCGCCGCTGCGCGCCGTGGCGATCGCCAACGCGATGCGCAGGCTGTCGTGACCGGTGGCCGTCTGAAGCTGATCTCGCTGGTCGGGATCGCCGCCCTGGCCGCGCTGCTGTTCGCCGACTGGTCGCAGACCTGGTTCACCCTGACCCTGCAGGGTAAGCCGTTCCCGGTGTCCGGCCAGGTCGCGGGGGGTGCTCTGTCGGCGCTCGCCCTCGCCTCGCTGGCTCTGATCGCGGCGCTGGCGATCGCCGGTCGCTTCTTCCGGCCGATCCTCGGGGTGCTGCTCGCGCTGCTCGGGGTGTGTGTGATCGCGGTGTCGGCGTTCGCGATCGGCAATCCGGTGGTCGCCGCCACATCGGCCATCACGAAGGCCACCGGCGTCGCCGGCACCCAGTCGGTGGGTCGGCTCGTCACCGCGACTTCGCTCACCGCCTGGCCGGTCGTCGCCATCGTGCTGGGCGTTCTCATGACGCTGCTCGGGCTGGCGATCGCACCGACCGCCCGGTCGTGGCCGGATTCCGGCCGCAAGTACAGCCGGTCGCGATTGACCGCGTCCGACCCCGACGCGCAGGATCCGGTGCTCGAGTGGGACGCGCTCAGCGAGGGCGACGACCCCACCCGCAAGCCCCGCTAGACTGACCACGATTCGATCAGAAGGAGCAGCAGTGGCCGACGAGACCGAGCCCGGAGAGGGCAACTCGCCCGCAGCCTGGGTCGCCGTGATCATCATGCTGGTCGCCATCGCCGGTGGCACCTTCGCCTTCTGGTTCGATGTGCCGTGGCTGGTCTGGACCTTCGCGGGGCTGGTGGTCGTCGGCGCACTGGTCGGCGCGATCCTGTCCAAGATGGGCTACGGAGTCCGGGGCCCGCGTTATTCGCCGAAGGCGCATTCCTAGAGTGCTCTCCGAACTCGTCGCCGGGGCTGTCGCCGATGCCTCGGAGCGACGCGCGACTCGCCCGCTGCAGCAGGTCGAGGCCGAGGCGCTCGCCCGCCCGGCGGCGCTCGACGTGATGGCCGCTCTCGCACCCTCCGACCGCGTCAAGATCATCGCGGAGGTGAAGCGCGCCAGCCCGTCTCGCGGGCCGCTCGCTGACATCACCGATCCGGCATCGCTCGCGGTGTCGTATCAGACCGGCGGAGCGAGCGCGATCAGCGTGCTGACCGAGGGTCGCCGCTTCCTGGGATCCCTGGCCGACCTCGAGGCGGTCCGCGCCGCGGTCGACATCCCCGTGCTGCGCAAAGACTTCATCGCCGAGCCGTATCAGGTCTTCGAGGCCCGGGCCGCCGGAGCGGATCTGGTGTTGCTGATCGTCGCGGCGCTCGAGCAGCCGGTGCTCACCGAACTTCACGCGCTGATCTCCCAGCTCGGCATGACGGCGCTGGTCGAGACCCACTCGGCGGATGAGGTGGAGCGCGCGCTCGACGTGGGCGCGTCCGTCGTCGGCGTGAACGCGCGCGACCTGAGCACCTTCGAGCTCGACCGCGAGCTGTTCGGGTCGCTGGCTGATCGCATTCCCTCCGGCGTCATCCGGATCGCCGAATCCGCGGTGACCGAGCCCGCGGACGTCGCGCGCTACCGGGCAGCCGGAGCCGACGTGGTGCTGGTCGGCGAGGCGCTGGTCACCGGGGGAGACCCGGTCGCGACGCTCGAGGGCTTCCTGGCCGCCGTGCCGATCCGACCGGCGGATTCTCGAGCCGGAGCGGTCACCGCGTGACCGGGCTGCGCGATCTGCCTGGTCCGTTCTACGGAGAGTACGGCGGCCGGTTCATGCCGGAATCACTCATCGCGGCGATCGACGAGCTGGCGGCGGCGTACGAGTCGGCGAAGGCCGACCCGGCATTCCAGGCCGAGTTGCGCGAACTCGAGCGCAGCTACAGCGGCCGACCGTCGATCATCACGGAGGTTCCGCGCTTCGCCGAGCACGCCGGCGGCGCTCGCATCATCCTGAAGCGCGAAGACCTCAACCACACCGGCTCGCACAAGATCAACAACGTGCTCGGCCAGGCCCTGCTCACTCGGCGCATCGGCAAGACACGGGTCATCGCCGAGACCGGCGCCGGCCAGCACGGGGTGGCCACGGCGACCGCGGCGGCCCTGTTCGGGTTCGAGTGCACCATCTTCATGGGCGAGGTCGACACCCAGCGGCAGGCGCTCAACGTCGCCAGGATGCGCCTGCTCGGCGCCGATGTCGTGTCGGTCACCACGGGCTCCCGCACCCTCAAGGACGCGATCAACGAGGCCTATCGCGAGTGGGTCACCAGCGTCGAGACCACCAACTACATCTTCGGGACCGCGGCGGGCCCCCATCCGTTCCCGGCCATGGTCCGCGACTTCCAGAAGATCATCGGCGAGGAGGCGCGCGAGCAGGTGCTCGCTCTCACCGGACGGCTCCCGGATGCCGTGGTGGCGTGCGTCGGCGGAGGATCGAACGCGATCGGCATCTTCAACGCCTTCCTCGATGACCCGTCGGTGAAGCTGTACGGCTACGAGGCTGCCGGAGACGGGATCGACACCGACCGTCACGCCGCGGCGATCGAGCGCGGCCGTCCAGGCATCCTGCATGGAGCCCGCAGTTACCTGCTGCAGGACGAGGACGGGCAGACGGTCGAATCACACTCGATCTCGGCCGGCCTCGACTACCCCGGGGTCGGGCCCGAGCACGCCTACCTGGCCGATCTCGGACGGGCCAGCTACCTGCCCGCCAGCGACGCCGAGGCGATGGAGGCGCTCCGGCTGCTGAGCCGCACCGAGGGCATCATCCCGGCCATCGAGTCGGCGCACGCTCTGGCCGGTGCCCTCGAGCTGGGCCGGGAGCTGGGGCCGGACGCGGTCATCCTGGTCAACCTCAGCGGTCGTGGCGACAAGGACGTGCAGACCGCGGGCGACTGGTTCGGCCTGTTCGACGAGGGAGCCGTGCAGTCGTGACCAGTGTGCCGTCGGCGGATGCCACCATCGAGGCCCACCGCCGCGCCGGTAGCGGCACGCTGGTCGGCTATCTGCCCGTGGGATTCCCAGACCTGGCCACCAGCATCGACGCGGCCGTCGCGCTGGTCGAGAACGGCGTCGATGTGCTCGAGCTGGGCGTGCCGTACTCGGACCCGGTGATGGATGGCCTGGCGATCCAGAAGGCCACCCAGACCGCCCTGGCCGCCGGTTTCCGCGTGCGCGACGTGTTCACCGCGGTCGAGGCGATCCGGTCGCGTGTGGAGGCGCCCGTCCTCGTGATGACCTACTGGAACCCGGTGCTGCAGTACGGCCCCGACCGCTTCGCCGATGCGCTGGTCGCGGCGGGCGGAAGCGGGCTGATCACGCCGGACATCACACCGGACTCGGCGGCGCAGTGGCTCGCGATCAGCGACCGCACCGGTCTCGACCGGGTGTTCCTGGCGGCGCCCAGTTCGAGCGACGCGCGGCTCGCGCAGACGGTCGCGGCCAGTCGCGGCTTCGTCTACGCGGTCTCGACCATGGGGATCACCGGAGCACGGCAGGACGTCGACGCCGCAGCCCGTTCCCTGGTGGGCCGTCTGCGCGCCGCCGAGGCCCGCAATGTGTGCGTGGGCATCGGGATCTCGACCGGAGACCAGGTGGCCGAGGTGCTGAACTACGCCGACGGCGCCATCGTCGGCTCCGCCCTGGTCACCGCACTGGCCGAGCACGGGGTGGCCGGCGTCGGCCGCACCGCCGCGGCGCTCGCTCAGGGTCGCAGTCGCTAGACTTCCATCCGGTCGGCTCGACCCGACCTGCCCGTCCTCCCACCGAAGGGTGCTCCGTGCTTCCGCTCACCATCCCCAGCCCGCCCCCGGCCTGGCAGATCCCGATCACGATCCCGACCGGCTGGCTGCACGGTGTCTTCCCAGGCGTGGCTCCGGATGCGACCCTGCAGATCCACACCTACGCGCTGTGCATCCTGGCGGGCATCGTCGTCGCCCTGATCATCACGAACCACCGGCTGACCGCGCGCGGCGGCGAGCCCTGGATCATCATCGACGTCATCATCCCGACCATCATCTTCGGGCTGATCGGCGCGCGCGCCTGGCATGTGGCGACGCACATCAGCGACTACTTCGGCCCCGGGAAGAACACCTGGAACCCGTTCCTGCCTGGCGCCATCTGGAACATCTGGGACGGCGGCGACGCCATCCTGGGCACCCTGCTGTTCGGCGCGGTCGGCGTCTACGTGGGCTGCCGGATCACGGGGCTGCGCTACACCTCGGTGATCGACGCCATCGCGCCGTCGCTGCTGGTCGCCCAGTCGCTCGGCCGGCTCGGCAACTACTTCAACAACGAGCTGTTCGGGCTGCCGACCGACCTGCCGTGGGGCCTGCAGATCTCCTCGGACAACGCCGCTTACCCCTCTGGCCTGCCGACCAGCGGCGTCTACTTCCACCCGACCTTCCTCTACGAGATCATCTGGAACCTGACCGGATTCGTGATCATCCTGCTCATCCAGTACCAGGTCACGCGGGTGACCTCGGCCGATGGCCGGGTCAGATTCCACGCGACGGCCCGGCCGCAGTGGCAGTGGGGCAAGGTGCTCGGTCTGTACCTGATCTGGTACGGGCTGGGCCGCACCTGGTTCGAGAACATCCGGATCGACCCGAGTCAGACCTTCCTCGGGATCCGCGACAACGTCTGGGGCGCGCTGGGCGCCGTGCTGCTCGGCCTGGTCATCATCGTCGTGCAGAGTCGGCGTCATCCGGGAACCGAACCGAGCGTGTACCGGCCCGGGAAGGAGTGGACGCCGCCCTCTGAGGTAGACTCCGAGGACATCTACTCCGATACCGACGATTCAGGCGATGACGCCCAAACGGATTCAATCCGGTCGGACTCGAGCAAGAAGGATGATCTCGCCACAAGCGGGGCGGTCCACAACTCCTAAAGTCCAGCGACACCACGCCCGGCATCCCTTCACTCGTTGGGCCATTGACGTCCCATCTCCAGCACCATCGTGAGGACGGTACTCATGGCGCACTCTGCTCCGGCACCGAACCCCTTCAGCGGGTTCAGTGGCGTGCCCGCGGCGCAGGGCCTCTACGACCCGCGCCGCGAGAAGGACGCCTGCGGCCTGGCTATGGTCGCAACCCTGCGGGGAACCGCAGGGCACGACATCATCGCGTTGGCCCTCGACGCGCTGCGCCACCTGGAGCACCGCGGCGCGGTGGGGTCGGACGCCGGCACCGGCGACGGCGCGGGCATCGTCACGCAGATCCCGGATGAGTTCCTGCGCGCGGTCACCGGATTCGAGCTGCCGCCGGTCGGACGCTACGCGGTCGGCATGGCATTCCTGCCGCTCGACGCAGACGCGAGCGCTGCGCTGAAGGACGGGATCGCCGCGATCGCCGCCGAGGAGGGTCTGCGGGTTCTGGGCTGGCGCGACGTTCCGACCGATCCGACCCACTTGGGTCAGTTGGCGCGCGATGCGGCGCCGGCGTTCGAGCAGCTGTTCGTCGAATCCACCCGGACCGGTGACAACGGCGTCCCGGTCTCGGGCATCGAACTCGACCGGCAGACATTCCGCCTGCGCAAGCGCGCCGAGCGCGAGCTGGGCGCGTACTTCCCGTCGCTGTCGGCTCGCACCCTGGTCTACAAGGGCATGGTCACCACGCTGCAGCTCGAGCCGTTCTATCCCGACCTCAGCGACGAGCGCTTCGCCTCGAAGCTCGCGCTCGTGCACTCGCGCTACTCGACGAACACTTTCCCGTCCTGGCCGCTCGCGCAGCCGTTCCGCGTGATCGCGCACAACGGCGAGATCAACACGGTGCAGGGCAACCGCAACTGGATGCGGGCCCGGCAGAGCCAGCTCGAGTCCGAGTTGCTCGGCGACCTGCGCCCGCTGTTCCCGATCGTCAGCGAGGGTGCGAGCGACTCGGCCTCGTTCGACGAGGTCGCGGAGCTGCTGCTGCTGTCCGGCCGGTCGCTGCCGCACTCGATCATGATGATGGTGCCGGAGGCCTGGGAGAACCAGGTCGACATCGATCCTCAGCGCCGCGCCTTCTACGAGTTCCACTCGATGCTGATGGAGCCCTGGGACGGGCCGGCCGCCCTGGTCTTCACCGACGGCACCCTGGTCGGCGCCACCCTCGACCGCAACGGGCTGCGTCCCGGTCGCTTCCTCGTCACGGATGACGGACTCGTCGTTCTGGCGAGCGAGATCGGCGTGCTCGACTTCCCGGTCGACCGGATCGTGCGCAAGGGCCGGCTGCGGCCGGGCAAGATGTTCCTGGTCGACACCGCGGCGGGCCGCATCGTCGAGGACGACGAGATCAAGGCCGAGCTGTCGGCGGCGGCGCCGTGGCAGGACTGGCTGGATGCCGGCCGCATCCACCTCGCCGACCTGCCGGAACGCGAACACATCACCCACACACCCGCCTCGGTGGTGAGGCGCCAGCGCACCTTCGGATACACCGAGGAAGAAGTGCGCATCCTGGTGACCCCGATGGCGCAGAACGGCGCGGAGCCGCTCGGGGCGATGGGCTCCGACACCCCGATCGCGGTGCTCAGCGACCGCCCGCGCCTCCTGTTCGACTACTTCACCCAGGCGTTCGCCCAGGTGACGAACCCGCCCCTCGACAGCATCCGCGAAGAAGTGGTCACCAGCATGAAGCTGGGTCTCGGGCCCGAGCGCAACCTGCTCGACGCGACCCCGGAGCATGCCAAGCAGATCGTGCTCGACTTCCCGGTGATCGACAACGACGAGCTCGCCAAGATCCAGCACTTCGAAACCGGTGGCGGCCGCAAGCCCTCGCACGTGATCCGTGGCCTCTATCGTGTCGCCGACGGTCCGGATGCGCTGGCGCAGCGCCTGCAGGCGATGTGCGACGAGGCCGACGCGGCGATCGAGGGCGGCTCGCAGTTCCTGGTGCTCAGCGACCGCGACTCGAACGCCGAGTACGCCCCGATTCCCTCGCTGCTGATGCTCGCGGCGGTGCACCACCACTTGATCCGGCAGGAGACCCGGATGAAGGTGGGTCTGATCGTCGAGAGCGGCGACGTGCGCGAGGTGCACCATGTCGCACTGCTCGTCGGCTACGGCGCCTCGGCGATCAACCCGTACCTGGCCATGGAGACCGCAGAACAGCTGGTGCTCAGCGGCATGATCGCCGGGCTGACTCCCGAGAAGGCCGTCAAGAACCTGATCAAGGCGCTCGGCAAGGGCGTGCTGAAGATCATGTCGAAGATGGGCATCTCGGTCGTCGGCTCCTACGCGGCCGCCCAGGCCTTCGAGGCGGTCGGCCTCAGCCAGGAGTTCGTCGACCAGTACTTCACCGGCACGACCAGCCTGCTCGGCGGGGTCGGCATCGACGTGATCGCGGCCGAGAACGCGGCGCGCCACGCGGCCGCCTACCCGCAGGACGGGGCGATCCTGGCGCACGAGCGGCTCGAGATCGGTGGCGAGTACCAGTGGCGGCGCGAGGGCCCGCCTCACCTGTTCAACCCCGACACCGTGTTCCGGCTCCAGCATTCGACGCGCGCCAAGCGCTACGACATCTTCCGCGACTACACCCGGCTGATCGACGAGCAGGCGGAGCGCCTGCAGACGCTGCGTGGCCTGTTCGCCATCAAGACCCAGGCCCGCACGCCCATCCCGATCGATGAGGTGGAGTCGATCGAGTCGATCATCACCCGCTTCAACACCGGCGCGATGAGCTACGGCTCGATCAGCCAGGAGGCCCACGAGACGATCGCGATCGCGATGAACCGCATCGGCGGCCGTAGCAACACCGGCGAGGGAGGCGAAGACGTCGAGCGGCTGCTCGACCCTGAACGCAGTTCGCGCATCAAGCAGGTGGCGAGTGGCCGGTTCGGCGTGACGAGCATGTATCTCACGCACGCCACAGACATCCAGATCAAGATGGCGCAGGGGGCCAAGCCGGGCGAGGGCGGGCAATTGGCGGCCGCCAAGGTGTACCCGTGGATCGCCCGCACCCGGCACAGCACGGCGGGCGTCGGTCTGATCTCGCCCCCGCCGCACCACGACATCTACTCGATCGAAGACCTCAAGCAGCTCATCTTCGACCTGAAGCGCGCGAACCCCGAAGCGCGGGTGCACGTCAAGCTGGTGTCCCAGTCGGGCATCGGCGCGGTGGCGGCGGGCGTCACCAAGGCCCTCGCCGACGTCGTGCTGGTCTCCGGGCACGACGGCGGCACCGGCGCCTCGCCGCTGAACTCGCTGAAGCACGCGGGAACACCATGGGAGATCGGCCTCGCCGAGACCCAGCAGACCCTGATGCTCAACGGGATGCGCGATCGGGTGGTCGTGCAGGTCGACGGCCAGATGAAGACCGGGCGCGACGTGATCATCGCCGCGCTGCTGGGGGCCGAGGAGTACGGATTCGCGACGGCGCCGCTCGTGGTGAGCGGCTGCATCCTGATGCGGGTGTGCCACCTCGACACCTGCCCGGTCGGTGTGGCGACGCAGAACCCCGAGCTGCGCGCCCGGTTCAGCGGCAAGCCCGAATTCGTCGAGACCTTCTTCGAGTTCCTGGCGCAGGAGGTGCGCGAGTATCTGGCCGAACTCGGGTTCCGCTCGCTCGACGAGGCGATCGGCCACGCCGAGCTGCTGGATGTCGACCGCGCCATCGACCACTGGAAGGCCGACGGACTCGATCTGACGCCGATCCTGGTCGGGCCGGAGTTCGCGGCCGACGAGCCGCGCCGCAACTTCCGCGGGCAGAAGCATGACCTCGAGAAGCACTTCGACGTCGAGTTGATCCGTCTGTCGCAGGCGGCACTCGATCACGGCGGCGAGGTGCGGATCGAGCTGCCGGTGCGCAACACCGAGCGCGCGGTCGGCACCATGCTCGGCCACGAGGTGACCAAGAGGCACGGCGAGCACGGGTTGCCGACCGGAACCATCGAGATCTCACTGACCGGATCAGCCGGACAGTCGTTCGGCGCGTTCCTGCCCAACGGGATCACGCTCCGGCTCGAGGGCGACAGCAACGACTACGTCGGCAAGGGGCTGTCGGGCGGGCGCATCGTGGTGCGGCCTCCGCGTGGCGCGGTCTTCCCGGCCGAGCGCAACGTGATCGCGGGCAACGTCATCGGCTACGGCGCGACGCAGGGCAGCATGTTCATCCGCGGCGTCGTGGGGGAGCGGTTCCTGGTGCGCAACTCGGGTGCCAGCGCGGTGGTCGAAGGCGTCGGCGACCACGCGCTCGAGTACATGACCGGCGGACTCGCGGTCATCCTCGGCACGACCGGGCGCAATCTCGGTGCGGGAATGTCAGGCGGCACCGCGTACGTCTACGGCCTCAAGCCGGAACGCGTCAATCGCGACGCGCTCCTCACCGGCGAACTCGAACTGCTGCCGCTCGAGAGCGCCGATATCGAGATCCTCACCGATTTGCTCAGCCAGCACGTCGCCGAGACGGATTCTCCGCTCGCGGCGCGCATGCTGGCCGATCCCGATGGGTTCACGAGCTTCGTCAAGGTTCTGCCGCGCGATTACGCCGCGGTGCAGAAGACCCGCCAGACGGCCGTCGACGAAGGCCTCGACCCCGACGGCGACATCGTCTGGTCGCGGATCATGGAGGTGACCGGTGGGTGATCCCAAGGGGTTTCTGAAGACTCAGGAGCGGGAACTGCCCAAACGTCGCCCGGTGCCGGTGCGCATCATGGACTGGAAAGAGGTCTATGAGGCGCAGGATCCCGAGCAACTCCGGCGCCAAGCCGGCCGCTGCATGGACTGCGGGGTGCCGTTCTGCCACCACGGCTGCCCGCTCGGCAACCTCATCCCGGAATGGAACGACCTCACCTGGCGCAACGAGGGCCGCGCCGCGATCGAGCGACTGCACGCCACCAACAACTTCCCGGAGTTCACCGGTCGGCTGTGCCCGGCGCCGTGCGAGTCGAGCTGCGTGCTCGGCATCAACCAGCCCGCGGTGACGATCAAGCAGGTGGAGGTCTCAATCATCGATCAGGCCTTCCAGAACGGCTGGGTGACCCCGCATCCGCCCGAGCGGCTGACCGGCAAGACGGTCGCCGTCGTCGGCTCCGGTCCGGCAGGCCTCGCCGCCGCCCAGCAGCTGACGCGGGCCGGTCACACGGTGGCGGTGTTCGAACGCGACGACCGCATCGGCGGTCTGCTGCGCTACGGCATCCCGGACTTCAAGATGGAGAAGAAGCAGCTCGAGGCGCGTCTCGCCCAGATGCAGGCCGAGGGTACGCGCTTCCGGGCCGGGGTCGAGATCGGCGTCGACATCAGCTGGGACGACCTGAAGTCGCGCTACGACGCCGTCGTGGTCGCCACCGGCGCGATGGTCCCGCGGGATCTGCCGATCCCGGGCCGCGACCTGCTCGGTGTGCACTTCGCGATGGACTACCTGGTGCAGCAGAACAAGGCGGGCGCCGGCGACACGGTGCTCAACCAGCTGACCGCCGAGGGCAAGCACGTGATCGTGCTCGGCGGCGGAGACACCGGAGCCGACTGCATCGGCACCGCGCACCGCCAAGGCGCCCTGAGCGTCACCAACCTGGCGATCGGGGTCCAGCCGCCCAGTGAGCGCCCCGCGCACCAGCCCTGGCCGATGTCGCCGAACCTGTTCGAGGTCTCCAGCGCCCACGAGGAGGGCGGCGAGCGGGTCTACCTGGCCTCGACGGTCGAGTTCCTGTCCAACGATGCGGGGGAGGTACGCGCCCTGCGCGTGGCCGAGACCGAGTACCTGGATGGACGCCGCGTCCCGAAGTCGGGAACCGAGCGCGAGATCCCGGCCGACCTGGTCCTGCTGGCGCTGGGATTCACGGGCGCCGAGTCGGAGACCCTCGACGCGCAGCTGCGGCTCCCGTTCGACGAGCGCGGAAACGTCGTGCGCGACCAGGACTACCAGACCTCCGAGCCCGGCGTGTTCGTGGCCGGCGACGCGGGGCGCGGGCAGTCGCTGATCGTCTGGGCGATCGCCGAGGGGCGCGCCGCGGCATCCGCGGTCGACCGCTTCCTGGAGGGCGAGACGCAGCTGCCGTTCCCGGTCCGTCCCACCGATCGCGCCATCACGGTCTAACCTCCAAGAGACTCACGACGGCGCGCACCGCCACCTGCGCGCCCTGCATCACACCCGAGCACCACTCCGAACACACTGAAGGAAGTCATGAGACGAGCCAAGATCGTCGCGACGCTGGGTCCCGCCACGTCGAGCTACGAGAGCATCCGCGCCATCATCGAGGCGGGGGTGAACGTGGCCAGGATGAACCTCAGCCACGGCAGCTACGCGGTGCACGACGAGGTCTACTCCAACGTCCGCAAGGCGGCGGCCGACACCGGGATCCCGGTGGCCGTACTGGTCGACCTCCAGGGCCCCAAGATCCGGCTCGGCAAGTTCGAGGCGGGCCCCTATGAGCTCGCGGTCGGTGACATCTTCACCATCACAACGGAGGATGTCGTCGGCACCAAGGAGCTCTCCGGCACCACGTTCAAGGGGCTGCCGCAGGACGTGAAGCCAGGCGACTTCCTGCTGATCGATGACGGCAAGGTCAAGGTCGAGGTGCTCGACACCGACGGCACCCGCGTGCGCACCAAGGTCATCGTGGCCGGCCCGGTGTCCAACAACAAGGGCATCAACCTGCCAGGAGTCGCGGTCAACGTTCCGGCCCTCTCCGAGAAGGACGAGGCCGACCTGCGTTGGGGGCTCAAGCTGGGCGCCGACTACATCGCCCTGTCGTTCGTCCGCGACGCCTCGGACATCACCCGGGTGCACGAGATCATGGCCGAAGAGGACCGCAAGATCCCGGTCATCGCCAAGATCGAGAAGCCGCAGGCCGTCGACCACCTCGAAGAGATCATCGACGCCTTCGACGGGATCATGGTCGCCCGCGGCGACCTGGGCGTCGAGCTGCCACTCGAGGCGGTGCCGATCGTGCAGAAGCACGCCGTCGAGCTGGCGCGCCGCATGGCGAAGCCGGTCATCGTGGCCACCCAGATGCTCGAGTCGATGATCTCGAGCCCGGTGCCGACCCGGGCCGAGACCTCGGATGTCGCCAACGCGGTGCTCGACGGAGCCGATGCCGTGATGCTCTCGGGCGAGACGAGCGTCGGAGAATATCCCGTCATCACGGTCTCGACCATGGCGCGCATCGTCAGCTCGACCGAGGACCACGGACTCGAGCGCATCCCTCCACTCGGAACGAAGCCGCGCACGCAGGGCGGTGCCATCACCCTGGCGGCCGCCGAGGTGGCCGACTTCGTCGACGCCAAGTACGTGTGCGTGTTCACCGAGTCGGGAGACTCGGCACGCCGCATGTCGCGTCTCCGGTTCAAGATCCCGATGAAGGCGTTCACGCCCGATGAGGCGATCCGCCGGCGGATGGCGCTGACCTGGGGCATCGAATCCTTCCTGGTCGACCGGGTCACTCACACCGACGCGATGTACAACCAGGTGGACACCTGCCTCATCGAGGCGGGACTCGCCGAGATCGGGGACAAGGTCGTCGTGATCTCGGGGTCCCCTCCCGGAATCCCGGGCTCCACCAACGATCTGCGCGTGCACGTCGTGGGTGACGCGGTCAACGCCGCGGCGCCGGTCTGGGAAAGCGGTGAGCACGCCGACTGACGGTCGCACACCCGCGTTCGCAGATGGCAGCGCGGGCGATGCCGACTACGGCACGATCGGCGAGCAGTACAGCCGGTACCGCCGGGTCGATCCACGGATCGCGGCGCGCATCCTGGCAGCCCTGGGGGACTCCCGGTCGGTGCTCAACGTCGGCGCCGGTGCGGGGTCGTACGAGCCGACGGATCGAAAGGTCACCGCGGTCGAGCCGTCGGCGTCCATGCGGGCCCAGCGGCCGCCGGGGCTGCCGCGCGCCGTTGACGCGGTGGCCGAGCACCTGCCGTTCGACGATGCGAGCTTCGACGCCGTGATGACGACCTTCTCGGTGCACCAGTGGTCCGACCTCGATGCCGGCCTCGCGGAGCTGCGCCGGGTCAGTCGCGGGCCGGTCGTCATCCTGAGCTGCGATCCGGACGAACTCGGACGGTTCTGGCTGGCCCAGTACGCGCCGGAGGTCATCGCGATCGAGGCGAGGCGCTATCCGGCCATCTCGCGGTTGGCGCAGGCACTCGACAGGCCGATCACCGTGGGATCGGTTCCGATCCCGCTCGACTGCACCGACGGCTTCGGGGAGGCGTATTACGGCAGGCCGGAGGCGTTCCTCGATCCGGCAGCGCGCCGCGCGAACTCCGCCTGGAGCTTCGTGGATGCTGCGACAGCGGCTCGGTACGTCGCGGCCCTCGCCGCCGATCTCGAGTCGGGGGAGTGGGACCGCCGCTTCGGCGCCCTGCGCTCCCAGCCCGAGTTCGACGGCTCGCTGCGGCTGATCGTCGGCTGATCGACCCGCTCAGGGAATGGCGCGCATCGAGTTGTTGCGCGCATCGTGGGTGAGCTCGGCGTATCCGAGCGCCTCGAGAAGCGGCGGCAGGTACATGCCGAAGCGGCCGCGGTAGCCCGTGCGCAGGCCGTACCACCCGCCGATCGGATTGCTGTCCCAGCGGCCGAACCACTCGACCGTGCCCTCCGCAGCGTCCTTGCCCTCGTCGGCTGCCCCGAGCGGGACCCAGTCCGACTTCTCCAGCAGCCAGTACCGCAGGTCGTCGATCGCGCGGGCGTTGTACAGCAGCTTGGTCGACCCGACCTGGCAGACGATCGAGGGCGGCGCTGAGTTCTCATCCCGGTACATCGTGTAGCTCGAGGTGCCCGGGGGCGTCTGCAACTGCCAGGGATCTTCTTTCGTACCGGAGCCTGTCGCCATCGGGGCCTCCTCGGGGTCGTGTCGGCAAGCGTAGCGGCTTCCCCCGTCCGGGGGAGCCCCGCATGCGGGGTCGCCGTTGCCCCCCATTACGACGAGGATCGAGAGGTGCAAAGTGCACGATCGCCGCGGAGGGACGCATGACCGACATCATCACGCCGGAGGCCGGGTGGTACCCGGACCCGACGGATTCTCGGGCGTACCGCTGGTGGAGCGGTGGAGCATGGACCGATCACCTGACCGCGGCGCCGACCGCCGAGTCGGTGTGGTCCAACAACGCAACGGGCGAGCAGCTCGTGCTCGGCGCGGACGCGTTCCACTTGACCGAGCAGGTGGCCAGCCCGTTCACCTCCAGTTTCGAGCAGAACTGGGGCAACTCCATCAGCGCGGCCCCGGCAGCCAAGAACCGCACCGGCATCGTCGTCATCGTCATCGGGCTGATCGCGGTGGCGGCCTATCTGGGATCGATGGCGCTCAACTACACCACGATCATTCCCTTGGTGCCCGGCCTGATCGGCCTGATCTGCGCGGTTCCCGCTTTCCGTCGCGCGCGGGTCACCGGCGATGGCCTCGCGGTCTCGCTGCTGGGGGTCCTGCTGTCCGGCGCAGCGACCGTTCTCGCGATCCTGCCTCTGGTTCCGATCCTGCTCGGCGTGCCGAGCGCGGCCGAGGTCGACCAGTTGAACCAGGTCGTTTCGCACACGGTCGGGTTCCACACCACGGTCGAGAAGCAGCTCATCGCCGACTCGCAGAAGACGCTGGGCCAAACCGCGACGGCAGCCGCGTGCCCCGCCGACATCCTTCCGACCGTCGCGAGCACCTTCAGCTGCACCGAGACCCTGGCCGATGGCACCACGGCGGTGGTCAACGTCACCGTGACCAACAGCAGCGGCGCCTTCACCGCGATCCGTGCGGCCGGCTGAGCCGCATCCCGCGCTGGTCGTGACCGACCGGGCAGGGGTCCTCGGTGCCGGATGAGGGACTCGAACCCTCACGCCCTTGCGGACAGAGCATTTTGAGTGCCCCGCGTCTGCCATTCCGCCAATCCGGCGCTCGCGCCCTGGGGGGCACAGCACCTGGAACGATACCGTAGGCTCCCTGTGTGAGTGACGTCCAGGAGACCCCGCCCGCCCCGCGACGCGTCGTCGTCGCCGAGGACGAGTCGCTGATCCGCCTCGACATCGTCGAGATCCTGCGCGATAACGGTTTCGATGTCGTCGGCGAGGCCGGAGACGGTGAGACCGCGGTCGCCTTGGCCACGGAACTGCGTCCCGATCTGGTCATCATGGATGTCAAGATGCCGCAACTCGACGGCATCTCGGCCGCCGAGAAGCTCGCGAAGAACCACATCGCCCCGGTCGTGCTGCTGACCGCGTTCAGCCAGAAAGAACTCGTGGAGCGCGCGAGCGAGGCCGGCGCCCTCGCCTACGTCGTGAAGCCCTTCACGCCCAACGACCTGCTGCCGGCGATCGAGATCGCGTTGAGCCGCTACCAGCAGATCGTCACGCTCGAGGCCGAGGTCGCCGACATGGTCGAGCGGTTCGAGACACGCAAGCTCGTCGACCGCGCCAAGGGCCTGCTCAACGAGAAGATGGGCCTCAGCGAGCCGGAGGCGTTCCGCTGGATCCAGAAGGCCTCCATGGATCGCCGGCTCACCATGCACGACGTCGCCCAGGCGATCATCGACCAGCTGGCCGCGAAGAAGTAGCCGCCCGCTCGGTACACGGGCGAGTTGCGACAATCCGGGCGACACGAGCCGCCCGGTTAGTCCGAAGTCGCCCGGTTACACGGGGTGCTGCCTCAGCGCAGCCGCGCGGCGGCCCGGCGAAGGGCTGGCTCGGGCTGGAGGCCGTCGAGCAGGTGGACGAGGGAGGCCCGGTATTCATCGACGTGATGGTCGATGTTGCGGTTGTCGGATTCGCGGATGCCTCGGACGTAGTCGTCGAGGGTGGCTTCGCGTTCGACCCCAGCCGTCTCGAGAATGACCGCGGTCATCATCCCGGTCCGATCTCGCCCCGAGGCGCAGTGGAGCAGCACGCCGCCGGCAGCGTCGGCGATCGCACCGAAGGCTGACTCCCACAAGTCCGGCCAGGTCCCACGAGCCCAGGTGAAGAAGTCCGGAGTCGCCCACTCGCCGTTCCAGCGTCCGACGTAGTCCGGATGCTCCACATCCTCGATCGGAGCGTGGACGAGACGGATGCCGTCCAGTTTGTCGTGCGCTTCCGTACGCTCGTCGGCGTTGCGCAGATCGACGACGGTACGCACG
>Ga0070659_100000920_pt1 | contig 21557 bp, 23 predicted proteins | sample KBSC23metaG_FD_64666 | JGI IMG/M metagenome (GOLD analysis project Ga0070659, IMG submission 64666) | Corn rhizosphere microbial communities from Kellogg Biological Station, Michigan, USA - KBS C2-3 metaG | ecosystem: Host-associated > Plants > Roots > Rhizosphere > Soil ... | reverse complement strand
TATAACCATGGAGAACTATGAAACTTTAGTGGATGCCATTAACGATTTGATGAAAAGAGGATATACCGCCAACCTGAGTATGGAAGGCGACACTGTTGACGACAAGTCACAAAATATACACATGACCGCGGACGATTTTTCTATAGATGAATTTTATCGCTTTGAAGGCGCCAGCAATCCGGCAGACATGTCGATTGTTTATGCGGTAAGTTCGCCTAAGTATGATCTGAAAGGAATTATTGTGAATGCTTACGGTACTTATGCTAATGATAGTCCGTCGGCCATTGAGGCTAAACTGCATCATTATATGGTGAGCCATAATTTGCATAGCAGCGACAGGCCGCAAGCGTAATTTAATTTTTGTCATTGCGAGGAGGAACTACGAAGCAATTGCACGCTGCAAGGTTTGCTATTGCCACGCCACGCTCGCAATGACAAATTTGATTAAATCAGAAAGGTCTTCCCCTCAATAGCCAAACCCGTTTCCGGGAAAACGCCTTGTGCCTCAGCAAGTAATTCGTCAAGTGTTTTATAGCGGGCAGAGAAATGGCCAATCAGCAGTTTTTTTGCATTTACTTTGATTGCTATCTCGGCTGCTTGTAAGGCGGTGGTATGGTGAGTTTCATTGGCCCTGTCGAGCATATTGTGCATAAAGGTAGCCTCGTGATACAATAGATCAGCGTTCTTGATCTGCTCGAAATAGCTTTCGTTGTATTTGGTGTCAGAGCAGTAGGCATATACGCGTGGCGTAGCCGAATCGGTGGTGAGTGTATCGTTTTTATATACTCTGCCCTGGTTATCGGTATAGTCCACACCTCTTTTAAGAGCAGTAAAATATTCTAGGGGAATACCGATGCGTTCAACTTCTTCTTTTATGAGCTTACGCAGACGTTTCTTTTCTCTGAACAAAAAGCCGGTACATTCAATGCGATGATCAAGCGGGATGGTTTCTACTATAACATCTTCATTCTCTAAAATTACCTGGGGTATATCTGAATTGGTTGGATAAAACAGGATCTCGTATTGTAATACGGTGTCTGAGTATTTAAACTGCAGGTCAATAACCTCTTTTAAATGTGGCGGACCGAACAATTTCAATACCTTTTTACGTCCGTTAAGATGTAACGATGAAAGAAAGCCAATAAGTCCTAAATAATGATCGCCGTGAAGGTGGCTAATGAAAATATGATCGATGCGGCTGCCTCTTATATCGAAACGCAGCATTTGCTGCTGGGTGCCCTCACCGCAATCAACCAAATACAGGCGCTCATTAATATTAAGCACCTGCGATGTAGGATTTCTATTATAAATGGGGGTAGCAGAACTACTGCCTAAAATTGTTACCTCAAATCTCATATCGGGTAAACAATTAAGGTATTATCTTGCTTCTTTTTTTAATTCTTTTTCAATTTCCTCCATGAAAACCAAATCAATGGCTTCTTCAGTTGTAGGAACGATGGTTAACACAGTTTCTAATTGCGAAATAGTCACCAGGCGGGAAACTGCGTCATTCAATCCCGTTAGGATGAAAGAACCCGCAGCATTTTTGCACAAACGATGACCAACCAATAAACTGCTTAATCCTGATGAATCAGCGAATTTTACCTGAGAAAGATCAAGAATAATATTACGCTGTCCTTCAGTGTTGATAAGTATCAACTCAGACTTTAATTGCGGTGTGATCAAAGAGTTTAACTTAGACTCGTTGAGCTTCAGCAATATATATTTCTCGTGTTTGTCTACTGTAAACTTCATTTCTTTAATAATTTCTAAATGCTAATATATGCATTATTCATTAATAAAATTATTACAATGATATTAAAGCATTTTTTATAGCCGTCTCCACCCTATCCAAAACATTTTCGGCAGTTGGTTTAACAAACTTTTCGCCGGTTATCTGCTCATAAAGTTCAATATAACGTTCTGATATGGATTCTACCTTCTCCGGCGTCATTTCAGGCACCACCTGCCCTTCTTTTCCCTGGAAACCATTCTCAATTAACCATCTACGCACAAACTCTTTTGAAAGCTGCTTTTGCGGCTCGCCTTCCATTTGGCGCTCATGATAACCGTCACTATAAAAATAGCGCGATGAGTCTGGTGTGTGTATCTCGTCAATCAGGTAAATCTGGTCGCCTATCTTACCAAACTCGTATTTGGTATCCACCAAAATCAAACCCTGATTGGCAGCAATCTCAGTACCGCGGGCAAATAGCTCGCGTGTATATTTTTCTAATTTCTCGTAATCTTCAGGAGACACGATGCCGCGAGCCAGAATATCCTCTTTCGAAATGTCCTCATCATGCCCTACCGCAGCTTTCGTGGTTGGGGTGATGATGGGCTCAGGCAATTTATCGTTCTCACTCAACCCCTCAGGTAAAGTCACACCGCAAACCTGACGTTTGCCTGCAGCGTACTCACGAGCGGCATGACCAGCCAGATATCCGCGGATAACCATCTCAACCTTAAAAGGCTCGCAAATGCGACCGATGGTTACACTCGGATCAGGTACGGTAACTACCCAATTAGGCACAATGTCAGACGTAGCCTGTAAAAACTTAGCAGCAATCTGGTTCAACACTTGTCCTTTGTACGGGATAGGTTCAGGCAGCACCACATCAAATGCCGAGATCCTGTCGCTCACTACCATTACCAGGTATTTGTTATCTATCGTATAAACATCCCTAACCTTACCCTTATAAAAGCTGGTCTGGCCCGGAAAATTAAAATTGGTTTCTTTTATTGCATTCATTTTTGAGAGTCAAGAATCAAGAGTCAAGAATCAAGATACCTCGATGGTAACACTTCTAAACTCAAGTACATTAATATTTAAGAGATAGAAGAGTCAAAAATCAAAACACCAATCTTGGCTCTTGATTCTTGACTCTTGAATCTATTGGATATCTCCGTAAGCGGCTAATATCTTTCTTACTAATTTGTGCCGTACAACGTCCTCTCCGCTCAGGTAAACAATGTCTATGCCTTTAATGTCGGTCAGGATGCGCAGTGCGGTATGCAAGCCTGATTGTTGCTTCTTTGGTAAATCTATCTGGGTGACGTCGCCGGTAACAATAAATTTGGCCGATGGCCCCATACGGGTCAGGAACATTTTAAGCTGCATATCGGTAGCGTTCTGCGCCTCGTCCAGGATCACAAAACAATTATCCAGGGTACGGCCACGCATAAAGGCCAGCGGAGCGATCTCTATGGTACGGTTCTCCAAATATACTTTCAGCTTTTCGGCCGGAATCATATCGTCCAGTGCATCATATAAAGGGCGTAGATAAGGGTCGATCTTTTCTTTCAGGTCGCCTGGTAAAAAGCCCAGGTTCTCCCCTGCCTCAACAGCCGGACGGGTTAATATGATACGTTTGATCTCTTTATTCTTCAATGCGCGAACAGCCAGTGCTACCGCTGTATAAGTTTTACCGGTGCCTGCAGGGCCAATAGCAAACAAAATATCACTCTTGGCAATACTTTCAACCATTTTGCGCTGGTTGGCCGTACGGGCCTTAACCATCACACCGTTAGGGCCAAAAACAATAACCTCGCCGCTGGCAAATTTATCAGCAGATGCATCAGCAGCCGGTGCAGATGTATCAACTTTTGAACCCAGAATTCTTTCCAGATCCTGGATACTGATATTTTCGTACTTTTCGATGTGCTCGATCAGGTGCTTGAACTTTTCTTCAAAAACAATCAGCTCACGCTCATCGCCCAACACTTTTACCTCGCTGCCGCGGGCCACTATTTTCAGTTTGGGATATTGTTTTTTGATGATCTCGAAATGATCGTTATTCGGCCCCCACAAAACTGCCGGATTTATATTCTCGATTGATAATTTGAGTTCGTTCAAGAGTAATTTTGATTATATTATTACCGATTTTTATGAATTAAAAATTGAATATTTGCAGCGTCTAACGCTTGTACAAGATTAGCAATAAATATTTAAATAATTAATGGCAATAATAACTTTAACTACTGATTTGGGCGATAAAGACATTTATCAGGCTGCCCTTAAAGGAAGCATCTTAAAGCTATTACCCACCGTTAATATTGTTGATATTACCAACAGTGTACCTGCCTACAATGTACAACAAGCTGCCTTCATTTTAAAAAATAGTTTTCACTATTTTCCTGACGGTACTGTACACCTTATCGGTATCGACACAGTGTATAGCGACAATACCAAATACCTGGCCCTGAAATACAAGAACCATTACTTTGTAGGCTCAGACAACGGTATTTTCTCGCTGATGTTTAACCAGGAACCGCAAGAAATTGTTGAGATAAACATTATGCAGGATCTGAAGTTTTTACATTTCCCGCTAGCAGATATCTTTGTGAAAGCAGCATGTCATTTAGCGCAGGGCAAAAAACTTTCAGAGATAGGTATACCGGCAAACGGCGTCGAACAAAAAATGAACCTGCAGCCGGTGATTGAGAAAAACGTAATCAAAGGTTCTGTGATTTATATCGACTCTTTTCAAAATGTTATTACTAATATTACCAAAGAGTTTTTTAATAAAGTGCAGCAGGGCCGAAAGTTTACGTTGTACTTTAAACGCAACGAAACCATCAACCACCTGAGCTGGCACTATAGCGAGGTACCTGAGGGCGAAAAGCTGTGTCTATTCGGTATCAGCGACCATCTGGAGATTGCTATCAACAAAGGAAACGCCAGCGGTTTGTTGGGCCTTAATTTAGGCGATAGCGTTATTATTGACTTTGATTATCACAAATGAATAAAGTAATATCGTTTTGTTTACTGTGTTTTTTATCGCTGAATGCATTTGCGCAGTTCAAAGCCGACTCAATTGCCTATAACCGCCAGCGCGCCAAGATTAACGCCATGCTGGCCGAGCGTAGCAAAAAGTTTGGCCAATATGATCAAAGCCTAACGCAACGATCAGGCATTTTTGGCTTTCAAACAAAAAATGATATCCGGCGCAGTAATGATATCCTGATGGATATTGTAAAAACCGACAACGACATTTACCGTGAACTAAAAATATTACTGGATTATCGCACTTTTCAGCAAAACCAGGCTCAGGATCAGTCTAAAGAAACTGAACAGACGGCTACTGAATCTATGTACACCATCTCGAAGTTGCAGGATCAGGTAGTCAAACTCAGAAAGCAAAACGAAGACTACGTAAAGCTCATAGACAAAGAATCGCTTAACTTTAAGATCATCGTTTTTTTACTGGTGATTATTATCCTGTTCCTGCTGAGAAACCAGATACACCGCAAGGAGACTAAGGCTTAATGAAATTAACCATACACGGTGCAGCGCGCCAGGTGACCGGCAGCATGCACTTGCTTGAAGTTGGACCATATAAAATACTGATAGATTGCGGGCTCGACTATGAAAAGGACCGCAGCATACAATCAAACGAAGACTTTCCATTTGACCCGGCTACCATTGATGTGGTGGTGCTTACGCATGCGCATATTGACCACTCGGGTAATATCCCTACGTTGGTACGCCTGGGTTATGAGGGCCAGATACTATGCACTCCGCCTACCGCCGACCTAACTGAATTGTTATTGCTTGACTCGGTCAGCATTTTCATGAACAAGGCCGACAATGGACGCAAACACGGCAAGGGCAAAGGCAAATTTGGCACCGGTGCGCAACCATTATATCTGCAAAAACATGTGATGGATGCCATGGATCGCTTTGTGACCATTGGCTTCAATAAACCTTTCCGTATTACCGGCGATATCGAGCTGACTTTTGTTCCGGTGGGACATTTGTTAGGTGCTGGGGCAGCAGTATTTAAGATCAACGATGATGGCGTCGAAAAAACCATAGCTTTTACCGGCGATATAGGCCGCAAGAATTACCCGGTGCTGGATGACCCACAACCATTACCGCCTGTTGATTTTCTGGTGACTGAAGCCACCTATGGGGGCCGGTTGCATACCAAAGACAAGTCTGTACAAGATACGCTGATAGAGATCATCGATAAATGCTGCGTAAAAGAGCAGGGCCGGCTAATCATTCCGGCTTTTAGTATCGGGCGTACGCAGTCGCTGGTTTATTCGCTGAACAAGATATTCAGCAGTGGTTTGTTGCCGCCTGTTAAGGTTTTTGTGGATAGCCCGATGGCTACCCGGGCCACGGAGATCTTCCGCAAACATCATCAGCTGGTAAATACTGACGCGCAAGATTTTTATAGGTTGAAGGGCGATGAGTTTGAGTTTGATAACCTAACATACGTGGAAACTTTGCAGGATAGCCGGCAGGTTTCAAATTACTATGAGCCTTGCATCATCATCTCTTCGGCAGGCATGCTGGAGGGCGGCCGCATACAGGATCATTTGTTTTACAACATCCAGAACTTTTATTGCACTATCCTATTTATAGGCTATTGTGCCAAGGGCACGCTGGGCCATCGCCTGCTGCGCGGCGACTCTATTGTCCATATTAAAGACCGTGACCTGGCCGTTTATGCCACCATTAAACAAACTGATGTATTGAGTGCTCATGGCGACCATGACGATTTGATGAATAATGTCCGCACGCTGGATAAAGGGCGGCTAAAGAACGTTTTCCTAGTGCATGGCGAGGAAAGTAGCATGCAGCTTTTGGCTGATAGTTTGGAGGGCGAGGGATATACGGTTACAATGCCGGAGAAGGGTTTGAGTTATACTATTTAATTAGCCTCTATTTCTCCTTTGCCTCATCAGCGCGTCATTGCGAGGAACGAAGCAATCTCTGCACTCGCTAATCAATATGTACAATGATTGTCCTATGTAGAAATTGCTTCGTTCCTCGCAATGACGTAAAAGAAGAAATGTATGCGTTGCTTGTTTCACGAGAACGTGAAACAAATGAAACAAGTGAAACAGGATTTTCACTCAAATATCTAATAAACAATACTTTACAAAAATAGAGTGAAACAAAATGAAACAAGATTCTGACGCAGTTCTGTCACCAAAAAAATCATTTATTGTTTTAGTCACCCGAGATTAAAAAGCATGTCATTGCGAGCGTAGCGTGGCAATCGCAAGGAGAAAAGCAAGAACGCTCAGCAATATCGCGATTGCTTCGTCGTTCCTCCTCGCAATGACAGCCAGGTAACAAAAAAGGCGCTTAACGCGCCTTTTTCCAATTATTGTGAGGTAATCTCAGGGCTTATAACTTAGACCGGAACTATCTCAAAAACCAATGCATATAACCACAGCTGCTGCAAACAAAACAGGTGGCGGTTTTGTCGGTCCATTCCAGGTTTAAAAAAGTGCGGCCCGGCGAGTGTAATTGTTCTATCCGCGTGTGAAAGGTTTTGTTACTGCAAAACATGCAAACAAGTTACTTATTATCAATTTCGTATGATTTCGGTTCGTCGGCTGTAAATAGTCCCATTTTATTTAAATTTTCTTTAAGATAGAATAATTGATTTTGTTATTAGATCGACAAAGTTGTTTGATGTTACAAAATTGGGCATGTGTCGTCATCAGCTAGGACAATGAGTGTACACTATTCTTTCCATCATGTCATTGCGAGCGTAGCGTGGCAATCGCGAACTTTTCTCCGTGCGATTGCTTCGTCGTTCCTCCCCGCAATGACAGCCGGGTAACAAAAAAGGCGCTTAAAGCGCCTTTCCAATTATTGTGAGGTAATCTCGATTTTTATTTTTTGAAGTGGCCGATGATCAGGTTGGCCAGTTCAACACCGATACGCTCCTGAGCTTCGTTGGTTGCAGCACCGATGTGTGGGGTCAACGAAAGTTTTGGATGTGTAAGGATTTCCTGACGTGGGGTTGGCTCGTTATCAAACACGTCTAATGCTGCGTATGCTACCTGGCCACTGTTCAGGGCATCAACCAAAGCTAACTCGTCGATCAAACCACCGCGAGAAGCGTTGATTAGCTGAACACCTTTTTTGGTTTGAGCCAATTCTTCAGCACCAATCAAAGCTTTGTCGATGAATGGCGTATGCAAAGTGATAAAATCAGCAGTTTTGATGATCTCGTCTAAAGTTGATTTTTTAACGCTTACGTTAACTTTTGTACCGCCTGATCCTAAAACGATCTCAACCTCAGGGTTAAAATCAAAAAGGTCATACGCCAATACGTCCATGCCCACGCCGATAGCAATTTTAGCTACCTCGCGACCAATACGACCGAAACCAACGATACCCAAAGTTTTGCCGCGCAGCTCAATACCTTTTGCATAAGCTTTTTTCAAGCCGTTGAAGTTAGTTGCACCTTCAACCGGCATTTTGCGGTTGCTGTCGTGCAAGAAACGTACGCCGGTAAATAGTTGAGCAAAAACCAGCTCGGCAACTGATAAAGATGAAGAAGCCGGGGTGTTGTAAACACCGATACCTTTTTCTTTAGCATAGTCAACGTCAATGTTATCAACACCAACGCCACCACGGCCAATCAGTTTCAGGTTAGGGCAAGCGTCAATTAAAGCTTTACGTACTTTAGTAGCGCTACGCACGGTGATAGCGTCGTAGTTATTTAATTTAGCAGGCAATTCATCCTGCGGAATGTTGTTAGTATCCACCTCAAAACCGGCATCCTCTAACATTTTTTTACCGATAGGATCAATCCCATCGTTAGCTAATATTTTGATCATTTTAGTGAGTAGTTAGTGGTGAGTAGTGAGTGGTCTATCGAGTATAAATACTTTCAACCCTGCTTACTACCTACTTAGTTACTTATTATACAATGAGTTATGAATGAAGCAATGAGTTACTACTCACCATTCCCCACTCACAACTCACCAAACTATTTATTTTTTTCTTGAAACTCCTGCATTACGTCAATCAGGGCGTGAACGCTGGTGATTGGCAGTGCGTTGTAAATTGAAGCACGGAAACCGCCTACGCTTCTGTGGCCCTTCACGCCTACTATGCCTCTTTCGTCGCACAGTTTCAGGAATGGCTTTTCGTGGTCAGGGTTTTCCATAACGAAGCAAACGTTCATGTCTGAGCGATCTTCAACTGCGCAAACCGGTTTGAATAATGGGTTGCGGTCAATCTCAGCATATAAAGCATTTGATTTTGCTTTGTTTTCCTTCGCGATAGCTTCAACACCACCTTTTGATTTTAACCAACGCAGGGTCAACATCGAAACGTAGATAGCAAATACCGGCGGCGTGTTATACATTGAACCACCATCAATTTGTGTCTGGTAGTTCAACATTGACGGAATCTTGCGGTCAACTTTACCCAATATCTCATCTTTCACAATCACCAAAGTAGTACCTGCAGGGCCCATGTTTTTCTGAGCGCCGGCGTAAATCAAACCAAAATCGGCAACGTTAAATTTGCGGCTAAAGATGTCTGACGACATATCGGCCACCATCGGGATTGGCGATTTAGGGAACTCATGCAGCTGTGTACCGTAAATAGTGTTATTTGAAGTGATGTGGAAATAAGCCGCATCAGTTGGTATGGTATAATTCTTAGGGATGTAAGTGAAATTGCTTTCTTTTGATGTTGCAACAATCTCAACCTCGCCAAAGTATTTAGCTTCTTTTAAAGCTTTGTTAGCCCACACACCCGACTCCAGATAAGCAGCTTTTCCGGTTGATGGTAACAGGTTGTAAGGCACCATGACAAACTGAGTGCTTGCACCGCCTTGTAAAAACAATACTGAATAACCTTCCGGAACTTCTAACAATTCTTTAACTAACTTAACGGCTTCATCTAACACAGCTTCAAAATCGGCCGAGCGATGCGATATCTCCAACAGAGATAATCCGGTTCCGTTAAGATCAACAACTGCCTCGGCAGCTTGCTTTAAAACTTCATGAGGTAAGATGCCAGGTCCGGCACCAAAATTGTGTTTCATATGTTATTAAATTGGTTGTTGCCCATACAAATTAAGAACTTTGTATTTTGTAGCGGCAAAGGTAGTCAATTTGACAAAGTTTATAGGGTTTATTTGCATTTATTTTAAAAAATGCAAAAATTCTATAATTATTACTTTTATAGGCCTTTAGTTAAAGAATTTTAAATGGCGATAGTACCTTTATTACGATTGTAATAAATTAAGCATGTTTCAGCGTCGAAATCATCTCAGAAGGATTACCTGATCCAAACACAGAACTACCTGCTACCAGCACGTTAGCGCCTGCTGCATACAGCTTACCGGCGTTATTTTTATCTACCCCGCCGTCAATCTCTATTAATGCTTTTGAATTGCGTTTGGCAATGAGATCTCTTGCTTCTGATATTTTTTTATAGGTATTTTCAATAAAATGCTGACCGCCAAAACCCGGATTTACAGACATCACCAAAACAAGATCTAAATCGGCAATAATATCATCCAGCAAAGCTACCGGCGAGTGCGGATTAATAGCCACTCCTGCCCTGCAACCTACCTCTTTGATAAATTGTACCGTACGATGCAAATTGGGGCAAGCCTCTAACTGTACCGTCAAACCATAAGCGCCGGCATCTGCAAAGCGTTTGATATAACGATCAGGCTCTACGATCATCAGGTGCACGTCCAGCGGCTTTGCAGCATGTTTCTTAGCCACCTCTGCCACCGGGAAACCAAATGATATATTTGGCACAAACATGCCGTCCATAATATCCACATGTATCCAGTCGGCTTCACTGGCATTCAACATTTCGATATCGCGTTGCAAATTACCAAAGTCAGCCGCTAATATAGATGGGGATACGAGGTGGGGCATCAGTGATTAGTTAATTGGAGATTAGTGATTAGTTGTTCAATTGCGTCAAATTTAGTTTTATGGCTCCTAATATCCTAACTAATCTCTAATTAACTGATCACTAATCACTGGCAAAGCCTTAATCACAGTTCTGCAGTAAATCGTAGTATTTTTTCATGAGTACGAGGTCGTAGTTTACCAGGGAGCCGTAGGCCTCGTTTACCAGTTCAGAAAGTATAGATGAGCCAAGCTTTCCGCCGCCATTGGGGATGGAGTCATAATAGGCAATAAGTTCTTTTACCCTAATAATTTCGTACAACAACTGTTGCACCAGGTCGGTATGAGGGCCGCCCGGTTTATCAGAATTATTGCCGCTATTGAGGAAATCCAGGGGATCAGTAGGTGTAGAATTCATCATCAAACTGCGGATCGCACTTTAGCTTTTATGCATCGTTTATAAAGATAATTAAGTCGAACAGACAACTTTTTGTTTTAAAAAAATGAAAATATTTAAAACAAAAATGGCTTTAAATAGTAAAAGCCCTGTTTCCAAGGCCTTTACCCCTCCCAACCCTCCCCAAAGGGGAGGGCTATTAAGAGGCGAATATTATTATTATTTTTTGAAAGTCTCCCCCTTTGGGGGAGATTTAGAGGGGGTGAGCCTATTTTGCTTCCGGCTTTTCAGGCTTTGGCAACAGCGCTTTGCGCGACAGTTTCAATTTGCCTTGCTTGTCGATATCCAGCAATTTAACACGTACTTCGTCGCCTACGTTAAAGATACCGTCCATGGTTTCGAAACGTTTGTGGTCTATCTCTGAGATATGCAGCAAACCGTCTTTACCCGGCATGATCTCAACAAATGCACCAAAAGGCATAATTGATTTCACTTTACCTTCATAAATCTCGCCTACTTCAGGTTTTGAAGCGATGGCTTTAATACGGCGTACAGCATCATCAATTGATTGTTTGTTATCAGCAAAGATCTGAACGATACCCTGGTTGTCAACTTCCTCGATTGAGATAGTTGCGCCGGTTTCGCGCTGCATTTCCTGAATAATTTTACCACCGGGGCCAATAACGGCACCAATAAATTCTTTGTCGATTTTAATGGTGATGATACGTGGAGCATGTGGTTTGTAATCTTCGCGAGGCGCAGTAAGGGTTTTAGCCATTTCGCCAAGTATATGCAGGCGACCTTCTTTAGCCTGGTTCAAAGCGTTAGTTAACACTTCGTATGAGAGTCCGTTGATCTTCAAGTCCATTTGTACTGCAACAATACCGTTTTTAGTACCTGTAACTTTAAAGTCCATATCGCCTAAGTGATCCTCGTCACCCAAAATATCTGAAAGGATAGCGTATTTGGTACCCATTTCATTAGTGATCAGACCCATTGCTATACCAGATACCGGGTTAGTGATTTTAACACCGGCATCCATTAAAGCCAATGTACCGGCACAAACTGTAGCCATTGATGATGAACCGTTTGACTCCAGGATATCAGATACCACACGGATAGTGTATGGATTGCTATCATCCTGAGGTAATACTTGTTTCAATGAACGCATAGCCAGGTTACCGTGACCAATTTCACGACGACCTGCACCGCGGTTAGGACGAACCTCGCCGGTTGAGAAACCAGGGAAGTTATAATGTAGCAAGAATTTTTGGTAACCGTTAATGAACGCACCGTCAATCATTTGCTCATCGTCTTTAGCACCTAAAGTAACGGTGGTTAATGATTGAGTTTCGCCACGGGTAAAGATAGCCGAACCGTGAGCAGCAGGCAGGTAACCTACTTCGCTCCAAATAGGGCGAATCTGGGTAGTGGTACGACCGTCCAAACGTTTACCTTCGTCTAATACCAGGTTACGGATAGCGTCATACTCTACATCGTGGTAGTATTTTTTAGCCAAAGCTTTGGTGATGTCGTCAATCTCGCCTAAAGTTTCGATGTACTCATCGCGGATAGCTTTGAATTTAGCAGCGCGCTCGTCTTTTGCAGAAGCCTCGCTTGCAGTGGCATATACCTTATCGTAAGTAGCAGCGTAGATAGCTTTTTCTAACTCGTCATTGCTATGCTCGTGACTGTAAGTGCGTTTTTCGGTTTTACCAGCTTCAATAGTCAGTTGTTTTTGTACAAAGCATTGTACTTTAATGGCTTCGTGAGCAAATTTGATAGCCTCAACCATCTCATCTTCCTGAATCTCTTTTGCTTCGCCTTCAACCATATTGATATCGTGCTCGCTACCGGCAACGATAAATTCTAATGTCGCGTTAGCTAACTCGCTTAAACGTGGGTTGATAACTAGTTTGCCATCAATTTTAGCTACGCGAACTTCTGATATAGGGCCATTGAAAGGAATATCAGAAACAGCTAAAGCAGCCGATGCAGCTAAACCGGCTAAAGCATCAGGCATGATGTCTTTATCGGCAGAAATTAAGCTGATCATTACCTGCGTGTCTGCATGATAATCATCAGGAAACAACGGACGCAAAGCACGGTCGACCAAACGAGAGATCAATACCTCATAGTCTGATAAACGAGCCTCGCGGCGCAGGAAACCACCGGGAATACGGCCTGTTGCAGCATATTTTTCCTGATAGTCGACAGAAAGCGGTAAAAAGTCAACGCCTTCTTTCGCCTCAGGCGATGAAACTACAGTAGCCAGTAACATGGTGTCGCCCATTTTAACTACTACTGATCCATCAGCTTGTTTAGCCAGTTTTCCGGTTTCGATCTCAATGGTGCGGCCATCGCCCAGATCAATCACTTTGTTAATTACTTTTAAACTCATTTTGTTTGTGTTGTGATGTGCTTTTCATCTTGGGGAGCACATCGGTTTTTATGGTGTGTAAATTGTTGCGTAAAATTAAAAAAGCCATCCACAATGAGACGGCTTTTTTAAAAAAATAAGTTTTGATTACTTGATGATATCTCTCAGCTGTAATGCTTTGATGATAGCACGGTATCTTTCAATATCTTTTTTGTACAAGTAAGCTAACAATGCACGACGTTTACCTACTAATTTTTGCAGCGATAGCTGAGTAGAATAATCGTGTTTGTTTTTCTTCAAATGCCCGGTTAAATGAGCAATACGAGTGGTGAATAAAGCTACTTGTCCTTCAGCAGATCCTGTATCTTCAGGGCCTTTGCCGTGTTTTGCGAAAATCTCTTTTTTCGCTTCAGTACTTAAATACATTACTTGAATAATATTAAAGCGTTAAATAAAATTGTTAATTGTGGGGCAAAGGTAGTGTTTAAATTCAAAAGTAAAAAGTAATAATTAAAAAGAATAAACTCGCCTTTGCGGTGCGTAAATATATTAAAATTCAATACGCTACTTTTTGAATTATTACTTTTGACTTATATGAACTACGCCACCTTTGAAACCGAATATCGCGTTAGGCCGGACGATATAGACATGTTCCGCCACGTGCACAACAGTAAATACTTTGATTATGTACTGGCCGCCCGTTATGACCAGATGGAACGTTGTTACGGTATGTCGATGGAACAGTTTCTGAACGATGGCTACGGCTGGTTGGTGCGCAGTGTTTTTGTTGACTATAAACGCCCGCTAATTCTGGGCGACTATTTTATTGTCACTACCGGACTTGAAAGTATCGACGAAAAAGTTTGCCGCGTTAAGTTCAATATTAAAAACAAAGCCACCGGCAAAATTTGTTGCGATGGCTGGTTTGATTTTGTAATGGTTAGCCTAACAGACAATAAAGCCACAAAAATCCCGGAGCATGTAATTACACATTACACCTCATTCAAGAAATAAAGGCTTTGTTATAGGTTGCTTTCAATCAGCTCGCCATAAAAATCAGAAAGCTTCATGCCTATAGCCCTAACCTGCTGTGGTATCAAGCTGGCTGACGACTGACCCGGCGTAGTATTGATCTCGATAAAATAAAAGTCTTCAGTTCCTTCCAGCAAAATAAAGTCAACGCGAGCCATACCACGACAGTTTAAACGCAGGTAAACCTCGGTAACTATTTCGGCTATTTGGTTGTATTTGGCTGGCGGCAAATCGGCCGGAGTAATTTCTTCTGATGCGCCTGCGGTATACTTAGCTTCATAATCAAAGAAGTCTTTTTTGCTGATGATCTCAGTAGCAGGCAATACGGTGACCTTACCATTTAAACGGGCTATACCGATACTAAACTCACGGCCTTTGATAAACTCCTCGATCAATATCTCATTATCTTCATGAAAAGCTTTCTCGATAGCCACCGGTAGTTCGGCTGCTTGATACACCTTGCTCATCCCTACGCTGCTGCCGCCATTATTTGGTTTAATAAACAGCGGAAATTTCAAGGTTGCCGCGATGGTGCCTATATCGTGCCCGTCCTTTTTAAACAGACGGATTGACTTGGCAGTATTTAAACCGTGAATGCCATGCACTATGGTTTTAGTATATGCCTTATTCATAGTAATGGCCGATGTGGTAACATCGCATGTATTATATGGTATACCCATAATATCCAGGTAGCCCTGCATTTTACCGTCCTCGCCCGGGGTGCCATGTATGGTGATGAAAGCAAAATCAAACTTGATCTTTTGGCCATTAATGGTCAGGCTAAAATCGTTTTTATCGATATCAAAACGCTCGCTGCCTTGCTCGTAAAACCAGCGGTAGCGGTTCACTAAAATGGTGTAAACGTTGTATTTGGCTTTATCTAAGTTGTTGGCAATATTGCTTGCGCTATTTAAAGATACTTCATATTCGCCGGTAAAACCGCCGGCTAAAAGTGCTATGTTTTTCATCGTCATACGGCCAAAGATAAATATTTTTTCAGGGTGCATATCTAATTAATACATTAGTTTTTCAAACCCTATAAATCCGAAATTATCCTTATGTTTGAAGCATAATTGCGTATAAATTACCAAAACACCGATGAGTAAATTTGGGTCTTATTTAAAAACTAAATCTTTCCGGAACACGCTGTTAATGGCCATTGGCTCGGTTATAGCCGTTGTTTTGATAGCATTTTTTAGTCTGGGATTTTACACCAACCATGGCTCGGGCATACCAGTCCCTAAATTAAAAGGCTTACCTATTGAAAAAGCTATCGATATATTAAAAGAGCAGGGATTTGACTACCAGGTAGATTCTGTTTATGTAGGCGACGCGCCGCCGGGTACCGTAGTTGAGCAGGACCCTGACCCCGAGACCAACGTAAAAGAAAACCGTAAGATATATCTGACCATGGTAACACTGAAGGCGCCGCCGGTAGCTTTGCCTGATATTGACCAAATGCCGTACATACAAGCCGTAGCTACGCTGCAAAACGCAGGTTTAAAAGTAGGCGATACTACCTATCAAGCAGATATAGCCCTAAATGTGGTATTGGAAGCTAAATTAGGCGGACAAACTTTAAGAAGCGGTCAGCATATTCCAAAAGGTTCACGCATTGACCTGACTTTAGGCAACGGTGTTGGCGCCAGCGAGGTGGAGATACCTGATCTGACCAATCAAGATTTGGATGCTGTACGCTTTGTATTGAAAAACGCTAACCTGGGTATTGGCACTATTACTTACGAAGGCCCGATTACCGATTCAAGCAACGTGGTGGTGATAAGCCAGTTCCCGATGAAAACGGATTCGGCGAGCAAGGTAAGCATCGGCACAAAAATCAATTTAACCGTTACGCAGGCTAAAAAGTAATGCAGCAAATTGATGCACAAAGCTTTAAAAGCAGGTTGCAAAGCGGCGAACCGCTGAACGTGCTTGATGTGCGCGAAGAAATTGAATATCATACCTACAATATAGGCGGGAGAAACATTCCGCTATCTAAACTAACTGAAAAACTTAGCCTCGTGCATCCTAACAAAACCGACGAAATTATTGTTGTATGCAAAGCCGGCCTGCGCAGCCGGACAGCGCAAACAATTTTAATACAAAACGGCTTTACAAACGTTACAAACTTAACCGGCGGACTGTTAGCATTGCAAAAATTGCAGGCGTAAACATTACAACAACATGGCTACACAACAAACATCATCAGGCGGAATTTTCAAGAAATTTATCATTACCCTGATAGTTATAATAGTATTGGGCTTGGCCGGTACCGCTATATTTTATTATATGCGATATTTCGGTCCGCAGGTTACCGGCAATCAGGAATACCTGTACATCCGCACCGGCTCAACGTTCAACGACGTTTACAAAACCATCCGCGACGAAAAGATTGTTCGCGATACAGCCACCTTCTCTTGGGCCGCCCGTCAAATGAAATATGTGGGCCATGTTAAGCCCGGCAGATATAAATTGACGGATGGCATGAGCAACCGCAAATTTATCCGTATGCTGCAATTGGGCGAGCAGGAACCAGTTGATCTGTCGTTTCACGTATTCAGAACCAAAGAGCAATTTGCCGGCTTCGTAAGTAAAAAAATGGAGGTCGACTCATTAAGCTTGCTTCGTTATCTGGACTCGACCGATTATGTAAAGCAGTTTGGCCTGGACACCAATAATGCATTTGTGATGATCATGCCAGATTCATACAAACTGGACTGGAACTTATCGGCAGATAAATTCTATCATCGCATGTATAAACATTATGAGGCTTTCTGGACAGATGAGCGCAAGCAACAAGCAGCAGCTGCTGGTCTTACGGTACCCCAAGTATCTATCCTGGCTTCAATTGTTGACGCCGAAGCTGTTTATGACGATGAAATGCCAACTATAGCAGGTTTATATCTGAACAGGTTGCACAAAGGCATGAAATTGGAATCAGACCCTACCATCATCTTCGCGATGCATGATTTTACCATCCACCGTGTTTTGAATAAATACCTGGCGGTTGCATCGCCTTATAATACCTACGTACATACTGGTTTGCCTCCGGGCCCGGTGATGATGCCATCGGTAGCTGCGGTTAAAGCGGTATTGAATTATCAGAAAAACGACTACCTGTACATGGTGGCTAAAGAAGATTTTTCAAACAGACACAACTTTGCTAAAACCCAGGCAGAACATAATATCAATGCGGCCAAATTCCGCAAAGCGCTTACCGAACACCACATCATGAAATAATGTTCGAAAACTCAACCAAAATAAGGGTTCGTTACGGCGAAACCGACCAAATGGGTTACATGTACTACGGCAACTATGCCGAGTTTTATGAAGTGGGCCGTGTGGAAATGCTGCGCAGTCTGGGTCTCACCTACCGTGGCATGGAAGAGTCGGGCATTATGATGCCGGTATTGGAGATGAAATGCAAATACCTGAAACCGGCGCGCTACGACGAAGAGATCACCGTAAAAGTGATCATGGATAAAATGCCCGGCGTAAAGATCCATTTCAGGTATGAACTGTTTAATGAGAAAGAAGAGCTCATCCACCAGGGAGAAACGCTGCTGGTATTTGTAAACATGGCCACCAATCGCCCATGCCTGCCGTCGGCAGACTTTCTGGAAAAACTAAAGCCATTTTTTCAGTAAATTAGCTTCAAATGAGATGGCTGCACCGCACACTGTTACACATTAACCCTTATCGTTCCATTATAAAATGGGCGCGATCTATCGTGCTGCCTGGTTTCGGCAACCTGTCCATCTATGCGGTAATAGTATCATTACTGAACGAGATTCTGGAAGATTCGTTGCTTAACAAAGCATCGGCATTAGCCTACAACTTCTTGCTGGCGCTTTTTCCGGGTACGCTGTTTTTATTTACGCTGATAGCCTATATCCCCGGCGACAAATTTCAGGAGAAGTTGTTGGAGCTTATTCACACCATACTCCCCACCTACGCCTACCTGGCTTTTGAGACTACCATCGAGGACATTGTGAAACATCAAAACGCAGGTTTACTGTCATTGGGTTTCGTGACCGCCTTGTACTTCGCCACAAACGGCGTTAGCAACCTGATGCGGGCGTTTAATAATTCGTCATTACAATTAGAGAAGCGTACCTGGCTAAAGCGCCGTGTTATAGCTATGCTGCTTACCGTGGTGATCAGTATTGCACTTATTATTGCCATAGCTGTGATGATAGCCGGCGAAAGTGCCATAGGCTACCTGCAGTCGCACATTGCCAGCAAAAGCCATTTATGGATCTATATTTTGTTGCTATCGCGATGGATTATTATCATTACTATATTCTTTTTTACCATATCGCTGCTTTACAGGTACGGACCGTCGCACAAACTGAAGTGGCCCTTCCTGAGCCCGGGCTCCATCCTGGCTACGGGACTTGCTATTTTAACATCGCTCGGATTTACTTACTACATTAATCATTTTGCGTCATACAATAAATTATACGGCTCCATCGGTACGGTGATCGTGGTGATGTTATGGCTGTTTCTAAACTCTGCAATTTTGCTAATTGGTTTCGAGTTGAACGCCAGTATTGACCTTTCTAAGCGGAATATTAAAGTGGTAAAACCTAAATTTAACAGCTTTAAGACCGAAAAATTGATAAAATAGAAAAATAAGCAACCTCACTTTCAAACACTTACCCATATTTTAAAGAATTGTTAAAAAAAATGAAATTCCGATTTGCCAATTCGGGCCGGATTTGTACTTTTGTCCCCGGAGAGATGGCAGAGTGGTCGATTGCGGCGGTCTTGAAAACCGTTGACTGTCAAAGGTCCGGGGGTTCGAATCCCTCTCTCTCCGCAAATTTTGATATCAAAACAAATTAAAAGCCTGCAAATCAAACAATTGCAGGCTTTTGCTTTTGGGTCAAACCCCTATTTTATTCACCGATCCCCTACAAAAAAGGGCTTAATTCGGTGAGTAATTATTGGAGCCCGTCCTACTCACCGAATTTCACATAAGTTTCTGACAGTCAGCATATTCAAAAATCGAACATCTTGATTAACGGTAGTTGCAAAGCTAAATTTGTTTCACTTTTTAATGTCAAAAAACATGAAAACCAATTTTAGTCTGCTTTTCTATTTAAAAAAGCAAAAGAATTACAAAAGCGGCCCGGCTACTATCTACATGCGCATTACTGTTAACGGTAAACGCTCTGAAAATTCCACAGGCCGCGAATGTGAACCATCTCGCTGGAATGCCCATGCCGGCCGTGCCAACGGCACTAAAGAAGTAACAAGGTCGCTCAATGCCTATTTAGACGATCTGCAAAAAAAGGTTTATGAAGCCCATAGCCAACTGACCGAAGCAGATGAAATGATCACAGCGGAGAGTATCCGTAATAAGTTTTTGGGAAAAAGCGAACAACCACGATCTTTAATAGAAATCTTTAAAGATCATAATCATAAAGTAGAGGCCCTCGTGGGCAAGGAGTATACTAAAGGTACATTAACTCGCTATCAGACCACCTTAAAACATACTTCGAATTTCCTCAAATGGAAATATAAGTTATCCGATATAGATATTAAAAAAATCGATCATGCCTTTTTGATGGACTTTGAATTTTACCTGCGCTCAGAACGTAAATGCGCTAACAATTCTGCAGTTAAATACGTTCGCAATTTCGGTAAGATCATCCGCATTTGTATCGCTAACCGCTGGCTAGCCTATGATCCATTTTTAAATTATAAAAACAAGATCAAAACGGTTGAACGAGTTTTTCTAACTACCGAAGAGTTACAGGAAATGGCGGATAAGAATTTGGCAACTGACCGGTTGACACAGGTACGCGATATTTTTTTGTTCTGCTGTTTTACGGGATTAGCCTATGCAGATGTAAAGAAGTTGCGTAAATGGGATATAGTAACAGGAATTGATGGTGAGAAATGGATCACTATTAAAAGGCAAAAGACCGATACGCCATCACGTATTCCCTTACTGCCAGCCGCGACTACCTTGATTCAACGCTACGCCGAGCACTCACAATGTGAGAGCAGTGGCAGAGTGTTACCCGTATTGAGCAATCAAAAAATGAATGCTTATCTCAAAGAAATAGCTGATATATGCGCTATAAATAAGCCAATTACCTTTCATATTGCCCGCCATACATTTGCTACGACTGTGACGCTTTTGAACGGTGTGCCGATCGAAAGTGTATCTAAGATGTTAGGTCATACTAATATTCAGACGACACAACACTATGCTAAGATTTTGGACATTAAAGTTGGAGCGGATATGGCTCAGCTAAAAAAGAGACTTGCACCACCAACAAGAACCATTAACCGAGACAACGGCCAAATCAAAACTTGATTCAGAAAGGAAACCAAGAATGTCAATAAGGGAATCAGTATGCCAGCGGATGTTCCCAACAGCAAAGCAGCGGAATATGCTTGCCAAAAATGCCTTGCCGCTTTAGAAGTCTCAGGTATCATTTGTTTTCTATAAAAACTAAATTTCCTCATGGAAAAAATTAATACTGAAAATGCAAAGACGGTTAAAGAACTTTATTTAAGAAATTTATCTTCTGAGCAAAGCGATTACATACAACAGTTACAAGTAAGATTCCAAAAGGAAACAAGTACGGATACGGCTCGCATGGCGCTGTTTGGCTATTGCAAACTTGACGAGCGTTACGAAAAAGAGAAAAAGATAACACGCAGCTTCGAAGAGAATTGAGAGAGCTGGAAACGCCGCTAAGACACCTTAAATTAACGATAGAAAACTATTTTCAAACTTAAGCCGAGTTATTATCTTCGAAGGAAGTGTTGTTTAAGGCAATTGAAGAAAATGTAAAGCAATAATAGATTCGCTAACTTGTAGATTATTTTTAACCAGACAGAGCAGCTGCAGGAGCTCTGTTCGTCAATTATTATTGTAACTGTTTTAGTCCGAAGTCTAAATGAAGTCGAGATCTCCAACTTGCTTAATTAATTTGCAGATAATTTATGATAATGCCAATTTATGTTAAAAAAGTGGGGTTTAAGCTTCAATTTTTCAACTGACGTCTTTTTGGTTTTCCATTAGCTACGCCTATAATAGCTATAATCTTTCATGAGTTCCCAATCAATTTCAGATTCGAGAATTTCAAT